>OFFK01000188.1_pt1 | contig 52609 bp, 35 predicted proteins | sample 1521361 | NCBI WGS metagenome assembly OFFK01 (sample SAMEA3504096, study PRJEB24116) | mouse gut metagenome | biome: mouse gut; feature: mouse-associated habitat; material: faeces | place: Denmark | collected 2011 | reverse complement strand
TTTTGTTATATTACAACATGCTCCGATACATAATATCAAATATTGATATATTATATCATATTTTGTTGGATTATATCATTTTTGCTTGTGCAATATGGAGCCCGGTTTTTTGGCTTAATTGACAGCTTTCTGCTTTTAATCCCACAGCCTAATTTTTCAATAATTTCTGGGTTACATCAAGCAGATTTTCTCGAATAGCAATATGCTGCGGGCAGGCCTCCTCGCATTTGCCGCATTTAATACACTCGTTTGCCGGCTTCAAGCCCTGGCGGCTCACCAGCCATTCGGCTTGGCCGGCGGCCATTTCCTTGTCACCATAAAGAGTGAGGTAATTCAGCGCCGTGAAGGAGCCGGAAATGCCAATCTGCATTGGGCACACTTTGGCGCAGTAATTACAGTTGGTGCAGGGGATGAGGGGAATTTGGCTGAGCGCTGTCTGCGCCTTTTGCAAAGTTTCCTGCTGGCTGGCCGTCAAGGCTTGAAAATTCTGCATATAAGCCAGATTATCCTGCATTTGCGCCAAATTGCTCATACCGGAAAGCACGGTGATAACCCCCGGCAGGTTGGCGGCAAAACGGATGGCCCAGGAGGCCAGGCTGGTTTCCGGCTCGGCTGCTTGCAGAATATCTGCCACCGGTTGGGGCGGCGTGGCCAGCATGCCACCTTTCACCGGCTCCATAATAATCACCGGAACGCCTTTTTCCGCCGCTGCAAGAAGCCCCGCTCTTCCCGCCTGGGTATGTTCATCCATGTAATTATACTGAATCTGGCAGAAATCCCAGTGGTATTCATCCACCAGCTGGCAGAACATGTCGGAATTCCCATGGTAGGAAAATCCCACCTGACGGATTTCGCCGCTGTTCCGCTTCTCCTCCAGCCACTCCACTACCCCCAAGCCCTTCAGCCGCTCCCAGGTCTGTACGTCCGTCAGCATATGCATGAGATAGTAATCCACATAGTCCGTTCTAAGGCGCCTGAGCTGCTCCCTGAAATACTTTTCCATGCTGTCCGCCGCCTTGATCAGATAATGGGGCAGCTTGGTGGCGATGGCTACCTGGCCGCGGATATGGTTGCGCTCCAGAATCTCCCCCAGGGCGGCCTCGCTGCCGGGATACACATACGCCGTGTCATAATAGTTCACCCCGCCCCGGAAGGCAGCCAGGATTTCTTCCTCCGCCTTGTCCACATCCACCTTGCCCCCCGACCGCGAAAACCTCATGCAGCCATAGCCGAGGATGGAGATATCGTTGCCGTATTTGTCTTTCCTGTAATTCATCCGATTCCTCCTCGTTGAACCAAAATATACTTAGAACACCCAAGTCCCTCATCCTACGGCTTTCGAGAAGCCTGTCAGACGCCTTTCTCCTCCATAGATGATTCTGCGCCATGGCCGCTTCCGCTCAGAGCCCACTCTGTACCATGGCTGATTCCACTCCAGGGCCAATTCCGCTCCACAGCCCATTCCGCTCAGAGCCCACTCTGTGCCATGGCTGATTCCGCTCCAGGGCCCACTCTGTACCACGGCTGATTCCGCTCCATAAAAAGCCCAGAACCTATGCAGATTCCCAATTCACACATCAGCTGCCGCGCCCCACTGCTCCGCCAGATACCGCAATATCTCCTCCACGGAAGCCTTCTGCGCGTCCTCCGGATACATGTTTTTCCAGGAAATCGTATACGGAATTTCCTCTTTCCCCGCCAGGAAGCTTTCCCGGAGCCCTTCCCAGTCCGCCTGACTGATTTCATTCCCTTCCGCGTCATAACAGGTCTCCTCCCAGGAGTCCTCCCCCTGGGCCTGCATGTGAAGCCCCCGGTACGCCACACTGTACACACACCCGTCCCTCAGATAATAGGCGCCCTCCTGTCGGAAGCTTTCGGCATACCCGTTCCGCGTGATATCGGAAGCCATATAATAGACCACCCCGTCCCTGTCCCGGAACGCCTGCCCTTCGGAACCGGAAACGCCGATATCCAGCTCGGAGAAGCCGTCATAAAGTTCCTGGGGCAGCTCCCTGATTCCGTCCCCCGACTGGTCCACCTGATAAAAATGGTTCTCCGAATACAGCCCCGTCCCCGCCATCACCTGCACCAGCAGCTCCAGCCTGCCGTCCCCGTCCAGGTCATGAACCGTCACGCCGAAGACAAAAGGCTCATAACCCCACGGTATCCACTGATCCTTCGTCTCCGCAAATATTGCCAGCTGCCTGGCGGCGTCCTGATCCAGCCCGCTTAGATCCAGCGCTTCCTCCTGAATCTCTCCCAGCACCTGGGAAATGCTCTGATTCTTCCCCTCCGTATTCAGGGCGGAGCAAAGCTGGGACATATAGCGGAAAGTCCCCTCCCCGCCCTTGTAGATCCGCACCTCCTGATGCCTGGTTCCCGCGTCCTCCCCGGCAATCTGCTCATAGGTGCAGATAATCAGCACATCCTTGTATCCGTCCTGATCGTAATCCGGAAACGCCACCGCGTCAATCTGCCGGAAGCAGTCATCCCCCCTCAGATCCCCGTCCCTGACCTCCGGAAACGCGAACACTTCCCGCCCCGCCTGTTCCAGCCGGAAGGTGACGTCCTGCCGGAAATCCTCCAGGATATCCGGCCCATAGGACACGAATTCCACCTCCCCCCAGCCCTCCAGCTCCAGGGAAAAGCTCTGTTCCTCAATCTTCCGAATCCTCTTCAGATCATCCTTGTTATCGAAATACCGATTTGAAACAAACTGGTAATCGCCATTCCGGTCCCTCAGCACAGCGATGCAATCGGAAACATAATCCGAAGCCGCTTTGAAGCGAAGCTCATACACCTCTCCCGCCCGCCTCCCGCCGGTGCAGACAAAGGTACAGAAGTTCGTGTCTCCGTGCTGGAAGACATAGCAGTCAGTAGCCTCCAGATAGACCCAGTCCAGCCCGCCTGTCATGTCCGCCATGCCGATGCCCGCCTTCCGCTGCAGAAACGCCTCTATCTGCGCCGTTGTCAGCCTGGTCAGGTCCGTCTCCACAGAATAACCGGCCTCCTCATAGGCCCTCCGCTCCGCCTCCGACAGCGGCTGCGACTCCATCCCCGCCCCGTTATACAGGATTTCGTTCAAATCTGCCCCGGATACCATGTCATATTGGGACAGCAGGAATCCGTTGTTCTCCGCCTGGTTGACGAAATCCGTGAAGGCTCTCAGCTCCTCCACCGTCAGTTCCACCGGCAATGTCCCGGAATCAGCCTCCGATTCCGAAGGCCCTCCCGCTTCTTCCTCCCTGTCGTCCAAATCATCACTTTTTTCTGTATCTTCTGTCAGGACTTCCCCAAAGTCCCCTCCCCGGCGCTCCGCCGCACACCCGCTGCACAGCATGGCCATGCATAACACCGCCGCACAGCAAAAAAACAAAATCTTCCTCTCTTTCATAGATGCCCTTTCTCACCGCATTTCATCCAGAAAATATCTGCAAACCGAATACAGCATATGCTTCCATACCGCATATCCCGTTTCAGGCATAGGAATTGTCGGAAAATAACTGATGCAACTTGTTTAGGAGAAAGCCCAGAAATACAACGAAAACGGCTATAAACTCGCATCAGTTATTTGTAGACAATTCCTTACTATAGTTTACCATGAAATCCAGCCCGCAACAACCACGAAATACAGGAAACATTTACAGCGAGACCTCCGCAGCAAAGCATCCGCCGCGAAGCATCCACAGCGAGACCTCCGCAGCAAAGCATCCACAGCGAGACCTCCGCAGCAAAGCATCCACCGAACCCACCAGAGCCGCATCCCCCGCCGAATCCACCGCTCCCTCCTCCCTCCCATAAGCTCCGACACCGTCCCCGTCCCTGTCCCCACAACCTGCCCTTTCAGAGCAAAAAATAAGAAAGGGCATGAAACTCAAATTCAATCGCCCTTTCCCATTTAATCAGTCCTTATAATACCCCCCCGTACTATCTGATAGGGGACATCGCATTTCTGCGGCACTTCCTTGCCCTCTATCAGGTTCTCCAGATATTGCACTGCCAGGGTTCCCATCAAATATTCATCCTGCACCACATAAGAACAGGCCGGCTTGGGATTGTAGAATATATCAGGGCTATCGAAGAACACCACTTCTTTTTCCTTTTCCTGGCCCAGCTCACGCAGGATACTGTAGACCATGTATCCCAACTCCACGCCCACGGCAAAAAATCCCGTCACATGAGGATGCTCCTGGATGAAAGCCTTGACTTTCTTCACATCCATGCACTCTTCCCCAACGGCTCCCTCTGTACGGGGAAGAATACCGTCCAGATTCCTCAGCCACATATCTTCATTGGTCTTGAGGCCATGGTCCAGCAAGCTGTCCAGATATCCCAGGAAGCGCGCCGCCACGCTGGAAGTCTGCATGGACGGATGGGAGAAGAAAGAAATCTCCTTGTGCCCCTTCTCAATCAGCACTGACATCAGATCCCGGGAGGCGTGGTAATTGTCCGTACACACACAGGGAATAGGCACTCCTGACAGCGCCCTGTCAATCATGATGATGGGGAACTTCTCCACGGACAGGCGCAGCACATCCGCATTGTAGATCTCGCCCTGCACACACATCAAAATGATTCCCTCCGCCCCCATCGCAATCAGTTCTTTTATGGCTCTCGACTCCTCCGCCATGTCGCCGTATGTACACTTCAGGACCATGTAGAAATTGTGCTTCCTACACTCCCGCTCGATTCCCTTGACAATCTTGCAGCCAAAGGATACGCCGAAGCAATCCAGAACCACTCCCAGGATCCTTCCCTTGCCCTCCGGTCCATTGTTCGACAAGGGACTGGCATTTTTCTTGCTCTCCACCCTGACATTCTCCCGCACGTAGGAACCTTTTCCGGGCCGTCTGGTGATAAAGTTCCTCTCAGCCAGCATTTCCAGCGCTTTTTTGCTTGTGATGCGGCTTACGCCGTATTGCTCCGCCAGTTCTTTCTCGGAGGGAAGACGTCCCCCGGGCGGATAGCTCTGTGTTTGAATTCCTTCCAGAAGATCGTTATAAATTCTCTGATACAGAAGTTCCTTATCCATTTGTATACCCCTCTTATATCATTTTACTTTACCTTTTTTGAAATGATATGTCAACCTAAAATTTCCCAGGGTTTCCCTGATGGACACAAAATGTGGAAATCTTTGCCGAAGCCGGCCCGATGGATGACACGGAATCCCTTCTAATCCAGGGGCATCTCCCGGGCGGCCCGGCAAAGGCAGAACGCACTTTCGGTTCAGGCTACAGATGGCTGCCTGCGGCCCGCTTAGCCTACGATACCGCTTCTCTCGATTCCCTGGGTCAAAAATCTCTGTGTAAAGATATACACGATGATCAGGGGAACAATCACCATCAGGCTGTACGTACCGCCCAGGGCTATGGTCAGCGGCTGCCCGGCCGACAGGGCCATGGCGTGCCCGTCCACGGTCATGCCCTCGAAGCCTCTCGAAAGCATGTTGGACAGCGTCTTGATCCTGCTGAAGAACATGGACGTGTAAAAAGTGTCCGTCCACTGCCACGCAAAGGCGAACGTGAATACCGTAATCAGCATCGGGATGGAGTTGGGCAGGATGATGCGGAAGAAGGTCCGGAACACACCGTAACCGTCCACATAAGCCGCCTCCTCCAGCTCCTCGGGAAAGCCCCGGAAGAACTGCATCATCATGAATATGTACAGGCCGTTCTTGAAGGCAAAGCCCGTCACCGACAGGATCAGCAGCGGCCACAGGGAGTCCAGAAGATTGATCGTGGATCCCGTGGTAGCCTCGATGATGCCGAACACGTCAAAGTACCGAAAGTGCAGGTACATAGAAGGCTGATAAGTCAGGGGCGGCGTGATGATGGAAAAAAACACCACTGCCATCACGAGCCCTCTGCCCTTGAACTTAAACTTGGCAAGGCCGTAGCCCACCAGGGAGCAGACCAGCATCTGGATCAGGCCCGCCGTCAGGGAGATGAGCGCCGTGTTGCGCAGGGCCTCCCAATAGTTCAGGAATTCCGCCGCCCTCCTGTAATTCCAGAGGGTGAACTCCCTGGGGATATATACCACCAGGCTGTCCAGCAGATCCGACTCCGTCATGAAGCTGGTGGCAATCTTCAGCAGCAGGGGAGACAGGATATAATAGCTCAGGCCTATCAGCAGCGCATACTGCAGAAACTTCAAAGTCCCTCTCCTCAGCAGCCTGGCCCCATGGGATTGTTTAAATCGTTCATATGTCGTCATCTTTCCCCCTCCTTATCTCTCTTTCCCCTGATAGAACACGAACCGGCTGGCAATCCCCAGAAGCACCAGCACCAGCAGCGCGATCACACAGAAGTAGATCCACGCGGCCGCAGAGGCATAACCGTAATCCGTGGCCGTTATCATCTGCTGTATGGCATTCATGACACTATTGTCATATCTTGTAAAGCAGTCCACGATGCTGTAGATGATGTTGACCAGGATCATGGGGCTTATCATCGGCAGAGTGATCTTCCAGAAACTCTCCCAGGAAGAGCATCCCTCCATCTTCGCCGCCTCATACAGAGAGGGCGAAATGCTCTGCAGGCCTGCCAGGAATATCAGGATCTGCACGCCGGACTGGCTGATGACGGCGTACACATTGGTGGCGGCGGTTTCGATGAACTCCAGCAGCCAGGGAGCGAACGTGAACATATCCTCTATATAGAACATCAGCCCTCTGATGCTGAACGCAGAAGACATCGTCTCAGCCGTTGTAGTCACATTTCCTGTGTCCATGGCCGAAAATGTGGTCATCACATTGTTGACGGCATCGGACTTGGCGATGATGCCCGTGGTCAGGATGACCGGCACGAAAAAGATGGCGCGGAACAGCCCTCGGCCTCTCAGATTCTGGTTCAATACCATTGCCACAAACAGGCTGAACAGCAGCAATATGGGAAGGCTGTACAGCATATCCCTCACGGTGCCCCACATGCCGTCCAGGAAATACGTGACGGTCCTGGTCATGTATTGATAGTTCGCCCAGCCCGCAAATGACATGGTAAAGCCGCCTTCGGGCAGTGTCTTGATATCCATGAAGCTGTACTGGATGGATTCCACGATCACCACCAGATAGAACACAAAGAAACCGATCACGAACGGAGATACGAACACCCAGCCCAGCCTTGCTTTTTTCGCCGACAGAGACACGCTTTTCTTATTCTTCTTCTCCTTGCTCACCTGCCGTCACCTCCCTTCTGTACCACTGCGCAATCCTTCGCAGGAACGGCGACTCCTTCCGCCGTCTGCTCTGTATCCGCGTAATTCACATAAATCACCGTCCCATTGTCATAGGTGCTCTTGTACAGGTTCTCCGCCACTTCCTCATGCCTTATCATGTGGGCCTCCTGTACGCCTGACAGGGCTCCGCTGATTCTCCCGTAGGCTTCAATCAGCTTATCTTTCCAGTCCTCATAGACTGCCGTATAATATAGATTGTTTTCAGCGGAATTCTTCAGCACATATCCTTCCGTATCACAGAGCAGGAAGTATGGAACGCTTCCGTATTCGATGCACCGCAGAATCGAATCTCCATAGTCATCCGCGAAATTGATGGGCATGCCCGCATAAGTGATATATCCGTGCAACGCCATCTGGATGAAGGGAACGCTTCCATCCTCAATGATGTAATTGCTGTTGGTATCCGGCAGATTCAGGATATAGTCCGCACTGCCAAAGCTGTAGGCATTTCCGGAATCCACCAGGACATTCTGATACGCCGCAGCCGCCCTGTTCAGCAGCTCACGCTCAATCTCCTCGGCATCCTGCCGGTTCACATACCCTGATTTTCGGTAATTGGAGTTCAGCACCTCTCCCACGGATCCCAGGGAGATGTTCTCCATGCCAAGCTTTCCATACTTTTTGGAAAAGGACTCATAATAGGATAAAAGCTCTGCGGGATCCACACATAAATAATAGGTCATGGTCTTCATCGTAGCTATGTTCAGCAAAGGATAATACGCCTGCTTATTGAACAGATTCCGAACGCCGTCGGCGGAAAGCCTATAGCTGAAATCAAAAGATTTCCTGATATCCGCCAGCATCAGTTCTCCGTCCATGAAGAGCCTGCCGCCGTTCTCCTGCAGCAGCTGATCGAGCTTTTTCAGATCGGATTTGCTGCCCGCTGCCTTTTCCATATTTAAATCGGTAGAGAAATAATTGAATTCGCCGCCGTTGTACCAGTTCTGATAGCGCAGGTTGATATTGCCGACGCCTGCCTCGGACAGCTCCTTCACCATCTCCGCAGCTTCCTCATAGGAAGTCACTTCCACGCTCTGGAAAGAGGGCACGCCCACCACACGGACAGTATTCTTTACCGTGCCAAGGGTATCCAGCATCAAAGGCATGGTCTGATTCTGCTGCGTCTGATCTGGCAGCACTTCCCTGCGCAGATAATCCTGATATGCCATGGCCATGCCGGAATAATCCGCGTCCTCACCGGTGAGGAAGTGATATTCCAGGGAGATATGTCCCTGGTATCCCGTCCTGTCATACTGCACCCAGTTCTCCTGGCTGGCGAAGTTGGATTCATACTGAGCTCCCTGGCAGATAATGAAATCCGCATAGGAAGTATTGTACGAATGTATCATGTTTCCCAGCTGGCAATTGATATTGGCCACGCCGTCCCCATCGGTGACGATCCCCAGTATCGCTTTGCCCTCATCCTTGATGCCGAAGACAGGATAGCGGAACTCCAGCTTCTGGCTGCCTCGGTCCGCGTTGGTCTCCGCGGCATCCGGCCCATATAGCTTTCCGGTAGTCAGCTGATTCTTCTTCGAACCGTCATTGTTGAAATCGATCACCGCGCCCGAGCCGTCCGGAAGGAAGACATATCCGTCATCTCCAGACACCCCTGCACCGAAGAAAGGAAGCAGGCGGAGATTCGTCAGGACGAAGATATCCCTGTCATAGTCAATCTCCCCGGCGTCCAGATCCACTTTCAGCCGCCCGTCTTCCAGGATGTAGTCGATGTTCATCCGGAAGCATGCGAACGCTTCTGTCCTGGACACATATCCCAGCTCCGCGTAAGCCGCGTCTATCTCCTCGTAGGTATAGCCGATGTTCCTGAAATATTTCTCCAGTTCCTCGCGGTTATATACATTTGCGGAGGTCTTCAGGCAATAGATATCCATCTGATCCAGGGCGGGGTATTTCTCTCTCTGTTCTTCATTTGCGGTGTCGTAAGTGTACTTCAGGTACAGGGCCCTGACCTGCCGAACAGCCGCATCGCCGTCCACTTCTTTGATCCTCTCCATCAGAGCTTCGAATCCGGCTTCACTGATCTGTTCCGGAATCAGCCTGGCCGCTTCCTCACGTCCGATCACCATCCTCACGCGGACTCCCTTGCCGTCCTCCAGAGGCGCCCAGGTCACCCTGTCCTCCGTGGTGGCGTTGCTGTAGCTGTCGAACTCTATGGTCTTCTGTGAGCTGATGCTGTAATAAGTCACCACCACCGGCGAACTTACCAGGTTCCTGGTGTTCTTGGAAGCTCTGGGGTCGTTCTGGGCATTCTCGGGAACCGCGTAGAACTTGTCGCCGGTCTCCTTGCTTTCCACCACAATGCCGCTGGTAGAGCCGTCCAGCCACAATATCAGCTTATCGTCTTCGGCTGCCTTGATCATCCCGGAATCGGCGTTCAGGGTCTTGAACTCTCCTACCACTCCCGGAAGCTCAGGCTCCGCCTTGTCTATGATTTCCTTCCCCGGCCTTGACACAAGTATACAGACGACCGCGGTACATATCAGGACAAGCGCCACAGCTCCAGCGATTATCAACCTTTTCTTCATTTTATTCCTTGCATCTGTACTCATTGCCGTCTCCTTACATTCGATAGATGATTTCATTGGCTATTGTCTGTATAAAACCGAACATGGTAGTGAACAGATTGACTCCCAGTATACCAATGAACGCAATGAACGCCATCCCCACCAACGCCAGAAATGTCGTCGCGACATTTTTCAGCAGACTGTACTCGTTGATCACCAGCGCCCCCAGGAAGATAAGGGCAAATGTCCAGATATTGCCCAGGCTGTAGAAGAAGTTGACGAACTGCAGTTCGCTCTCCGTACAGAAGTTGGTGACAATGGTACAGGGGAACCCGAACATTATCATGGGAATCAGGGCATAGCTGGAGGCAATGAAGATATCCTTCATCCGTCCCTTGCCGTCCATCAACGTGGTAAAGCACCAGTTCGCCACCGACCAGAGTATCACCAGGAATCCCACGGACATGAACGCATCCACGATGCTGACTCTCGCAAACTCGCTTCCGGTGACGATATAGCCTGTGGCCATGCTCCGGAACAGATTCTCCGCTATGGCCGCTGTGAAGATGACCAAGGCTCCCTTCATGGTGCCGCGTCTCTCCCGCTTCAGCTCATAGAATCCGTCAAAGGGATGGAAGATCACATACCATCCATAGCACAGTTCCTCCCGCAGGGTATACTTCCCATGCTTGGTCCAGGCCGCATCGTTGGCCGCCTTGAGTTTCTTGGTCCCCTTTGCGATCAGGAACACGATGACTGCCGCCGCCACCAGGAACAGCAGGATATATTTCTCCATGATCCCTTTGCGGTAGGAATTGTAGGCATCCTTGTAGCCGTCCAGGTCGTTGCCGTTCTTATAGTTGACCATCGCTTCCTCATACATCCCAAGACGCATGTAGGAGGTTCCGATGTTGTTGTAGGCCTGTTCATAATTGCCGTTTAACTTGATCAGCTCTTTCCACTTTTCAGCAGCCTCTGTGTATTTCCGGTTCCCCTGCAGATGCAGCGCTTCCGCGAAGACATCGCCGTATTCGGTTCTGCTGAAGATGGTCAGCTCTCCCGTACTGGAATCCAGGGCCAGGAGATCCGTCCCCTTGTAGGCAATGGCGCTGGGCCTCTGGAAGACTCCCATCTGGGTACCTGAGCCGCCGAAGACATACATCAGGTTGCCCTCCACATCATAGGTGAAGATCTTGCCGTCTGTGGAGTCCAGCAGGCTGTACACGCCGTCCTCCGCCAGGGCCACATCGATGAAACGGGACACATTATCCCGGAAATAATACAGGTCGCCTCCCTGGTTGAACGCGCCGTTGCGCTTCAGGACATCCGTGCCGGAGGGGTTCAGCTTCTTGATGGGGTTCGCCGTGCCGGTCTTGCTCACCATGCTCTCATACTGGTCGAAGCTGTCCAGCGTACTGGTAGTCACATATAAAAAACCCTTGTCGTCAATGGTGATATTGTTGAATTCCGTAGGGACGTTCTGCATCATCCTGGCCTTCTGCTCATCCGACCGGAAGAAGTTCATCACGATGTCCCAGAAGCTTCCCTTGGTCTTCTCCGCACCGATGAATCCCTGGAACTGGCCGTCCGATGAAAAGGACAGGACGCCCATGTTGCTGTTCTGGGAAATCACATAGATTCTGTCATACTGATCCACCACCAGAGCGGAGGGCTCATAGATCACGTCCTGCAGCAGCTCTTCCTCGGGCGAATTATAGGTGTTCTGCAGTATCCCCTCCGAGTTGAAGACGACGATCCTGCCGTGCATGGTATCGCCCACATAAATATCGCCTTCCGGGGTGGCGAACACTGCCTTGGGTTCACTGAAGGATTTCATGGAGACGAATCCTCCGCCCTCTCCTTCTCCTTCCCCTTCTCCTCCTTCGGCCGGCGCCTCTGCCGGGGCTTCTTCCTCTTCGTCCCCTTCCACTATATCTGTGGGAACGCCGTCCTCCAATCCGTTTAATATGAACCGAAGTTTATATTCACTGTCCAGGACAATGACACGATTATTGCCTGTGTCCGCTATATAGACATTACCGTCTTTATCCACCGCCAGATCCGAGGGGGTCTTCATAGCGGTTCCCAGACCGATCTCCGCGGAAGTGATAAGCCTTGTGGGCACATAGGCGTGAGGAGAATACGCATAAAAATGTTCCTGATCCAAACTGTAGGTATAAGTGGCATAGGGCGCATACGATACGGCTTGGGCCGATACCGGCTGCACGAGACAGACCAGCATTAATATAAGCCCCAGAAAACGGATTTTTCCCTTTCCTTTCAGCATTTCCTCTCTCCCCTCCTTAATCCTTCATACCTGATGTTGACATAGTTTCTACAATGTTCGACTGGGAGAAGATGAAGATGATAATCGGCACAATCATCATCAGCACCATGGCCGCCGCAGCCGTTCCGCTTCGGGCGATACCGCCGGTGAGGATCTGCTGCAGGGCATAGTTCAGCGTCTTCAGCTCCTCGCTGCGGATATAGGAAGTGGAACCCAGGTTCCACAGGCTCTGCACGGACAGCATCATCAGCGTCAGCCATGCGGGCTTGACCATGGGCATTGCCATCTTCCAGAATACATAGAACTCCCCTGCGCCGTCCATTCTGGCGGACTCCAATATCTCACCGGGCACCATCTGCTCCATGAACTGCTTCATCAGATACAGTCCCAGGGTGGAAGCCAAAGCCGGCAGAATGTACGAGGAATAGGAATCCACCAGGCCCAGTCCCGAGAAAATCATGAAGCTGGGAATCGTGGTGACTTCGCCCCGGAACATCAGGGAGGTGACGATCAGCGCGAAGATCCAGTTCTTCCCGGGGAAATTATGCTTTGCCAGGGCATACGCGCACATAGAGGACAGGATGATATGCCCGGCCGTCCCCACCACCGTGATGAAGACCGTGTTGAAGATATAACGGCTGAACGGGACCCAGGAATCCGACATCAGCCGGAACAGATCCTTGAAATTGTCCATGGTCGGATTCTCCACCCGGATACGGGGCGGAAAATAGAAGAACTCCGACAAAGGCTTCAGCGCGTTGGAGATAGCGAACACGAAAGGGATCACCATGATGATGCCGAACAGCAGCAGCAGGCCGTACATCACGATATCCACTGCGTAGGAACGCTTTACGCCCCTTTCCGTCCTGGATAAACTAAATTTTATCTTTTTCATGCTATTCACCTACTTTCGCCAGCAGCTTCTGGATGATTTTATTGGAAGCCACCATAATGATAAACAGCAGTGTCGCGATTGCGGAGGCATAACCCATCTCAAAGCGGACGCCACCGTAGTCCTCCAAATGGTTCATGACGGTATGTACCGCATAATTCGTAGAGGGCAGGCCGCACAGGGCCGTGACGATGCTTCCCACGCCGAAACCGCCGGTGATGCTCATGACGGCACCGAACATCAGCTGAGGCTTCATGGAAGGCAGCGTAATGTAGTACAGCTCCTGCCACCGGTTCTTGATCCCGTCGATGGCACCGGCCTCGTAATACTGCTGGGGGATTCCCTGAAGGCCCGCGATGAAGGACAGGAACGTAGTACCGATACTGGTCCACAGAGCGATGCCGATGATCAGGGTCATCATATATTTCTCATCCTGGAACCACAGGATCGGCGACTGTTTGATGCCGTACCGTATCAGCATGGCGTTGATGTACCCCTGAGAGTCGCTGTTGAACAGGTACTGGAATATCATGTACACGTTCCCGGCGATGGTAGGCGCGTAGAACACCACCGTCAGGATGGTCCTCAGGGCGCGGGGCAGCTCATTCAGCATCCAGGCCAGCAGAAGGCAGAGTATGTAGCCCACAGGCCCTACGATCATGGCGATGACAAAGGTATTGCCGATCGCCTTCTCCGTGAAAATCGAATCGGTGAAGAACAGCCTCAGGTAATTGCTGAAGCCCACGAACTTAGGGGGCTCCAGAATGTTGAAGGATGTAAAGCTCAGGCCGATCGACATCAAAACAGGCAGAACCGTAAAGATAAAAAACAGGATACAGTAGGGAGCTATGAACAGGTAGCTGGTCTTATGCACCTTCATGTCATGCCACACTCTCCCCATGTACTGCTTAAAGTTGAATTTCTCACGCTTTTTCATGGATGACTTTACCCCCTATTGGTCCAAACCGAATTCTTCCCGTTTCCTCGCAATCTCATCATTGGTCTCCTCCGTCCAGTGCAGCAGCTCGTCAGCATTGCCTGTGGTATAGCCCGACACGGAAGCAAAGCCAATGTTTCTAGTCACATAGTAGTTTCCGGGAACTTCAGGCGTTCCTGTTACATATTGCCACTGTTCGTACAGAGCGGTGTACTCCTCTTTCGTCCAGGGCAGGCTGGCGATCGCCTCCATGTTGGCCGTGGCGTGCATTGCCGCCTTGCCCAGCACGGATTTCATCTCCTGGGCGAAACTTGCCTGGACATCGGCGCTGGTCCACCATTTCAGGAACTCCCATGCTTCGTCAGGGCACTCCGTCCCCCGCAGCATGATGGCGCAGGTGCCGCTGCAGGCCGAGGCGCGGTTGATCTCACCGTTCTCCTCCACTGTGCCGGGGATGGGAGCCATGCTCCACAGACCCTTGATTTCCGGCGCGAAAGCCGACAGGCCGTTGTATTCCGTGTAATCCTGTATGGCCAGGGGCATCTGACCCGTGCGGAAACGGTTCTGGAAGCTGTAGTCCCTGGGGAATTTGTATGTGGTGAACAGGTCCAGCATGCTCTGGAACGCGTCCAGCGTGGCGTCTTCATTAAATGTGGCCTTCGTCAGATCCTCGTTATACAGGCTCCCGCCGTTCTGGTAGAGGAAAATCTGCATGCCCGGCATGCCCTGGGGGAAGCCTACCTCCATGTTGTTCCTCTGCAGGATGGACACCACCTCGAAGAACTCATCCCAGGTATTGGGAACCGTCAGCCCCAGCTCCTCCAGAATATCCTTCCGATAGAACAGCATGGGGAACGTCTGGGTCTCCGGCAGGGCGTAGACCGCTCCGTCAAATGTGTAGGATACCATGGCGCTCTCGTGGAACCGTCCCGCCACCTCCTCGTAGTCTGAGAACTGGGACAAGTCCACCACCGCGTTACGCATGGCGTAATTGATGGGGTCGCCCATGACGCTTCCCAATGCCAGGTCCGGCCCCTGGGAAGACAGCACGGACGGGAGCAGCGTCCCCGCGTTCACCAGCTTCAGGTCCACATTGATTCCCGTCTGGGGCGTGAAGCTGCTGTTGATCAGCTGTCTGATGATATTGGACTGGTCGCGGCCCGATGTGATCCACACCTCCACCGTGGTCTGATTCTCGCTTTCCTCTGCCAGCACGGTCTGTCCCAGAGTGCTGTAGTCCGTGAAGAAAGAGTTGATAAAGCTCTGTACTTCAAAGCTTACCGCCCCGAAGAAACCGGCTTCCGCCTTGGGAAGCTCCCCCCCTGACGGAATGACTTCAATATAGTCAATCGACAGTGGCTGCTCGCTGACATTGGCGATCCAGTCAGCCAGGCTGGCGATATTGTCCTTGTACTGGGAGAAATTGCTGGCAATCTGTGTCGGATCCTCATGCATCTTCTCCAGCTGGCGGTTGAGCTTATCCAGCGCCACCACCTGCTCGCCCTTGGCCCCTACCTCTTCTTCCAGATAGACGGACACTTCTTTTAAGATATCCGCCTGGACCTTCATATTTTCAATGGTGTCCCCAATCATGTCATCGAAGTTGTAATCCCGGTAGATATCAGCCTCCGCGCCGGTGATCAGCAGGATCTCCCGGTAAATCTGGTTCATCTGCGTCAGGCTGCTGTCCACCTTGGCGATCACGTCCGCCAGCTCTCCCAGCGTCACCTCCAGGGTAATGGTATGTACTTCTCCGGCAGTCAGATAGAACTCATATCTCTCCTCATCGTTCCCCAGCGCGTCCACCTGCCAGCTGCCGGAATACCCAAAGGAAAGGTTCCTGGCCTCCTGGAAGGGAATCTCCCCGTCTATCAGAAGCGTCCTGGATGTGAACATGCCCGAGAGGAGATCCTGCTTGTAGCGCAGCGCGATGTTGTAAAGGCCGTCCTCCGGCACCTCCACCTCCCAGGTGATCCACTGTCCCGCAAGCTTGTACTGGTTGCCGCTGATCTGGTTCAGCTTCACCTGGGACGGGTGCTGGGGTTCCGTGATGGCAGAGCTCCTGTCCGCCGTCTGGTACAGGGTATAGTCTGATTTCCGGTATAAGTTTTCCGCCTGTATCTTCACAGGCTCTCCAGCCGCCGCGGAATACCCTTTCTGGGCATATTCCGCCTTCACTTCGCTGTAGGGCCTGATGGTGTCTTCCGCCCGCACAGTTACGGATGCCAGGTACATGGGCTCTCTCACGCCCTGAATCGTGACAGTATGGGTGCCCGCCTCCAGGTAAAAGGCCAGAGGAGCATTGGAATACCTGGCGGAATCGTACACGTAGACTTTGCGCCACTCCTGTACTTCCTCCTGGGCAGGACGGATATCGTTGCCGTTGATATCCTCCTTGATCTCCTCCACGTCCTTCCATGTTCTGGTGAACGAGACATACTGCATCTCTTTATATAAAATCTGCCCGTCCACCAGAATATTCCTCTCGATGCCGTTCTGGTTTCCCTCGGCCGACATATACTCCACCATCAAATTGTACAGCCCGGCACTCTGGACATTGAACTCCCAGGTGACTTCGCTGTCCTCTCCGGTATATATTATCTGCCCCTCCGTCTTCTCTACATCCCCCTGGGACTCACTGTAGTCAGCCGCGGCGATCTCTTTGACATCCTTACCAAAGGACGCGTCCTCATATCCGCTCAGATATTCCAGATAAGAACTCCCCTGATAATAATTCAATGCCGATGCGACGTCTGCCGCCTCATTTTCTTCCGCTTTCACCGTATCAAATATGCCCACCTGCGACACCAATACAAGCGCCATGATACCTGCCAGAACACGTCTTCCGATCCGAATGTGTTTATTCATTGATGCCTCCATAAATATCATGGGGGAATAAATCCCTGATGCTGTATTTATTCCCCCATGTGAAATATCTAACCTAAAGATAGAATCCACGTTTCACGAGTCTTCCATCGCATGAACCATTACTGCACTGTGTCTTTCTGCAACATAATGTCTTCCAGTTCCTGAATGCCCGTCTCGACCTCTTTCTCAATGGCCTGGATCGAAGACATGATCTTCTTGGAACGATCCTTCATCGTCACGTCCCGGAGCACGTTCACCAGATTATAGAAACCTCCCGCGCACTGCTGACCGATCCACGCGTAGTCAGCCATGGCGTATTTATTGATGTTCTTGACGATTTCCCTGGCCGTGTCGTCGCGCAGCTTCAGGTTCAGGTACTCGTTCTCCTCGATCTCGTTCTCTTCCTGAGCGAAGTAGGCAAGGGCCTCTACGATCATGACCGTCTTCTCGATATCCGGATTGTTGGCAAAGATTCCCATGATGGGAGCGTCATGGCTGACCCAGCACTGGTATCCGTCCGGCTCTGAGTCATCTCCCCTCGGCATGGGGACGACGCCGAAGTCGTCTGTCATGTCATAGATGGGATCCGCAAAACCTCTGCCTCTGGAGTAACAATAGAACAAAGTCTGACCGTTCACGAAGAGATTCACGATATCGGGGGGCTCCATGCCAAGGCTGTAAGTGTCATAGGCATTCTCAAAGGGATCCAGTATTTCAGAGATCTGATTGACTACCCTGAAAGCGTCCTTTGTATTCAGCTCGAATTCGAAATGCCCGTCCTCGCCTTCCCGGATGAACTTCTTGCCGGCTCCGTTATAGAGCACGCCCGGGCCGTCTTCCGAATGGCCGCAGACGAATCCATAGCGGTCATTTCCATCGAACACGCCGTCGCCGTTCAAATCCTTTTTCGCCGCCTGGCAGTACTCCAGCAGCTTGGACATGGTCCACTCGTCCCTGGCGTACAGATCGTACGGACTCTCCAGGTCCAGTTCCTCGATGATGGCCTTGTTGAAGAACATCACGAAAGCCTCATCATGCTGGCAGGCGAAAGGCGCGCCCACCGCGTATATCTTATCCTGATACTGCAGAATGTTGACGCTGCCGTATCTCTGCCAGTACTCCGTATCCAGATTCAGGCCCTCCAGCTGAGCCAGGTCAAGCAGGCGTCTGGCCTTCAGGAATCTTCCCAGCATCCAGGTCTCACAGACGACGATGTCCGCGTACTTGGAGCCGGCATTGGCCGCGTTCTGGGCCTCTTCCTCATTGAAGTCGATACGCTCAATCGTGCAGTTGAACAGCTCCTCGACCTTATCCACACGGTTGATGACCGCGTTGGCGATATCGGAGCTCCCCTCTTCCGGAAACCATCTGGATACGTTGGAATCCGCCACCGTGAACACATAGCCGTCCAAGTCCTCAATCTTGAAGGGGTACTCGTTCGTCTGCTCGTCGATGTTTTCTGATTCCGCATTGTCACCACAGCCTGTAAGGCAGCCCAGCACCATGGACATGCACAGCAAAAGGCTAATCCCTTTCTGAAACTTCATCCATATCTCCTTTCAACCCCTTATGCCCGACCCGCCTTTCCGGATGCCTGCGGAACATCTCCAGAGGCACCGGTCAGGCAGACCGAGACAACTCAACTGCTCAGTTCATCAAAAATACCTTGAAAAATTATCTGGCAGCGCCGAACAATACCAGCTCACTGATCTGCATGGTTCCGTTGTGGGTGATTGCGAACTTGTACTCTGTATAAGCAGCCGCACCTTCTACGAAACGTCCGTAAGCGGTATAGTTCACATCTTCCATTGCGATATCATCACGGCCGCTGGCGTCGATCTCCACCCACTCGCCGTTCTCATCTTTTCCGGACAGAACCCAGCCGATGGGGTTACGGTCAGGATAATCCTTGTTGTCGTTAGCGGTGTAGACAGCATAACCGGTTAAGGCAGTAGCTTCGCTGAGAGAGAAAGTGATCTCCGCAGTAGCCTCAGCCTCAGCAGAACCGATGCCGCAGCAGTACTTGGTGTAGATATCATCGTCGAACAGGTTCACAGCGCCCTCGCCGCCGAATCCTTCGAAGCCTTCCGTCACGGCTACGGTGTCCGCAAGGACTGTCACCGTGTTGTAGCCCTCGTTCAGGTTCTTCGCATCGTCATTGCCTGTAAGGGCAGCCTCAGCGAAGCAGAAGGACGACCAGTTGTAGTCTCCGCCCTTGAAGACGAAGTAAACGGTCTGTACGCCGGTTACGCTGGCCAGGTCGGACATGGCAAATTTCATCGTGTTGGTCTCGATGACGGCATCGTTCCAGTCAGTTCCTCCGGTGAAGGAAGCGCTTCCTACAAGGGGGCCATCCGCACTGTCGAGGTGGACTTCCAGTTCACATTCGCCCACGAAGTCGCCGGTCATCTTCAGGTCTGTGTAGTTGCCTTCGCCGAAGTTCATCTTATAGCCGGCCGTGCTGCCTGCCTTCGCATATACATGGGTTTCTCCGCGGTCTTCTATCCCTTCGCTCTCAAAGGATTTCGCGGGACTTGTCTTTGCCTTCGCCTCGCCCACCTTATACAGCTCGAAGTAATCGGGAGTCATCAGGTTATCGCCTTCGCCCTCCCACTCAAGCACCAGGCTCACAGGGCCCATATCGCCGTTCTGACCGCTCAGGCCGGGTACGCCAAAAGTCACCACGCCGCTTGCGTCGAACTCAGCCTCGCCCACATTGGTACCGAATTCCTCATAGTCCTCATCGCCGATCCAGAGCCTTACCGTGCCGCCCGTGGAATCTTCCCCGTAATGGATGGAAATCTGGCCGTAGCCGCCGTCTGCCAGCTCTACATTATACATCGCCCATGCCTTGGTATTCAGGCCGCTGATATGGTCGCCGTCCGCCGCTACGCCGTCGCTGCTCAGTTCAAAGGACTCAGCCTCTACTTTGACAGCTGCAGGTCCCTCTGCCACGGGTTCCGGTGTCTCTTCCTGCTGGTCGTCTCCCGCGCCGTCGGCTTCGCCCTGGTCTTCACCCTCGGCAGAGTCCTCAACGGACTCCTCAGACGACTCCTCGGTGGATTCCTCAGTGGACTCCTCTACGGAAGAATCCTGCTGGGAGCTGTCTCCCCCGTCGGTGGAATCATTTCCACATGCAGCCATGCTGAATACCATGGCTGTGCACAACAAGTAGCTTAACGCTTTCTTTTTCATACTTTATCCTCTCTTTTCTTTTTATTAATCGAAGCCTTTCGGCTGACGATTCCCTGTAAGGTATTATTCATAGGACAGCTTCCTTCCTTTTTCCGGAATGACCAGATACAGGCTGTGCCTCCCTGAGACCTTCTCAATATCGGCCTGCACTGTCTGGGGGCTGTCCCCCGCCGGCACCGCCAGGGCCGCCAGCAGCTCTCCGTCCCATGCGTCCAGCCTGATCTCCACCGTGCAGTCCTGATCGGCCGCCAGGGAAAACCGCAGGGACCCGCACTCCTCCCCGAATCGCACACAGGTATATTCCAGATAGGCATTGTCGCCTACCGCCTCTATGGTCCTTACGCCGCCTTTCTCCCCGGAAATGACCGCTTTCCCGCAGCGGGTGAAAGAATCGATGTCCACGGTGTGGGTAATGCTGACCTTGACCTCCTGCTCGTCTCTGCAGTTGTTCAGCACCGCCACTCCCGCCGAGGCGCTGTACGGTATGATATTCACATTGTCAGGCGCCTTGTTTGCCAGGGCCGTGGTCATCAGGCCATCGGAATTGCGGTTGTCCCACGCGGCCTCCCCGTTCATCCGCAGCCAGTCCATGACATCCTTCTGTCCGCAGTTCATGGCGAAGCAGTACATCCAGCGGGCCAGGATCCCCTTGAACCCTACCAGGTCGGTGCTGTTGTCCTCATTGTTCATCACGCCGCCCTGATACATATTGTTGATGGTGTAATCCGCCGCCCTGCGGGCCCTGTCGAAATATGTCTTCTCCCCATAGTGCAGATACAGGAGCGTGTTGGCCCCTATGAAAGTGCCCTGGTTGTAGGTGGAAGCCCAATGATTCTTGTCCCCGTCAATGTTGTACGAATCGTAGACATTGCCCGTGTCCTCCTCGTAAATGTTGGCCGTCACCCAGTCCATGATCTGCACTGCCTTCTCGTAATAGCTCTCGTCGTCCAGGATATCCCCCAGCAGACAGGCCGCTATGGTCAGGGGACAGTTGATACAGGCGTTCTTCGTCTGGTTGTCGGTCCTCCACCAGACGCCTCCGCCCAGGTCATCGCTCCAGCCTCTCTCCCACACGATGTCGAAATGCTTCACCGCCATGTCCAGGAACTCCTGGTCTCCGGTGCAGTTGTAAGCCCTCGCGCAGGCGATGGTCATCCAGGCGATGTCATCGTTGTACTCGTTCCAGGACCAGTCCCTTCCATGCTCCTGCTTGAACCCCTTGAAGATTTCCCGGATCATTTCATAATATCTCTCATCCCCGGTATGCTCATAGGCGTCGATCACCATCTCGTACATCTCCGCCGGCTCCCAGAAAAAGAAGCTATCCCCCATGAAATATCCGACTCCTTCGGTCATCTTGCTCTGAAAGTAATAAGTGTCGATAAATCTGGAAAGACTCTCGTATGCCTTGTCCTCTATCGTAACAATATCCTTCTTCACTTCGTTTTCCTCTGTTCCGCTTTCCTTCGTTCCGGTTTCTTCCGTTCCGTTGCTTCCCGTTCCGTTGCTTCCCGTTCCGTTGCTTCCTGTTCCGTTGCTTCCCGTTCCGTTGCTTCCCGTTCCGCTGCTTCCCGTTTCGTTTCCCTCCGCACGGCCGCTTTCTTCCCTGTCGCTCTCCGCGCCGCTCCCCTGGCTGTTTTGGGTCTCCCGGCCCGCTCCGTCCGCGTCCCCGCTTCCGCCGCAGGCCGTTGTTCCCAGGGCAAGAACCAGCAGCATCCCCAGCGCCGGCCGTTTCAGCTTGTCAACAAATCTCATTCCTTCTCCCATCTATGTATTGCGAATCCGTTTGAATCTTTCAGACTGATTCTTACTGCATGAACAAACTATGGTCAAATGATACGTCATTATGTGTAATTGATATGTTGTTTATATTATATATGTCATCTGGCATTTCGTCAATACATATTTAGCAGAAAGAAAGAATTCCGTCAAATTTCACATAAATGCAAATCGATTTTTGTTCATTCTTTCATTTAATTCCTCTGATTCAGAACATCCTCCAATTCCTGGATACTGTACTGAACCTCCTTCTCAATGGCCTGGATACTGGACATGATCTGCTTATCCGGCGTCAGGCCCATGCAGATGCCGCGCATGGCCTGGCACATGGCATTGATGCCGTTATTGTCGCCGCTCATGTCAAGCTGCCACTGCACCCAGGCATAGTCTATCATGGCATATTTATTGATATTCGACACAACCTCCCTGGCCGTATCATCCCGCAGCTTGTTTGCCAGATATTCATTCTCCTCAATCTCGTTCTCTTCCTGGGCGAAATAAGCCAGCGCCTCCGTGATCATGATCGTCTTCTCGATATCCGGATTGTTGGCCATGATTCCCATGTTGGGCGCGTCATGGCTGACCCAGCAATGGTACTCGTCAGGGCCTGCGTTGTCACCTTTGGGGATAGGAACCACGCCGAAATCATCCTCCATGTCATAGATGGGATCCGCAAACCCTCTGCCCCTGGAGTAGAAATAGAACAGGGTCTGTCCGTTCACAAAAGCTTCGGCGATTTCAGGCGGCAGCAGACCGTCGCTCTGCCATGCGTTCTCATAAGGATCCAGAATCTCTTTGACCTGATTGACGATTCGGAAGGAATCCTTTGTATTCAGGGCGAACTCGAAATGGCCGTCCTCCACTTCCCTCAAGAACCTGCCGCCCGCCCCCATGTAAAGCACGAAAGGACCATCGAATTCCTGTCCGCAGGTGATTCCATAACGGTCGTTCTTGTCGAACACGCCGTCGCCGTTCAGGTCCTTCTTGGCAGCCCGGCAGTACTCCAGCAGTTTGGATATAGTCCACTCGTCCCTGGCGTACAGATCGTAGGGGCTCTCCAGATTCAGCTCCTCGATGATCGCCTTGTTGAAGAACATGACGAAGGTCTCGTCATGCTGGCAGGCGAAAGGCGCTCCCAGGGCATAAATCATGTCATGATATTTCAAAATGCTGGTGTCGCCCCATCTCTGCCAGTATTCCGCATCCAGGTTCAGGCCTTCCAGCTTATTGATGTCCACAAGGGCTTTACTTCTCAGAAGGTCCCTCGCCAGGGCGTAAGTAGGACTGATGATGATGTCCGCATATTTCGTTCCCAGCATGGCTGCCTGGGCGGCCTGTCCGGTATCGCAGTCGATTCTCTCGATTTTACAGTTGAACAGCTTTTCCACTGTCTCCACCCGCCTGATGATGGCGTTTCCGATATCGGAGCTTCCCTCCTCAGGGAACCATCTCGCCACATTGGAGTCGGCAACGGTAAACACATAACCGTCCAGGTCCTCGATTTTAAACGGGTATTCCTGTTCCTCCAAATCCACATCCTTCTCCTCGCCGTTCCCGCATCCGGCAAGACAGCCAAGTGTCATAGCAGCACACAACGCCAGGCTTATCGCTTTCTTGAATTTCATTTCATCCTCTCTCTTTCCCCTGCCCCGGGGAATACGCCCCGGGGCAGGCAATTGTTATATTATTATATCATTTGCTTTTAATATCAGAGAGGCGCACAACGACCCCATCGTCATCGTGTGCCTCCTTCCTTGCCTTTCCTTTTATTGCTTTTTATTGCCTTTAATTTCTCTGGTTCAGAACGTCCTCCAGCTCCTGGATGCTGATTTCGACTTTTTTCTCAACGGACTGAATCGTGGCCATAATCTGGTTCGATGAGTTGCTCATGGCCACATCCCAGACTTTCCAGATCATGTCGTTGAAGCCTTCGTTGTAGGCGCCGTTCTCGCCCAGCTGCCATCCCACCCAGGCGTAGTCTATCATGGCGTACTGGTTGATGTTCTGGACGATGTCCCTGGCCGTGTCGTCGCGCAGCTTGTTGGCCAGGAACTCATTCTCCTCAATCTCGTTCTCCTCCTGAGAGAAGTAGGCCAGGGCCTCGGTGATCATAATCGTCTTCTCGATATCCGGATTGTTGGCCATGATTCCCATATTGGCAGCGTCATGGCTGACCCAGCAGTTGTATTCATTGGGACCGGCGTTGTCGCCCTTAGGCATGGGCACGATACCGAAATCGTCCTCCATGTCATAGATGGCGTCCGCCATGCCGCGGCCCCTGGAATAGCAGTAGAACAGGGTCTGCCCGTTCACGAAGACGTTCGTGGCGTCAAGCTGGCCCAGGTTCCCATTATTTTTATAGGAATTCTCAAAAGGATCCAAAATCTCCTTAATCTGGTTGACCAGCCGGAAAGCGTCCTTGGTATTGAGTTCAAATTCAAAATGGCCGTCCTCTGTCTCCCTGAGAATCTTTCCCCCCGCTCCCATGTAGAGTACGAAAGGTCCGTCAAACATGTGGCCGCAGATAAATCCATAGCGGTCATTTTCATCGAACACGCCGTCTCCGTTCAGATCCTTCTTCGCAGCCCGGCAATAATCCAGCAGCTTGGACATCGTCCACTCGTCCCTGGCGTACAGATCGTAGGGGCTCTCCAGATTCAGTTCCTCGATGATCGCCTTGTTGAAGAATATCACGAAGGCCTCGTCATGCTGACAGGCAAAAGGCGCACCCAGAGCGTAAATCTTGTCATGATATTTCAGGATGCTGGTGTCGCCCCATCTGGTCCAGTATTCCGCGTCCAGATTCAGGCCCTCCAGCGTGTTGATGTCCACAAGCGCCTTACTCTTCAGGAGGTATCTCGCCATGGCATAGGTGGGGCTGACGATGATGTCCGCGTACTTGGTACCGGCCATTGCCGCCCTGGCAGCCTCCTCCCCGTTAAAGTCAATCCGCTCAATCTCACAGTTGAACAGCCTCTCCACCGTCTCCACCCGGTTGATGATAGCGTTTCCGATTTCGGAGCTTCCCTCCTCGGGGAACCATCTGTTGACATTCGAATCCGCCACGGTGAATACATAGCCGTTCAAATCTTCTACCTTGAAGGGATACTCACTGGATTCGCCGCTTTCCTCGGGCTGCTCTTCTTTGCCGCAGCCGGCCAGACATCCAAGCACCATGGACACGCACAGCGCCAATCCGATTGCTTTCTTAAACCTCATCCCGTCAACTCCTTTCACAGCTTAGTCTTAATCTATCTGATTCAGAGCATTGTAAAGCGCCTCGGTGCTGATTTCCACCAGATTCTCTATCTGCTGTATCTCCGCCATGATCTGCTTCGATCTGTCCTGCATGGTCACGGCCCACACCGCGTCCATGGTCCGCCGGAAGCCGGTGTTGCCCTCGGCCTCATCCAAAACCCAGCCCACCCATGCATAATCGATCAGCGCATACTTGTTGACAGTCGATACGACTTCCCTGGATTCATCGTCGCGCAGCTTGTTGGCCAGGTACTCGCCCTCTTCGATTTCGTTCTCTTCCTGGGCAAAGTATGCCAGCGCTTCCACAATCATGACCGTCTTGTCGATATCCGGATTGTTGGCTCCGATTGCCATCTGGGGAGCGTCATGGCTGACCCAGCAGTGATACTCATCAGGGCCCGATTTGTCGCCCCTGGGCATGGGAACGATGCCGAAGTCATCCTCCATATCGTAAATAGCGTCGGCAAAGCCGCGGCCTCTGGTATAAGCGTAGAACATGGTCTGCCCGTTTACGAAGACTTTCGTGATGTCCAGATTCCCCATTCCCAGGCAATTGAAAGCGTTCTCCCAGGGATCCAGGACTTCTTTGACCTGATTGATGAGCCTGTAGGCATCCTTTGTATTCAAATCAAAGGAGAAATGTCCATCCTCTTCTTCCTTGAGGAATTTCCCCCCTGCGCCCATATAAAGCACGAAAGGTCCGTCAAATTCATTGCCGCACACGAATCCGTAGCGGTCGTTTGCATCGAACACTCCATCGCCGTTCAGGTCCTTCTTGGCAGCCTGGCAGTACTCCAGCAGCTTCGACATGGTCCATTCGTCTCTCTTATACAGTTCATAAGGGCTCTCCAGATTCAGCTCCTCGATGATCGCCTTGTTGTAGAACAGCACATAGGCCTCGTCGTGCTGACAGGCGAAAGGCGCACCCAACGCGTAAATCTTGTCATGATACTTCATGATGCTGGTATCGCCCCATCTGGTCCAGTATTCCGCGTCCAGGTTCAGGCCCTCCAGCGTGTTGATGTCCACAATGGCTTTGCTGTTCAGGAGCCATCTGCCTATGGAAAAAGTCGGGGCAATGATGATATCCGCATACTTCGAACCGATCATCGCCGCCTGGCTCGCCTGCTCGCCGTCATAGTCGATGCGCTCGATCTTGCAGTTGAACAGCTTCTCCACCGTCTCCACACGCTTGATCACCGCATTGCCGATCTCGGAGCTTCCCTCCTCGGGGAACCATCTGGCAATGGTGGAATCCGCCACGGTGAACACATAGCCGTCCAGGTCTTCCACCTTAAAGGGATACTCATTGGTATCGAGGTCATCCGCCCCCCCGTCCGCGTCATCGCCGCAGCCGGACAGACATCCCAGCATCATGGAAACACACAGCGCCAAACCTATGGCCTTCTTAACTTTCATCTTACCACCTTTCTTTTTTCTTCTTGCGTGCGGAGCAGCTTCTCCGCACGCAGCATAACAGCTGTCCTGTCATTTGTTGCAGTCTCTTCCCCTGGCCTCAGGCTTTTCTGGTCACCTTCAGCGTCACGATCTCGAAAGGCTTCACGGTGAGCTCTACCCCGTTGTCGGCCACAGGAATCTCTCCCTCCGCCTCCTCCAGGATAGAGGCTGTCTCCACCTTCGCCACGTCGAACCCAAAGCTTACCTTCACCTTTGTCCTGGTGTCGTAGGCGTCATAGAGGCGAACGATTACAGCATCGTCATCCTCCGCTTCCTTCACGGCCTCCACGAAGATGTTCTCCTTGTCCACCGTCACCATGGAATAGCTGTCGGGAAGGCTTCCGCTCTGCTCCGCCACCGGAACCGCGTACAGCGGGTTGTTCAGCAGATACGCCATCTGGACGGTGCCCGCCTCCCGGTAATCCTTTCCGTGAGGGTAGATGGAATAGGTGAACTTATGTACTTCCTTGTCCGCCGCCGGGTTGGGGCTGGTGGCGGATTTCAGGAGGGTCAGCCTGATCACGCCGCCATGGATGTCATGGCCGTACTTGCAGTCGTTCAGGATGGACACGCCGAAGCCGAATTCCGACAGATCCGCGTATTTATGCGCGCAGACCTCGAACTTCGCCTGCTCCCAGGAGGTATTGTAATGGGTGGGGCGCTCCACGCTGCCGTACTGGATCTCATAGGTTGCCTTTTCCGCGGTGATGTCCGTGGGGAATGCCGTCTTTAAGAGGATGTGGTCATTCTTCCAGTCGATCTCCGTGTCGAAGTCCACTTTCCCGGTGTGGGAATCCAGGGTGATCCGCTGGGTGACGGTGCTCTTCTGGAAAGGACGCACGATTTCGAACCCTGCGGTCTCGCCGTCGCGGATGACCTGGACCTTGGACACCTTGTCCAGATGCCAATACTTCTCCGTATAGTAATTGGTGATTTCCCATGCGTCCCAGGCCCTGGGGATGTCCTCGAAGGCGGTCAGGCGGTTGGCCTTCTCCCCTTCCTTCACGGCCTCGTGCCCGGAAACCTTGTCATAAATGCTGACGATATTGTAGTCCTCATCGAAGACCACCCGCACGAAAGCGTTCTCCATCACACGGCCCGCCTCGTCCACGGTGACGCCCTGTACAGCCTTGGGGCTCTCCACCACCTTGTAGCCCTTGGCGGGGATGTCCTCCACCCAGACCTTTCCTTCTTCGGTCTCCACAAGTCCGCTGGCAGTAAAGGCGTTGTTGTTGAACACCAGCAGGCCGCCCTTGGTCCCCACATTTGCCGCGATCGCCTTTTCCGCCGCGCCCTTGGCCGCCTGGGCCTTATCCTGAATCTCGGCGTAGACTAAGTCGGACTCGTCATACACTTCCTTGATGGAGGAGCCGGGAATGATGTCGTGGAACTGGCACAGCAGTATCTTCTCCCATCCGTCCTTCAGCATCTCCTTGGGATATTCGCCGCCGGTGAGGACTTTGCTCATCAGGGTCAGCAGCTCGGTATTCTCATACAGGAACTCCGACTTGCGGTTGTTCTTCTTGTTCTTCGCCATGGAGGTGTAAGTGCCGCGGTGGTACTCCAGGTACAGCTCTCCCACCCATTTGGGAGTGAAGCGGTTGTCTTTGACTGCCTCTTCCACACGATTCAGGAAGTCGCCCGCCTTCTCGAAGGTGACGGTGGGACATCCCGGGATGCCCTTCTCCAGCCTCCGTCCCACTTCGATCATCTCCCTGGTAGGGCCGCCGCCGCCGTCTCCGTGGCCGAAGGTATTGATGACCTCATCGTACAGGTCTTTCTGCTGGAACCGCTCCCAGGTACCGCGAATCTGGCGGGGAGAGATGTTGCCGTTATAAGTGGTGCCGTTGCTGAGCTTCTCCCTGGGGTTGTAGTCCTGGGCTGTCATGAAGTAGGCCAGAATCTCCGTCCCGTCTATGCCCTGCCACTGGAACACATCGTTGGGGAGCATGTTGGTCTCGTTCCAGGAGATCTTGGAGGTCACGAACCGGGTCACACCGGCCTTCTTCAGGATCTGGGGCAAAGCCGCGGAGTAGCCGAATACGTCGGGAAGCCAGAGAATCTTGGAATCCACGCCGAACTCCTGTTTCATGAACCGTTTGCCGTGCAGAAGCTGACGGCACAGTGACTCTCCGGAGGGAAGGTTGCAGTCCGGCTCCACCCACATGGCGCCCTCGATCTCCCAGTTGCCGGATTTCACCATCTCCTTCACCTCTTCAAAGAGCTCCGGCTCGTTCTCCTTGATGAACTGGAACTGCTGAGGCTGGCTGGTGATGAACTTGTACTCCGGGAACTCCTTCATCATGTTCACCGCGGTGGAGAAAGTGCGCTGGCACTTTTCCCTGGTCTGGCGCACAGGCCACAGCCAGGCAGTGTCGATGTGGGAGTGGCCGATGCAGACCACGTTGGCCATCTGCTTGCCGCATTTCTTGTCGTAGAATTCCTTGTACAGATAAGAAAGGGCTTTCTTGACGCTGGCATGGTATTCGTTGGAATCCCTCTCCCGGAAGTCGATCAGGTTGATTGCCTCATTGAGGGCGGTACGGATCTCGCAGTACTCCTTCCCCTCAAAGGGCAGATAGTCCATGACTTCCGCGGGCACCCGCAGGCTGTACCAGAGCTCCCTGGTGTAGACGTCAATCCTCTGCAGCTCCGCCTCCAGGTAAAGCTCCTCTGGACGGCCGCCAAAACCGTACACGGTCAGCTCCTGGCGCTCTTTTTCGGAGTCGATGGGGAATGTCTCGTGGTTCCCGTCCACGCCCTGGACAATCTTGCCGTCCAGATAGGCTATGTACTGGGGATGGTAGCCCCGGCGTCCGGAGCGGATGCACAGTTCCACGTCCCTGCCCTTCATGGACTGGGGAATCACCAGCTCGGCCTTGAACCAGGCATGGTACTCTCCGTACCCTGTCTTGGTGCCGCCCGCCGGGATGGTCTCCCGCAGCTCTTCCCTGGAACGCTGGGGCCTCCAGCCCTCCGCGGGAGCCACATGCCCGTTCTCCTTGTAGTCACAGGGCACGTATTCGATGCCCTCCACCGGCTGCCGCTCTGTGACAATGCGGTCAGCCAGCCAGTTCAGCTCCTGAAATATCCTCTCTCTCAGATAATTCATGATGTCTTTTCCTCCTAATTCTAAATCCTTTAAAACCTTGTACGCGCGGGGCCTGTCTGGCCTTTATCCCAGAGGGACCGCGCCCTCCAGCATATCCGTCTCCGCCGCCGCGCCGTTCTCGATCTTATATACCTTTATCTCAAAAGGCTGCAGCGGGGCTTCAAAGCTCACGTCCAGGATCGGCAGCTCAATCTTCGCCGTCACCGCCTTGCCCTGGGCCTCGAACACCCGCAGGATGTAGGCGTCCGCGCTGCGCTCGCTTCGCTTGAAGCAGCTTAGCGTCACATTCTCCCGGTCGATCCGGACCAGCGCCGCCGGAACGGTTCCCCGGCCGGGCGGACAGAACTGCTGGGCGTAGACACGCCTGTTGAACATGGCGGCTTCCCGGTCGGCCCTGCCCAGTACCTCTTCCCGCTCTCCCGCCAGGAACAGGAAACGGTAACGCCTCTCCCCCTGTTCCATCCTCTCATGGTACATCTTGTCCTGATAGGGCGGCCCCCAGGTCATGCTCCCGGCCCCGTAGCCCACGGACCTGAGCAAGGTGATCCCGGCTGTCCCGTCCTTACAGTGGGAGCCGTACACGCCGTCGTCGATGATGGCCAGCGCCTTCTCCTGATTCGCGATGGCCTGCCAGTACTGGGAGACGCATTCCTGCATGTCCTCGGGCAGCTTTTCCCTGCCGAAGATCGTCTGGCCCATGTACTCCGTCTCTTCCAGCAGAGTGGGGACGCGGAGCTTCAGGCGCTTCTCCCTCTCCGCGAAGAAGATCCGCAGCTCCAGCTCCAGGACGCCGGTGAGCTTATTGACCAGATAGCGCATGACCATCCTGGACTTATGGTATTGCATGTAGGCTTCTATGACCGTGTAGACTTCCCCTTCCTCCGTCACCAGGACCGGCTCCAGAGAGGAAGACCTGACGCCCGCGAAATCCGCAGCTTCCCCCGCCGGCATGGGCGAAAAGCTTCCCATGGGGCACTGGGGATTGAACACGCCGTCCCCTCCCCAGGGGCTGACGGCATCGTCATAGACGTCCACGGACATGGCGCCCGCCTTTATGTACTCGGTCCCGTCCACCACATAGCTGGTCACTAGGCCGGAATGGGCATTGACCACCACCTGTCCCCTGGCGGTCTCCACTCTGATATCGCCGTTCCTCTGAGCCTTCAGCACCGGCCCGGGGCGCTTCTCTATCACCCGGAACCGGACGTCGAAGCGCGTCATTGCGCCGGGCGGCAGTTCATGGGCAAATATCACCCTCTTGTTCCAGTCCATGCTGAAATTGCTGGCCTCTTTCGCCGCCTGGCTGGGGACCTTCTCCCCATTGCAGTAGACGCGTGGGTCTGAGAAATCCTTGTGCCAGAGCTGCCTGGGCAGCATAAATTCCACGTCCACAGGCTGACTATAGGGAAAAGGATGAGGATTGTATACAAAAATCGGAACCGTGTCGCCGTCCTTCAGCTTCTCCTGTCCCGCGCACAGCGCCAGGAAATATTTCGCTTTCAGCTGGTTCATGATCTCCAGCCCGTGGTCCAGCATGCGGATGACATCCTCCTCCACCGGTGCGATGCAGGAACCGGGAAGGGAGTCATGGAACTCCGAGAACAACAGGTCGCGCCAGGCGTCGTCGATGCGTTCCTTCTCATAGACCGCAAGGCCTGCGAGAGCAGCGTGGGAAGCCATCTGCTCCACCATGACCAGGTCGTTTTCCAGACGGCGGTGCATCTGCTTGATGCGTATGATAGAGGTATAGCAGCCCTCCATGATAGGGTTCAGGCCTTTTTCCACCACCGGCAGTTTCTCGTCCCTGATGGCTTCAAAATACTCGTCCGGCGTCGCATGAACCAAATCCACGCCCTCCGCCTTCATCCGGGCAATGTCATCCAGGTCCTTCCTGGAGGGGCCGCCGCCGTGGTTGCCCACGCCCCAGAGGTAGAGGGCATTCTTCTGGCCCTTGTGGGCCTCCAGCCATCCGGGCAGCTCTTCCTCCACCTTGCCGTAGACGGAATTGTACCCTTTGTCGGAGCGGTGGACGATGATCTCCGACCCTTCATAGCCGCGCCAGATGAAGTCCTCGCTGTCGAAGTCGTAAATGTTCTTTCCCGGGCGGATGTTGACATAGTACTTGTATCCGCACTTCTTCAGCATCTGCACCAGGCCCCGCGCATGGCCGAAGGAGTCGAAATTCACCGCGGTGACCGGCACTTTGCCGAATTTGTCGTAGAAATAGAGCCTTCCACGCAGAACCTGGCGGAAAACGGACTCTCCCGAGGGCATATTGCAGTCCGGCTGCAGAAACCATCCGCCTACAATCTCCCATCTTCCCTCCGCCACCTGTTCCCGGATCCGTTCGAACAGTTCCGGCTCGTGTTCCTCCACCCACTGGTATATCAGCGCCTCGTTATGGTTGAACACAAAGTCCGGATACTCGTTGATGAATCCGGAAGCCGCGCGGTAGGTAGAGATGCCCTCCATCATTCCGGACTCCCACTGCCAAAGCCACACCGGATCCAGATGTGCATTGCAAAACATATAAGTTTTCACTGCTTCTCTTTTCTCCTTGCAGTTTTTTGTGATAGTATCCACAATGCCATTATATAGCATTCTATATGATATGTCAATATAACATGTAAAAATAATGGATATAATAACATATTGAAGCCTATTATATCAATACATTATCAACATAAACCTGATAAACATTCCGGTTTTTTTGTGTATTTGCCATTTCAAACTGGCATTTTGCCCTTTGGCTTTCCGGTTTGATTCCTTTTTCTGGCATTTTGCTTTTATGATATATCTTATATCATTTCCTCTGTCCGTCGGCTTCCGGAGGGCGTCTCAGGCTGACGGCCTATGGAATGTATGAATGGTATGGATGTATGGTATGGATGTATGGAACGAAAGAAGGGGCTGAGGGAAAATAACATCCATTTTCCTCTTCAGCCCCTTCTCTCTCACGCCGGGTTTCTTTTACTGGGTTTCTTAGTATCCGTTTCTTTATGCCGGTTTTCTTATGCCGTCAGTTTTCTTTTAACTGTTTTCTTATATCGGTTTTCTTACGCCGGTTTCCTTACGCCGGTTTCCTTATGCCGGTTTCCTTATGCCGACTTTCTTACGCCGGTTTTCTTATGCCGGCTTTCTTACGCCGGTTTTCTTACGCCAGCTTTCTGCACCGGCTTATTCAGTCTCGCGGCTCATTCAGCCCACGCGGCCTATTGGGCCAGCGCCACTTCCACCTGTGCCAGCGCGTAAGGCTCTACGGCCAGCGTGACGCTCTTTCCGGAAACCTTCACTTCCGTCTCCTGCTCCTTCCCGAACAGGTTGACTGCCCTGGCCTCCGCCACATCGGCTCCGAATGTCAGGGTGACGTCCCCTTTCTCCCCGGCCGTCTCGTAGGCGCGCACCAGCACTTTGCCGTCCGCTCCCGGCAGCACCGCGGAAATCACCGCATGGTCTGCCGCCGCCTGGAACAGGCTTCCCTCCATGGGCAGAGTGCCGTGGTGGGAGTTGGAAGGCTGATAGAACGGCGCATGGTTACAGGACGCAGCCATCTGTTCCGCCTCTCTGGCATCCGCGCCGCAGGCGCCGAACCACAGGACAATCTGGTGGATGCCCCTCTCCGGGTAGGGATCCGGGCTGGTGGAGCTGTTGATCAGGGTCAGGCCCAGCTTCCCGTCCGCTCCCCTGTAACCGTACTTGCTGTCGCTGATCAGGATGGCGCCGGGATCCTCCGCGCGCCTTGCCAGGCCGTACTGCAGACCGGGCACGTCGTTGTGGATGGAGGCCCTGCGGATGGAACCGGCCGGGATATCGTACTGATAGTCCTCTGGCTGGTAGGCCAGCGGGATGCGGTAGTCCAGAACCGGGATGATATCGCTGCCGATTCCGTGCCAGTCCACCCTCACGTCTATCCGCACGGCGCTCTGGTATTTGTCCAGGCTGTAAGTGGCTTCTATCTTGGAGCCGGACACCTGCCAGCTGGCCTTCACGCTTCTGCGCAGGGGGCCGTTCACCGGGCGCTCCAGCCTCAGGCAGCGGTCCACCGGAAGCTCCTTGATATATCTGCCGATGTTCCAGGCGCTGGAGGTATGGGTCTCTGTCTCGATATAGGTAAAGCCCGCACTGTCCTCCTGTCCCACCATCTCCATGCCGGACTTCTTGTCCTGCATGGATACGATACGCCCGGAGCCGGACGCGATTTTCACGGTCACCTGTTCATTTTCCAGCACCATATCGTCGAACGTCCCGGACACGCGCTCATTGTCCAGCAGATAAGCCGGATAACTCTCCGCCTCCTTCTCGGACAGGACTACAGTCGTGTAGCCAAGCGCCGGAACCGTCACGTCCACCAGCACCCGCATATATTTATGGTCCCAGTACTGCTGCATATGGCCGTCCAGCAGCTGGAAGGCGATCTCCTTCCCCTGGCTGTCCGTCACATGGACCCGGCGCAAATCTCCCGTCCAGTCCCAGACGGTCAGCTCCACCACCTGGCTGCGCTCCCAGGACAGGGAGTTGAAGACATGGAAGATACGGGTGCGCCCGCTGCCCCGCTCCGTGCTGGGCACGCCCACGAAGTTCTCGATTCCGTAGCCCGCTCCCGCGCCCTCCGACTGGCTGTAATAGGCATCTATGTCCACCTGGATGGAGGAGGTGTCGATGTTGCGGCTGATGGATGCCATGGCGTTCTGAATCTGGGTGTTGGCCGTGGCCATGGAGGTCTGGAACAGCCCCATGGCATGCTCCCTGGAATCCTGTACACAGGAGCCGGTGAGGATGTCATGGAAATGGGTGAACAGCACGTCCTGCCAGGCCTTTACCATCTTCTCTTTCGCAAATCGGAAGCCGGTAAGCTTTCCCGCCAGAGCGGACATGGCCTCCGCGTCCTGCAGAGCCGATTCCAGACGGCGGTTGCCGCGCTTGATCCGGCTCTGGGTGGTATAGCAGCCGGGGGCGAAATAGTTCAGCTCGTGATCCACCACAGGCAGTTTGTCCCACATGCTCTCCGCTTCCTGGAAGAATTCATGGAAGGTGCCGAACCTGATCTGGGGGTAAATCGGCCACTCCATCATCTCCAGGGCACGCTCCACGTCCCTTCTGGTGGGGCCGCCGCCATGGTCGCCCACGCCGTAGACCACCAGGCCCGTGCGCAGTCCCATGCAGCGTCCGCTGATCTCCGGGAAGCCTGTGGCCATCTGAGGCGTGACGGCTCCGTTGTACCAGTTGGGCTCCTTGTAGGCCAGGACTTCCTTTCCGGAAGGCGCTTTGTAGCGGTAGAGAATCTCCTTCCCGCCGTTCCCCCGGCAATGGTAGTAGTATTTCACTTCGCCGAACCGGTCGATCTCCGGCACGTTGGCGCTGTGCCCGAAGGTGTCAGGGGAGAAGTCCACATCCAGCCTTTCCACGCCCCAGACTTTCTCCATGTAGTCTTTGGTGTACTGGATGTGGCGCAGCAGGGACTCGCCTGTGGGCATGTTCTTGTCCGTCTCCACCCAGGCAGTGGCGGTGACTTCCCAGCGGCCCTCGGCAATGCGCTTCTTGATTTCCTCCATCATATCCGGGTCATACTCTTCCACGATTTTGTACACCGCGCCCTGGGACTGGGAATATTTGAATTCCGGGTACTGGTCCATGATGTTCAGCATGGAGCGGAAGGTAGCCAGCGTCGCCGCCACGGTCTCGTTGAAGCTCCACATCCAGTTCATGTCGATGTGGGCATGGGCGGCCAGAATCAGCTTGTAGCTCTTGGCCTCCTCCGCCATGGGGGCAAGGATTTTCTCCGCCTCCTGGCAGTCCTGGTTGGTGAGGACGCCCTGGGCCTCCACTTTCCCCAACAGGAAGTCAATCGCCTGTTCCAGCACCTCGTCATAGCGCCCCTGCTGTTCCTCTGAGACATGCAGCGCGAACTCCAGTTCGCTGAGGATCCTATGGTTGGCACGGTTGGGCCGCGTGACGCGCATGTGCTCCTCCATTGGGGTGCCGAAGGTGAACTCGAACCCTGTCTTCTCCCGGTTCCCTCCGACGGATGTCTTCAGTTTCACGAATTTGTCTGCAATCTTTGCCATAGCAGCCTCCTTTAAATCAAGCTCTCATTTCTGGCTTTTTATTTATAACAACAGAATCCCCGCCATGGGGGAAGCCTGTTGTCAGTAGCATGCTCATTCCGGTTCGCTTTCTGCGAATCCGGAAGATTCCGCCTCCATCGGTTCACGGCCGTGCCCTGTGTACGGCTATCTCCCCTGTATGTCAATCACCACGTACTCCGACTTGCAGCCGGTCTTGAACCGGATGGCCTAGTCAGAAATGCCGGAGGTCACGATGAAGTCGGTGCCCTCACGCCGTTCCAGGCCGTAGCTCTTGTCGTCCAGGCCCAGCCATTCACACCCGGAACCTGGCAAATCTGCTGGCCAGATACAGGATTCCCACAACAGACCCAATGGCTAGTGCGCCGAAAATCAGTCCCCACATATATTTTTTCCTTTAGGAATTGTCGGAAAATAACTGATGCAACTTGTTTAGGAGAAAGCCCAGAAATACAACGAAAACGGCTATAAACTCGCATCAGTTATTTGTAGACAATTCCTTATTCCCTTTTCTTCCCGCCTTTTGCTTTGAATATCCTCTCGGAATCTCCAGACCACATATCACGCTGCTTTGCCTATTTAACAGTTTCTGTTTAACCAGTGCAGTGCGGTAAATTCTGGCGTTATGCAGTATATGCCCATTATATAGGAAAATGATAAATCATACAAGACCTATATGGCAAACTCATCAAAAAATGATATATAAACTTGATATATCATTTTAAATCAGCGTCAAAAAGGGACATTTTTCAATGTCCCTTTTTCCGGAATGATATGTCATTTGGATGCATGCGCCACGAAAGCCCTCACTCTGCCAGTTCCGCCGCTTCCTTTTCCAGCGCCGCGAACCAGTCCTTGTCCCGACAGGAGTCGAAGCACTCTCAGGCAAGCTCCTCTTTCAGCATCCGCATGACCTGCTTGTTGTCGGAAGGGGCGGCGAAGACCTTCCAGCCCATCACCAGCGGGTGGGTCAGGTCATGCTCTACCACATGGAGCGATTTCCTGGCACATTCCATGGCCCGGGTGAGATGATGCCGTACCACGCTTTCCTCTCCGCCCAGGGCAATCTCGTCCTCCGCAATGCCACGGTGCTGGCTGCACAGCAGCTTCAGGCTTTCAAACTCCATGTCATCGCCAGGGTAGACCAGTTCATAGAGCTGCACCACCGCTTTGTCCACTGCCTGCGTATAAGCGATTCCACCGGGAATATCCTTGCAGCCGCTCAGACATGCCGCCAGATAAAAAAGCTTGCGAAGATACCAATAATTGATATACCTGAAATGCTCTATCAGATACTTGCCCTCTGTCAGAATCCCCATATAGAGCATTTCCTGGGAATGGATAAACTGATAACTTTTACGCACCCAGCGCTTCGCCATCTCTATGTCTCCCTCTTCAGCATAGAGAAAGGCTATCTCCTCAATGGCCTGTCCTTTATAGTAATTGTCGACATCGCTGTTGTAAAGCTCCGTGCCGAGTTCGATGATTTCATTCCGGTACTTTGCCTTATCCATATCAAAATAGGCGGACATCAACATCTCCTTGACCTCAACATTGTTGGGCATTTTATGGTAGGCTTCCTCCCAGAGCGCAAGCGCCTCGCTGCCCAGCGTCTCGCCCATATTGTCCTACCGCCCTGACGGTGAAGCCAAAGCAAGTATTTTCCGGGAATTCGCCGCCTGACAGTGAAGAGACACCATCCCCCGTATCAATGACGCATATGACCACCCCCCGCCCTGTGAGGCTCAGGGGCGCCCTCTGTACCTGAGTGATGCCGCTGACGATCAGGCTGTTGGGATCGAATCCCCCGTCCCCGCCCTCCCCCTGCATCAGACCGTACAGCTTTGGCACGCCTTTGTAGTCAAAGAAATTGTGATTGGCATTCCTAACGCTTTGCCGGCTGATGTATACGATATTATAGAGATTGTCAATATTGGCATAGCACAGATCCAAATATTCGTAAGCCTGCAGATTGATGGGAAAGTCCGTAATGATGTCATAGTAATTGTTGGAAAGAATCCTGTCCTTGCAGTCCATGTCCTAAGCCCCTCCGCGGTAAAACAATGCTGTTCCTTCTATCATATGCGGCCCGGAGACCTGCGTTCCCGGCGCTTTCCCCTCCCTGCTGCGGGCACAGGGAAAGGGCCGCCGCGCCGCGACAGCCCTTTCCACAGACATCACTCCGCCACCAATACCACCGCCGTGCGGGGAGGTATCTTCAGCATAGTCCCATATTGGAATTCCGTCTCTTCCTCTATGTCCTTTCCGTCCTCATACGCCACAAAAGTATTGACGCAGACCTTCCATTTCCTACCCTCGGGCAGCGTAGGAAGCTGCAAATCCAGGGGATTCCAGTAGGTGTTCATCCCATAGAACACGATGTCGTCCATAGTGTCCTCCTCGTTCCTGCCGGCGTACATGATGCCGATCAGCCTGCACTCATAATCCGTCCTCCCGTTCCAGGGATAGCCGTTGTGGAGGCTGATCTCCGGAAAGCCGCACTGGGACCTTCCCATGGATTTCCGCACCACAGGGTGTTTCTTGCGGAAAGCTATCATGTACCGGAAGAAGTCATGTATCTCCCCGTATTCCTCCAGCCGGTTCCAGTCCAGCCAGGAGACGCGATTGTCCTGGCAGTAAGCGTTATTGTTGCCGAACTGCGTGTTGCAGAACTCGTCCCCCGCATAGAACATGGCCGGGCCTCTGCTGCACATCAGCGTCACGAAGGCATTCTTCACCATCCGGCGGCGCAGGCCCTCTATCTGGGGATCGTCCGTCTCCCCCTCCGTGCCGCAGTTCCAGCTGTTCCCGTTATTGTCCCCGTCCGTATTGTCCCAGCCGTTCTTCTCGTTGTGCTTCACATTGTAGGAATACAGGTCGTACAGGGTGAACCCGTCATGGCAGGTCAGGAAATTCACCGACGCGCTTTCCCCACGCATCCTGGGGTCGTACAGGTCTTTGGAGCCGGTGATCCTCGTCACCGCCGTCCCCGCCAGGCCCTCGTCCCCCTTCAGGAACCGCCGCATGTCGTCCCGATACCTGCCGTTCCATTCCGCCCATCTGCGGAAGGCCGGGAAGCTCCCCACCTGATACAGCCCCATTGCGTCCCATGCCTCCGCAATCAGCTTCACTTTCCCCAAGATGGAGTCATAGGCAATCTCCTGTATGATCGGCGGTTCTGCCATGGGCTCTCCCTTCTGGTCACGGGTCAGTATAGAGGCCAGGTCGAACCGGAATCCGTCCACCCGGTACTCCGTCACCCAGTACCGCAGGCAGTCTATGATGAACCTGCGGGTCATGGGGTGATTGCCGTTCAGCGCGTTCCCGCAGCCGCTGAAATTGTAATAATTCCCGTCCGGCGTCAGGATATAATAGATGTCATTGTCGATGCCTTTGAAAGAGAAACAGGGGCCATCGTCATTCCCCTCCGCCGTGTGGTTGAACACCACATCCAGGATGACCTCGATTCCGTTCTCCTTCAGTTCATAGATCAGCTGCTTCAGCTCGTCCCCCTCGTGATTGTGCTCCACTACGGAGGAATAGCCCGTGTTGGGGGCAAAGAAGCAGACCGTGTTGTATCCCCAGTAGTTGTAGAGCTGTTCCCCGTCCACCACCCTGGCGTCCTCCATCTCATCAAACTCAAAGATGGGCATCAGCTCCACCGCGTTGACCCCCAGGTCCTTCAGATAGGGAATCTTCTGGCGCAGGCCCTCATAGGTCCCCTTGGCCGTCACCCCGGAGGACTCGTCCTTGGTGAACCCTCGCACATGCATCTCATAGATCACCAGATCCTCCAGCGGCGTCTCCAGCTGCTTGATCTTCCCCCAGTCAAAATTATTCTCCACCACCCTGGCGTGATATACGAAATTCTCTCCGTTCTCCGGACGCTCTCCCCAGTTCCGCTGCCCGGTCACGGCCTTCGCGTAGGGATCCAGCAGTACATTGTCCTTGTTGAAAAGCTTCCCCTTCGCCTTATCGTAAGGGCCGTCCAGCTGGAAAGCGTATTCGAACTCCTCGATATTGAGCCCGAACACCAGCATCGAGTACGTGTTCCCGATACAGTAGGATTCCGGATATTCCAGCTTGGCGAAAGGCTCCGTCTCCTGGGGCCGGAACAGCAGCAGCGTACATTTCGTGGCCCCCCGGGAATGAATCGTAAAACTGACCCCGTTCTGGGCCGCGGTAGCGCCGTCCCGATTGTAGTACCCCGGCCGGACCTGAAATCCGTCTATCTCGTCCAATGGCTGCAGCTTCACGCCGCGCTGCGGCTTATGCTGTACAAATTCCATATCGTCTCCTCCTGGTATATATTTTTCAATATCCGCCTCCTCCTCTTTTGGCACATCCCTCTCTGCATTCCGTGCTTCCGGTTCTGCGCCCGAATCTCCCCTATCGAATAAATTTCTGATGTCTTCCATTTCATGCCTCCCCTGTACTTATTCGATATCCGGCTGTCCCTTTAGCCAAAAACAGTGCTGTAGGAACAATTCCCACAACACTGTTCTTTCCTTCATCCTTATTCCATATTCCTCTCAATACAGGAAACGATTTCCTGCTGAACAGGCAGCACCTTTGCCAGAACCGCTTTCGCCTCCTCCGGCCGGTCCGTGCGCAGCAGATTCAAAATCTCGGTATAGGATTCATAAATAGGGGTAAGCGACAGATTTCCCGCTGTGCCCTTGATTGAGTGGGCTTTCTCTATCTCGCTCGTATGGTCGGCTTTATCGAAATCCTCCGCCGCCAGGGTCTGTGAACCTATCATCTTCACAAATGACCCCAAAAGCTTCCTGTAAAGCTTCTCATTCCCCATAAGGCGCTTCATGCCATCGTCCACATCCACGCCCAAAGCTCTCAGTTCCTCAAAAAAATTCATCGAACTCACCTCTTTCCTAAACTGACCGTCTCCGCGGTCCGTGCGGAATCAATATTTCCCGAAGCCGTCGCCAAGGGAGATTACCTGCTCATTTGCCGCTGAAGAAGGATAGGACGAGGCGCCCTTGTAGGAAGCATTGCCGCCCTCATTGCCTAAATTGTAGATGGAAAGCATCTCCCGCATCCTGGAAGCCTGGTTAGACAGCTCTTCGCTGGCAGCCGCACATTCTTCGCTGGTGGCCGAGTTAGTCTGCACTACCTGAGATACCTGAGAGATGGCCTGCTCGATCTGGGCCACTGCCGTCGCCTGGTAGTTGGAGGACTCTGCGATGCCATTGATGATGATTTCGCTGTCCTGCACCACCTTCGAAATCTCTTCCATGGCCTTTGCAGTCTCGTCTACCGTCTTCGCGCCGGAATTCACCTTCTCGATGGAATCCTCAATCAGAGCGGAAGTCTCTTTCGCCGCCTCGGCGCTCTTGGCCGCCAGGCTCCTGACCTCTTCCGCCACCACCGCGAAGCCCTTCCCCGCCTCGCCGGCCCTTGCAGCCTCCACGGCCGCGTTCAGCGCCAGGATGTTGGTCTGGAAAGCGATGTCGTCAATGGTCTTGATGATCTTGGAGATATTCTCGGAGGATCTGTTGATATCCTGCATGGCAGTGATGGTATCCTGCATCTGCACATTGCCCCGTTTGACATCTTCAATCGCGCGGACTACCAGGCTGGCAGCGGAATTGGCCTGCTCTGCGTTCTGCTTCGTCTTCTCCGCGATCTCATCGATGGAAGCCGTGATCTGCTGGATGGCGCTGGCCTGCTCCGTGGAACCCTGGGCCAGGGCCTGGCTGGCGCTGGCTACCTGAGAGGAGCTGATGGTGACCTGGGCTCCCGCATCGCTGATATTGGTCAGTGCATTGTGGTTGTCCTCAACCAGTTTCTTTAAGGAATGGCCCAGAATGTCATCCGCGGAACTGGGATTGACCGTAATGGTCAGGTTCCCGCCGGCCACTTCCTCGGCCACATGGGCCTGATACTTAATGTTCTCGATCACCTTGGTGTACTCGTCCACCAGTTCGCCGAACTCATCGTTGTTGTACTTGACCAGCTTGATGTCCACGCGGCCCTTTGCGATCTCCTTCGCCGCATCGGACAGCTGCGCCACGGACTTCTCGATGACCTTGATCAGCGCCAGCGCCACGAACACCGTGATTCCCACTGACACCACAGCGACCACAGCCGTAAAGATAGCCGCATTCGTCACATACCTTTCCTGTGCTGCCGGATCCGTGATTCCCACCGCCGCTTTGGTGGACAAGTCGCCGATGATGATGTTCAGCAGCGTCAGCGCGATAGGGATAAAAAACCCTATGAGCAATTTCGTCTTCATCTTCAAGTTCTTCATGTCATTCTCTCCTCTCACTCTTCCTCAACTCTTTTTAATTGGTCCGCATCCGAGGGGTCATCGTCATACAGCAGCTTCTCCGGATCCAACAGAAGCTTCACTGAATTCCCGACCTTTCCGATGCCGTAGACATATTTGTTATGGCCCTTGTCTCCTCTGCCGATTGTAGGAGGCGGCAGAATGTTCTCCTCCTTGATCTCCGCCACCTCGGCAATCTGCTCCACGATCAGTCCCACCGTGGTGTCCTTCACATTGATGACAAGGATACATGTCTTGTCATTATACTCATACTCGCCCTGGTGGAAGCGCAGCCGCACATCCACCACAGGTACGATTTTTCCCCTCAGGTTGATCAGCCCCTTGATGTAATCCTCTGTCTCGGGAATCTTCGTCACCGCCTGGAACTGTATGATCTGCTGCACATATTGTATCTCCAGCCCGAAATATTCCGATCCGGACTTGAAGGTCATATACTTGCCCTTCTGCGTGTCGCGCTCATTTGCGACATTGTCCATGCCTTCCGGCTGCCCCAGCAGCCCGCTTGTTTTGTCCATATGATATACCGTTCCTTTCTATTTTTATTCTACCAATCCAGGGGCGTCCAATATCAAAGCGATGCTGCCATCGCCGAGCTGCGTACAGCCGGACAGGCCCCTGACCTTTTTGATATAAGAGGGAATCGGTTTTACCACTATCTCCTGCTGCCCCACCAGCTTGTCGACCAGAAGGCAGACCTTCTTGTCTTCCACTTCCAGGATCAGCATCACGCCGTCTTCCACGGACTCCTGGTACGTGTCCAGGTCGTACCATCTGCCCAGGCGGATCACCGGGAAGCAATCGCCGCGGATCATGACGAACTCGTCGCCGTTGGGCTCGTGAATCATCATATCCTCTTTCACGCGGATGAACTGCTTGATCACGCCCGTCTCCATCACGAAGGAGGAACTTCCCACTTCCATGACGATACCGTCTATGATGGCCAGCGTCAGAGGAATCTTCAGGCTCATCACGCTGCCGAAGCCGGGCGTGCTCTCAATCTCCAGAGCGCCGCCGATGGCCTGGATGTTCTGCACCACCACGTCCATGCCCACCCCACGGCCGGAATACTCCGTCACCTGCTCATTGGTGGAGAAACCGGGCAGCGTGATGAACTGGTACACTTCCTTGTCCGAATAGGCGGCATCCGGCTTGTTGTCGTCCAGGATCCCCTGCTTCCTCGCCTTGGCCAGGATCTTTTCGCGGTTCAGGCCGGTGCCGTTGTCCTCCACGCTGATCCATACCTTACCCGCCTCGGTCTTGGCAGACAGTGTCACCTTGCCCTTCTCCATCTTGCCGCTCTCCTGGCGCTCCTCGTTGGTCTCGATGCCGTGGTCCACGGCATTCCGCACCAGATGCATCAGCGGGTCGGAGATGTGCTCGATGATGTTCTTATCCACCTCCGTGCTGTCTCCCACCATCACGAACTCGATGTCCTTGCCCAGCTTCCTGGACACATCGAATACGATGCGGTTCATCTTCTGGAAGGTATTTGTCAGGGGCACCATGCGCATGGACATGATGACAGTCTGCAGGTCGGTGGAAATGGAGGCAAGCTGGGCCGCGGCCTTGTTGAAGTTGTCCAGGTTCAGGCCCGGCACTTTCAGGTCGGAGCTCTGGAGCACCACTGACTCGGAAATGACCAGCTCCCCGATCAAATCCATCAGCTGGTCCATCTTGCTGACATTGACGCTGATGAAAGCGGCTTTTTCGCCCTTGGGCTTATCCTTTGCCAGCTTCTTCTGCTTGCCCGGCTCTTTGGACTGGATGACGAAATCGCCCGGCGTGATCTTCGGCGCTTCCGGCTTCTTCTCCTCGGCTGCCGTCTGGGCAGCCTGAGCCGCCTGGGCAGCCTCCTGCTTCGCCTCTATGGCTTCCACGCTGGATTCCAGGTCAATCTTGGGCACGGGAGGTTCCTGGTCATTGAAGTCGAAGCCCAGTAAGAACTGGTTGGCATCGCATTCGAATACGTCCACCTTCTCAATGTCATATCCCACGCCGATCAGCTCGCGCACCTCTTCTTCCGTGCACTGGGCCTGCAGCAGAATTCGGAACCCCTCTTTGAGGATGGTCTCCGAGCACTTCTCGTCCGTGAGCAGCTCCTCCGGCGAATACAGGATATCCTCCGCGATCTCCTTCAGGGCATAGACGGCCTTGTACGCATGCACATTGGTCATCTCCGTCTCCGGGAAGAAGTGGATGAAAATCTTGTAGAAACGGCTGGCAGCTGTGGCCACCGGGGCAATGTAGAAATGCTTCGGCTCCTCATGCACATTCTGCGGCGCCTCTCCGCCGTCGGCCGCTGCCCCTCCGTTCTTGATAACGTTCAGGAATTTGTCCAAATCCGCGATGATGCTGCTGGCATCGCCGTCCACGGGATCCCCGTTGCGAATCTTCTCCATCTCGTTGGAGATGAAATCCTCCACCTCCAGCACATGCTCCACCAGCTCTACATGAGGGACATTGTCGGGATGGGATTCCCTCAAATAGAAAAAGACGTCCTCCAGCTTGTGGGACACAGCCGTGATATTGTCGAACATCATGATGCCCGAAGAGCCTTTGATGGTGTGCATGGTCCGGAATATCTCATTGATGCTGTCTTCATCAAAGCAGTCGGCATCTTTCTGCTCCAGGACGGTCTCCTGAAGCTGTTCCAGCAGCTGGCCGTTCTCGAACAGATACATATCCAGCATGCTTTCTGTGTTAAAATCTCCCGCCATATCTATCTCCTTTCCTAAACGCGCCCAAAAGCGCGTTTTGATTTCTTATCTGCCGAAAACCAGGTCCCTTAAATCAGGTTCAGCTTTTTCATTGCCTGTTCGAACCGCTCCTGATCGATCGGCTTCCCGGAGTATATGGTGCACCCCAGTTCAAACGCCATCTTCACGTTCTTCTCCTCGTTCAGCGCGGTGGTCATGATGACTTTCACAGCCTTGTCCTGGGGAATGTCCCTCTCCTTCTCCAGATTGCGGATGCCCATGAGCGCCTGATATCCGTCCATCACCGGCATCATGATGTCCAAACACACCAAATCATAGGGCTCCTTATCCTCCAAAGCCATCAGAAAAGCGTCCACCGCTTCCATGCCGTCCACAGTGATATCGCATTCGCCATACTTTGAGAGAAAACCCGCCATAAACTTCCTTGTCGCGAAATCATCCTCTGCTAGCAGAATTTTCATGATCTTTCTCCTTTACATTTTATTTAATACCGCGTATGTCCTTCCGGCGATATCGGTCAGTTTCTCCTGATATTCTACCGCGCCCAGATCATAAGCGACTTTCGGCATCCCATAGACCACACAGGTGGATTCGTCCTGCCCTATGGTCCTGGCCCCGGCCTTCCTCATGGCCAGCAGCCCCTTCGCGCCGTCCCCGCCCATCCCCGTGAGGATGATGCCCACGGCATCGGCCCCGGCGGCTTTCGCCACGGAATCGAACAGCACGTCCACGGAGGGACAGTGGCCGTTCACCCTTGGCCCCGGCTTGACCTCCACCTGATAATTGCCGCCCACCTTCACCAGCCTCATATGCCTGTCGCCGCCGGGCGCTATCAGCATATGGCCGGGCAATACCCTGTCCCCGGTCTCCGCCTCCTTCACCTGAATCCGGCACTCGTCATTAAGCCTTTTGGCGTACATCTGGGTGAAGCCGGGGGGCATGTGCTGCACGCATACGATTCCGGGGATATCTGTGCCGTATTCCCTCACCACGGTGGACGTGGCTTCCGTCCCCCCTGTGGACGCTCCAATCGCCACAATCAGGTTGCCCCTTTTCACGGACATATACTCCTGACGCCCCTGGTTCATGTTGACCGCCCTCTTGATATTGCCGATCTTGGCCCCGGCGGCTATCTTGATCTTCACCAGCAGCTCGTTCCTGACGAAATCCTCCAACTGTGACCGGCTGGACACGGCCGGCTTCGCCACAAAGTCCACAGCGCCTGCGTTCATGGCATCGAACACCTTGTCGCTCAGGGAACTGATCACCACCACCGGAAGCGGGTACTGGGGCATGAGCTTGCGCAGGAACTCGATTCCGTTCATCCTGGGCAGCTCGATGTCCAGCGTCATCACATCCGGCTTCAGCGCCAGGATGGCGTCCCTGGCCTCAAAGGGATCCTTCGCCGTCCCCACCACCCTGATTGCCGGATCCCTGCCCAGATTCTGGACCAGCAGTTCCCTGAACACAATGGAATCATCCACGACTAAAACCTTAATCGGCAGCATATGTCAATCCGTCCCTTCTCTCCTGATTTCCTGGATATCTGTCATTTTCTGAATATCGATGGCTGGATGATATGAAACGCCGTGCTGCTCCTGTCAAGGGTCTCCGTGGTCCCGATGAACAGATATCCCCCCGGCTCCAGGGCGTCGTACACCTTCTGGACCAGCTCCCGTTTCGTTTTCTCATCAAAATATATCATAACATTGCGCAAAAATATAGTATGCATTTTCCGTTTGAACGGAAAATGATCCATCAGATTGAACTGACGGAAAATGACCTCGTCCTTCAGCTCCTGCTTGACCTGGTACTGGGTCCCGCCCGCCAGCTTGTTGAAGAAATGCTTCTTCCACTGCTCCGGGATATTCTTCAGCTGTTCATCGGTATAGATGCCAGCCATGGCCTTCTGGAGCACCTTCGTGGAAATGTCCGTGGCCAGCACCTTCGTGTCCCACTGTCCCCGCTCCATCCCGAAGAAGTCCGCCAGCACCATGGCGATCATATAAGGCTCCTCCCCCGAAGAGGCCGCGCCGCACCAGATCCGCAGATCCTTCCTCCCGGCTTCCTTCTGCTTCAGCCAGGGGAGCACCTGGCTCTTGAAAAAATCGAAATGCTCGAACTCCCTCATGAAATAAGTGTGGTTGGTGGTCAGGAAGTTCACCAGCATCTTCTCCTGGTTCCCTGTCTTGTCATGCTCCACCGCATTCATGAACTCGTCAAATGTCTTCCAGCCGCCTCTCTTGAGATAATTCTCCAGCCGTCCGTTCACAATGACCTTCTTCTGATATAAGTCTATGCCGTAGCGCTGTTTCATATAAGAGGCAATCCTTATAAACTCATCATCCTTGATCACGGCTCATCCTACCTCCTTTCGCCAGACAACCAAAAATCCGGCCCATCGGCCGCCTTTGTCCGTGCGATTTCATATGATCGGATATCGCTGTCCTCAGCTCAGCTGCCGCGATATCCTGTGGCATATCCTGAAAATGTCGGGATTGAACTTCGTCCCTGCCTCCCCCTCCATGATGGCGAAGGCTTCCTCCCTGCCATAGTTCTTCTTGTCCGTCAGGGCACAGTAGACTTCAATGATAGAGACGATCTGGGCCGCAAGAGGGATTTCCTCCCGCTTAAGCCCCTCCGGATAACCGCTCCCGTCCCAGTTCTCATGGTGATAATGGGCGATATCCACGGCGATGCGGAGGAAGTCATTGTAGTCATTCCCCACATGCAGATCCCCCAGAAGCTTCGCGCCGATAGTGGTGTGGGTCTGGACGATCGCCATCTCCTCCTCCGTCAGCGGCGCCCGCTTCCGCAAAAGTTCCAGCGGGATGCCGATGTTCCCGATGTCGCACAGGGGGGCTGCCAGCTCGATCGTATCGATATAGGTATCGGAAATCTTGTCCCCGAACAGCGGAGACAGCTGCATCGCCTGGGCCAATATGCCGCAGTTCCTGTTCAGACGTTCGATATGTTCTCTCTTATAGCTGGAATTCTTCGCGGCGATCCCTGCCAGGGCATACAGCACATCCTTCTTCTCCTGCTCCAGCTGCCGGAGCTGTTCGTTCAGGGACACCTGCAGCCTCCGGTTCATGGCCTCCAGCTCCCTGCCCGCCTCATACAGGCGCAGATGCACTCCCACCCGGGCCTGCACCACCTCCGGGATGAAAGGCTTCGTGATATAGTCCGCGCCGCCGAGGCTCAGGCCCTCCACAATATCTTTCGGATTATCGAATGCGGAAATAAAGATGACAGGAATGCTTTTTGTATTGCTGTCGGCTTTCAAAATCCTGCACAGTTCATAACCGTCCATGCCCGGCATGGAGATATCCGACAGAATCAGATGCGGACGCTCCTGCCCCATCAGCCGCAGCGCTTCCTCGCCGCTGCGGGCCGACACGGGACAGCATCCCATATTCCGGATGATCTCCTCCAGGATACATCTGTTGGCCTCTAAATCGTCCACCACGAGAACCTTCGCCGATTCCCTGTCCTGTCCCATCTGTGCACCTCCCCGGCTACGCGCAATTCAGCCAGGAGCCAAACTGCATTGGTTTAGTCTCTCATATTCGGCGGACACCTTTTCGTAGTCCCCCTTCTGGATCGCCATCTTCAGCTTCAGCGCCGCGCGCTTCACATCGGAAGGCGCCCCCTCCGTCAGCTGCCTCACCGTCTCCATGAACATCTCCGCCTTCTCCCAATTCCCCATCTCCACACAGAGAATCAGCTTCGACAGATTCCTCTTCAGCGCCTCCCGGTTCTCAGGGGAACCGTAGATCCTCACGGTCTCCGTCTCCTCCCGCTCCCCCGCATGGGCCATGCCCTTGAAGACTGCAGCTATGTCATCCGGGGATTTCCGCCCGCCGGCTTCCCCCCCGTCGTCCTCCACCCAGATGGAAAAGGAAAAATTGCTTCCTCTCCCCTTCTTGCTCTCCACCTCTATATCGCCGCCCATCAGCTCCACCAGCTGCTTGCAGATGTTCAGGCCCAGGCCCGTGCCCCCGTACTTCCTGGAGATGGAGGCGTCCACCTGGGAAAAGCTCTGGAACAGTTTGTCCCTGTCCTCTTCCCCGATTCCTATCCCCGTGTCCGACACGATGAAGAAAAGTTCTACCTTGTCCTCCACCCTGGCGGTCAGAAGCACCTGGACGTCGATCCTGCCCACCGCCGTGAACTTCAGGGCATTGGAGAGGAGATTGTTCAGGACCTGCACGACGCGCAATTCGTCTCCCACCACGTACTCCGGTACCTGGGGAGACACCGTCATGAAGAAGTCCAGCCCTTTCTCCGTGATCTTGCTGATGTGCTGGGCCTTCACATAATCCAGCATGTTCCTGAAATGGAACCTGCGGGATTCTAAAACGAACTTCCCGGCCTCCAGCTTCGAGAAGTCCAGGATATTGTTGATGATCTTGTTCATGTCCCCGCAGCAGCGCTCTATCAGCTGCAGCGCCTGCACCGTCCGCTCGTCCTCCACCTGGCCCAGGAGCTCCCGCACATTGCCCAGGATGCCGTTCACCGGGGTGCGCAGCTCATGGGTGACATTGGCCACGAACTCCGACTTCACTTTCGCCGCCTGCCGGGCCTCCTCTCGCACCTGGCCGATCTCCCGGGCCAGATGCTCCTTTTCCAGGACATCGTCGGCCAGGCACAGATAACAGCCGGGATTGCCGGGGCTTGGGACGATCTTCGCCTCCACGGGGAAGCAGGTCAGGTTCTTCCGGTACATCACCAGATGGCGCGTACCCCCGTTGGGCCAGCTCTCTGCCCCGGCACCGCTCCCGGAGGGCTGGAAGGCGCCGGGAAGGACATCCTCCATGCGCGCCCCGGCGCTTTCCTCCCGGACATATCCCAGCTTATCGCAGGCGGCGGCATTGGCGTACAAAATCCTCCCCGTGCCGTCAAACATAAGAACCATTTCCAGCGCGTCCTCCGCTGGAAATATGCCGATTCCTTCCTCCCCCATGTCAACCTCCATCCGCCGGTCCCATTATTCTGCAAAACGGCAGCCCAAGCGCGATTCCCACTTTGCTGCCGTTCATATCAGGAAAATTCGAAAACACCTATCATTTCCATAATATTAAAGAAATCTTCCCTGGCAAGCCTGAAACATTCCAATATATCCGGCGAAAACTGACCACATTCACCATTCATGATCATTTCATACGCCTTCACATTCGTAAAGGAACTTTTGTATACTCTGGGGCTTACCAATGCGTCATAAACGTCTGCTACGGCAACAATCTGTGCACTGATCGGGATGTCATCCCCCGCCAGATGGTCGGGGTACCCTCTGCCGTCCCATCTCTCGTGGTGATGGCGGCAAATCTCATAGCAATAATGGTAGAACTCACTGGTCCGATCCTTGTAGAGCTTCTCCAGTATCTCGCATCCGATGATGGTATGGGTCTTCATGATCTCGAATTCTTCCGGCGTCAGGCGTCCCGGCTTGAGAAGAATCGTATCTGAAATGCCTATCTTGCCTACATCATGCATCACCGAAGCCCTGGAAATCGCGTCCACCGAGGCCGGCGTCAGGCCATACTGCGGAAAATGCTCCATCAGGTGCCTCGCCATGATCCGGGTGTAGAACTTGATGCGCTTGGTATGGTCTCCCGTCTCCGCGCTCCTGGACTCCACCACTGTGCTGAGGGCATCGATCATGAACTCGTTGGTCTCCCGGATTTCCTTCTCCTGGGCACGGATTTCCTTCTCCTGCTCCTTCAGGCGGGCTTCCATGTTGCGCTTGTTCTGGTACAGCTCGATGATGTTCTTGCTCCTTCTCTTCACGATATAGGGATAGAAGGGCTTATGTATCACGTCCGCCACCCCAAAGGCATAGGCCCTGCCCTCGCTGTCCTGGATCGTCTCCCCGGTGATCAGGATCACGGGAATCCCCTTCAGCAAGCCGCGCTCCTCCATGTACTCCAGCACCTTGAAGCCGTCCATGATGGGCATCACCACGTCCAGCAGAATCAGCACGAGATTATGGTTGTCCTCAATCTGCTGCACCGCCTCCCGGCCGTTGCAGGCCTCCAGCAGCTCGTACTCGTCCAGATCGTCATGGAACATCTCCATCAATATCTCGCGGTTAATTTCTTCGTCGTCAACGACCAGTATTTGTTGCTTCTCCATTTTGTCACCATTCAACTCTGTCCATTCGCTACCAAATCATGATACCACTTTCCAAAATAAATGTCAATTCATTCCCCTGCCAGATCCCTAAAAACTTCTATAGACAAATACCCCAAAACTGTGGTAAATTAGAAATAGCAAAGAGGTGAACACTATGGATACATATACATTTCAAGATATATTCGACATTGACTTTCTACAGAAGTTGCTGGATTCCCTGTCCGTCACCCTGCAAGTGGGCATCAGCATCCGCGGCCCCCACGGCGAGCGCTACACCAAAGACAGCGATTATTGCAGCTTCTGCCGCGACATCGTGAAGAAGTCCCCTGTGGGGAACGCCCGTTGCGAACTTTCCGACCGGGCCTTGAGCGCCCACTGCGAATCCTCCCCTTATGTCTGCCACTGCCAGTCCGCCGGGCTGACGGACGCCAGCGTCAGCATCATGGTGGAGGGAGAGCACCTGGCCAGCATGCTGGTGGGTCAGGTGCGGCTGGCGGAAGACATCCCGGGCGAAGAGGAGTACCGCGTCAATGCCCATGTGCTGCAGCTGGACGAAGAGATGTTCCTGGAACATGTCCATGCCATCCCTGTGATCACGAAGGAACAGTTCAGCCATATCCTGGACACCCTGTCCCTGCTGGCGAACCAGCTCTCCCAGCTGGCCTACAGCAATCTCCAGCTGAAAAACGCGATCCGCTCCCTGGAGAGCCAGAAGCTTCAGCACCAGCAGGAGAAGGACGCCCTGGAGACCCTGGCGGAAAAGGATTCCATGACCGGGCTCTACAACCGCCGGAAATACGAAGAGGAGGCCGAACGCTACTCCAGGCAGAAGGGACGCCATATCTGCCTGGTATCCGCGGACGCCAATTTCCTGAAGCTGACCAATGATATCTTCGGCCACAAATCCGGCGACCTGCTCCTGAGCAATATCGCGAACATCATGCAGAGCCTGGCCAAAAACGACTGGCTGGTGGCCAGGTGCGGCGGGGACGAGTTCCGCGTCATCATGCCCGACACCACCCTGGAGACGGCCCTGGACTATTGCCGGCGCGTGGCCCGCAACTGCAGCACGGACAAGACGCTGTCCCTGCCATTGTCCGTGGCCCTGGGCGCAGCCGACTGGAACAGCGAGAACGAGACCCTCCAGGACTGCTTCTCAAGGGCGGATGCCAAAATGTACCAGAACAAGGCAGCCCTGAAGCATGAGCTCCACGTCCCGGACTACATCCTGGAACGGCTGTACGACCGGCAGGTCCTGAACCGGAAGGTAGTGGAGCACACCGCCAGGATGACTCTGGAATTCGCGCTGTTCTTGGGCTTCGCCCAGGAGAACGCCATCGAGACCAGCCTCGCCTCCCATTTTCAGGACATCGGCATGGCCAAGCTGCCGGAATCTTTCTCCATCCGGGGCCAGTCCCGGACCCAGGAGGAGACCCTGCAGATGAAGGCCCATGTCCTCCACGGCTACACTATGGCAAGACAGTTCGAGGAGCTCTACAAAGTGGCGGACATCATCCTCCACTCCCACGAGAACTGGGACGGCAGCGGCTACCCCAACAACATAGCGGGGACGCACATCCCCATCGAGTCCCGCATCATCCATATCACCGGCGATTACGCCTACTGGACGCTGCCCACCATCACCGGCGGCAATTACTCCAGGGAAGCTGTCGTCCAGAACATGAAGGAGCGCAGCGGCAGCTATTACGACCCAGAGCTGATTGAGAAATTCCTGGAGTTCCTTCCCGGTTTCAACGCCAGAGTGGAAGTCTGAGCCTCTGGAGCTTTTTCCCGAAGACACAGGGCCGCCGGATTCCGGC
>OFFK01000186.1_pt1 | contig 53102 bp, 37 predicted proteins | sample 1521361 | NCBI WGS metagenome assembly OFFK01 (sample SAMEA3504096, study PRJEB24116) | mouse gut metagenome | biome: mouse gut; feature: mouse-associated habitat; material: faeces | place: Denmark | collected 2011 | reverse complement strand
GCTCCCGCTCCTCGTTTCCGCCGCCGTATTTGGAATCCCGACTCCGCCCGATGGCGTCAATCTCATCGATAAATATGATACAGGGCGCATTTTTCGTCGCCTCCTTGAACAAATCCCGCACACGGCTGGCACCCACGCCCACATACAGCTCTATAAAATCGGAACCCGTCAGTGAGAAGAACGGCACATGCGCCTCCCCGGCCACTGCCTTTGCCAGCAAAGTCTTACCGGTTCCGGGAGGTCCCACCAGCAAAGCGCCCTTGGGCAGCCTGGCTCCAATCTTGGAGTATTTCCCCGGATTGTGGAGGAAATCCACCACCTCCACCAGAGATTCCTTGGCCTCGTCCTCGCCTGCCACGTCCTTGAAGGTAACGCCCGTCTCCTTCTGCACATAAACCTTGGCATTGCTCTTGCCTACGCCCAGAGGCCCTCCGGATCCGCCCATCTTCCTGAACACCACTCCAAGCAGTATCCACATAAGCACCACCGGCAGCACCACATAAAGCAGAATATCCAGGATTCTCCCCGAATTGTCGCTAAGAACCCGGCTTCCGTCTATGCCGTGCTCTTCCATCCGGGCCGTGAGGGTATCCAAATCTTCCATAATAATGGTAGAATATGTCACCTGCATATTGCCGTAAAAAGGATATGCCGGCATGGCAGAGGGCGCATTCTCAGAACCCTGTGCATCTTTTTTCAGGGTAAACAGGATCTGCCCCGTACTCTGCACCTCCACTGCCTCCACTTCATCCGCATTCACATGCTCCAGGAATTTCGTGTAGCTGACCTCCTGAGAATTTCCCTTGCCCCCGAACAATAGATTCCAGAGCATAAAAACCAACAGTACCGTACTCAGCCCTGCCAGCAGCACCATCATGATATTCGGTCTTCTGGGTGGCTGGTTCCCGTTCCCGTTTCCGCCCCCGCTGCCAGGCCCTCCCTGGCCGCCGTTATTATAGCCTCCGCCGTTATCGTACTGGTTCATTTGATTGTCCATAGTAACTCCGTTTCTGTTTCCTGCTTTGCTCTTAAGTCCCATTGCCATTATAGATAGAACCAGTTGATAAATCAATAGCATATTTGTGAAAAAAACAAATTATCTCTTAAAGATTTCTAAACTTTTTACCCCATTTCGATGCCCTGCCGCACCAATGACGTCCATGACAGGCGGCATGATTCCGCCCCATGAAAGTTCATTTCCATGAAATTTTTTATCTTAATATGGTATTCCTCAAAATTCTGTGATAGAATGTTGAAACGTAAGGAACGGCAAAAAAGAAAAAATTACGAAAGCGAGGCTGGAAATGAAAATCGGTTTTGACAACAACAAATACCTCAAAATGCAGTCGGAACACATCAAGGAACGAATTGTCCAGTTCGGAGACAAGCTCTATCTGGAATTCGGCGGAAAGCTCTTCGACGACTACCATGCTTCCAGGGTACTGCCCGGCTTCGCCCCGGACGCGAAACTGCAGATGCTGATGCAGCTGGCGGACTACGCCGAAATCGTCATTGTCATCAGTGCAATTGACATTGAGAAGAATAAGATTCACGGCGACCTGGGGATTACCTACGATGTAGACGTATTGAGGCTGCGGGACGAGTTTCAAGGCAGAGGCCTGTATGTGGGCAGCGTGGTTATCACACATTACCAGGGACAGCACAGTGCGGAACAGTTTAAGGCAAAGCTGGAAAAGAAAAACATTAAAGTATACCTCCATTACACCATAGAAGGCTATCCGGCCAATGTCCCCCTGATCGTCAGTGAAAAGGGCTATGGGAAAAACGACTATATAGAAACCTCCCGTCCCCTGATTGTCGTCACGGCGCCCGGACCGGGCAGCGGCAAGATGGCCACCTGCCTCTCCCAGCTCTACCATGACAGGCAGCGGGGCATCAAGGCGGGCTATGCCAAATTTGAGACCTTCCCCATCTGGAACATACCGTTAAAGCACCCTATCAACCTCGCTTATGAGGCAGCCACCGCCGACCTGAACGACGTAAACATGATCGACCCCTTCCATCTGGAAGCTTACGGCAAGACAACGGTAAATTACAATCGGGATATCGAGATTTTCCCGGTGCTGAATGCTATTTTTGAGAGCATTTACGGGAGCAATCCCTATAAATCTCCCACTGACATGGGCGTCAACATGGCCGGGAACTGTATCATTGACGATGAGGCATGCTGCGAGGCATCCAAAATGGAAATCATCCGCCGCTATTATACCACACTGTGCAGGATGGTGCTGGATGATGCCTCGGAAAACGAACTGCTGAAAATCGAACTGCTGATGAAACAGGCAAAGATCACCTCTGACGACAGGAAAGTCACCTCTGTCGCAAAGAAACTGGCGGAAGAACTGGGCGTTCCCACCGCCGCCATCGAACTGCCTGACGGACATATCATCACTTCCAAAACCTCCGATTTTCTGGGTGCTTCCGCAGCCCTGCTTCTGAACGCCCTGAAGCACCTGGCAGACGTTGACCATAACCTGAAGCTCATCAAACCCGAAGCCATCGAACCCATCCAGGACCTGAAAGTACGCTACCTGGGCGGCAAAAATCCCCGTCTCCACACCGACGAGGTTTTGATTGCCCTCACCCTGGCGGCCTGCAGCGACGAAAATGCCCGCCGCGCCCTGGAGCAGCTCCCCAGCCTGAAGGGCTGCCAGGTCCACACTTCGGTAATGCTCTCCGAGGTAGATATCAAAATCTTCAAAAAACTGGGGGTAGATCTGACCTGCGAACCCGTCCAGACCACACGGAAGAAATATTAAGCGCTCCTTTGCACACGTATCATTACACAAGGGCCTGAAAGACCGGAAGCACATTGGCCGGTCAGTCAGGCCCTCTTATTTGAAAATACATTGTCAGGCGGAGGGAAACCGGACATCCATCCGTCCCTACAGCTTCTTCAGGAAATTCCCGTCCACGCTGACCCCTTCATTGATAACAATAAACGCATGGGGGTCATACTTATGTACAACCGCCTTCAGCCTGCCCACCTCATATTTGGACAGTGTGACATACAGCATGTGAGACTGCTGATGGGTATAAGCCCCCTGGGTCGTCCACTTCGTCATGCCCCTGTAAATCTCGTCGAAAACAGCCTTCTCCAGCTCCGCCGTATCGGCCTTTGTGATGATATTGGCCTCCACATTGATATTCTGGGTATGTACCCTGTCCATGGCCGTGGAATAGACTGCCGCATATATGATACAATACACTACGATCTCCACGTCAAACAGGAAAAAACATACTCCATACAGCGCCAGGTTCAGCATCAGCCCCGCCTTACCCACGCTGAAGTCCTTCTTCCATCTGGCCAGGATCAGCCCTACCACATCCATGCCGCCGCTGGAAGAAGCCATCCGCAGCATGACGCCGATGCCGCTGCCGGAGATAATACCGCCCACCACACATGCAGCCATCCTGTCCTCCACGATCATCGTAACCGGTATGACCGACAGGAACGTGGTCATCGCCGTAACGGTGACCAGCGTCTTGAAAAAGAACGTTTTCCCCAGCCGGGTGAAGGCGAGAAGAAACAGGGGGATATTAATCATATAATATATCAGGCCGGCCACGTCGAAGCCGCCGAAATCCATTCCGAAATACCTGCTCAGCACGGTACGGATTACCTGGGATACGCCCATGACGCCTCCGGAATACAGCTTTGCCGGCACGATAAACAGGTTGACTCCCAACGCATACACAAAAGCCGCCGCCACGCAAATCAGCGTACGTTTCGCTTCATATATAACCACTTCTCTTTTCATCTTATCCCAATGCCTGCTCCACTTTCTGCTTCAATTCTGCTGCGGGCATGGCGCCCACATAATTCGCCGCCGGTTTTCCGTCCCTGAAAATGATGAATGCCGGAATGCTGGAAACCTGGCACTGCTTTGCCAGTTCCATGTTCTCGTCGATATTGCACTTTCCCACCTTGATCTTTCCCTCATATTCCGCCGCAATCTTGGCCACCACCGGTCCCATCATCCTGCAGGGATTGCACCAGTCCGCATAGAAGTCTACCAGTACGGGAATCTCCGACTTCAAAACCTCAGTTTCAAAATTGTCCGTTGTAAATTTGTATTCCATTTTACACCTCCGTGTGCGCTACGGCGCACCTATCATTCAAAATTTGAAAGCCTGCTTTCAAACCTGCACCTTCCCAATCAAACGGTTGAAGGTTTCCTTATAGTTTCTCCTGCTTCCGCACAATAATATACTTGCAGATCGGATTCCCTGCAGCGGAAAATTTTTCCTCATATTCCGTCATGATATTGCCCTGCATCAGTTCCGCGTCACTGTGGAGGTTGTACGTGGCTGCCGCCAGCTCCCATGCCGGAGAAGCCGCCAGCTCCTCCAACGCAAACTCAAAGAGCGGCCTGTTATCCGTCTTGAACTCCAGCCTGCCGCCCGGTTTCAGAATCCGGGCAAAACGCTCCAGGAATTCCCTGGAGGGAAGCCTGCGCTTCGCATGCCTGTCCTTTGGCCAGGGGTCAGAAAAATTCAGGTAAATCCTGTCCACCTCGCCCTGCCCGAATACCTCGGCGATGTTCTCCGCATCCATCCGCAGGAATTTCAGATTCGGCAGTTCCTCCTGCTCCATCTTATGAACCGCCCGCAGCAATACACTGGAATATTTTTCAATGCCCACGTAATTGATGTCGGGATGCAGCCCGGCCATGGTATATATGAATTTGCCTTTCCCCATACCTGCCTCCAGCCGCACAGGCGCTTCGTTCCCGAAAACCTCCTTCCACCTGCCGGCACACTCCCGCTGCATCTCTTCCTTTATCACATAAGGGCTGCCCGAAATCACCTCCCTTGATCCTGTAATATTACGTAATCTCATTTCACTTACTACTCTTTCTTTTCCTTTTTTTGTTTCCTATATCCATACTAACTGTACTTTAATTTTCAGCGCTTGTCAATCATAAAAGTCACTTTTCGAAATTCCCTCCTTCTCACCGGTCCCGGGTGTACCGCTGCGGTTTCCCTTGTAAAAATGCATTATACAGCACCTCCGGCGGGCCGCAAAACTGTTACTACCTCACAAAACCTCACAAACGGAAGAATTTCCTGCAAAATAATCGTGAATTACACCTCAGAATGGTGTATAATAAGATTTGCTCCCGATTAACACACGGTTCGGTTCCCGGTGAAAAGACCACCGGAGTACCGCTGCATAACCGATACAGAAAGGTCAACCCATGCTGAAACACATTCCACATAGATATCCATATTTTCTGCCTGCCTCAGCTGGCACACCCACAGCCCGGAAAAAACTTCCAGGCTTCTATTTTCTGGCTGCTGCCATACTGGCCGGCAGTCTGGCCTTTGGCGCCCCTCTCCCTGCCAGAGCCTCCTCAGACGCGGAGCTGCGCCTGGATTCCCACCGCGCCATGGACATCCAGTCCAACGATATCCCCGGCTGGCCGGAGGGTCCCGTAGTGGGCGCCGAGTCCGCCATTTTGATAGAGGCTGAGACAGGCACCGTCCTATACGCGAAAAACATCCATCAACAGCAGTATCCCGCCAGCACCACGAAGATTCTCACGGCGCTGATAGCATCGGAGCGCTGCGGTATGGAAGAAACCGTCACTTTTTCCTACGATGCTGTCTTCGATACGCCCCGTGACAGCAGCCACATCGCCATGAATCCGGGTGAAGAGCTGACCATGGAGCAGAGCCTCAATGCCATCCTGATCCGCTCCGCCAACGAGGTCTGCTACGCGGTTGCGGAGCATATCACGGAGACTACGGACTGGTCCGTTTTCTCCGGCATAATGAACGAAAGGGCTGCGGAGCTGGGATGCCTGAATTCCCATTTCGTCAATCCCAACGGCCTGCCGGACGAAAATCATTATACCACCGCCTATGACCTGGCCATGATAGGGAGGGCGTTTTTTGCCAATGAAATGCTGTGTAAAATCACACTGTCCAGAAGAATAGACTTTCCTGCCACGGAGAAGCTCCCCCTGGGCAAGCTGGAGAACAACAATATGAAGATTATCCCCGGCGGCGAATACGCCTACGAGTACCTGGTAGGCTGCAAAACCGGTTATACGGACATAGCCAGAAGCTGCCTGGTATCCTCTGCGGAAAAAGACGGGATGAAGCTGATCTGCGTGGTGATGCACGACGAGTCTCCGTATCAGTATCAGGATACCATCGCCCTCTACGAATACGGCTTCTCCAATTTCGAAAAAATCAATGTGGCCGAGACGGAAGAAAAATACAACATCGACAATACGGGACTGTTCTACAGCGGGAATGACATCTTCGGCAATTCCCAGCCCTTCCTGGCCCTGAACCGGGACGACTTCATCCTTCTGCCCAGAACGGCCTCCTTTGACGACACCGAATCAGACATCTCTTACGATACAGGTGACGAAAACCAGGCGGCAGTTATCTCTTATACCTACCGGGATGTCCCTGTGGGTTCCGTCAGGGTCAGCTTTTCTGCCGGCCAGGACGAAAAAAGCCTCTTTGACGCAGAGCCTGAAGAGGCGCCGCAGCCGGCCGGCCCGGAGCCGGAAAAGCCTGTGGTTTTTGTAAATGTGGTATACATTTTCATCGGAGTTGGATGCCTTGGGGGTGCGGCGCTGGTGATACTGCTGGCGCGCATGATTTTAAGGAATTATGCGTTTGCAGGCTGGAAACGCCGGGGCAGGAAAGAGAGGAACGGCAGAAAGGAATGGCGCAGAAGGAACCGGCGGATGTACAAATAGCGGCAAAACCCGGTTCCGGTGTAAACGGGCAGCACCGGCTTATGACCTGCCAACGCTGCCCGCGGTTAACCCAAATACGGTTTGCCGTGTATCCGGTGCTGTTTCTGCTGCATTTTAACATTCTCACTGCGTTTCCGCAGGCCCATCGCCTCCTCGGGGGAAATCAGTTTGGTTGTCTTGACAATGTAAACCTTTTCGTCCATTGATTTCCGGACCCTGATTTTTCCCTTCAGGTAGCCGTGTTTCTCGCAGTAGGCCAGGCAATAATAATTTCTTCCGTTTGGCGTGAACCAGCGGATTTTTTTCCGCAGGTTCCTGTGGCAGAGATAGCATTTGCTTGCAACCACTTCCCTGTCTTCAAAGGCTTCCGCCCTGTCCGCGAATCCTCTGGAGATATATTTTTCATAATTGTCAAACTGAACCCTGATCTCCGCCTTTTTGTCCGGCGGGAGACGGAATACATCGTAGGACACGTTTTTCAGGACATCAGGCTTCTCCTTCAGTACCTTTGACAGTATCTTTGCCGTGTAAAAGGCATCCCCGTAAGCCCTGTGAAAAGGAATCTCCTTCTCCAGCTTCAGGAAGTCGACGGCATGCTCCAACGCCCTTCTGGATTTGCCGTCCTCATAAGCGATACTGAATAACTTCTGTACATCCAGATAGGCAATGGGTCCCTCCGCCAGCGGCGCCATATTATAAAATTTCATATTCCGCTGAAGTTCCGTAAGGTCCGCGCTCCCCCAGGTACAGAAACGGCATTCCCCCGCTTCGCACCACTCCAGAAAACGCTCCGCAGCAGCGGTGAAGGGACTGCCGTTCTCCAGCTCCTGCATCTGTAACTGCAGAAGCCTGCCGGTAGCCTGGTTCATCTCCCGGTAAACAGCCGGCTTGACCAGTTCGCTGAACGTATCAATTCCGACACCATTGTCATCTAATTTTACCGCACCGATCTCGATGATTTCAAAAGGAAGACATGCCGTTTCCTCCTCCAGACCGGTGCTGCTCTGATTCCACTCCAAATCAAATACGATATAATTCAATTTTTATGATCCTTTCACGTACTGATGTTCAATCCATGTATGGGCCAGGGATATCCAGGAGGTACATTCTTCCTGAAGGGCACAGCCGCCTCTGTCCAGGGTCAGGCGGTTGGCAAGGGCCAGGCCGTGTACGCCGCGGGGGTACATGTGGAATTCCGCAGGCACATCTGCACGGCGCAGCGCCCCCACAAACAGCAGCGAGTTCTCCACCGGAACGCCGCCGTCCGTATAGGTATGCCAGATAAAGGCCGGAGGCGTACCGGCGCCCACCTGCTTCTCCAGGGATACGTACTCCCGCGCGGGCATCCCCAGCTTTTCGGAAAGCGCCTCCTCCTGCCCGCCCAGCAGATGGTCAAAAGAACCCCTGTGGGCATACTCCCCCGAAGTAATCACGGGATAGCACAGTATCATGCCGTCGGGCCGGAAAATCGTCCTGTCCCCGCCTTCGTATGCCAGGGCTTCCGCCACGAAATCCCTGTCCCAGAAAACCCCCAGCGAAGCCGCCAGATGGCCTCCTGCAGAGCAGCCCAGAACGATAATCTGCCGCGGATTCACATGCCATTCCGCCGCGTTCTGCCTCACCAGCCGGATGCTCCAGGCCAGCTCCGCCAACGCCGTTGGAAATACCGCCGGCGCGCAGGAATACCGCAGCACGGCCGCATGATATCCCATGGCAAGGAACTGCATCGCCAGGGGTTCCGCCTCCCTGTCCGATGTCCACTCATATCCGCCGCCCGGGCAGACCAGCACCAACGGCCTGTCGGCTATGGCGATTTCCCCCGAATAATCCTGAATATATGTGACAAGTCTCGCATGGGGCAGCGACCCTTCCGCTTTTATCTGATATGAATCATGAATCATTTCCAGCCCTCTCCTTCCTGACTGCCTGTTCCCGAAGTGTATCCCTTTTCATCTCCGCAGATCCGCCGCTGCGCGTCCGCGTCTCGTTTACATTAATATGCCCGTCCCCAGTACACCATCTTCCCGGCAGGTTTTCCGCAGCATACGCAGGTATCCGAAATGTGTTCCTGGTCAAAAGGCATGCAGCGGCTGGTGACGCTGAGCTTCTCCTTAATATATACCTCGCATGCCTCGTCCCCGCACCACATGGCCTTGACAAAGCCCGACTTTTCGTTAAAAATTTTCTCGAACTCTTCCATATTGACCGCCGTACAGGTATGGGACTCCCGATGTTTTCTGGCCCGCTCCAGCATATCCCTCTGAATGGTTTCCAACAGTTCTCCCGTCTTCGCTTCCAGTTCCTCCAGATTGACTTCTATCTTCTCTCTGGTATCCCTGCGGCAGAGTACGCACTTTCCAGCTGCCAGATCCTTGGGACCGATTTCCACACGGATGGGATAACCGCGCATCTCTGCCTCCGCAAATTTCCATCCCGGACTCTTGTCCGTGTCATCCACCTTCACCCGGAAATGTTTGCCCAGCATCTCGCGGAGTTCAAAGGCCTTGTCCAGGACACCTTCCTTTTTCTGCTGGATGGGTATGATGCAGACCTGCACCGGCGCAACCCTGGGCGGAAGCACCAGGCCCTCGTTGTCGCCGTGTACCATGATGATGGCGCCGATAAGGCGGGTGGTCATGCCCCATGATGTCTGGTGTACATATTTCAGGGTATTGTCCCTGTCCGCAAACTGTACGCCGAAGGCATGGGCAAAGCCGTCCCCGAAATTGTGGGAAGTCCCGGCCTGCAGCGCCTTTCCGTCGTGCATCAGCGCCTCGATGGCATAGGTGGCAACCGCGCCGGCAAATTTCTCCTTCTCCGTTTTCTGTCCCCTGATAACCGGAATTGCAAGTACTTCCTCACAAAAATCCGCATACAGATTCAGCATCTGAATGGTGCGTTCCTGTGCTTCTTCCGCCGTTGCGTGTGCGGTATGCCCCTCCTGCCACAGAAATTCCCGGGAACGCAGGAAAGGCCTTGTCTCCTTTTCCCAGCGCACCACGGAACACCACTGATTATATACCCTGGGCAGGTCTCTGTAGGACTGAATATCGTTCTTATAGAAATCACAGAACAGCGTCTCCGAAGTAGGGCGCACACAGAGCCGCTCCTGCAGGGGCGAAAGCCCGCCGTGCGTCACCCATGCCACCTCGGGCGCAAAGCCTTCCACATGGTCCTTCTCCTTCTGCAGGAGGGACTCCGGAATAAACATGGGAAGGTATACATTCTCCACCCCTGTCTCCTTGAACCTTGCGTCCAGCTGCTTCTGAATCAGCTCCCAGATTGCGTAGCCCGCAGGCTTGATGACCATACATCCCTTCACGGAAGTATAATCAATCAGTTCCGCCTTTTTTACCACATCCGTGTACCATTGTGCGAAATCCACCTCCATGGAAGTGATTTCTTCTACCATTTTCTTGTCTGCCATTTTATTTTGCCTCCTAACTTTAATTCCGTCATGTGTAATCCGCATACACTCTGCGCACTGCGCCTCCACGGTACCGGGCACGGCGGAGAATTTCCGGCCGTTGTCCTTCCTTATACAAAAAACACCGGACTTCCATCCCCGAAGGGACCGGAATCCGGCGGTACCACCCTTGTATTGACGCCACAGCGCCCAACTCTTACGCCGTTAACGCCGGCACACGTCATGCTTCCGCCCTGCCCTGATACTTCTTTGCTGCCGCATCCGCAGCCATAATCACGGTAAACCTCGCATGAAGGCTCCAAGGCAGGTTCCGGTCCTTCCGCATAAGAACGTTTCAGCAGCAGCCACTGCCGCCTCCCCGGCAGCAATTGTCGCCGTTCTCTCTCTGGAATGCTTCCGAATCCGTACTAATCCTCTTCACAGCCCCTCTATATGTAGGGATTATAGAACAAACCCAAGTGGGTTGTCAAGAAAAATCTCGCGTTTTCAGCGAATCCCCGCTTGGCCAGGCTTGTCGATTCCCATGCTCCTTACAAAATTCCTTTCGATTATTATTTTTTCTACTTGACAATCGGGCATTTTTTATTTATTATATAATGTAGCTGTTGGCAGAGAGTTCTCTTTCTATCAAAGCGGCGCGTGGCTCAGCTTGGTAGAGCGCTGCGTTCGGGACGCAGAGGTCGCAAGTTCAAATCTTGTCGCGCCGATTGCAAAAAGCCCATGATTGTGGGCTTTTTTCGTATCGTTTTACTTTCTCGTTTTTAATTTCGCCCGGTTATCCATTCGCCCGCTGCTAAATAGTTGACTCCCTGTTCTTTTCGTGCTATAGTACAGAGTGTACAATTATAATGCTAATTACCTGGCAAATTATATATATAATTCCGAAAACCGCATAATGTCAAAAGCAAAGATACGTTTGCTTGGGAGGAAAAACATTGGAAAGCAAAGACTTTGAGCGGATTCTGGATGCCATGCCGGAAACTGCCGTCTATGTCATCCGGGAAGATAATCACGAAATATTATATTATAACAAACGCGTACATACAGTGTCACCGGAGGTCCGACACGGAATGACCTGCCATGAGGTATGGACCGGTTCCTGTATCAACTGTCCGCTTCTGACCATAAAAAACAGGTCGGAAAGCCGGTCCATCAGCTACAATCCCACTTTCGGCGGCGTTGTGGACATGGTTGCCACCAGAACCATGTGGCAGGATACCATTCCCGCATTTGTAGTCACGGTAACGCCCCGCCTGGAGGCGGTTGGCAGTACATACCGCAAGATTCTGAGGGTTGATCTGGATGCAGACAGCTACGATGTTCTGAAACTGGAGCCGGACGCATGGCTCAACGGAAATGACACTGCCGATTTTTCCCGCCAGATGGAACTTCTGGCCGAAAGCGGCGCCATCCATCCTGACGACAGGGAGCGGTTCATCGCCTTCATCCGCCCGGAACACCTTCGGGAGATGCTGGGTTCCGGCAGACACTCGCTGAGCTGTATCTACCGCCGGCAGCGGATGGGAGAATTCCGTTGGAATCTGATGGAAGTGGTAAAATGCTTCGACTATAACAAAGACAGGCATGTAGTCATCTTCTGCATCATGGATGTCCATGATACCATGCGGGAAGGGCTGCAGCGGGAAGAATCCAATGCGCACAATATGGAGCTGATCTGTACGGTGGCGGAACAGAGTTTCCGTATCTATAATATCGATCTGGAACAGGGTACCGCAGCTCCCGTGCTGATAGACGGTCATTCTCAGGAGACAGCCACGACTCCGCTTCCTTCCTGGGATGAGTTGATGCATTTCCAGATCACGCCGCGCCTTCACGCCGCATACCAGAAGGCCTTTGAACAGAAATTTTCCCTGGAAAGCCTGCGGCAGTCCCGGACGGCCGGAGAGCAGAACCGGGAGCTGCTCTGCCAATGGAAAGTGGGTGAAAACTATCGCTATATCTCCGTCACGGCCCACCGGAATCACAAGGAGGAGGAATGCAGCCACATTGTCCTTGCTTTTCAGGATATGGACGAACGGATACGCCGGGAACTGCTCCACAGCCAGCGTGACATGCAGATGGCCGCCATTCTCAAATCCCGCTACAGCAAGCTGAATACCGTCCACCTTGACAGCGGTCAGTGCGAGCAGGTCTGCCTGCATGACGAAACCGAACTGTCAAACCCGCTGATCGGGGATTACGACTACTTTATGCATCAGGCGCTGTATAATCATATTCATCCTGATGATGCGATAAAATACAGCAATGCCCTGTCCCTGGATCATCTCCGCAAAAAAGCGGCCGCAACTGAAAGTTATTCCGAGGAAATCTGCCAGTACCGCATGAAGGGCGACCCTGTACACTGGATAGAGCAGCACGTGATCTATACCCGGAAAGGCGACAAGGTTTCGGTCAACATCCTGGGACAGGATATTACCAGCCAAAAACGGCAGGAAGAGGCACAGCTTCAGGCGCTTCAGGACAAATCCTACATCATCAGCGGCCTGAGCAGCCTGTTTTTCTCCACGTACTATATTGACCTTGCACAGGATACCTTCCGGGCGGTGACCCAGCTGGGCAAGGTGGGAGACGTCTTGGGCAGCGAAGTCAACTGTACGGCAGCGCTGCGGGTATATGCGGACAATTTTGTTCATCCCGATGACCATGCGGAATTTTTCGAAGTTATGAATATTGACAACTGGAGACAGTCCCTGCGGTGGTGGAATCCCTATGTGACAATCACATACCGCAAAATGCCGCAGGGTCCCCGGAACAATGCGGACTCCTGCCGCTGGATACGCGCCACCGCCGTACTGGCGCAGGCCGATGAGGACGATATGCCCAAAACGGTGGTATACGTAGCCCAGGATATCACGGAAAGCAGAGAGAAAAAAGTATAACCGAGAAAGGATACAGCAAACATATGGATCATATACTGGTGATTGACGACAGCAGGGCACAGGCCGAATATTTAAAATCTATATTGAAAAAGGATTATGAGGTGACTACATGCCAGAAAGGTGAGGACGGCCTGAATCTTGCGAAAACCGGCCATTTTTCCCTGATTTTTCTCGACATCATCATGCCGGAAATGGATGGTTTCACCTTGCTGCGCAGACTTCAGGAAACCGTGGTTACGAAATACATTCCCGTAATTCTGATTACCGGACTCTCGGATGTACAGCATGAGGAGCGGGGTCTCACTCTGGGAGCAGTGGACTACATCACCAAGCCCTTCAGCCCCATCACCGTAAAAGCAAGGGCCAACACCCATATCAAGCTCTTCCACTACCAGATGCATTTCATGAAGCAGGCCATGGTAGACCAGCTCACCGGCATCGCCAACAGGCGGCGCTACAAGGAATACAGCATGGCAAAATGGCGGGAAGCCGGCAGACTGGGACTGCCCTTCACTGTCTGCATATTCGATATCGACAAATTCAAATTGTACAACGACACCTTTGGCCACCCTGCAGGGGATAAGGTCATTGCCGCCGTAGCCAATACGGCCTCTACCTACCTGCAGCGCGCCACGGACTTTCTGGCTCGTTACGGCGGGGAAGAATTTGTAGCTATCGTGGTGGGCATGGAAGCAGAAGCCGCGTTCCATTACTTTAAGAAAATCAGGAAAGCAGTGGAAGAACTCCATATTCCGCACAATTCCCCCGTTTCCGAATGGGTTACCATCAGCATCGGCGGAATCACGCTGGTTCCCCGCAATGATGACATATATGACAATTACCTGAAAATAGCGGACAACATGCTTTATGACGCCAAGGAGAACGGCAGAAACAGAGTGGTGTGGTCCAACGGAGACAATGAGCAGTGGCGGGAGAAGTAATCCCGCCACTTTCTTTCTGCCGGAAGCCGTTCCGGCAGGACCCCGTCTCCTGTTCCCTACCCGTTATCCCCCCTGCGCATCCGTCCCTTCTTCTCTGTCCCGGTAAAACCAGCTTCTGAGCGTACAGATATCCCTTGGCAGATTCTCTCTGTCAGGGCGGTCATGCAGCTTTCTGACCCAGGCATAGTACTCGTTTGCCAGCGGTGTAGTCAGGGACGATGTTCTGCTGATGTAGCCTTTCCTGACAGCCTCGTGCGAGACGCTCCTCATGTATTTCCAGAAATTATAATAAGTAAGCTTGATCTTCGTCATGTATCCCACGGCGTCTTCAATAACAAAGCCCTCGATTTTGTGCCCCTCATACTCGTACTCCGCTTCCAGGATATCGTGGTACCAGTCGAAAAATTCCTGCCAGTCTGCGATTTCATATGCCTTCTTCTTAGGCTCCAGGCCGAACTTTAACGCAACACGGCACATATCGTCATACGCGTACTTTTCAAAATCCATCCGATTGTGGACAATATCCAGCAAAAACAGGCGGCTTTCAGGATATGCAATGATATGCGGGTCATGTTCCGTATCCACGCACTCGAACACGAAAGAAACGTCATGATCCCTGACGTATTCCTTCAGTTTCTCCAGATTTTCCGGGGCAACCTTTTTCTTCAGCATCTCCTGAAAGTACCCGGCATACCGGCTGTCCAAAGTGGACTTGCTGGCGGCCAGCAGGGCATCCTCATATTCATTATAGCTTACAATGCCCAGGAATCCGTTTTCCTTTACATATGCAGTGACGGGAAAATGCAGTTTGTGCTGCAGCATCTCAAACTTGGTCTCCGGCCGCTCATTCACATTGAAAAATTTATCATATGACCTGGCGGCTACCTTTTCCTTCACGGTATCCAGGTACAGCCCCCTGGCTTTGACGGTCCGGGCGTCCCAGGCCCTGTCATAGAATGCCTTGTCCGTGTAATTAAAGGAAGATATATTGCCGAACTTTTTCTCCACAATGTATTTGCTGCCGCGCAGAGAACGCATGATATCCGCTATGGAGCTGCCGGCTGCAGACGGTTCTTCCCGCTTCTCCGGCGCCCTGTATACCTGGTTTTCCACCTCGATACAGTGAATCCCTGCCTCGTCCACCTGGACGCATCGCAGGCATCCCCCGTATTCTACCTGCCCTTCCAGATTAAACACCCTGTCGTTCATCATGACAGGCACTTGCTTCGTATTTCTGTGTCCGAAAATTTGATAATAATTTTCCGGTGCAGTATCAAAAAAGGTTTCCGCAACCTCCTCGAAATCATCGTAACCGCCCACGCCTTTGATCATCTGCTCCGCAGCCACGAAAGACAGATTTTCGGGCATGGTACTGAGGCCCCCATGGGTGACCAGATAAATATTATCGCCGTACCGATAATAAGCACACTGGCCGAATTTCCTGTAGAGCTGCCGCACTTCCTTCTTGCCGAATTTCGCCGCATCCAGGACAGGCTTTGTAACCATTTCGAATTCCCTGGATCTGCCCGCGAGGTCATTTGCCCAGTACCACAGCCATCTCTCGTGATTCCCCTCCAGCATCAGCACATTCTTCCTGTTCATAATGGAAAGCAGGAATTCCACCACCTCTGCGTTCTCCACTCCTCTGTCAATGTAATCTCCCACAAAGATATACATTTCGTCGTCCTTCAGGCCGCCGTTGTCCGCCAGATATTTCTGCAGAACCGTATTACAGCCGTGGATGTCTCCGATATGATGTATTTTTTTATACGACGACATATCAAAGAGTTTCAGCCAGACCGTGTCCAGTTCATCCGGCCTGACAACCTTGATTCCGGATGGAATCTTCTGGGTCCGAAACCGGGCATACATGTTGTCTATGACCCTCTCTGGCACTCTTTTAAATGCTTCCCTTTCCGCATTTCTGCGCTTCGTCTCCTCTATGGGAACGTCCGTGAAGTCCACACAGTAAATCCGGTAGCGGTAAGTCTCACACATTTCCTTATACTGATTCATCTCGCTTGTCTTGGAATTGGTGGCGTCGATCACCGTGAAATCGCCTCTCTGCATCCGGATTTCCAGGATACTGAACAGCGTTTTCCAAACTGTGCCGTCATTGGACTGGCTGATGCCCTCCGTTCCGTCCGCCAGCATCACCGGACTCTGGCACAGCAGGCGGATATCGTCCGCCGACAATGTATACTTCTTTAACCCCTGACGCTGAATCCAGGTGGACTTGCCGCAGCCCGGCGCTCCCCGCAGCAATAATAATATCCTCATTTCAATTACTCCTCTCTTATGTCTTGTCCGCATATAAAACGGTGAAACTCCGCCTATATTTTGTCCTGTGTTTTTAACAGCTGTGCAATCAGATGCTCCACCTCCTGGAGCTGCTCCCTGGAATTCTCCCGGTGGCTCTGCCTGCGGTACTGGGAGGGAGATATCCCCTTCATGGCACGGAATGCCTTGGTAAAGACCAAAGCGTCTCTGTAGCCGCAGGACAGCGCAATGCTTTCTATGGGATAGGATGTGGAATCCAGCAGTTCCCTTGCCTTCGTTATGCGGAATGTGGTAAGGAATTTTTGGGGGGACATCCCCAGATAGCTCTGAAAGAGTGTGTAAAGATAACTTCTGTTGATGCACACATAATCTGCCACATCCGTCACCTTGATGGGATTGCAGTAATTGCTCTGTATAAAAGACACCGCTTTCTTTACATACTGATTTCCCTTGTCCTCCTCATCCCCGGCCACAACCCCGGCGCTTTCCGCCAGTATGGACAGAAACACGCCCAGTTGTCCGTTCCTCCTCAAATCATCCGCGATTCCGAATGTATTATGCTCCATCATATCCCGCACGATGTCATACAGTTCCTGGTCCCTGGGGCAGGAGAAAATGGGATGCCTCGCCGACAATCCCATAGACTCCAGATAGGTTCCTGCCCGGCTGCCCCCGAAACCCACCCACAGGTAGCTCCAGGGTTCCTTCTCGTCTGCCTGATAAAATGCCAGTTCATTTGGCTGTATCAGGAATCCGTAGCCGGCCTCCAGGCGGTATTCCTTATCGTGAAACCGGAACACGCCTCTGCCGTCCAGCACATAATGAATCAAATAATGAGGTTTGGACGCCGGCCCGAAGCTGTGGAGGCTTTCCGTTCGGGAACAGCCGCAGCAGTTCACATACAGGCTGCCTGCCTGATCATTTTCAAAATCCAGTTTAAATGCTTTCTCCATAAGTAAAAACCGGCCTCCCCTCCCTGTCTCATTTCCTTCAGCCCAATGACCGCTACCCCATTGCATTCATCCTTTGGCAGTCAGCACGCGCTGTCCCCCTGTACCGCGTTGTCATCAGCGGGCGTGCCCACCGCATCACTTCCGCCTCCGCCTTGTCCTGGTGCGGGCATCGGTCGCTGCTTACCCGGGAATTCATGCATGCATCGGTTTACCGGATGACATATTCCTTCCTGTCCATGTCCGCCTGTACCTTCTCCAGGTCTTCCCTGATATGCAGCTTTTGAGGGCATGCTTTTTCACATTTGCCGCACTTTACACAGTTCTTTGCCTGTTTTTCGTCTCCCAGGCCGTTCTCCCAGTTATTTTTCACCATATTGTAGTTCTGGTACATATGGTAAGTATTCCATACCCGGAAATTCCCAGGGATATCCACCCCTGCCGGACAGGGCATGCAGTAACGGCAGGCGGTACAGCCGTTCTGTACCCGGCTCCTGATCAGCGCCACAATCTCGTCTATGGTATTCGCTTCCTCGTCAGAAAGAGGACGGAATGTCGAGAATGTCTTCAGATTATCCTCTACCTGTCCCATGGTGGACATACCGCTTAAGATTACCTTCACATTCGGCAGGCTCCCCACCCAGCGCAGCGCATAGGACGCCGCGGAAGCTTCCGGATCCAAAGCCCGGAATCTGCCTGTGATATCCTCCGCAAACGCCGCCAGAGAACCGCCCTTCACCGGCTCCATAATCACCAGCGGCACATTTCTCTCCTCCGTGAGGCGATACCCCCTCATTCCCGCCTGACTGTCCGTGTCCATATAGTTCAGTTGAATCTGGCAGAAATCCCAGTCCCTGTAGCACAGGATTTCCTCAAACGCCTCATAGCTGTCATGGAAGGAAAATCCCAGATACCGGATCCTCCCCTCTGCCTTCAGCTGCTCCAGGTATTCCACCACACCCAGTTCCGCCATCTTGCGGAAGCTGTCCCTGCCCATGGCATGCATCAGGTAGAAATCTATGTAATCCGTCTGCAGCCGCTCCAGCTGCTCTTCAAAAATACGCACGGCGTCTTCTTTTTTCGTCACGTTCCAGCAGGGAAGCTTTGTGGCCAGGTAAAAGGAATGCCTGTCGTATTTCTTCAGTGCCCTGCCCACAAACGGCTCACTGTCGCCATTGTGATAGGGATAGGCGGTATCAATATAGTTCACTCCGGCCGCAATGGCTTTGTCCAGCATCCGCTGCGCCTCCGCCTCGTCAATTTTCCCTTCCGCCGTCACCGGGAAGCGCATGCATCCAAAACCCAGCAGAGAAGTCTCAATACCCAGCTTTTCCAGTTTTCTTTTTTCCATCACCTTTTCCTCCATAGATTCATGTTAATCCCCCATGTTGCCTTTTGCTGCCTTAGAACGATTTTTCACACTAATGCCCTGCTCTCTTCGGCATTGCCTGACGCATGTGCCAAAGTACAGGGAAAATTACTTCACATTTGTATTCAGATACCCGTCGCTGTCAAATTCCACCCCGAAATCCCGGCTGAATTCATTCATTTTGTCAAGAATCCGCTGCTTCTCTTCCCCCTCAGCAGGTGTGGGCTTATAGTCATTCCGGCTGCTCACAGAACTCACAGAACACGGAATCACCCGGATTTCCTTATCTTCCTGCTTTTTTCCGTCCACAAAGGTAAATACCTGCTGAAAAATCATACTGTCCTTATCCGGCGGATTCCGGTTTGCCCCGAAGCAGAAATTGCCCAGGCTGTATATAATAAATTTACCTTCGTATTCCTCTATGCCCTGCAGCACATGAGGGTGATGCCCGATCACCAGGTCATAGCCCCAGTCTATACATTTTCTGCCAAGGCTCTTCTGATAATCCTCGGGATAATACTCCCGCTCAATTCCCCAATGACAGCAGGCAAAAACCAGGTCCGCTCCTTCCTCGCGAAGCAGCGCAATGCCCTCCTGCAGATATTTCTCCACCCCGGCCCCCTGCCCCACCTCATTGACAGACACGATGCCGATCTGAATGCCGCCGGTTTCATACATACAGTAATTGCCGTCATAAGCGTACAGAATACCTGCCCCGTTCAGTGCTTCCACCGTGTCCGCGGTTCCCTGTTCCTTGTAATCCAGACGGTGATTGTTACCCATACTGACCGCTTCCACACTGCCTGCCGTCAAGATATTGACGTATTCCGGATCACCCGAAATGCAGTAGGTCTGGCCCTCCCGGAAATCCTCAGAACGGGTCAACGGTCCCTCCAGATTCACAAGCGTCAGGTCGTCTTCAGAAAAAACAGCAAATACATTTTCGAAAAAATAGCTGTCTCCGGCTCCCTTATCGTAGGTCTGGCGAAAAGATACCTCATAACCCTGTCCGATATAGTTGCCCATGGTCACGTCGCCGGCGGCGGAAATCGTGATTTTCACCTCCTCTGGCTGCGGTTCCGCATCTGACGGCTCTCCCTCGCCGCCTGCGTTGCCGGTATTTCCCTCCGAACCGGCAGACTCTCCCCGGCCTTCTTCGGAAGGGACCTGGCTGCCGCCGCCTGAGACGCCGCCCGGCAGATAGGCATTTTCATCGCTTCCAAAATCATCGGCTGCATCGTTTTCTCCGCCGTCCCCCGTCTGCTTTATCGGACCTTCCACCAGTTCCGCAATCGAGGCCGGCACATTATCCCGGTTTCCGCATGCCCCCGCCAGCAGCGCGCTTGTCAGTATGGTAAACAGCACACCTTTTTTCGTTTTCATAATGAATCCCTGTTACCTTTTTTTCAGCATTTTCCGTTCCGCTTTATTATAAATAACCATCACCAGAACGGCTTCCCCAATCAGTGCAAGGGTGAGGACCGCGCTGATCCAGCCTCCGAACATACTCCCCACAAGCAAGGTAATTTCGGCGGCCACGCCAAAGATAACGACCAGGCTCCCGCAGAATTTATTGTACTTTTTCACATCAACCACTTCAATGGGCCGCTTGTTGAAAATCGTATTTCTTTCCTCGCTGCTGAATATTTTTACCGCTACATTGGCACACATAGCTGCAATAAACACAAAAATAATTAAATCCATGATTTACTCCCCATATAATTTTTCTCTCAGGTACCTGATATTGGTCTCAAAGTCCACCTCCAGCACGGACATCTTGCGTATGGTTACGTCCCGATAGGTTCCGGGCTGGGGTATGCTGTCCGATTCAATATCATATGTAAGCATTTTACCTGCCATCAGGCTCAGGCTGAAGCACTCGCCCCTGGTCAGATTCGTGGTCAGGTTCGGCATAAGCCCGTCTATCAGTCCTCCCGGGTTGCTGACCAGCGCCGAGGGCAGCTTTTTGATCACTGCAGTCAGCACCTTTCTCTGCCGGTCCGTTCTGCCGAAATCCGTACCAAGATAACGGTTCCTGCTGTAGGCAAGTGCCTGCGGCCCGTTCAGATGTACCAGGCCGCTGACAGAGGTATCCATATTGTCGGTCCCCTGGGGCCTGTCCGTAAGGATATTGTACTCCACCAGATATCCGTTCACATACTCAATCTCTTCACTGCTCAACTCCAATTCGATTCCGCCCACCGCATCCACCAGATTTGCAAAGGCTTCAAAATTCACCAGTACATATCGATTCACGGTAATGTCCAGATTCTGTTCAATGGTCTCCATCAGCAGCTCCGCACCGCCGAAGGAGTACGCCGCATTCAGCCTGTTCCCGTCATGCCCCGGAATATCCACATACATATCCCGCAGAAGCGAAGTCATATAAATCTTCTTCGTCTTCGTGCTGACGGACAGTAAAATCATGGCATCGGAACGGCCGTCTTCACCATTCTCACGGGAATCGTTACCGATGAGGAGCACATTGACTACGCCGTCTTCTTTCATGGGTGCATTGGCCAGGGATGCGATTTCATGGTAGTTCATTTTGCCGTAAACCACTCCTACCAGTTTATACAGCCCCGCCCCCAGAAGGATGAAAATAAGCGCAGCAACAATCAGAAATTTCAGCAGGCGATGCTTTTTCTTCTTTTTCTTTTGGGACTTTTGAGATTTTGATGCCTTTTTTGCCACTTGGTAATCCTCCTCATGAGTCCGGGCCTGCCTGTCGGATCCTTTCCCTTTCGGCTGCTCTCTGCCCCGTTTCTGTCCGTCTGCACGAGGACTCCGGCCTGAATATCCCTCCTGCCCGGAATCATGACGGGCATGCCCATATTCCTGCTCATGGCCGCGGCGGGCAGGCCTGCCTTCTGACTCATAATCACCGTGCGCATATCTGCCTTCCTGCTCATAACCATCTCGCTCATATCCGTCCTCTGCTTCACGCCCGCGGTGCGCATATCTGCCCTCCGGTCCACGCTCGCGGCGCTCATACCTGCCTTCCTGCCCGTAGCCGCCGCGCCCATATCCGTCCTCTGCCTCATAATCACCGTGTGAATACCCTGCCTGCCCATGGTTCATATCCCGGCCGGAATCCGTACGGATATGCGGGCGTTCCCGTCCCGGATTCCGACGGCGGGGTGCTTCGCTGTCCCAGTCATAAACGTCACTTTCCGGGTCTTCCTCGCTGTCCCAATCATCGGTATGCTCCGAATACGCTTCACTGTCCCAATCGTAAAACCTACGCTCCGGCTCCGCTTCCTCCTCATCATATCCCGGCCTGTGGAACTCCTCTGTCCCGCAGCTGCGGCTTCCGGTTCCCTCATTACGACTACAGGTATCTCTTCCATAATCAATTTCCTGCGCATTCGCCCGCTGCCCGATTATCCGAACAGAGTCTTCGGTATCCCGTCCCCTCGCTGTCCGGCCGGGCTGTTCTCCCGTGGGGACTCCCTGCCCCCCGTGCGTCGTCTTTCCTGCATGCCCCATCTCTTTCTCTAAAAAGTCTTCCAGGCCACGCTGAATCTGTTCCATTTCATTTTTGTTATCCATATGAAGCTTATAGCCCTTTCCATGCTCCGTTGATTCTTATTTTTATGTAAGGATCACCTGAACACTGCCTTGAAGCAATCCGCCGCCCCTGATTCCGTACCCGTGATTCCTGATTCGTATTCCCGCACTGACGCTCAGCCCATGCGTTATGAATACCCATAGGTTATGGATTACCTGCCACAGTTTCCTGATGATTCCACGTTGCATGACTGCTGCAAAGTGTAACTCCTTGCACTATACCACATATTCTAACATGCGTCACGAAAAGAAACATTAAAATTTATTAAATTTCCTGTTTTGCCGCCGTTTTTGAACAATTTCAATCTTTATACCCTATTTTAACACGAAAGGATAGTTCTCACAAGCCGTACTTTTTCTGCATATATGTCAAATTCCGCAGCAATATCCGGCAGCAAAAAGGCTGCCCCGACCCGAACCGGATGATAACCGATTCATGGCGGACAGCCTCTTCTCTGCCGGGCAGCGATCCAGGGCATACACGATAACGTTACGTGAGGGGCAATAGGAAAATTGAATTCCTTCCCTCTGCCTTCAGGCTTTGATTTCGTAGCTCCCGGTGAGCAGGATATCCGCGGAATTATCCCCCGCCATTACCCGGAATTCCCCGGGTTCCACATGCCACTCAAACTTCCGGTCCAGGGTGCGCATCTGCCTGCGTCCCAGCCGGAACTCTACTCTCCTGCTCTCCCCGGGGTTCAGGGCCACCTTTTCAAAACCCGCCAGCTCCCTGATGGGCTTTACCGTGCTGGAAACCATGTCCCGCAGGTACAGCTGGGCCGTCTCTTCCCCGAAACAGCCGCCCGTATTGGTAACGGTAAAGGAAACCTTCACCACGGCGCCCTTTTCCACCTGGGATGCGGTGAGTCCGTCTCCCTCCACCTGCAGATCACTGTAGGCAAAATGGGTATATGTCAGCCCGTAGCCGAAGGGGTACAGGGGGTTCCAGTCCATTTCCACATAGCGCCACCCGCCGCCGGGAAGCCGGTTGTAATTGCAGGGAACCTGTCCCACAGCTCTGGGGAATGACATGGGCAGCCTGCCGGAAGGCGCAATCTTTCCGAATATGACCTCTGCAATGGCCTTTCCGCCCTTTTCTCCCGGGAACCAGCATTCCAGAATGGCCGGGATATGCCCTTCTTCCCAGGTCAGGGCCAGCGGCCTGCCGTTCTGCAGAACCAGTACCGCCGGCGTTCCCGTGGCGGCGATTTCCTTCAGAAACTCCTGCTGCTTTCCGGGCAGAATCAGCTCCGTACGGTCCAGATTCTCGCCGCTGGTCTCCCCGTTGTCCCCCAGGCAGACTACAGCCACATCGGCTCTCTTCACAATATCCAAAGCCGGTTTCCAGTCTTCCCGGCCCCTGTTATAACCCAGAATCACCCTGGCGCCTCTGGCATCGTTGCAGAATTCCAGACGGAGATCGTATTCCCTGCCCTTCCGGAAGGTAAAGTCAGCCATCCTGAGGACGCCGTTTGCGCGGGCATCCCCGACGGTACCTTCGGCTGCACTTCCGTCCCGTCCGCTTTCCCCTTTCCATGCATCGATTATCAATTCGCCGTCTACATATAAACGCATGCTGTCCTGCCCCGGTATGGCAATACAGCCCTGAAAGCTCTCATGGGGTTTTAATTTACCCGTCCACACTACCGAAAAGCAGTCCGCATTCAAATCAGGATGGGGCTTGGCGTAAATCCAGTTGAAATTCACCATCCAGTCCCTACGCGTCACCACGGGTTCCCCGCTCATGTCCTGATTATTGTAGTAACGGGCCGTAAGCCCCTTTTCTCCCGCCTCGTCCGCAAGCCAGTCCGCACGGAAGGGAAGTACCTTCTCGCCCAGATAACTGCAGCCCTTTTCATACAATACCGTCCTGTCCTCCCCCGCAAGCTGCCGGATACCGTCCAGAACCGTTACCATATGGGATGCCTCGTAATTGATGCTGTAGTCTCCCAGGGCCGGCTCGTCTGCCCCCGGACCCACCACGGCGATTGTTTTGCAGGCATCCGACAGCGGAAGCAGCTTCTTATCGTTTTTCAGAAGACAAATTGACTTTCTGGCGATATTCAGTGCAGTCTCACGGTGCGCCTCACAGTTCACCGTCTTCTCATGGAGTGATTCGTCCACATATGGGTTTTCGAAAAGCCCCAGCGCAAATTTCAGTTTCAGTACCCGCCCGCAGGCCTGATTCAGCACTTCTTCCGCCATTTCCCCGCTCTCAATCAGATGGCGGATGCCCTCCATCCATTCCTCATGGGTGAAATCATACAGCTGTAAGTCCACCCCTGCCTCCAATCCCTGGCGGATGGCATCGTTATTGTCCTTCGCCGTGTAATGGCTGCCTCGCAGGCGGGCCACCGCGGTCATATCCGAGCGGACAAAACCGGGCATACCGTACTGCCCCCGCAGTACGTCCGTCAGCAGCTCATGATCCGATGCCACAGGCTGTCCGTCAATTGCCGTATACGAACACATGGTATTCCACGCACCGCCCTCCACAAATGCCTGCTCAAACACAGGCAGCGCCCAAGCGTATACGTCATGCCTCCCCATGGCCGCAGGCGCACAGTTCAGTCCCCCTACCGGCGTCCCGTAACCGCAGTAATGCTTTGGCTCCGCCGCCACGGTATCCTGATGTCTCAAATCCTCTCCCTGCATCCCCCTTACAATCTCCCGCGCAAACTCCCCGCCAAGGTAGGTGTCCTCCCCGAAGGCCTCCTCCACTCTGCCGTAGCGGGGATCCCAGGTAAGGTCCATGACGGGATTAAAGGTCTCATGGACACCGCAGGCCCTTGCCTCCGCAGCGATTCCGCGCCCCATCTGCCTTCCCAGCTCCGGTTCAAAGGTTCCCGCCAGGCCGATTTGCTGGGGAAAGCAGGTGGCCTTGCTGTCAAGGAGTCCGTGCAGCGCTTCCTCGCTGAACAGAAAGGGGATTCCAAGCCTTGTTTTCTCTACGGCATATCGCTGCAGCTCATTGGCAATCCCAGGCGATGCCATGCGGAACTGGATGCTCCCCACACTCATGCCCTTCACGGATTTCTCCAGCACATCCCAGCGGATTTCCTCCACCCTTCCCTCCGGATTCTTCCTGGTAAAATCATTGGTGTAAAACTGGTCTGTCTGCATAATTTTTTCTTCCAGGCTCATCCTGGACAGCAAATCTGCCACGCGCTCCTCCACGGGCAGCGACGGATCTCTATATTTCTCCATTTTATACCTCCTCGTACACTTCCGCGCACATACTTATCCTTATCTGCTTTGACGACAGGCTGCAGGCCCGCCACGGAAAATACTTTTAACCCGGACACGCCGCTCAGCGGCTCCAGCTGCTGCCCGCCTTTCCCTCTATTCTGACAGTCTCCTCCCCGCAGTGGAGTTCCACCGTCACGTCCCGGGAAAATCGCAGGCTCACTTTATCCGGTTTTCCCTCTTTCCAGGATATATCCGCCTCGATGCCGCCTCTGGCGCACAGCCCGGACACACTGCCCTCGCTCCATTCATCCGGAAGCGCCGGGAGAAGGTAAATCCGTCCCTCCCTGCTCTGCAGCAGCATCTCCGCTATTCCCGATGTAACGCCGAAGTTGCCGTCTATCTGGAACGGCGGATGGCTGCCGAAGAAATTGGGGTAGGTGCCCGACTGGTTTTCCTCCGCCAGCCAGAGCTGACGCTTAATCAGCCTCAGGGCCTGATTGCCCTCCCCTAAACGCGCCCAGAGATTCACCTTCCATCCCAGGCTCCATCCCGTACCCTCAAATCCCCGTGCCAGCAGGGACTTCCTGCAGGCTTCCGCCAGTTCCGGGGTCTTTTCCGGGGTAATCAGGTTCGACGGAAACAGGCCGTACAAATGGGACAGATGCCTGTGGCCGGGTTCTGCCTCCTCCAGCTCCTCACTCCACTCCAGCAGCCTGCCGTCTGCCCCGATGCGCAGCGGCTCCAGTTTTCCCAGGGCTTCCCGGATATCTTCCTGAAATGCATCTCCTATACCCAGAATCTCCCCGGCCTTCCGGCAATTCTCAAAAAGCTCCCGAATAATGCTCATGGTCATGGCGCCGGTCCTGCTCACCGCCACCCACTCCCCTTCCCAGAGGAAGGAATTCTCCGGGGAGGTGGAAGGGCCGAACACAAGATACCCGTCTTCTTCCTCCAGAACCGCCAGATAGAACAATGCCGCCTCTTTCATAATCGGATAGGCCGTCTCCTCCAGGAAATCCCTGTCCAGGGTATATTCGTATTGCGTATATAAATGTTCGCACAACCATCCAGCAGACATGGGCCAGTAAGCCCAGCAGCCGCAGCCTTTGCCCTTCCCTCCCACCGGATTGGCGGAACACCACAGATCGGTGTTGTGATGGGACACAAATCCCGGCGCCTGGTAATACCGCTCGGCGGTTCCCTTTCCCTTCTCGCTGATGCCCTGTATCAGCTCCACCAGCGGCCGGTTCATCTCCGCCAGATTGCAGGAGAATACGGGCCAGTAATTCATTTCCGTATTGATGTTAATGGTGTAATTGCTGCTCCATGGCGGCAGGGTGGAATCATTCCAGATGCCCTGGAGGTTCATGGCGCGGGTTCCGGGACGGGATGCCGATATCGTCAGGTATCTGCCAAACTGAAACAGATACACGGGAAGCCACCGGTCATCCATGGTATCCCGGAAATTCCTCAGTCTGTCAAAGGCAGGAATCCCTGCATTTTCATCCTCTCCCAGATACAGGGACGTCCTGTCAAAGCAGGATGCAAAATCCCCCTCATGCTCTTCCAGCAGCGCCGCAAAGCCTTTTTCCACTGCCGCTTCCACATCCTGACGGCAGGGTTCCTCGTAAGGCTTCCCCGCCAGCTCCGGACAGGCGTCAATGCCAGCAAAATTGCTCCGAACCCCCAGGTATACAGTGGCCTCGGCTGCTCCCGATACACGGATTTCCCCGTCTCCGCCTTCCACGGTCCCGTCCGCCGCCACTACGCGAATCAGGGAAAAATACCGGATTCCTGTCTCTTCTTTTTGCTCCGAATAGGTCACGGGTTCTGCCGTCCCCAGATAATTAGGGTCCGCATGGGAGGGGCATAAGCCGCGGATTTCCAGGCTGCCCTCCCGTCCGGAGACAGTGTATTTCAGCTGGCTGTCAAAGCGCAGCGTAAAAGACAGCCCTCCCCTTGCCGCCTGCAGCCGCATTACAAATACCTGTGCGGGATAAGACAAGAATGTAGTCCTTGTATACTCCTGGCCGTCCGCCCGGTAGGTTACCCTGTGGACGCCGGTTCTCAGGTCCAGTTCCCGCCTGTAGCCTGTACCCTTCCCATGGTTCATTTTCAGATACATATTCCCCATGGGCATATAGCTCTGTGTGAACTCGCCTGTAAAGTTTTCCTCCAACAGCTGCTGCGCCTCCTTATAACAGTGCTTTCGGACCAGCTCCCTGGCCTTCCGGTAATACACATACCGCCCAGGCTCGTTTTTATCCTTGGGATACCCCGCCCACAGGGTATCCTCGTTGAAGCAAACCTTCTCCTGGCCTGCCCCTCCATGTACCATGGCGCCTATGCGTCCGTTTCCCAGCGGCAGTGCTTCCGTCCACTTTTCCGCCGGTTTGTCATACCACAATTTCAGTTCCATTCTGTCCTCCTAATTTAAATCGCTTCGCGATAGCATTAATCAGAAATCATTTTTCAAAAGCACACTGACATTTCTTAGCTGGACTATGTTAAAATACGCCTGCTTCCCTATCTCTTATATACTTGATTCTCCGTGGTTTTGCAAGTGTTTTTTACAGCACGCACGTGACCTCCTGCGCCGGTAAGGGAAACCGATCCATAAGGTCTGCCCTGTCTGCAAAAAATCTCCACCGGAATGATGGAGATTTTCGTACTGCGGGTACCGCCAATATGTTGTTTCGCGTTATTTGTCACAACCTCCCGGCAGCCGCAGGTGCTATTTTTCACAGACCCTTGGCGGCCTCAGTCGTTATTCGTCACCGCCCTTCAGCGGCCTTAGTCGTTATTCGTCACAACCTCGCCATGTCCCAGATTGTATGTAATCTCACCCTCCAGTTCCACCTTCAGAACCGTGGTCAGGGGATGCATCTGCATCTTGTCCGCGCGGATCCACAAGGTCCCCGGGATGCCGCTCCAGGGCAGGGAACCCGTATAGCTGAAGGAAAGCTCCTCACCGGTATGGAGAACGCTGACCTTCTTCACAGGGGTCTTCACTCCCTTCACGCACAGGAACTCCGAGGGCTGGTCATACACAAAGAGGTAGATGGTCTTCTTATCTGCGGACAGGGTGCTGCCGCCCAGGAACTGATTGTAGCTTAAGCCCTTCCCCGTCTCATAGATAGCCTCCTCATTGTCATGAATAAACTGTCCCAGATCCTCCAGTACCTTCACCTGCCGTTCGTCCAGGGTACCATCCTCCCTGGGCCCCACATCCAGAAGCAGCTTTCCACCCAAAGTCAGGCAATCGCAGAACATACGGATTACCTGGCGGCTGGTCTTGTAATGATTGTCGGAAGGACGGTATCCCCAGGAACTGTTGATGGTGGTACAGAACTCCCACACACCCTCAGGACCCAGCAGCGGAATGCCCTGTTCCGGGGTTTCATAGTCGCCGTAGCCCTGGAGACGGGAATTCACGATAATGTTGGGATTCAGGGACTGGAGATATTCCTTGAATTCCTTCGCCTTCCACTGGTTGGCACTGCGCTCCCAGTCGCCGTCAAACCACAGCAGGTCCACGGTGCCGTAATTGGTCATCAGCTCCCGCATCTGGTTATTGTTGAACTCCAGAAACTCCTGCCATTTCTCCGGATCCTCCGGTCCCCCTGCCGGGGTGGCAAATACATCCTTCAGATGGTTCTGGGGATCAGAGCCTTCCGGATAAACCGTCCTGTAGCGGGGATCGGACCAGTCGATGAGGGAGAAATAGATTCCCACCTTCATGCCTGCCTCCCTGACTGCCGCCGTATATTCCTTGATGAGGTCACGCTTCGCCGGCGTCTTCTTCACCACGCTCAAATCGGAATACTGTGTATCAAACAACGCTACACCGTCATGGTGCTTTGAAGTCAGCACCACATACTGAGCCCCTGCCCGCCTGAACAGCTCCGCCCATGCCTTCGCGTCGAATTTGGACGCCGTAAAGCCGTCGCACTGCTTCATGTAATCTTCATAGGATATGGCGCCGTTGTGGAACGACCATGACTCCGATACGTCCCCCACGGCGTAAATGCCCCAATGAATGAAGATACCCAGCTTCGCCTTTTTAAACCACTCCTGCATCATAATAAAAATCCTCCTTACCTTTCTCCTGGTTGGAAATTGCCGTAAAAGTCCTGCTGCCTGAACTATACCGCGGGAATGTGATTTTGTCCATGTATTTTCCTGCCCGATTGGCATCCTTCCGAAAAAGCCCCCCATGCCCTCCCTCTCGGCAGCCCCGGGAAACCGGTTTCTATTAACCTGGGCTGGCAGGCTCCTGCCGGTATTCAGCCCGTGAAAAAGCTCACCGCTTCCATGTCATTCTCCGCCAGCCTGCACAGGTTTTCCTCCAAAGTGCCCTCCCGCAGCTCCAAAGCGTAACGAAACTCCCCGAACCCGGACAGATCCATCTTGAAATTGGTCTCCCAGGTATTGTTCATAATCCAGCTGTATACGGGGCGGTGGTTGTTCTCTTCCTTATTGTCGCACAGCAGTATGGGATGATGCGCCATCTCGCCGATGTACAGCAGCGGGGTGTCAAAGGTGCTGATGAGGATGCCCTCGTTTCCGTTCTGATAAAGCAGCCCTTCGTCCGCGATATAGTATTCCATATTGCTGCCCGGGAGCTGCTCCACCCCGGGGCGCATGGCCACGCCGCCGTTGTGAATATGCAGCCCGCTGCCCGGCAGGTCCAGGGATAGGGGCAGGTAAATACTCTCGATATTCTGGCTTAAGGTTTTGGCAATGCGGTATGTGAACTCTATTCTGGGCAGCTGCCTGTACATCTTGATGATTACACTGCTGTAATATGTCCCTTCCAAATCGAAGCCCCCTCACGTTCCGCCCCAGGCAGGCGCGCTCCGTGTAGACACCCTTTCGTATTTCCGTATTCTCATAAACGGGGGTAAAGAATTTCTCCGGGGAACCTCCCTCCCCTCCCGCCTTCAGCATCTCGGTTCCCGACTTTTTATTGTAGAAAGAGGTTATGCCCTCGCCCACCCTCCAGGAAATCCGGAACCATCCATTCTCCAGCCCATAGGGAAGCTTGTACGTCTCGCTATCATAATCATTTACGATATCCCGCACGCGCTCCGCCCCTACCCAGGCAGTACGGGTATAAAGCCCCTGCTCCCCGGGCGGCTTCTCCTCATAGGAAAACAGCCTCTCCCCGCCGGGCGCAAACTCCGCCAGAAAACTCACCCGGATTCCCCTGGGATGGGAAGACAGCTGGGCTTTCACTTCTTCCCCCGTCTTTACGTCCGTCACCTTCATGTCGGTAATCCCGGCTGTCTCCACATAGAACTCCACAGGCAGCAATTCTTTCCTGCTGCTCATGGAGATAACCTTCACTTCCCCCACGTTGTTGTAATAGCGCAGAATGTCCCCCAGAAGATGGCACTGCTGGTTTTTCCGCATGACCGCCGCCTCATGGGCCTGGGAGGCGTAGCCGGTCTTGCGGATATCCAGATTCGTTACCATGGTCTCATAGGGGCTTCCCACAGTGGCGGAATGCCCCCAGGTATGTTCCGCGTACAGAAGGGCATTGCGGGCGCCTGTCTCCGCAAGCGCCTTGTCGCGCATTCCCGTCTTCTCCTCCAGGCGGCTGCAGATATGGGAAAGGCGCAGGGCTTCCTTGTAATGCTTTACCGTGTAGGGGGTGCTGCCCACGCCGTTGCCCCACCAGTCGTTCATTGCCCCGCGATATACCGGTGCCTCCGCCGTCTTTTCCCGAATCCGCTCATAGAGTTCCTGCAGCGTCACCATATGCAGGGTTACTTCCTCCCCGAAGCGCCGGTTAAAAGCATTCACTGCAGCGATAATGGCGGTATTGGCCGGTGCATTGTCGGAGAATACGCCGCTGACGCCAGTGATATAGAAATCATAAGAATAGCCGCTCTCCTCGTATTCCCTGATGCTGCTGCGCAGCCTGGCATGGAGGGTTTCCAGGGCCGCGCCCTCCCCCGCTTTCCCGAAGTAATTTTCCGTTATGGAATTCACATTCTTGTTAAATACGATACCCAGGGAATTGCCCAGGTGGTAGTGTTCCCCGCTCCACACCAACAGCCGCTTCCCCTCATTGTTTTCCCAGAAAAAGGGCTTCTGGTTCTGATAGAGAGGATACATGCCATGGTGGGTATGAATATTGGTAAACAAAAATTCCACGCCGTTTTCTATCAGCACATCCCTTGCCCCCAGGGAAATACCATTGATATCCGCATTCATGGCCGCCTTCACGGCTATTCCCCGGGTCCGAAAGATTTCCTGCATTTCCGCGGTTTTCCGATTCAGCATTTCCGCGTCCGTCAGGTCCGTGCCGTTTAAATAGGATGCGGATATGCCGATATTCCCCATTCTGACCAGCCGGAAAAAGTCAGCCTTTTCCTGTTCCGAAGCGTCTTTCAAAAACTGTTCCACACAAAAGTAAGTCTCACAGTTCCATTTGAAGCCCTTCTCCGGGCTTCCGGTTTCGTATCCCTTATTCAGAATAGATATGACATTCCGTATATTATTTACCTGATTATAGATAATCGTCTCCTGTAAATCCGTATACCCTATATCCGTGTGAGAATGGTGTACGATGTATACTGCCCTGATTTTATTTCCCATAATGCAGCCCTTTCTTTCCGAGGAATGACTCCTGCAGGTTATCACCGCCGCTGCCGGCATCCGGCCCGCCTACCAGCAGTTCACAATTTCTTCTTTGATAATGTCAACATATCTTTTCGCTTTCTTCACATCCCTATTGATGGTGTACACATCCCTCTGGGTGATTTCCATGCTGCACCCCCTTGCCGCCCGCAGGCTCTTCCTGATATGGCTCCGGAAAGCCTCCTCGTCCAGCGTCGTCCCCGTGCCCAGATAATTGGGGCTGGGTTTGCGGTGGAAGATGATTTTGCTGCCCCGGAGCCGTTCCCCCATGTATTCCTCATTGCACCATGGGGAAATGGACACCTTCCTGAGGTTCGCCAGCTTGGAGATGCAGTTATCCCACACCGGGTCCACCGGCTCGCAGCAGCCGTAGGAGAGCAATCCGAAACTTTCCGAAATCTTTTTATAGCAGGGAAAAATAAATTCCTCGAACATCTCCGGGGAGATGCCCACAGTCTCCTGGGAATCCATAAAGCCCCACACATCCCCTGTGGTATAGCTGCCCGGCGCTTTCCCCTGGGGAAGGGTATGGTTATAGCACCAGCTGCCCTGTCCCAGGAAACCGCCTCCCGTGGTGGGAAGGATCAGCCCTTCCCTTTCAAGAAGACGGTAGTACGCCAATGTATCATCGGCAATCCGTTCCATCATCTCCTTGAACAGCTCCGGATAATCATACATGGAAAACATCATGGTCTCCATGCTCATCAAATGAACCACCATCTGGGTGGGCACGGAATACAGGCAGCTTCCCTCCAGGCGCACAGGAAGGATATCCCCCAATACCTCCTCCAGGGCTGCTTTCCGCTCCAGGGAATCCTGAGGATTCACCCCGAACTGCGTCTCCCCCAGTTTATCCCAGTCCTCTTCAAGATCCTGAATCTGAGGGATGAAATGATGTCCCACGCTTGCATTGCCCGCCGCGTCCCTGGCTCCTTCTACCTTCACCGGAAGCCCGAACAGGGTAAAAAAGCTGTCATAACCCATGCCATAATAGTCCGGCGTTACCCGATCGTCGTCGAAAAGCTCCTGATTCAGGAAGTTGCCGTACAGCGTCCGCTCAATCTGCCTGGCAAACTCCCCGGTACACCGCATGCGCTCCGGCAGAATCTCCTGTTCAAAGGTACCCATCTCCAGGTGTACCAGAGGGCGCTCCCCCTGCTGTTCATTGTGGCGGTACCATTCCTCACGCCGTTTCAGATTGCATTCCTGATTGGCATAAAAGGCCTGCTTCTTTGCCAGTTCCCGCAGAATCTGTCTCTCCTGTGTGCTTACTTCGTACTTCATAAGCCCTCCCCGTAATACGCCGCCACCTCCCCGAAAAACGCATCTATGTTTTCCCATTTGGCCTTAGGCGGTATATCGCAACCAGAGGAAATTACAAAATTTCGGTATCCGCCGCAGGCTTCCAACAGCTCCCGGGTCACCTGACGGATACTCTCCGGCGTGCCGCTTCGGAACTGTCCCACCGGATCCACATTGCCCATAACCACCGTATCCTCCGGAACCAGCGGCAGCATCTCGGCCATATCAATGGCGTTTCCGAAATGAAAGGCGGCAGCCCCTGTGTCCAGAACGGACGCAATCATCTGTATGGTACAGTTCCCGCAATTGTGATAAATCACCAGAAAAGACTCGTCCTGGAGAGCCTCCACAATCCGTTTCACATAGGGCGCCGAAAATTCCGCTGCCAGTTCCGGAGAAAGCATACCTGCCAGGGGTTCCGCAAGCATAATGCCGTCCGCCCCCACCTCCTTGTAAGCCGTTCCGTAGGCAATCAGGAATTCAGTCACCTTATCCAAAAGCGCAGCCACCATCTCCGGTTCATCGTAACAGTAATACATGATCTCCGTTACATCCGCCAGACGGCCCGCCAGGGAATACGGACCGATCATCCCTGCAAATACCGGCCGGTCCAGGATTGCCTCCTTCGCTTTCCGGATAGCATCTATATAGATTCCGGTGCGGTTTCCGCTGCCTGCCCCTGCCTTCGCCCCCCTTGCCCCGCCCAACGCGGGAACGGAGAGTTTCTCCACCTCCTCCGGTGTAGATACAATGCTCCCTCTGACTGTGGGTACTTCGTCCTCGCTGACTACAACCTCTGAGCCAAAGCACTCCGCCTCCACGGATAAATCCATCAGGCTCACTGCCGCCGCATCTACCCTCCGGGCAATAAGCTTCATTCCCTCCGCCTGCCTGCCGCTGTCGGAAATCAATTCCCGCACCGTGATGCCCATCAGCTGCACCGCCGGAAAAGAAAGAATGGGAAACGCCCTTTTGCGCTCCGCTGTCCTAAGCCCTTCCAGCCACTTTTTCATATTTCTGCCCATATCATTTCGCTCCCTCTCCGGCTTGAGCCGGAAGCAAATTCTCCATCCTGTTATACCAGGAAATCATTCCCTAAACCGTCTGCGTAGTTCTTCCGCTTCTTCCTGCCGCAGGATATCACCCGTTTTTCCACAGAATACCCTGTCTCATTCCCTGCGGCAAAATACGGCACCGAAATATGTTACGGTATTCTGCCCGTTGGTATAACGCATCCCGGCCGCTTCTGCCAGATGCTGCACGTTCACACCATACGCTTCCAGGGAACCAATTGCCGCATCCGGAAAACGACAGGGTTCCCTCGTCCTTTTGGCACACACCTGACATACTCTGCAGCCACCGGCCCCCAAATGCAGCAGCCTGATCCCGCCCCCCGGCTTATCCCCTTCCTTTGCAGTCTCCGTTTCCCGCAGTTTTCGGGCCAGTCCATTATGCTTTGCCCCGGCGAGCATCATACCTTCGAAATCATAGCTGTCTTCCAGTTCTTCCACCGTCTGGTAAACCATGGCCAGTTCATATGATTTCAACTCCGCTGCCAGCGCTTCTATATTGCCGATATCCGGTGGGCACATGTAATTTTTCCCGTAATTTCCGCAGGAATCCGCTTCGCAAAGGCTCCTGAAAGAAGTGTCCACGGAGATATCCGCCACATTCACTACCTCGGCCCTGTATGCCCCCAGGCCCAGCACCTGCGCCTGCAGTTTCCCCATCAGCTCTTTCACCATGTCCCCCCTTCCCTTTATGCTGGTTTTCCGTTCCTCAGCCTGCAAGCCTGCAGAACTCCACCGCCGCGTCCGCAGCGCTTGCCGCATCCGGCGTATACTTGTCTGCCCCGATCTTTCTGCAGAAGTCCTCTGTCACCGGCGCGCCCCCGATCATGATCTTCACCTTATCCCGAATCCCCTCCTGCTCCGCCAGCTTCACCACCTCTTCCATTACGGGCATGGTTGTGGTCAGCAGGGCGGAACAGCAGATAATCCGGCAGTCCTGTTCCTTCGCCGTCTTCACATAAGTTTCGGGGGACACATCCGTTCCCAGGTCCACCACTTCCAGGCCCTTGCCCTCCATCATCATCTTCACCAGGTTCTTGCCGATGTCATGCAGGTCGCCCTTCACGGTACCGATGCACACCTTCCCCGCGGAATTGCCCTCCCCGTCCGAAAGCAGCGGTTTCAGCAGGGCGGCTCCCATGTTCATAGCCCTGGCCGCCACCAGGACCTCCGGCACATACACCTGGTTGTTCTTAAACTTCTCCCCCACCACGTCCATGCCGGACATCAGTCCCTTCTGCAGAATCTCTCCCGCAGGAATCCCCTGCTCGATGGCCTGCCCTACCAGTTCCTTCACGATTTTCGCTTTTCCCTTTTGCAGATTTTCGGAAATCTCCGTCAAAATATCCATTTTTACCTCCTGATTATAATCGCTGCACCGCCGTTCCCAATAAGAAAGCACTTCGGCGCGCCTTTCACATTCTGCCCGGCAACACCGCCTGCCGCTTACCGCACAAACTGCCGGCCGCGGCAGCCGGAACATCAGCCCTGTTTAAACTGTCTGAAATTTCGTTCATAATTATCGTAATTACCGTATTCCTTCCAGATATCCATCATCATCTCGTAGCGGGCCAGCGGAAGCCCTGTGTAAGCACAGTTGGATGTGGAAAATATGTATCCCCTGCCCGCCGCCATTCCTTCCCGCAGGGAACGGAATACATCCTGCCTGCACTCCTCGTCCGTTCCGGTCTGCAGCAGTCCGCAGTTCACATTTCCCACCAGCGCAATCTCATTCCCGATGAGCCTGCGCACCTCCGGAATAGACACGCCGCCCTGGGGATCCAGGGAATGGATGGCATCCGGGCAGCAGCCCGCTATCTGTCTGACAATGGGCATAATGTTTCCGTCGGTATGCTTGATGGTGTAATAGCCCATTTTACGATACTCTGCAATGGTTTCCCGCAGATAGGGCACAATAAATTCCTCAAAAGCCTCCGGACTGAAAAACGGGTTCACATTAAAGCAGTAATCCGAACACAGAGTGAAGCCGTCCAGCAAATGCCCCGCTTCGTCCAGCTTCCGTGCAAATTCCAGCGCCTCCTCCACCCTGCGGGCAGACTCCTGGTTGAGAACCTCCGGCTCCTCGTACATACGCATGGAAAAATCCATCATCCCTTCCCCGTCCGGAATGGACCAGGTAGGATCGCCGTGGGCCATAATATAGTACTCGTCTCCGCTCTTTTCCCGGATCCGCTCCAACAGCCACCGGGTATTCTCCAATCCGCCCGGATTTGGATGGATAAAAATCGCGCTGTGCCCGTACGTCCTGGCCGTATCCACATAAAGCTGTGCCATTTCATCCATATGAAGACGTTTTTCCGACATTGACATCTGGTTCCACTGGCTGTAGTAACGATGGGAGGGATGCACCTTCCCGAACTTCTCCATAGTCAGGAAAAACACCAGCTCAAAGGTAGGAACCTGGCCTCCCGTCGGCTCGCATTTTAATGTTTTGATAAATCTCTCACGATTTGTCATTTTCCAAAAGCCCCTTTCCCGGTTTCCGAAATCCCCGGAACACCGCCGATTTCCCACTTGCAGGCAGCTCGGGCAATTCCGCAGCCTGCCCCTCCGTCCGCCTGTGTCCGGTTCATTAAAACCACCCGTGCTGCTGCCTGCTATCCCCTTCATCTGCCTGTGTTTGGCTCATTATATCATTCGGGTTCTATTATGTAAATATATATTCTGTATTTTTAAATATGTTTTTACAATTCAAAACGGAAATGGAATGTTCTCCCATAATGTATTGACATCAAATACTTTTTATCGTATTGTATATACATATAACTGCGGTACTTTTGAACCAAAAAATCCGCAAAAATACAGACAATTTTATGGACAAATCCATGATAAACGAGGAGGTTTCCCATGAAAATTCCCTTCGGAAAAGCAGAACTCACCCTGTCAGAAAAAGGCCTTATCACGGATATCGCGTTTGACGACAAAACCGTCTTCCCTACAGGCAGGGCATCCTTCCTGGTCCGGGGCTTCATGCAGAACACGCCTGCGGACATTCTTCAGGTCAGCCTGGAGGGCCGCCGCCTGACCTGTTCTTTTGAGAATGTGCAGGACACGGTTTCCCTTTTGATCACCCCTAAAGAAGAGTATACCGTCTTTGAGGTGGAAAAATGTCCCTCCTGCTTTGACTTCCTAGCTTTCGGCCCCATAGCCACTACCCTGGACGATGTGGTGGGTGATGTGGTCGGCGTGGTGCAGGGAGGCGACGCGGCAATCGGCATCCAGGCCCTCAATATAAAGACCATGTCCGGCTTTCCTTACGAACTGGCTTCCCACAGGCTTCATGCTTCCGGGGGTGCCACGTCCTCCATGACAGTGGGCAGCATCGATTACACCGCCGCTGCGGCATGTGCCACATCCTTTGGGAGCATTTTGCAGCTTTACGGCGAAAACAGGGACAGGGAACGGGTTAAGACTGTGGAATATGCCGAAAACTGTATTCCCGCACCGCCCCTGGAAAACGGGGACGCCCACATCGAGGGCTGCCGTTTTGCCCTGTTTGCCTGTGACAGGGCGGAAGCCCTGAATACCATCGGCAGGCTGGAGGCAGCGGAAGGGCTTCCCCACCCCACCCTGGACGGCCAGTGGCTGAAAACGTCAAGAAAAGCCCGCTGTTCCTATCTCATCGGGGAATTTGGGACCGAAAACGTGGATAAAATGCTTTCTTATGCCCAAATGGGCGGTTTTTCCTGCCTGTATCACCCGGAACCCTTTGAATCCTGGGGACATTTCATACTGCGGCGCGAACAATTTCCCCAGGGAGACGCTTCCCTGAAGGAATGCGTGGAGAAAGCCCGGGCACTTGGGATGCGGATGGGCCTCCATACCCTTTCCGCTTTTACCAGTACCCAGGACCCCTATGTGACGCCGGTACCCCACAAAGGCCTGAAGGCCATGCTGCCGGGCATCCTGGAAAGCCCGCTGGGCCAAACGCAGACAGAACTTACCGTCCGCGCCCTCGGCGGCGTTCACCTCGGCTCCACCCTGTCCTGTATCCGGATAGAGGATGAGCTGATCCAATACGCCGATTACGAAATCTCCCCCCAGGATGCCGCGCTGGCGGAAGCCTGCGGCAAAGAGGAGTCCGGAGATACTGCGCCCCTGCCCGGCACCGGGGATACCGTCTCCCCCGATGCCTGTGCCGCAACCCGCACCGTGGTGCTGAAGGGCTGTACCAGGGGCGCTTTCGGCACCGTCGCCTCCCCCCACCCGGCAGGCAGCCCGGTGCAGAAACTGATTGACTATCCCTACCGCACCCTGTTTCCCGATATCCGGCTGCAGGATCAGTTTTCCGACAGGCTTGCGAACCTGTTCGTCCAAACAGGCGTCAGCCAGATTTCCTTCGACGGGCTTGAGGGCTGTGAATGGACCGGCGAAGGAGAATATGCGGTAAACCGTTTCTGCATGAGATGGTATCGCCAGCTGGACCACCTTGTGCTGAACGACGCTTCCAGGCTGCACCATTTCCTGTGGCACATGAACACCCGGATGAACTGGGGCGAACCCTGGGGAGAAGAGATGCGCACCGGACAGGTGGAAGGCCGTATCCGAAACCAGGAATTTTTCCGCAAAAACCTCTTCCCCGCAATGCTTGGATGGTTCCTGGTCCGTAAGGCCAACCGGAAGTTCGAAGCCAGCACCCTGGAGGATATGGAGTGGGCGCTGTCCGAAGCTGCCGGATTCGACGCGGGATTTTCCCTGTCCGCCGGCTGTGACACCCTGGACAGCCTGGGCAATGCCGCCGAGATACTGGAAGCCATTCGAAACTGGGATCTGCTGCGATTTGAAAACCGTTTCAGCGATGAGCTGAAGGAACTGCTGAAAAAACCCGAAACGGAATGGCATCTGGAAAAGGAAGGCGAACACCTCTTCCGCCTCTACCCCATAGCCATCACCAAACCGCTTGTCTGCGATTTACTGGAAATGCAGCCGGGACAGCCGGGCGGCTCGGACTGGACGCTTCGGAACCCTATGGAAAAACAAAATTTTGCCTTCCGTATGAAAGTGAACGGATACGGATATATTCAAGATCCCAGATTCTACTGCAAATACGGCATGCTGCAGTTCCGGGCTGTCGTGAAGGGCGGGCAGTATCTGCTCTTTGACGGAAAGGAGGCTTATGTCACGGACCGGAATTACAACCGGCTGGCACAGGTAGATTACAGCGGAAGCTGCCAGATTGACCAGGGCGACACGCAGCTGAGCTTCGGATGTTCCTTCGGCGGCGATGAAGGGCCGGAAGTACAGGTGCGGATCATTACAAAAGCGAAGCCATACCTGATTCGCAGATAATATATGCCTTCGTATATATAAACTTTCGTCCGCACGCATGCACTGCCTTCACCGGTCCCTGCTGCGTGCGGACGAACATGTCCTCCCTCTCCGGTATTTACCGGTTAATTTCAATCCGGAAGCTGCTCCTGCTGGCCGGATAATAGCTTTCCGTATACTCAATCACCTGTCCCCCCTGGGTATATCCCCGGGAACTGATGAATGCCGCCGGTTCAAAAGGCGTTATCCCAAGCCCTGCCGCCACCTCTGCCGGCGGTATAACCACTTCCAGCTTCCTGGATGCATGCACCACCGACAGTCCCCTCGTATCCAGGGCCTCGTAGAAGGATGCATCCGTAAAGTCAAGCTGCGGCATCTCCGGAAAAAGCTTCAGCGGGACATAGAGCGTGGTATACACCACCGGGGCATTGGAATACAGGTTCTCCAGGTTCCGTATCCGTACCAGGCGGGTAACCGTCTCCCCCGGGCTTATCTTCAGCGCATCCCCCACCCGTTCTCCGGCCTTCTCCGTCTGAAGGCACACCACCTTCGTCCGCAGGACACGGTTCTTCTTCCTGCTCTCATCCCGATATCCCGTGACAAAGCTGGTGGATTCATGTACCAGCTTGGGCTGAGATACAAATGTGCCGCTGCCCTTCACCCGCACCAGCCTTCCCTCCCTGGCCAGCATGTCCAGCGCCTGCCTCACCGTGGGCCGGCTGACTCCCATGCCCTCCGCCAACTCATTCTCTGTGGGAATCCTGCCTCCCAGCGGATACCGTCCGTCGGCAATCCGCCCCCGAAGTTCCTCCGCTATCTGAACATAACGTGCCTGCATTGCGCTCCTCCCTTCCCAATCCGGATCAACCGTCCCCCTGCCCTGCCCGCCTCCACGGCAAAGCAGGCCCCCTGTCCCGGAAAATCGGGCGGAGGGTACACCTGCGCAGCACAGCGGGTCTGCCTTTTATGTACGAATAAAGCATTTCGTTCGCTTCCGTGACAAACGGGGGACGCCGCACTTGCCGGACAGCCGGCGGCCATTGCAGAAAAACATGAAATTACGGTTCGGCCCTGGGCAGCAGCGCCGAACCTGTTACAGACTGTTTAAAATCTGAATCACCTGATACAATTCCTCCGGCTTTACCCGCTCCGGAATGCGGTCTTCCAGGACACAGTCGGTAAAGTAACGAATTTCTTCGGCGTAAGCATCGCTCTTGGGAAGGTTGATATCACCCGTATCCCCTTCCGCCTCCTTCGTGAGATTCGTAACCTCGCCGTCTTCCTCATACAGGGTACACTGGCCGTTTTCATATGCCAGGATGGCTTTTTCAAACTGAAAGCGGAAACCCGCCCTAAACGGATATGACGCCGCATACCAGGATGCCTCCGTTGTAATAAAGAAATCCGGGTACTCATATACTACATTCAGGTAGTCCTGCTCAGGCCGCCTGGAGCGATGCAGCTGCGTGCCTGCCGGGTTTCCGAATGCATATACCATGAAATCCAGGTCATGTATGTGCAGGTCGTAGGGAACCAGGCCGCTTCGCTTTTCGTCCCGCATCCAGCCGTCCCAGCTCCACTTGGGGATGCTGCCCAGGCGGCTCATGGAACCGGCCAGCAGCCTTCCATACTTTCCGCTGTCATAGATTTCCTTCAGCAGCATGTACTCGGGCCAGAAGCGCAGCACCTGCGCAACCATGAATTTGACATTGTTCCTGCGGGCAGTCCCGTAAAGCCTCTCCACATCCTCCGCATTCAGAGAAACGGGCTTTTCACAGATCACATGAATTCCCCGCTCCATGGCGCGGACGGCAAAGTCCGCATGGAGATAGGTTGGCAGGCAGATATCCAGGATATCCAGCTGTTCCGCATCCAGCATCTCCTCAAAATCCGTATATAAGTGTTTGTCCGGATACTTTTCCAGACATTCCGGGCGGATGTCGCACAGCGCGATAAGCTCCGTATCCGCCATGGACTCCCATGCAGGAATATGTGCGCCGCTGATTCCGCCGATTCCTGCCATGCCTACTTTCAACATAATATATGCCTCCTTCTCCTTAATCCGTGAGCAATACGCTGTCCCTGCGCTTTACAGTGTGAGACCTGGAATTTCCCGAGCCACGCTTTCCGATGTCCCGGAAATCCTTCTCACACTTCAAGCTCCTGCTGGACATAGATCTGCTCCTCTATAAGGCCGATTCCCACAAATACTGCCCACACATAGGGCGCGCCGTAGACGTTCAAAGTTTTGGGACCCACGATTTTCATAGGAGCGCGCTCCCCTGTCCGGTCCTGAATCAGTTTCTCGTAAGCCTTCTCAAAGGTACTTCTGGTGATGGAACGCTCCCGCCTGTCGGTGAACAGCTCTCCGCCCTTGATGGTATAAGTGAAGGGCAGCCCCTTCTTGGTCAGAAATTGTTTGCCCTCGTGTGCCCGTATCTCATCCCACAGGCCGGGGGCGGTTATCTTTGCCGTATTGAGTTTCATATGTCTCCTTGTATGAACCGGACCGCCAATTCCGCCTTCCTGAACGATAGCACAATCAGCATGCATGACGCTCCGGCAGCAACTATGATCCGTGTACCGTTATTCAAATGGTAACTGATACCGGAGACATTGTCAATGTATTTATTCCATAATTACACAAACCGTTCCCGAAAACCACATGCAGTTTAACTTTCATCGCTTCCCTGGCTTTCGTTTTCCTCCCCGGACTCCGACTGGCCCTCATCAGCCTCCTCAGTCTCCGCCACATCCTCCAATGTCTGGTTAAACCGTGTCACCACGGTCTGCTCCACCACATATACCCGGTTCTCAGAAGGCATACTCACATAATAAGTCCCTGTGAGGGCATTATGATCCCCCACATACAGAATATAACTGGCCGATGCCGTTTCAAAGGAAATCGTCCGCTCCGGGTCGTCCAGGCCATACTGGCTTAAGTCCGTCACATCCTCGATGACCTGCAGGGCCGTCAGGGGCGCCACCCCTGAAAGCATACTTTTAATCGAATACTCCTTAATATTCCGTGAATCCTCTTCCACCGAATGCCAGACATCTTCGGATTTCTCAAAGGAATAGTTTACGCCTTCATAATCATAGGAAAGCTTCACCACATCCTCATATGCCGCGTCAATGATAACGCTGCCCTCCTGTTCCGCCTCTGCCGTTTCCGCCGCCTCCCGCCTCTCATTGAGATAGCGCACACCGGGAATGGCGGCTGCCAGCAATACCAGCACCGCCAACAGGATAATCAACTGCTTTTTTTGCTTTTTCATCTTATACACAGCCTCCTATTTATAGTCGCTGCGCCAGGGTACTTAAGTCCTGATGCCCCGGCGCACTCTGCCTTCGCAATTTCGATTACAGCCACTGCGCCAGGACACTTAAGGCAAAATGCCCCGGCGCACTCTTTCTTCCTTTAGAGCCTTCTTCTGCGGAACCAGATTGCGAAGCCTGCCGCCAGGCATCCAAGGGGAAGCACCACCGTCAGCAATACCCCCAGCAGCACGGCCCTGTTCTGGGGAACCATCAGATAGGACACCTCATAGCTTTTCGCCGGAATGGATATGCTGGTCTCATGTTTCGCAAAGCTGCTCACCGTGTTGGTAAACAGCAGCTGATTGGCGCCGCTGACCATGGCATTTGCGGTATCCGTAAAAATCTGCTCACAGCCGTATACCACCATCGAAGCCTCTGTGCCGTCTTCCAGTGTTTTGACCGCAGCTACGCCGATTGCAAAGGGTCCGTCCGTATCGCCCTGGGCTTTCTCATAATTATCCAGGTTAGAGATATCTGACTTGGCAAATGCGCTGTCGGATGTGGTCAGGAATTTCTGGTAGGAAATGTCCTCCCTGTCCTCGTCCTCAATCAAAATTCCCTGTCCGAAGGGCACAAACACATAATATTGCCCGTAAAGCCCCGCAGTATAGATGCCGCTGCCCACCGTGGGAAGGAGATAATAGGGATTTCTGTAATAATTCGCTTCTTCCTGTTCCACCACCAGCCCGTCAGCCACCTGCAGGCCCATGTATGCACAGAGCGCGTCCAGATTGGGCGTCTCTGTGTCGGCAATGCCTGTCACCAATATTACATTTCCGCCCCTGTCCAGGTATTGAATCACCTTCTCGGTGTCATCCGCCGAGAAATCGCCTGTGGCACCATGAATAATCATGCAGGCCGCATCTTCCGGGACGACATCGTAATCCATCAGGTTGATGCTCTCGTACTCCGTGTTTTCCTTTTTCAGCGCATTCGTAAATGCGGTGCTGAAGGAAACTTCCCCGTGTCCCTCCGTTATGTACACCTTGGGCACGTCATCCGTCAGCACCCTGTCCAGCGCGCTGGTGATCTGTCCCTCACCGTCGTATCCGGTGGTATCGGACGAATACCCTCCCGTGTAATAGTCATAGTCGTAACTGGTTTCATAAATGTCGTTGTAGTCTACCACGGTATTCCGCTTGCCGCTGACGATAATCAGACTGTTCAGACTGATATTTTCATTGGTATACTGTGTGTAAAACCGTGGATTTATATTCGGATCCACATATTCCACCTTGATATGATCGGACAAATCGTCATACCGCTGCAGCATCTGCCCCAGCATCACGTCCTGGCTTTCCTCTGAGGATATCACATAGATGGTCACATCCTCGCCGATGGTTTTCACATATTCCTTTGTCTGCTCCGTCAGGGAGTACAGCTTCTGGCTCGTGACGTCCACGGACACCCATGAGGCGGGCAGTTCTCCCAGCACTACATTGGTTACCACTATGATTCCCACTGCCGCGGCTATCATGCCCGTGCTGTAGGCGCCCATGCCGAAAACCTTACGGGAGATGCTGTAGCGCCTCTTCTGAATGGACTGCACCGTCAGGAACAGGGCAAGGACCGTCATGGAGACAAAATAAAATACGGACTTCACATCCAGGGTTCCGTTCAGCAGATTGGAAAACGGCGTGTACATATCCAGGCAGCCTAAGATTCCGGTAAGCCAGTTCCCGGTGTAGGAAATCAGTCCGCAGACCGAGTCCATCATATATGCCAGAAACAGGATAATAAATGTCAGAACAGCCGCTATCACCTGGCTTTCCGTGAGCGAAGACACCAGTACGCCCACGGCGATTGCCATCATCCCATACAGGAAAAAGGCCAGCACGGAAAGGTAGGATTCCGCCATGGGAACAGAGCCGAAGCTTCCCATAATCAGCGGATAGACGCAGATGAGGCCTGTGGGAATAGCAAATATGGTAAGCAGCGCCAGGAACTTGCCCATCACGATTCCTCCCACGGATACCGGCGCCGTCAGGATCAGCTGGTCTGTTCTGCTCCTTTTTTCCTCTGCCAGGATCCGCATGGTCAGCACCGGAACACCGATCAGGAACAGGATAATCACGCTGGATATGGCATAGGAAAAATAGGGATAACCCTGCAGTAAATTCACTGCCGTGTAGTACAGGCCCACAAAAAATAAGGTGGCCGCGATAAACAGCAGCCCGATAAAGGAACGGAAATAAGACTTTATCTCTCTCTTATATATGGCAAACATTTATTTCTCCTCCCTTTTCTTCCTTTTTCCGCCGAAGATTTTCCTCTGCTCCTTCTCCGCCGGCTGCCCGCCTGACGTCAGCTCCAGGAAAATATCCTCCAATGATTCTTCTCTGGCCGTCATCTCCATGATGGGAAGCCCGGCCTCCGCAAGCGCGTAAAAAACTGCCTCTCTGATGTCCTTATTCTCCTCAGACCCTACCTTCACACTGGCAAAGCCTTCTTCTGCCTCCGCGTGTTCCACTGTTGACACTCCTGTCACTTTTTTAAGTACATCCCGCAGCTCCTCTTCTCCGCCCTTCACCGTCAGCTGCAGCTCCCGGGAATGATTCATCAGCTTTTTCAGCCCCTCCGGCGAATCGCTTGCCACCAACTGCCCATGGGATATGATCATAATATGGTCGCATATGGCGCTGACCTCGGACAAAATATGGGAACTCAGAATGACGGTATGGTTTTCCCCCATCCGGCGGATCAGGTCGCGGATTTCGATAATCTGCTTGGGATCCAGGCCCACCGACGGCTCATCCAGGATAATCACTTCAGGATCTCCCAGTACCGCCTGGGCCAGCCCCACCCGCTGGCGATAACCCTTGGACAGATTTCGAATCAGGCGCCTGCGCACGTCCTGAATCCCCGTCATCTCCATGGCATTGTCAATCTGTGCTTTCCGTTCCGCAGCCGGTATCTTCTTCAGCTGCGCCGCAAAATCCAGATACTCTCCCACTGTCATCTCCGCATAAAGCGGCGGTATCTCCGGCAGATACCCTATCCGCTTCCTGGCCTCCTCCGGTTCCTTCTGAATATCCTTCCCGTCTATGGATACCGTGCCTTCCGACGGCGCTATGTAGCCGGTAATCATGTTCATGGTGGTGGATTTTCCCGCGCCGTTGGGACCCAGGAAGCCGTAGATCTGCCCTTTTTCCACCCGGAAAGAGAGATGGTCCACCGCCGTATGCCCACCATACCGTTTCGTAAGATTCGTCACCTCAATCATGCTCTTCCTTACCTTTCTGTACATTTTCCGGCAGCCCTTCCCGCTTTCCGCGAGTACGGGCTGCCATGTGCTGAAAATATTTTAATGGGCAAATGTCATGATTCGGTGTTCACTTTGTGAAAGATTTGTGAAGCGACAGCGACTGGAAACAGCCTTCTCCCTCTGCCGTCAGCATGACGCTCGGCGTTCTTGCCGGGACTTCCCGGAAGGAAAAAGCCCCTTCCCCGCTCTTGAATTCAAAAAGGACACCGTCAGAATACAGCGCCACCCTGTCACAATTACTGTAACACAGGACCTCATAATTCCCGCTTGCCATACGCCGTACACTCTCCGGCGCTATATGGACAAAGGGCGCCTGGGCCCACTTCGCACAATATTGGTAAAACAGCGCCTCCGGCCGACAGCTGCCGGGTAAAAAGAGGCTGTGCCTTTCCCCCCGGAATAAGGGGATATCCTCCCCTGTAGGTGTCTGAAGCACCACCTCCGCCCCATGTACCCAAACATATCCCGGTTGTGCCTCCCCTCTCTGAAACACCACAAAGCCGTAACGATCACATAATTGCAGAAAAGCCTTCCGCGCCGCCTGCTTTCGGCTGCTGCCGGCGTCCTGCCCCTCTCCCCGGCAGATTTCCGGGCAGGCTTCCCCCCAGGGCTTCCCGCCTTCTTCCGACCCGTCCTCCATACAGACGCAGTTGGCTCCCAACTTCAGCAGCCACTGCATGTCCTCCAGCATCTGCCGCTGCATTGCCGCCTCCGTACCCGTTTCCGGCAGCGCATAGCGAACCGTTTTCGGCACAAAGGACTCATTGTTCAGCCGCATTTCCCCATCCCTGGCATTGACGGCCAGACAGCGCAGGGCCAGCTGCCCCCGTATCCTGTCCACAAGCCGTCCACCACCGTCTGCCAGGATTGCCTCCATCCCATAGAGACAGGGTTCCCGGATTCCCTTCCACAGATCCGGACGCAGCAAAACAGACCGCAGCGGCTCCTCCTCACCAAGCTTCTGTACACATTCCAGAACCATACGATTCTGTTTGTCTGTAAGGATGAGGCGGATGTATCCCTGCTCCTCTCGAAGGCAGTCCCGCGCTTCCTCATCTCTCAGGGGAATTGTAATCCTTCGGTCCCGTCCCCCGGTATTCCGTATCAAATGAAACGCCCACTCCAGAACGGCCTTTCCGCCCTCCAGCCTGCATTCCGCTTCCACGCTGCCCCCGGGTACTGTCCTGTCAAATTTCATCTGTCACTCCCGACTTCAAACCCGCCACGCCCTACAGCCGACAGCTAAAACTTCCCGTTCCGCTTCTCCCGCAGAACGGCCGCATTCTTCTCCACCTCTGTCCTGCCCAGGGGATAGGCAAACTGTATAATGAAAAACACCGCCAGGTAACAGACGCCCGGCACCAGCGTTGCCACCGTGTAAATCCGCTCCGCAACGGCCTGTGTCTGGGAGGGTGCCTCTGAGATATAGCCGATGGCCGTCAGCACGAAACCGCCCAGGCCCCCTGCCAGCGCCTGTCCCACCTTCCTGGCAAAGGAATAAACCGCGTAAACCGTACCGTCTTCCCGCCTGCCGGTGGCGATCTCCTGGTAATCAATGATATCCGTAATAAAAGCCCAGATGATCATATTGAAAAGCCCGGTGCCCAATGTCCCCAGAAACAGCAGCGCCATAAACAGCGGGATGCTCTTCACCCGCAGGAAAAACAGCAGCAGATAGACAGCTCCCGCCGCCAGCATCCCCACCGCTCCCGCTTCCTTTTTGCCGAACCTTGCCGCAATCACGGAAATGAAGGGTGCAAGCAGCAGCGTCCCGCCGATGCCCACCACATTCACCGCCGAAAGCGCTTTGGCATTTTTAAAATAGTCCAGAAAAAGGTAATTATTCATGGTCTGCCCCATGAGCGTGGCCAGCAGCAGCACCAGTGCCGCACAGACCAAAGCCAGCAACGGCCTGTTCCGCCCAAGGCTTCTGAGCATATCCCCGGCGCTCTCCCTTTTCCCGTCCTTTTTCTCGAAAAATACACGCTCCCGGCACAGCAAATAGCAGAGTATATAACAGCCCACTGCCAGGACGCCGAATACAAAAGCCGTCACCGTAAAGCTTACCGGCTTCACAATCTGGTTCCCCTCCACATCCGTCTCATAGACAATCAGCGGCACCAGCACACCGACCACCAGTCCCGCCAGGCTGGCGCCGATGCTCCGGAAAGTGGAGAGGGACGCTCTGTCCTTTACATCCGGGCTGATGACGGAAGCCATGGAACCGTAAGGAATATTGATGGCGGTATAGCAGAAACTGCTCCACAGCAAATAGGTGACAATCACGTAGGCAAGCTTCGCCTGGTACGCCCAGTCCCGCACGAAATACAGGTACATGACAGAGCTTGCAGCCGCCACCGGAACACACATGCGCCGTATCCAGGAGCGGAACCTGCCGTCCCTGGCCGGCTGCATATTGTCTACGATCCTTCCCATCGTTACATCCGTAAAAGCGTCCAGAAATCTGGCTCCCAGAAACAGCATCCCCACTGCAAAGCCGCTCAGGCCAAGGACCTTGGTGTAGAACACCATCAGATAATTGCTGGCAAAGATAAAGCTGAAATCATTGCCGAAATCCCCGAACATATACCCAATCTTATCCCGGATGCCGAAAGGACGCACGCTTCCCGCATCTTCCGTTTTCACATTTCCCCGCCCGTCAATGATACTGGACATACTTATTCCCATGCCTTTCCGCAGCCTGCGGGCTGTATACGCAATCCACCGGCATATCGCCCGCAGGGCCTGTATTTGAACACCTGTTGCCATGCAGCATAAACTCATAATTGAGGTTAGCATGTCACCTTGCCGCAGAAAATATGCATTCTTTTCGAAATCAAAAAAACATGGCGTATCACATATTGTACGGATGGCCATTGTATGCTAATATACCAGGGAAGCTTTCGAACCTTGACCGGAATATGGCACCGGAAAGGGAGATTGATATGTGCGCCTGTAAGCGCAGAGGAGAATGAATATGACCGTCTTTACCGTATTTTTTCAGATGCTTGCACTGTTGATTATGATTGGTGCGGGATATTTTATGGCCCGGAAGGGGATGATGGACGAACACACCAACGCACAGATGTCCAGGATGATCGTCAGTGTGTTTAATCCCATGCTGATACTGTCAAGCGCCGCCGGCTCCGCAGGCCTTGTTTCCCCGGAAACCATAGCGACAGTAGGGCTGATTGCGCTTGGAATGTTTGGCATCTTCATTGCTGCAGGCATGATCCTGTCCCCGTTTTTCGACAAGGCGCCGGATCAGCGCAAGATTTTCCAGATGATGTTCGTCTTCTCTAACCTGGGATTCATCGGCATACCGGTGGTCTCCAGCATCCTGGGCGCGGCCTATGTGGTTTATGTGACGGAATTTCTGCTGATTTACACGATTGTGTTCTATACCTACGGCGTCGCGCTGATGGACGGAAAGTTCTCCGCGTCCTCCGTAAAATCCATGCTCAATCCAGGCACCATATCCGGCCTTGCCGCGCTCCTTATCATTATCTGCAATATACAGCTGCCGGATTTCATAAAGACCGCCATTACCTACCTCGGCAATGTGACATCCCCCATGGCACTGGTTGCCGTCGGATTTACCCTGGCGCATTCCGATCTGAAGCGTATTTTCTGCCAGCCCAGGCTGTACGTCTTCTCGGCAGTGAAGCTGCTGGCCCTGCCCCTTGCCATGCTGCCGCTGCTGAAAATGGTCACCGGGGATGCCGCATTGATTTCCGTCTGCATGATCATGTTCGGTATGCCCATCGGAAATATGCCGCTGATCCTGGGAACTCAGAAGGGAATTGACGGCGCTACCTGCAGCGCCGCCATTATATTGACTACCCTATTGTGCGTTTTGACCATTCCCGTGCTGATGGCGGTGGTGGGCTGAACACTTATCAATGGGTCAGGCATCAATTTTCGTTTGTTGACAGGAATTCCTGGGCCTGCTTCTGCATCTCTGCATACACGGTGTCCGCACCTGCCGCAGTCATCTTTTCCTTCAGCTTTGCAATGTCGCCTGCAGGGTCATCCGTAAAGCCCAGTCCCAGCAGCTTGTATTCCGAGTTGAAGATCTCGGTAATGGCAGCGATCTCGTTTTTCACATCCCCATCGTTGAACACGAAGGTCTGATAACGTCTGCTGTAGGCTGTTTCCTTCCACTGGGCATTCAGCTCCTCCAGTCCCGGGATACCGCCTTCCACAACACGCCAGCTTGCGTCGTTGCGCACGCCCCAGTTGCAGTTGCCGTCATAAGCATAATTGGAGCTGTCAGGCAGGGATACCAGTGCGTTGTCTCCGGAAGCTTCCCAGTGCTTGCCCTCAATGCCGTAGCAGAACAGATTGTTGATTTCCACATCGTTGCGCAGATAATCAAGAGCCATCAGCGCCCGCTCCGGATATTTGGATTTGGAGAAAATGCTCATACCGTTTGCCAGATAGGAATTCAAGACAGGCGGTACGCCGTCCTGGGCGTCAAATACGCGCACATCCCATTCCGGATGCTCGGTGGACATCTGTGTGTAGATGCTTTTTGCCGTATTTGCATTGCAAAGGGCCAAGGCGGATTTTCCTGCCTGGAAGCTTTCCGTGTTGTTCTGGGTATTGACAACAGCGTTTTTGCTCCAGAATCCTTTGTCCTTCCAGCTCTTCAGGCGCTCAATCACACCCTGGAACTCCGGCTGATCGTAAACGCCCTTCACTTCCGCATTGTCGTCCGTTTCGCTGACGCTGCCCATTGCCTGCCATGTGCCGATTCCGGCTACTTTTTCCTCAGACTCCCAGTTCGCTTTCTGCCACATGCGGTCAAACACAAAGAGCTTGTCGTAATCGGAGCCTACATCCAGGGGAATCAAAGTGGGCTCGTTTGCCACGATGGCATCCATGTAGGCCTCCGCCTCGTCCAGGGATGCAACGGACTTGATATCGTATTTATCCATCAGATCGCCCCTTGCCATGTACACATAGGAAGTAATCTCCTTATAGTTCATGGGAAGCATAAATACCTGTCCGTCTACCTTTGCCTGCTCCCAGGCCTCCGGATAAATGCTTGCCGCAGTCATGGGTGCGTAAGTGTCAAGTGCTTCCTGGGTAATCTCCCAGAATCCCTGCTTGGTGGCCTGTGCATTGTAGAAACACCAGTCGGCCGTATAGATGATGTCCCAGTCTTCTCCGGAAGCAAAGATCAGCGGATATTTCTGCTCATATTCGCCCCAGCTCATGAACTTCACATCAATGGTGGCATTGATCTCCGCCTTCAGTTTTTCGTTGATTTTCGCAAACACCTCGTCATTGTCCACGGGGCGGTCTCCGATAAGGTACATGGTCAGGGTCACTTCCTCGGAGATATCGGGGCCTTCCGCCTGAGACTCCGCCTCCGGCGCTGATTCGGATGCAGACTCCTGCCCGGATGCAGAATCCGATGCCTCCTCTGACTCTTCCGACACAGGCACATCTGCCGGAGTGGATGAGCCCGTAGCCGCAGGTTCGCTGCCGCATCCGCTCAAAGTGCCCAGTCCCAGCAGCATTGCCATAAGCAGACCGCTGATTCTTGTTTTCTTTCTCATAAAACGTTCCTCCTTTTTTGCTTTTTTGCATTTCGGTTTCTATAAAAAAATTCTTGCGAACTTTTTTCAAGGATTGATGCCAGGGGGTCAGCCCTTTACCGCCCCGATGGTAACGCCTTTTACAAAATATTTCTGCAGGAAAGGATACAGCAGAATAATGGGGCCTGTGGCAACCACTGTCATGGCAAGCTTCATGGGTTCACTGGGCACGTCACTGGCGGGAATGCCGCTCCTCGCAGCCGCCGCATTCATGGCCTGGGCCTTGGTGAGGATATTGTTCAGAAAATACTGCAGCGGATACATATCCCGCCTGCCCTCATCCAGGAACAACATGGCATTGTACCAGTCGTTCCAGTAGTTCAAAGCGATAAACAATCCCACTGTGGCAAGGCCTGCTTTGGACAGGGGCAGCGCAATGTTCCAGTAAATCCGCATATCTCCCGCCCCGTCCAGTTTCGCGGATTCGTACAGGGCCTCCGGAATGCCCATCATGTAACTTTTCAGGATCAGCAGATAAGTCACATTAATCAGAATCGGAAGAATCAGCGCGATGATACTGTTGTGAAAGCGAAGGTACTTGGTATTGAAAATGTACCAGGGCACCAGACCGCCTCCGAAAATGGAGGTAAAGTAAAAGAAAAAGGATACCTGATACCGATACCGGAAATCCCGGCTTGCAAGTACATACGCCGCCATACTGGTGAGCCACAGTCCCAGAAGCGTTCCTGCCGCGGTCACAAAAATCGTCACTCCGTATGCCCGCAGCAGCTCCTCCGGTATCCGGAACAGCATCTTGTATGCGTCAAGGGAAAAGGTCTCCGGAATCAGCCGATAGCCGTGAAGCTGAATGGCGTACTGCTCCGACACGGACCCGCTTAACACCAGTAAGAACGGAAGCAGGCATGCAGCTGACAGGACTGTCAGTATTATGTAGGAAAGTATATTGAATAAAATGCGGTCCTGCCCTACAGGCTTTCCTCCGCGGTGCGTTCTCTTTGCCATTGCCATGGCCTCCCTTCTGCTTTCAAACATTTACTAAAACAGCGCGTAATCCGGTTCCACTTTTTTCACGGCATAATTTGCTATCAGGACCAGGACAAAGGAAAGTCCCGACTGATAGAGGCCTGCCGCACTGGTCATGCCAAATTCCTGAAGATTCAGCAGGGAGCGGGTCACATAGGTGTCGATTACGTCCGTCACCTCCAGAACCATGGGGTTATTGCCCGTGACCTGCCAGAACATCTGGAAGTCGCCCTTCATAATGGTGCCGA
>OFFK01000185.1_pt1 | contig 53215 bp, 43 predicted proteins | sample 1521361 | NCBI WGS metagenome assembly OFFK01 (sample SAMEA3504096, study PRJEB24116) | mouse gut metagenome | biome: mouse gut; feature: mouse-associated habitat; material: faeces | place: Denmark | collected 2011 | reverse complement strand
CGGGAGCCTGCCTCCGAGGCGTGCTGTCCGTCTTCTGCATACAATTCTGTATCCGGGTGCTCCCTGTGGTATTTCCACCAGTTTTCTCCTACGGGGGCGACTTCACAGCCGGTTTCCCGCTGAAGGGCCAGATAGGCATTGCTCATGGCGTTCTGGGCGGCTTCTCCGTCCTCCTTGGTGGTCCAGGTCATGTAGAGAATGGGCCTGGCTCCCGCCTCCCGCACCCAGGCGATCAGTTCCCTGCCGCTCCTGGCCATCACATCCGGATCTCCCATGGGATGGGCGGTGTGCTGAAGGATTACCGCGTCATAGCCGCCATAGCGGATGTTGAACTGTACCTCCGGCTCTTCCAGGTGGAAATCCCATCCCCTGCCGCCGTGGGCCAGCATGGTGACTTCCACCTCCGCATGGTTTTCCCGGCAGATCTCCGCGAAGAGATGGGGCATGTCGTTAAAATAGGTATGGCTGTTTCCGATGAACAGTACTTTCATGGCAGGATGCCTCCTTATCGGTTTTTCTCTGTATTTTACCACGATTTTTGTAACAATTCAGACAGGGCGCTGAACTGTTACGAGAATGCACACAAAACGCGAAAAGAATGCGTTTTAGCGCCCGCAAGTCTCGCAAAATTGCACAGAGTGCAAATTGCATAGGGCGCAATTTTGACTTCGCGAGAGGGGCTGTCTGAACTGTTACCGATTTTTTCACTTTCTTACAGGATAGCATTTTTCCGGAGAAAAGTAAATCCTTGCAGACGGTTCCGTGGCTTGTAAAACATATCCTGTATAATAGTGCAGACAGGATATTAGCGGTTGCGACAATGTACACAAAGCGTGAAGGACATGCGTTTTGGCGCCCAAAAGTCTCGCAAAACTGCATGGAAATGTGTTCGCGTAGACCTTGCAATTATTGATTCCGCGGAAGGGGCTGTCAGAGCTTGTGGGGAAAAACATCATTTTGTCATCGAAAAACAAACCCATGAAAACACGAAAAGCAGCCGCATTCCGGGTAATGTCCGGGCGGGAGCGGTCAGGAAGTGAGGCACAGCCAACAAGACCGAGCAGAAAAAGTCAGGATTTTTACGGGCGGAAAGGGTATTATGGATTTGTCACTAAGGGAAACGGACGGAAGGCCATCCGAAATCGGAGGGCGGCGGGGAGGAAGCATGGACTGGCTGACGGGATTAAAAACGGCAATCGATTACATGGAGGAGCATCTGCTGGAAGACATTGGCGCGCAGGAAGTGGCGGATGCAGTGTATCTTTCCCCTTTTTATTTCCAGAAGTGCTTTAAAATCATTACGGGATATTCCATCGGAGAGTATTTGAGGAACCGCAGGCTGTATCTGGCAGGCCTGGAGGTGCTGAAGTCCAATACTTCCGGGAATGAAGCCCGGGGTGGCGGGAAAGGGAAGGTCATAGATCTGGCGTACAAGTACCGGTATGATACACCGGAGAGTTTTACCAGGGCTTTCACCCGCTTCCATGGGGTATCTCCTATGCAGCTTCGGACACAGCCGCATCAGATCAAGGTATTTCTTCCGTTGACAGTGGAGATTTCAGTAAAAGGAGGCAGCAGGATGGAGTGCAGGATTGAAAAAAGAGAGGCTATGAAGATGATCGGGTTTGAAAGGGTGTTTTCCTATGAGAACTCCTACCAGGAGATTCCTAAATTCTGGCAGGAGTTCTGCGGGAAATACTGCGGACAGGATGCAGCCGGGGGGCCGGCAGAGGAAGGCATCCGGCAGGTCATCGCGGAGTGCGCAGTGGGAGAATTCGGCGTCTGTGTGGAGGACGAAGGCGATGCGGAACATTTCCGTTATTATATCGCCGGAGCCTATCAGGGCGGTGAAGTGCCGGAGGGGATGAAGGTTATCGACATTCCTGCCAGTGAGTGGGCGAAATTCAGATGCACCGGCGCCATGCCCAACGCGCTGCAGACGGTTAATACGCGGATATTCAGGGAGTGGCTTCCCGGAAACAGGGAGTATGAGATGGCGTTCCATCTGAATATCGAGTGGTATTCCGGCAGCGATACAAACAGCGAGAATTACGAAAGCGCCATCTGGATACCGGTGAAACGTCTGGGATAAGCGTCCTGTGGCAGTATCCCTTCTGGGGCAGCCCATGATTTTGGCTGCCCCGGAAAAGGAATGTGGCATCTGTTCTTTCCAGTCAGGAGACTTTGAGAAAAAGGCATAGCAGAAGAAAAGAAACAGAGGCGAAGGAGCTTACAGCTCAACCTTCGCCTCATATGTGTCATCTATGAGAAGATAGTCTGCGCCATGGAGGAGGCACTGCTCTAAATACCAGACATTGTCCCGGCGCAGGGGCTCTGTGGCGGCTGTCATGGTCCGCAGCTTACCTCATTTCTTTTTTAACAGTTCCCTGATAATTTGGTCCGCACATTCATGCGCGCTGCAGGCACTGGTATCTACTCTGGCGCTGTATCGAATATCTTTGGCCATTATTTCGTACTGTTCCTGTGACTGATTTTCGTACCTGTCTCCACGGATGATGTTTCGCTGTCTGCACACCTCCAACGGACAATATACCTCTACGATATCCAGGGGATTGTCTTTCAGAATTTCCAGAAGCCGGAGATAATGGGGCTTCAGTTCTTCCCTCTCCACCAATATTCCGTCAATAATTACATTCTTCCCCATATCGGAATACAGCTTTGCCGAATGGTACATCATGATAATCACCTCGCTGAGATATTTCCAGTAATTATCACGCAAATACCGCTCCCCCACCATTTCCTGGAAGAGGTCATTGGCCACCACATAAAAAAATACATCCTCCCGGTCCTGAAGCGCTTCCACAATAGACGTTTTGCCTGCACTGGTAACACCATTTAAAAAAATGATTCTTCCTTTTTCCATGTCTCTTATCCTCCTGGTTGGCCGTTTTCCTGTTCCTCCCAGACACCCTCTTGCGCCTGCTTGATGCAAATGTTTCTTCCAGTATAGACTCTTTTTCCTGTTTTTTCAAGAAAAGAAATGGCTTTTTATTAGGTTTGTATTATGAGGTTGATTTTCACGTTTCTGTTGCGCATCCCTGCTTTCCATGATATAATAAGCCACAAGAGGTTGTGACAGAGTATCATTCATATTCTGACATCCTTTTCAACAAGCAGGATATTCCATCCGCAGCCAAGAGCCTGCGGGACTGTATTTCTGACCTTCTATCATTTCAGAGTCCCCTGCTTACACCAAGTATCATTATCATGAGACAGGGCGAGCTCTCTACACGCCATAGAAGAGATTTTTGCATGCCGCCCTGGGGAAAGGAAAACATGGGAGCGCCAAACAATGCACTGAAAGCCTACATGAGCCGTCCTGACAGAATCCGGTCCGTACTGGAATACTATCTGGGCGAGAAACTGCCCGCAGACTGGGCCTGTGAAGAAACCGGGGGATTTGTTCCGGTAAGGGATGCCAGCGGAAAACTTTCCTTCCGGGAAAGGGATTTTCTGGGAAAAGCCCGCGCATGGGGATTCCAATTTCTATTGGGACTGGAAAACCAGGAAACTGTCAATCTGACTTATCCCTGGCGTGTGATGGAAATGGACTGCCTTACCTATGGCAGGAACATTGACCGGATTCAGGAACGCAATACCACAGATAAAGTACATTACGGAAGCGGCGACGATTTCAAATACCGCTATAAGCGGGAAGACCGACTGGAACCTGTTTTCAATTTAATGCTCTACTGGGGCAGAAAACAGTGGACTGGTCCCCTGTGCCTGAAAGACATGTCTGCAGACATATCCGCACTGCCCGAAAAACTGCAGGATCTGGCCGGAGACTACAGAGTCCATCTGGTCTCCATGAGAAACATTCCGGAAAAGGACTTGCAGAAAATGGACTCTGATCTGAAATACGTGTTGGGCATTCTGAACCGTACCGCTTCCGCAAAGCAATACAGAAAATACATACAGGATAACCGGGCCTATTTTTCCCGGATACCAAGGAGCGCTGTCGATGTAATAGATTCCTGCACCAATATCAAAAAATTCAGAGACTGCCTGCAGTACCAGTGGAATCAAGACAGCAGAGAGGAGGAAGCAGATATGTGTAAAGCTTTGGACGATATCGAAAAATATGCTATGAAAAAAGGCAGAAAACAAGGGCAAAAACATGGGGAACGATCCGGCACCCTGAAAACCCTCTTTTCCCTGGTCAATGACGGACTGGTCAAACCTGCGGAAGCCGCCCGGCGGGCAAAGCTTCCGGAGGCAGAGTTCTGCAGGGAAATGAAAAAGGCCGGGTATTCCTGATTATACTGCAGACCGCCAGGATTTACAATGATGGCTCCGGGAAAATACTTGGCTGGCGGTCTGCAGTCGGGTTATACTGCAGACTGCCAGGATTTACAATGATGACTCCGGGAAAATACCTGGCTGGCGGTCTGCAGTCGGGTTGTACTGCAAATTCAACAGTGCGCAGTATATATCTTTCCCGCTGCTTACCTCATTTCCTTTTTTCCAAAACGCCTTACCGACACGGTAAGTACCAATACGAAAACCAGAATGGCACATGGCAAAAACGGGACCAGGTCAAAACCAGTGCTGATGCCCTCTGCCGTAAAATCATGGAGGGAGCAGGAAACCAGATAACCGCTGTAACAATAGGGGTAAACCACCCAAAGGGGTGTATTTGCCATTAACACGCCGGGGATAACAAGAAGCAGGTTTAAGCCCACGGACAGGAATGGCTTTTCAAATAGTACCGTAATGGCCCACATTGTGGCCGCACCGGGGAGCATGGTAAAAAATAATCCGGCACACCACTTCAATAAATACAGGATGGGCAAAGCCTCCGTAATTCCTGTACTGCTTGTTGCAATCAACCCTGTTATCACAAAGACAACAAGAAAAACAACCATTTCCATCCATAAGTAAAAGAGAATCACGCAGAATTTTGCGGCCGACAGGGCAGGACGGCTGACGGGCAGGGCCAACATTTTCAAAATTCCGTTGTTTCCCGTTTCCCGTCCCGCAATCATCACGCATACCACTATCATGCTGAACGGAAGCAGATAATAGGCATAAACCAAAGCGCTCTGAATGAACATCGCCGCCCATGCGTTGGTATATTCCGGCGAAAAATAATTCTGCAGATTTGCCACGCCAGAAGCCACAACCAACAGCGGCGCGATAAAAAGCAGGGGAATCATTTTCCCTCGTTTTACTTTCATCAATTCAATTTTCAGCAGTTCCCAAAAACCCATGTCCTGCACCTCCCTATTCGTAACGCAGGTATTTCGCAGCCCATAATCCGGCAAAAAGAAAAAGAGCTGTTTCAACCAGTGAAAAAATCACAACTGTCAGATCCGGCTGTGCGCTCATGGCAACAGCGGGCTTCAGCATAATCACAAAGGGATGTATGCAGAACAAAAGATGATTTGACGAAGCCAATGCCATACCGCTTAAAAAGCCTGCAACGCCCATACCCAGAGGCACCCACATATTTTCAAACCGGGAAGCTGCGAAAACCATAAAAGAAAATACGGGCATGGACGTTACAAAGGAATACCCGGCAAAAGACAGCAGCTTCCCGAACGCAAATGCGCCCCGGGGTAAATCCGTCAGACCAATTTTCGTAAGGGCCAGATTCTGAAAAACAATTGCAATCAGGACCATAACCGTTACAATCAAAAATTTCCAAAAATACATAAGCGGAACACTCACAGGAAGCATATACATTTTTTTAACGGCGCTTCCCTTAAACTCCATATTGTAGATCATACAGGCGGACACGATGATACCGAACATATTCAGAACCATAATCACGCCATACAACTGCGTAAGCAGCACATCCATGGGCGCTAACGGCAGGTTCAAAAGACTGTCCTTCCGCACCAGAAAAAAGGCAAAGGCGTATGCTGCCCCCAAAATCCCCACTGCAAGCATGAACGGAATAATCCCTGTGCGCTTTTCTTTTTTCAGCTCAATTACAAATGTTCTCATGGTGATACTCATAACCTTGCCCTCTGCTTTCTGTCAGCATTGTCTTTATCAATCATAGACAGGAACATCTCTTCCAGATTGGCAACGCCGTTATTATGATCTGCAGCAAATCCGGACTGCAGTGCATTCTGCCGCAACTCGTCCAGGCTGCCCTCAAACAGCAGATGCCCATGATTGAGTATTCCGATATCGTCTGCCATTAACTCGATTTCCGACAGCATATGCGAAGAAATAAGAACCGTGCAATCGTAAAGGCCGGGCAGCGATTTGATCAGATTTCGGATTTCATGTATGCCGGATGGGTCAAGTCCATTCGTGGGTTCGTCTAAAATCAAAACAGGCGGTCTGCCCAACAAGGCTCCGGCAAGTCCCAGCCGCTGCTTCATACCCAACGAGTATTTTTTTGCAAGCCGCCCGCCAAATTCGGAAAGCCCCACAAGCTCCAATGCGTCCTCAACGCTGCTTTTGGGAAGGCCCAAAATGCGGCGGATAATGTCAAGGTTTTCTCTTCCTGTCAGATTTGCATAAAAAGAAGGGGATTCGATAAAGGAACCTACTTCTTTCAAAATGGAAAGGCGGTCATTCGGAAATTGCTTTCCGTCGATTATAAAACTGCCTTTTGTTGGCGCGGTCAGCCCCAAGAGCATTTTCATGGTGGTGGATTTTCCCGCGCCGTTGGGACCCAGAAAGCCGTAAATGCTGCCTTTCCGAATGTTCAGTGAAACGTTTTGAACAGCCGCAAAGGATTTGTATTTTTTTGTCAGCTGTTTTGTTGTGATCATGTACTCCATAGAACCATCTCCTTTCGTTGCCTACATGATACCAACGCAACCTTGCGGCAACATTCTCCTTCCCTTACATCTACCTTACATTTTCGAAAAAACCAACCAAAATCACAATTATATGGTAAAATGACCTTATTCAGGGAAGAAAGCGGTGAAATGGCCATCAGCCCATGAACGTGCTGTGTTCATGGTAACATAACGTGAAAGGCATGGCTCTTGCCCACAGAAAGCTATTGATGCCCGGCGAAGGGAGTATAATTTCGCGAAGCGTAAGGCTGTCTCATTTAGAGTCATGAACACCAGATATAGCTATGCCAGATTACCGGACAGCCTGAATCCTGTATAGAATTTCTTAATGCGACAGCCCCGGATATAGCTGTGAAAGGAGAGTGTACTATGAAGGAAGATTATCTGCTGAATAAACGCATCCTGCTCGTTGACGATGAACAGGCGCTTTTGGATCTGGTTCTGTCGATTTTGAAGGATTACGGATTTCAAAATATCAAAACGGCAAAAAATGTGAAGGAAGCCATGGAACAGGCGGAAAAATCCCGCCCGGAATTGGCCATACTTGACGTAATGCTTCCGGACGGGAACGGATTTGCGTTAATGGAGCAGTTAAAGAAAGGCGGCGATTACCCCATTCTTTTTCTGACTGCCCGGGGTGAAGAGGATGATAAATTCAAAGGCTTTGGTTTGGGGGCTGATGATTATATCGTCAAACCTTTTTTGCCCAAAGAGCTTTTGTTTCGTGTCCTGGCAATTCTGCGCAGAAGCTACAAAGACGAAAATCCTCTTGTATGCCTGCATGACAGCCAAATTGACTTTTCCCGTGCCGAAGTCATCAAACAGGGAGAACATATCCCATTGACGGCAAAAGAACATGATTTGCTGTCCGTCTTATACCGCAATGCAGGGCGTATTGTCACGATTGACGCATTGTGCGAAGCGGCATGGGGCGACAATCCCTTTGGATATGAGAATTCTTTAATGGCACATATACGCCGTATCAGAGAAAAAATAGAACAAAATCCCTCGCGCCCAGTCTCGTTGGTTACCGTCAAGGGATTAGGTTATAAGTTAATTGTAGAAGGGAAATAGCATGAAAAGTATTCCGAAACTAATACGCCGCTTTATGGGAATCATGACGTTAAGCATAATACTGCTTGTTATTTTGAACATTACTTTTTTTGCCATCCTATTTGTCAGAAATGCGTCAACATTTTCTCCCTGGGATATGGCGGGTCATGCAGCAGCCGCATTGCAACTAACAGATGGCGGCTATTCCCTTTCTGATGATATTATGGCGAATCTAAAGGAAGAAAATGCCTGGGCTGTCCTCATTGACAATGATACGCGGCAGGTTGTATGGCACACAGACCATCTGCCTGACAATATTCCTCTGCAGTACACCTTGTGGGATATAGCGGAGCTAACCCGCGGCTATATAGACGGATACCCCACATTTACGGGAGAAGCCCAGAACGGATTGTTGGTATTGGGCTATCCCAAGGATAGATTTTGGAAGCATACAAGAGCAAGCTGGGACTATGGCTTTATTGCAGATTTACCCAGGAACACAATGCTTCTTTTGGCGGTCAATGTTGTGTTTATTTTCCTCATCTATGCTGCTGTTGATGCAAGGCTGCTGCGTTCCATCCGGCCAATAACCAATGGAATACAGGATTTGTCAAGGGGCAGCCCTGTCTGCCTGAAGGAACGAGGGATACTCTCTGAATTAGCCGAAAAAATCAATAAAACGTCTGCAATCCTGCAAAACCAGGCTGAACAGCTGCGGAAAAAAGAAACTGCAAGGGCAAACTGGATTGCGGGCGTTTCCCATGATGTCAGAACGCCGCTGTCCATGATTCTGGGTTATGCCGGACAGTTGGAAGCTTCAGAAAATCTGCCGGAAACCGAGCGGAAAAAGGCCGCTGTCATTGTAAGGCAAAGCAGCCGAATGAAAGACTTGATTAATGATCTCAATCTCGCTTCCAAACTTGAATATGATATGCAGCCGCTGACAAGGAAACAGGAAAATGCAGTCTCCATTGTCCGGCAGGTTGTTGTGGATTTTATGAACACGAATATTGAGGATACCTTTTCCTTTGAATGGAAAACCGCGGATACCCTGTCTGCCTGTTACATTAACGCGGATAAGGATTTACTCAAGCGTGCAATAGCAAACCTGATTCAGAACAGCATCAACCACAATGAAAACGGCTGCATGATTTATGCGTCTGTGGATGAGAACAGCACGTCCTGCAGAATCTGTATTGAAGATAACGGGACAGGAGCCTCTGACCAACAGATTGACCGATTAAACAAGACACCCCATTATATGATCTGCGACACAAATACAACCCAACAGCGGCATGGTCTGGGATTGCTTATTGTGAAACAGATTATAAAAGGCCATAATGGAACAATGTGTATTGACCACAGCGAATACGGCGGATTCAAAGTCGTACTGATCATACCAAAATAAAGTTATCTGGAAAAGGCGGATTCCACCCAAAATGGAACAGCAGTCAATTTTCTATGGGCAGCCCATGATTTTGCCAGGGCTGTCGCATTAAGGGGCATGGACACCAGATATAGACATGTTTGATTATCGGACATCCTGTATCTTGTGTAATATTTTTTAACGCGACAGCCCTGTGGTATCTGTTTTCCGGTCATGAGACTTTGAAAAAATGGTTTAGAAGATGAAAAAAGCAGAGGCGAAGAGGCTTACAGAGAAACCTCTGCCTCATATGTGTCATCTATGAGAAGATAGTCTGCGCCGTGAAGGAGGCACTGCTCTAAGTACCAGGCATTGTCCCGGCGCAGGATCTCCTGCGTGCAGTCTTCATCTGATCCCCGGTCTTCGATCACAGACGCGTACTTTTTGATATCCTGGAAATGGTTATCGATATAACGTTCACTCATTACCAGGCAGTAGTACCGGATTTGGACCAGATATTCCGCCTCGAAATCCTTCGCCCAGTCAAAGGGGATATAGCATCCTTCCACGATGAGATTCTGGTTGTTCTCAATGGCGGTCTTAATCATTTCCCGAACCACAGGCCATAAATAATCCGTCAGCGCCCGGTCTTCGCTTACCGGCGTCAGCGCAGTATAGCCGCTGCGGATCAATCCCATTTTTAAGTGATCAATGGACAGGTAGGGGTATTTGTACGTTTCAAGCAGCTTTTGGGCCAGGGCAGTTTTGCCGGTGTGGGATGCCCCTGTAATCAGAACGATCATCACTGTACCTCTTCTTTCCGGGGCAGGCCGACAGCGCGCCCCTGACTATACAGGTCGGTAAGCGTTTTCGACGGACCTGCCTGATGATTCTATGCACAGGCCCGTGCAGAGGAAATATGCCGCCCAAGCAGCGCACAGGCCGTTGGGCGGGTAGCGGAGAACACCGCGCCCCTGCTGGATTGATAAGGGAAAGGGTCAGGCGGTTGCCTCCGCCCCTTCCTGATCTTTGGCATAAAGTATTTTTAAGATAATGGGTGTGGAAATGCTGGATACGATAATCAGTATAATTACTGACGTAAAATAAACAGGCGTCAGCAGTCCCACGGATAGTCCTTTCTGGGCTACAATCAGAGCCACCTCGCCCCGGGTCATCATGCCCACGCCGATTTTCAGGCAGTCAGGGGTGCGGAAGCGGCAAAGTTTTGCCATCAGGCCGCAGCCCACAACCTTGCAGAGCAGCGCCACCAGTACAAAGCCCACGGAAAACAGCAGAATATCGCCGTTTACATTGTCGATACTGGTCTTCAGGCCGATACTTGCAAAGAACACCGGTCCAAAGAGCATGTAGGAGCTGACCTCCATTTTCCGTTCGATATAAGTGGAATCCCGGATGGAGCACAGTACAATGCCTGCCACATAGGCGCCTGTGATGTCTGCTATCCCGAAATACCGCTCTGCCGCATAGGAAAAGAAAAAGCACAGCGCCAGTCCCAGAATGGGAATCCTGCGGGTATGGGGATAACGGTCATCCAGACGTTTGAAAATCTGGAACAGGATAATGCCCACCACCAAAGCCATGGCAAAGAAGAGGACTGTGGAGAGAACCACTTTGCCGGGATTGGAGTCCGGACTCTTAAAGCCGATGACAAAGGTCAGCACAATGATGCCCAGTACGTCGTCGATAATGGCGGCGCTTAGGATGGTGGTGCCCACCTTTCCCTTCAGCTTGCCCAGTTCCTTCAGGGCCTCCACCGTAATGCTCACACTGGTGGCGGTCATAATCACGCCGATGAAGACGGCGGTGTAGAACTTCTCCGAACCCCAGGGCGCAGCGCCGTACATGCCCATGTACAGCAGAGCGCCGCCCACCAGGGGAATAAACACACCGGCGCAGGCGATGAGAAAGGCCACAGGCCCTGTTTTCATCAGATCTTTCAGATTTGTCTCCAGTCCGGCGGAGAACATCAGCAGAACCACGCCTACCTCTGCCATCTGCACCAGGAAATCCGTCTGTTCCACCAGCCCCAGAAGACTGGGGCCGATGAGCAGCCCGGCCACGATTTCACCAACCACCATGGGCGCCTTGCATTTTCTGGCCAGAATGCCGAAAACTTTTGCAAACACGATGATGATTGCCAGATCCTTAAAAATACTGTAAGCTTCCATAATAAAATAATCACTCCCTTGTAAAATTTATAAGCAAGAGGCGTTAACCTCTTTCTTTCTGATTATATGCTGCAGATCAGTGTTTTCGCGTTTTACGTGCATTCTCATAACGGTGCGTTCTCCTGTCTGAACCGTTGCGAAAAATCTGCTGCGAATCTCCGCTGCAGACCGCCGGCAGGATGCTTTTATTCATTTACTTAGTTTCCTGCTGTAAAATGCGGCGCTCCGCAGTATGGATATGTACCCAAACACACGAAAGAATATCCGCGGAAGCGTATTGCCTCAGCGGATATCCTACATTCACTTATGCTTGAGATTTCAAATCATTATAAACGGCCATATAGAAATTCAGCAGCAGCTGATTCGTGGTTTCCCGGTATCGGACCACATTCCCGAAAGCCCTGGCTTTTGCCTGTCCCATATTATTCCCCGGCACATGCATATCGCCGCTTTCACAGTCGGACATACCCGCAGGGCCGTCTACCACCGCAAGCAGGTAGTCAGTCTGATTCCGGACCGCTCTGATCTGGTCAAAACAATAGGCCATGCCGATTTCTCTGCCTGTTTTCGGGGGGTGAGGGCCGCATCCGGTGAATGCCGTTTTTGTAATGGATGCCTTCCCAATTCACAACTCTACTATAGTAAAAAACAGCGGCGTTGTCAAGATGGATTTCTTAAATTTGTCCATGCGTTTTGGTCTGACATGGCATAATATTTCTGCAGCTTGTCTGTCATGACGTCATATTTCAATTGTTACAGGCGTTGCTGCTTTTCACTGCTGCATTTTACGGAGGAGAAGGTCGAACAGCTGCCGGTAACTGCGGTATTCTGATTTCTAATGTTGAATGGCTGCAATTTTTCGGCAGACATCGTCAATGTCCGTTTGTTCGGAAATTACATGGATGTCGTGAGGTTCCATGTCAAAACTGCCATGCTTTTTTTCCAGCATAGCGGCTACCGGCGCCGGCAGATTACCATGCATACGCACGGCAAACCGTGTTTTTATGACCTCCAGATCTGCGGTTACCAAAACCCGGATGCTTCCGTCCGGCAACAACGGCAAGTGTTCCCTTTCCGAAATAACATAGATAATATTCTCACCGTTGACGGCTTCACGCAGCTTTGTCCGGAAAGACTGCAATGCGGCCGCTTCATTCTTTTCCAGGCGAAGATAATCTCTGCCGGTATAAATCTGAGCGTTTATGTGTTCTTTTAACTTGGCTGCAAGGGTAGATTTCCCGGTACAGCTTTCACCAAAAATTCCGATTACCATGATTGTACACTCCTGTCAGTTATAATAAAATATTCTGTATTACAAATTATTTTGATTGTTTATTCGCTTATTGTTACCGTACCATGGCCGACAAAATCGATGTGGTCCGAAGCCGTATTTGTACCGCCGAACATATTGTTGGCGCCAACTGCAATGTGAAAAGTGCCGCACATTTTTTCATCCAAAGCGGTATACCCGCACAGTTCCGTCACGTTGGGGTTCATGCCGAAGCCAAGCTCACAGACGACTCTGTTTTCCGGCGGCTGCTTCTCAAAAAAGGCGGTGATATCGGGCTGATTGCTGCCGGTTATCTGCCCGTTTCCGATATACAGCAGGACATGCTCGTATTTCGTACCGTCAAGGTAAAAAGATTCAAAATAAACCGTCCCCTGGGTTTTGTCTTCCACAGGGGCGATGTAAATTTCTCCGCAGGGAAGATCGCCGTCCCCGGCGTCAATATGCCACACTCTGTTGGTTAGATCAAAAGAAAGTTCACAATCCTTTCCCGTCCGGAGCAGCACGTTATCCGATCCCTCAAAGCGGTCCTTCGCCTGCCTGCAAACCTCGTAAACAGCGGCGTAATCAATGTCATAGGCGCTTTCCATACGCCGGATATAATCCTGCGGGTTGAGGCCGGATTCCTCTGCGTTGGCCGCAGTGGGAATTCTGATCTGTGTAAAACGCTTACAGTTTATGAATTTTGAAAAGAGCTGCGCCATATATTTGCGGTAAAGCGCAAACTTGTCATGCGCAATTTCATACCCAAGCACAACAGGGCGATAGGTGAAAATGTCCAGGACCGCGTCAAACTGAGCAAATAAATAAAAATATTGCTCACCAAAGCAGCTTTCCTGTGCGCAAAGGAAAATATCCCTGTTTACAGATCGGGACTGCTGCAGCAATAAGGGGGTGGCACCGAGTTCCGCAACAGCCGCCATGAAGCTGTTTGCAATCTCCTTGTCAGTATCCTCGCCCCAGAAATGAATAAGGATCATTTCGCCGGAAGATATGCCGATGGCTTTGACAATTTTAGATACCATTTTTCTGTTCATATAATTTCAAACCTCCAGTCTGGTTTTGATTATATCAAAATAGCATCAAAATTTCAAGTTTAATTTTATAACTATAAAAATAAATACAAGATATTGTTTTTGCCAAATGCGAAGGCGTGATTTCGTTTCAGGAATGTTGCCCGCGAGCTGCTGTATTTTAGATGATTCTATTTGGAAATATGCTGATAGAAACACTGTGATGGAAATACTCTGATAAAAATACCCTGATAGAAACACTCCGATAGAAAAACTCTGATAGAGACATACTGATCGAAGTATTCTGATTGGGCCGGAGACAGCTGTATTCAAATAAGAAGTGGATGGGCGGCGTAAGAAGGGGAAAACTGGTATGAAAGGGGAACGAAGAAAAGCAGCCCGGGAGTCTGGCTGCCTGGCCGGCACACTCTGCGGAGCTTGGCAAGGCGCCTGTGGAGACGGAGTGTGCCGGGGAACCTGCGCTCTGTGATTCCCGCGGGCAGAATGCCGCGAGGGTCACTGGCTTTGCAGCGCTACAAGATTGATGCCCCGTTGCTTGCAGCGGGGGTTGTTGTACGCTCAAAACGTCGATTTCTCAAGATACTATTTTGATGCCCCGTCAGCGGGGGTGTTGACTTGTACTGCGGTATCTTCAAATATAAATGATACCTGGCGAAAAAATAGCGGTTAGGGACCTGGGGCGGCCATGAGGGGAAGAAACCGGAACAGGGCGTGCCTAAATATGTAAGTCTTTCCTGCAGAATACGGTAATTCCCGTCGTGTAAAGGGCAATGGCACAGAGCAGTAAAGCCAGCGTTCCGATGACGGCACTTCCTTCATTTGCGGCGATACCGTTTGCGTCAAAAAAGGTGAAGAATGTAAAATATCTGATTACATCGGCTTTTTCGCCTGCATTTGCCAGCATCTGAAGGACATACATAAGCGCCGGGATACCCGCTCCAAATGCAACACTGTATTTTGTGTCCGAAAAGACACAGGAGGACAGGAAACAGATGCTGCCGATAAACAAATGCAGGCATAAAAGGGCGCCATTTAATTTGAGCAGCTCCCATATTGCAAGTTCTCCCGGAAAACTCGTTCCCGCAATTGCCGCTTCCAGCCCGGTTGTATAGGCCAAGAGCAGCAATATTCCGCTGATAAGGACCGACATCTGCGTTACTGCCACGGTCCTGCGCTTTACGGGTGCCGCTAACAAGGTAACCATGGAGCCTTTATCCGCATATTTGGCGATAAGGCCGTTGCCGCGCAGAATACAGAATACCATGGGGAAAATCAACAAAATAAATCCGTAGAGATAGGAAATCATAAAGCCGATCAGGCTTGTTGCGCCTGTGCACATTCCCACCGAAGCCATCACCTCCGGCATTACCTCATAAAAGCTGTCTAAAGTCGCCATCATCTCCGGGTCATACATGCTGATAATAATGGAAACATACATGGATATAATGGCAGCAAATATAATGAGCATTTTGAGGCTGCCCTTCATCTCCCGTTTGTATAAAGTCATATTAAGCATTTTCCTTACCTCCGTAGTAATTCATAAAGATTGCTTCCAGGCTTTGTTTCGCCGCAACCGTAACAAGATTACCGTCGCATGTTCCGTCAAAATCTCTTGCAAAATCCGCTGCCAGCTTCGGCGAATCCAAACGGACGGTATATGTGTGCATATGGCGCTCTCTTAAGGTTTCAACCGCGTCAACCGTTACAAGTTTTCCGCTTCGGATAATGCCGATACGGTCACAGGTGCGCTCCACTTCCTCAAACATATGGCTTGACAGAAGGATGGTTTTGCCCTTCTTTTTTTCTTCTGCAATCAGCTCAATAAAGCGATTCTGCATCAAAGGGTCAAGCCCGCTTGTTGGCTCATCCAGAATCAGGATGTCAGGGTCGTGCATAAAGGCAGCGACAATGCCGATTTTTTGTTTCATTCCCTTGCTCATTTTTTTGATTTTACCTTTCGGGTCCAACGCAAACCGTTCAAGCATTTCCTGCATTCGGCTGCCTTTGCCTGCGTTTCGGTAATCCGAAACAAATTTGAGAAACTTTTTGCCGCCCATATCGTCAAAAAAACTGATTTCTCCGGGAATATATCCCAGCCTTTTTTGAATTTCATCCCGATTTTTCCAGCAATCCAAACCGGAAATCTGACAGTAGCCCGCTTCAGGCCTGATAAATCCCATCAAATGACGGATTGTTGTAGTCTTACCGGCACCGTTCGGACCCAGAAATCCAAAGGCCTCGCCCTTTCGCACTTGAATGGATACGTCGAATATTCCTTTTCCCGCGCCGTAATCCCGGGTCAGGTTTTGAATATTTATTACATGCATTGAAAATCCTCCTTTGACCAATCGGTTTCATTGTTTTGCTTATTTCACATTATATCGGATTGGCTTGAATTTTCAAGGGGGTATGCTGTCAGGGGCATGTGACGCATCTGGGGCATTGTAACAGTTCGGACAGGGCGCTGAACTGTTACTACGGAACTGTTGCAGGGAGGCGTATTGTGAGAAAACGGTTGAAAAGGAAAATCACATGCGTTATCATATTGGATGGAATCGGCGTATGCCGGGAAATACAGGAGGGTGCAATTATGGTCGCAAAACCGAATTATACAAAACGTTTTTGCATATTTTTTCTATTTATGCTGCTTTGTACTGCGGCGGGGTGTCTGGCTGCCTGCGGCAGGAAAGAGCAGGAGGCGGGCGGAAGCGGCGGATATGCTTTTACGGACGACCTGGGGCGCGAAGTGGTGGTCACTTCCTGCGAGCGGGTGGCCGTTTTGCTGGGAAGCTATGCGGATATGTGGGTGCTTGCGGGCGGGGAGGTCTGTGCGGCGCCGGAGGATGCCTTTGACGATTTTGACCTGCCGCTGTCTGAGGAAACGGTGAATCTGGGTGAGACGAAACGGTTAAGCCTGGAGCTGCTGTTGTCCGCGGAGCCGGACCTGGTGCTTGCCAGTACGAATACTGCGCAGCATCTGGAATGGCAGGAGTCCTTAGAGGGAGCAGGGATTACCACGGCCTATTTTGACGTGTCCTGCTTTGAGGATTATCTGAGGGTACTGAAGGTTTGTACCGATATCACCGGGCGTCCGGAGCGCTACAAACAGTATGGAGAGGATATTCGGAAACAAATAGGCGAAATAATGGAAAAGCATGCGGATGAGGAAGCCCGGACAGTGCTGTTTATGCGGGCATCCGCCACCAGTATCCGGGCTAAGGGCAACGGCGGCAATGTGTTTGGCGAGATGCTGGAGAGCCTGGGCTGCGTCAACATTGCGGATACCAATGAGAGCCTCCTGGAAAATCTGAGTGCGGAGAGTATTCTGCTCCAGAATCCGGAGTTTATCTTCATTGTGCAGTCCGGTGACGATGCGGAAGGGACCCGGAAAAATATAGAAGTCATGTTTGACGAAAATCCGTTGTGGAATGAGCTGGATGCCGTTAAAAACTGTAGGGTTCACATTCTGGACAAACATCTCTACAACCTCAAGCCCAATGCGCGCTGGGCGGAGGCCTACGAGAAGCTGGCGGAGATTTTATATGGGGAATAAGAGGTTCCGCAGCTTCTGCGCTGAATTGAAGAAACAATTCAGGAGATATTACCCTGTATGGGGGATTGCCGTCTGTGTTCTGGCGGTGGTTCTCAGCCTGTGCCTCGGCAACATTCATTTTTCACCCATGGAGCTTCCGGGTATCCTGCGGGGAGACGGGGGGAATGTGAAGCGGAGCATTCTGCTGTATGCCAGGCTTCCCCGAACGCTGGCTTCCCTTTTTGCGGGGGCGGCACTGGCGGTATCGGGAGCCGTGCTGCAGAATGTGCTGGCAAACCGTCTGGCGTCGCCGGGCATTATCGGCGTCAATGCGGGAGCCGGGCTGGGGATTACGCTGTGCTGCAGCCTGGGAGTCCTGTCCGGTTTCTGGGTTTCCGCCGCGGCTTTCGCGGGAAGTATGGCCGGCATCCTCTTCATCTTCGCCTTTTCCTGTCGATTTCGCGCTTCTAAAACCGCGGTGATTTTGAGCGGTGTAGCATTGAATAGTATACTGAATGCCGTCAGTGAATCCCTGACGGTTCTGGACACGGAGCTTGCGATGCTGAGCATTGATTTCCGTGTGGGAGGTTTTTCCGCCGTATCCTACACGCGCCTGATTCCCGCCGCGGGGCTGATTGCAGCAGGGATGCTTGTTCTGTTTACTTTGTGCAATGAGCTGGACGTACTGGCGCTTGGAGATGAGACGGCCCGGGGGCTGGGTATGCAGGTGGGGCGGTATCGTATGTTTTTTTTACTGCTGGCCGCGTTGCTGGCGGGAGCCGCGGTCAGCTTTGCGGGGCTTCTGGGGTTTGTGGGGCTGATAGTACCGCATTTTGTCCGTGGAATTACCGGGAATGAGAGCAGGAAGCTCCTGCCCATGTGTACCGTGGCAGGGGCGGGCTTTGTCACCTTATGCGACCTGGCTTCCCGGCTGGTGTTCGCGCCCTATGAGCTGCCTGTGGGCATACTGATGTCGGTGGTGGGGGGACCGGTGTTTTTATTTCTGCTGGTGCGCGGCAGAGGAGGCCATGGACGGGAGGCAGGGTGACGCATTCCGGATGCTGCGCCTCCCGGCATATTCCGGGTAAAGAGGAAAAAGCCCAGCAACGGCCGGAATTTCGCATGCAGGACGGTCCAGGGAGGATTCAGGAGCAATATTATGGTTGAAACGGTAAACATATCCGCCGGATACGGGAAACGAGAGGTTCTTCATGGTGTGGACTTTTACGCAGGCAAGGGAGAAATTACCACCCTTATCGGTACGAACGGGAGCGGTAAGAGTACGCTGCTGCGTGTGCTTCCGGGGTTTCTTCCCGTTTTGTCCGGTGATGTAAAAATTGACGGTATTTCGTTAAAAACATTGTCCAGGGACGCCCTTGCCAGGAAGATTGCCTATCTTCCGCAGGGGAAGAACACGCCTGATATATCGGCGGAACGCATGGTTCTGCACGGGCGTTTTCCCTATCTGCATTATCCCAGGAAGTACGGCGCGGCGGATTACAGGATTGCGGAAGAAGCCATGGGGCAAATGGGGATCTCGGAATTCGCGTGCAGGCAGATGTCCGAGCTGTCCGGAGGGATGCGGCAGAAAGTCTATATTGCCATGGCATTGGCACAGCAGGCGGAAATTATTGTCATGGACGAACCCACCACTTATCTGGATATCGGGCAACAGCTTAAATTTGCCCAGATGCTGAGACGATTGTCGAAAGACGGGAAAACGATTATTCTTGTTCTGCATGATATTCTGCTGGCGCTGAAGCTTTCAGACCGGATTGCGGCCCTTCGGGACGGCAGGATTCTGAAATGCGGCACGCCGGAGGAAATCCGGCAGTCGGATATTATGGAGGAACTTTACGGTGTGACGGTGAAATCCCTTCACACCGGGGAGGGGATACAATATTTTTATGAAATTCCGGACATGGCGGAGGCGTAGCGCCTGCTGTAACCTGTCAGGGACGCATTCCTGGAAATACGATCGATTCAGACATGGAAGGAAGCCGGGTACTGACTGACAGAAGATATGACAGTCCGGTATTAAACGACTGCATATATGACGGCGGCGGGAAGCCAACGATACCTTCCTGAAAAGGTAGAAATCGCCGCATTGCCGCTGCCCATTCATTTAAGTAATCGGTAGTGATTCAGGATACCTGCGACAACCGACTACAGGGCAGAACGAACATAAAAACCGGAAAAATCGGGTAAACAGAGTGCAAATTCACTTGCAGGGATTAATAAAAGCGGAGAGTCTGACGATAATATTGATGTACTGCCCCGATGCGCAGGAAACGGTTACTTCGACTTCTAATCGCGGTGTTGTGGGTTCGACCCCCATCTGCCGTGAAATACCGGCAGTAGCTCAATGGTAGAGCACGTTTATCGTTTCCGACTTTTCTCGGGGCATTTTTATTGAGGGAAAAGCCAGGCAGCTTAACAGGCAGGGCAGTGACTTAAGTCAGGAGGAACAGAAATGAGCCGTTTTCGGAATGTATTGGATGCAGCCAGGAAGAATGAGACTGTGAAAAATTTTATGGGAGGCGAATCCTACCGGATCAATCCCCAGGATACGCTGAAGATGATTATGGCATCTTCCATATTCGGCGAACCCTCTTATTATCGGAACGGCGGGCTGGGGAACCAGGTTCGGGATGCCCGGTATAAGCAATGTGAATTGCTGAAAGGGTATGTGCTTTTTGCAGATGACTGGGACGGGCGTACCACTACGGAAATTATGGAGGGCGCGGTGGATGACGCCCTGACGGCTGATTTTGAGGGCACTCTGCGCTGGGCGGTGACGCTCAGGCGGGATTTTTACATGCGGCTGAATCCGCAGGTCATTATGGTGCGGGCTGCACTGCATCCGGGCAGGAAAGCCTTTACGGACAAGAATCCGGGCGTATTTTCTGAAATTGAGCGCCAGGTTATGAGCCGCGGAGATGACGTCCTGTCCCAAATGGCATATTTCCTGTATTGTAACCATGGAAAGCAGAATATGCCCAGTATCCTGAAGCGTTCACTGGCAGGAAAGCTGGGGAGCCTGGACGCCTATGAGGCTGCCAAATACAAAAATGCGGAAATCGGGCTTCGGGATGCGGTGCGCATTACCCATGCCAATTCCGCTGTCATCGACGAATTTATGGAGACGGGGACGATTTCGCTGCCGGCCCGGAAGAAGACCTGGGAAAACCTGCGCTCCGAGGGAATGGGGTGGAAGGATATTTTCCGCCAGATTCCCATGGGACATATGGCGCTTTTGCGGAATCTGCGGGGCGTATTTTCAGAGATTGAAGACAGCGGGTTCTGCAATGAGTATCTGGAACGCCTGAAGGGCGGTGTGATGAAGGGCAGACAGTTTCCCTTCCGCTATTACAGCGCTTATATGGCAGTGAGCAACAGCAGCTGTGCCCATAAGCCGCAGATTCTGGACGCCCTGGAAGAATGCATGGACCTGTCTATGGGGAATCTGCCCAAGTTCAGGGGGAAGACCATGTGCCTGTCAGATAATTCCGGTTCTGCCTGGGGGATGATTCCTTCGGAATACGGCAGCGTCCAGGTTGCGGTTATCGATAACCTTTCGTCTGTGATTGCCGCTGCGGTCTCGGAGGAAGGATATGTGGGCAAGTTCGGCGACAGGCTTAAGGTGTACCCGATTTCACGCCGGGGGCAGATACTGCGTCAGTGCAGGGAAATCTCGGAGGGCAGGAATTCCGATGTGGGCGGAGCCACGGAGGGCGGCATATGGGAATTTTTCTGTCATGCAATTGAGAAAAAGGAACACTGGGACCAGATATTTATCTATTCGGACCAGCAGGCAGGCCATGGCGGGCTGTACGGGACGGCTGCCCAGCGGCGTGTGTACCAGGAGAAGGGCTTCAGCTGCCAGGGCTTCGGCAAGAGGGGAACGGGTTCCTATATTAACGTGTTTGATTTGATCCTTGCGTACAGGCGGAAAGTAAATCCCGATGTAAATGTCTTTTCCATCCAGACTGCCGGGTACAACAATATCTGTATACCGGAATATGCGTACCGAACCTGCATTCTCTATGGATGGACGGGGAAGGAGCTGAGTTTTGCCAGGGAGATGACAGACCTGTGGGATGCCAATTGCCCGAAAGGAAGATAAGGCGGATTTTCCCGGCGACTTTGAATGCATGCCCGCAGCCTTTGACAGGGACCGGGCATGCCGGCTGGATTGCGGCGTGCCCGCGGGAGGCAGGAATGTACAAGGTATTGATAGCGGAAGATGAGGCAATCGTCCGGTTGGGACTGAAGAATATGCTGGACTGGGAGAGTATGGGCATGCAGGTGACGGCTCTGGCGGGCGACGGCGAGGAGGCGTGGCAGCTTTACTGTGAAGGCAGCCCCGATATTGTTATCACGGATATCCGTATGCCGCGCCTTGACGGGATGGAGCTGATCCGAAGAATCCGGCGGATGAGTGCCGGAACCAAAATCATTATCCTCACCTGCATCGATGATCTGACAATGGTCCAGCAGGCTCTGGAGATGGGAGCCACAGGATATATTTTGAAGCTTACGGCGGGAATCGAGGAGGTTGCCCGCCTTTTGAATAAGGCCAAAAGCGCTCTGGACGAAGAGCGCATTGTGCAGGAATCCCGGGGATGGTTTGACGTGGATGCAATCAGGCAGAAAATATGGAGTGAATATGTAGTGGAACGCAGCATGGGGCTTACCGAGTTTGAAGAGTATGCCCGGAAAGCGGGACTTTGCCCCGAAGATGCTCCGCTGCAGCTTCTGGTGTTCCGTCTGCCCGATTATGAACGGCTCCGGGACGGCAGTGACAGTTTGATACACAGACGAAAGTATATCAGGGATGTCATCCGCAATTTCCTGGCTAAATATCCCTATGGGGAATGCTTTCAGCACAGAGGCGGTGAATACGGCATATTGTACGGCGTGCCGGAGGAATGTACGCCAGAGGAAGCGGAAGGGCTGTGCGGGGAAGTGATACAGTCACTGGCACAGGCCCTATATCAGAATGTCGGAATCCGGGTGAACTGCGGTGTCAGCAATGTGGAAAAGGGTTATTCCGGCCTTCCTGGCATGTATCTACGGGCGCTTAAGAACCTGGAGGAGAAAGAGGGGGAAGGGCTTCCGCTTCGGGTTGCCCAGGCGGTCCGGTATATTCAGGAGAATTTTCACAGGGAGCTTTCTCTGCAGAGTGTGGCAGAAAAACAGGGTATTTCCGCTAATTATCTGAGCCATATGTTTACAAGATATCTCAATATTTCATTTACAAATTATCTCAATAACGTTCGGGTGGAGTATTCCAAGAAGCTTCTTTCCGACCCGTCGCTGAAGATTTATGAGATTAGCGGGCAGGTGGGATTTTACAGTCCGGCTTATTTTATCAGGGTATTCAAAAATGCCACCGGGCTGACGCCTACGGAATATCGGAACGGAGGCGGTCATGCGACGTAGGTTTTCCGGGATTACCGGGTTCTTCAGGAGTATTCAGGGCCAGTTTATCCTGTTTTTTCTGGGAGGGTCCGTGATTTTGCTGCTTGTGTCTTCTCTGTTGAGTTACACCGTTATTTATGACACTGTGCAGCACATCAATGAGAGGGTTACGGCAGCGGAATTCGCGCAGATTTCGGTAAACCTTGGGGGGCTTTGGGATAATGTAGTCAGGCAGCAGGAGACTCTTCTGGGCAATGAAGCGGTGAAAAAGCTGTGTACGGATACCAATGAAGATAAGATTGAACGCATCTTTTCCATCAATGAGTTCTCGGACCTGGTAAAGAGCATGGTATGGCATTATCCCTATATCCATTCCGTGTACTTGTACCTGGACGGCGGAGATGTGCTGTGTGCTACAAATGTGAACATGCAGTGCATGGTGAGCGAGGGGAAAGTTGAGAGTGCTGTCCGGGAGCATGGCGGGAAGAGCTTTCTGGCCGGCGGGATCAGGGCGGGAGATTTCCCGCTGAACAGCATGAAGAGAAACGAGGATGAACTGTTAATCACTATAGGGCAGAAGATGTACCGGGGATGGATGCTCATCAATATCAGCGAGGCTTATTTCAACTCTCTGTACGCCGATGTATCCAGGGACGGGGAGCGGATAATCCGGGTCATAGACGGAGAAGGCCATATTCTCTCATCTCCGGATAAGGAGAGCCTGGGAGCGTTTTACCAATACAGGGATTATATTGACCTGGAACAGAACGAGGGGCAGTTTCTGGACCAACAGGGGGGTGTCCAGGTTCTCTGGTCGGTTCAGGAGGGAGAACCCTTTGTGATTGTGAGCGAGAGAAAGCTGAATCCGCTGTACGGGGAGCTGACGGTGGTTTCCCAGGTGACGGTTCTCACCTTTGTAGCCGGGCTTACCGTATTGTGCCTGGCTTTTCTGTGGTGGATGAACCGGGGATTCGTGCCGCTGAAGCATATCATCAAAAGTATGGACAGTGTGGCGCAGACGGGGGAATATGCTGTCATTTCCATGGACAGGGAGTATATGCGGGTATCGGAGATTCATTCCCTGGTGACACATTATAATACCATGCTGGGCCGGCTCAACGAATTTAAGCTGGAACAGGAGCATTCTGCGGAGGAGCTTCGGAAGAGGGAACTCCAGGTGCTGCGCAACCAGATTAATCCCCACTTCCTGTTCAATACACTGAACAATATTAAGTGGATGAGCATTATGTCCGGTGTGCCGAACATAGCGGAAAGCATCTCGGCGCTTGGAGGAATTGTCCAGCCGCTGTTTCGATCTGACGCGGTGGTGTGGTCGCTGCGGGAGGAGATGGAGCAGGTGTATCTGTACCTGAAGATTGAAAATCTGCGTTTTCAGAACGGAATCCGCTGCCATGAGGAAATCCAGCCGGGGCTGGAGGACGTAAAGCTTCTGCGCTTTCTGCTGCAGCCGCTGATTGAGAACTCCATAGTACATGGATTTTCGTCCGCGTTTCATCAGGGGGATATCTGGATACACATTTATGCCAGGGAACGGGACCTGGTAATAGAAGTGGCGGATAACGGCCAAGGTCTGACGGAGACGGAGCTGGAGGAACTGAATGAGAAGCTGGCTGAAGGAAAGGGGGGAGGAGGAATCGGCCTGCTGAATACCTGCCGCAGGATACGGCTGTATTATGGGGAACCTTACGGGATTCGGGTGTATTACAATCAGCAGGAGGGCAGAGGCCTTCTGGAACGTCTGACATTGCCCCTGGATAGGGAAGGGGAATCGGATAGAACCTGTGAAACCGGCGAAACTGCCAACCACTACAACAAAAATATATTATAAATATCAAAATTGTATAATGTGCAGTCTTATTTACAGATAGGAAAAGGAAAAACAGCAACAAAACGAAGTTATGTGTCATTTACTTCTTGTTGCTGTTTTTGTATACTTATTATAAGGAAAATGGCAGTATGGAGGAAAAATTATTGAAAATGACTAAAAAGAAAAGAGTAAAACCCAGGAGAATGAAACTGACATTGATGGCACTGCCTTTTGTGATTTTCGTATTTCTGTTCTGTTATGTACCGCTGATGGGATGGGCGCTGGCATTTTTTGACTACAGGCCGGGATTGGCTTTGAACAGGCTGAAGTTTGTGGGATTCAAGTATTTCGAATTGCTGGGGTACTATGGGGACGATATTGTCAATGCGCTGGTCAATACGCTTGGGCTTAGCGGGCTGTCCATGCTCACATCCCTGATTCCGCCCCTGTTTGCCATATTGCTCACGGAGGTGCGCCATAACAGGCTGAAAAAGGGAATCCAGACAATGATAACCCTTCCCCATTTTGTGAGCTGGATTATTGTCTCGGCACTGTGTTTTTCCCTGTTTTCCACCAACGGTATGGTAAACCAGCTGCTGCAGGCCCTGGGGTACACGGGCAGGCCCGTGAATGTGCTTGGAAATGGGGATACGGCATGGGCCTTTATGACGGCACTGGATATCTGGAAGGAGGTGGGCTGGAATTCCATTGTGTATCTTGCGGCCATAGCCGGCATCGATGAGGAACTCCATGACGCGGCCAGGGTGGACGGCGCTTCCCGGTTCCAGCGCATATGCCATATCACGGTTCCGGGGCTGACGCCTACCTTTATCGTCCTTCTTCTGCTGAAGGTGGGAAATTTGCTTTCAGTGGGATTCGAGAAATATATTGTATTCAATAATTCGCTGATGGCATCCAGGCTGGAAGTCATAGATGTATACACTTACCGTATCGGTATCGGGACCCAGGATTATTCCTTTGCCATTGCGGTCAGCATCCTGAAATCCGTGGTCAGCATTTTACTGCTGTTCTCGGTGAACAGCCTGGCAAAACGCATAAGGGGGGACAGTATCATATGAGTAGGAAGAATTTTCGTGTTAACAGGAAAGAGAGAGTCTTTGATATCCTGAACGCAGTGTTTTTGTGCCTGTTTACGCTGCTGTGTATTTATCCTTTTTATTACATGCTTTGCTATGCCTTCAGCGATTCCACCATGGCGAATCAAGGCATTACCTTATATCCCCGCGGGTTTACCCTGCATAATTTTGTGGAGGTTTTCAGGCTGAAGTCTCTTCCCCGGGCTTTTATGGTTTCCGTGTTCAGAACCTTCGCGGGCTGTGGGGTGACGCTGGCATGCTGCAGTTTTTTTGCATATATCGTGTCCAGGCGGGAAATGTATTTTCAGAAGCTGATATATCGTTTCACCGTGATTACCATGTATGTCAGCGGAGGACTGATACCTACTTACCTGGTATTCCGCGCTTACGGGCTGCGCAATACCCTGTGGGTGTATCTCCTGCCGGGCGCAGTGAATGCATACTATGTTATCCTGATGAAAACCTTTATGGAACAGATGCCTGATTCCCTGGAGGAGGCGGCTACCATAGACGGGGCGGGTATTGTCACCTGTTTTCTGCGTGTGGTGCTGCCGCTGTCCAAGCCCATACTGGCTACCATTGCCGTATTTACTATGGTGGGACAGTGGAACAGCTGGTTTGACGCCCATATTTATATGACCAAAACGCAGTATTATCCGCTGCAGTATGTCCTGTACAATTTTCTGCAGGAGGCGCAGCGGGCAGCCGCGGCCATGCAGGAGAGCGGTGAAGCCTCGGGGCTGGCGCTTACCCCCAATTCGGTGCGGATGACGATTACGGCGATCTCCACGCTTCCAATCCTGTTCGTGTATCCGTTTATGCAACGCTATTTTGTCAAGGGCATTATGATCGGGGCAGTGAAGGGTTAGGGGGCTGAAAAAATTTCTTCTTGCGCAGGAAGTGATTTATAGAATTTGGGAACAGTAAACAAGAGTTGCAAAAAGAAAGGGAAAATGATTATGAGAAAGAAAACATTACCTGAATCCCGTATTTTCCGGAAAGTCTTATGCCTGCTGACGGCGGCGGGCCTGGTACTGGGCGGCTGTGGCTCGGACGAAGGGAACGACAGTACCGGAGAGGGCAGTTCTTCCGATGCCGGGGCTTCCGGGAGTTCGGTTGCCGGCGAACCCGCCGGCGACGGGAATTCTTCCGGCGAAGAGGAGTGGGTGGACCTTAATATCATTGCTGTGGCGGGCAATTATGCGAGCATAGAAAATGCCGTGGGTTCTCCCGTGTACGAGAAAATACAGGAAGATACCAAAGTGAACCTGACCGTTACGCCCATGGATGCGGACAAGTGGAATGTGACCATGTCCGGAGGAGATACCACGGATATTATTGTCTTCCATTTAAGCCAGTATATTAAGCCCATGGTGGAGAGCGAGCTTGTGATTCCGCTGGACGAGCTGATCAGCCAATATGGGCCAAATGTGTCCGCCCGCAGCCCCGAATCACTGGAGTATGCGGCGGAGATATCCGGAGACGGTAAGATTTACTGCCTGCCCTACGGGGTAGGCCTGGAGGGAGGCAACTCCAAGGCCACCAATTCCGCGCTGCTCACACGCTGGGACCTGTATAAGCAGATCGGGGCGCCCGAACTCACCAGCATGCAGGACTATGCGGAAGCGCTGGCGGAAATGGTGGCATTGGAGCCGGTTACGGAAGGCGGGCTGCCGGTATACGGTGTGGCGCTCTATACGGCGGAAAACAGTTTCACTTCTTTGATTCAATATGCACGTTGCATGGGATTTGAGCAGTTCAATGACTGGATTGCCACCAGAATTAAGGACGGAACGATGTCTTATGCTTATACGGACGAGGATAGTTCCTTCTGGCAGGCTTTGGAATTTTGCCAGAAGGCATATGAACTGGGAATCCTGGATCCGGATTCCTTCACCCAGAAGCTGGATGACTATCAGGCAAAGGAGGATAACGGCCAGATTCTCACCCCTGTGTGGCGGGATCATGTCAAGGATTTGCAGCAGAGATGGATGGAGGCAGGCAGCCAAAAGGGATATGCCATTCTCCCCATGGAGGGTACCTTCATTGCAGAGAATAAGAATTCCGTCTGCGGTGCGGCTTTCGGATTTGCCATTGCTTCCACCTGTAAGAATCCCCAGCGGGCCATGCAGCTTATCGACTATCTCTGTAAGCCGGAGACTTCCCGCATGATATACAGCGGTATGGAAGGGGAGGACTGGGAGATAGTGGACGGGGTTCCGGTGCCCACACAGGAGGCTATTGAACTGAAAAATGCGGGAGGCGACGCGTTTAATGCCACCGGTATCAATAATGCGGCTTTGTATGGTATGGCAGGCCTGGCAAGGGGCGTGATGATGGAAGACGGCGCCGTGACGGATTTGTACCGCAGCGAGGGCTTTCATCCCATGAATGTAAATAGTGTGGATTTGGATTTCTGCGCATTTTACGGAGATTATGCATATCCCAACCAGGTGCTTCTGGATAAGGGAACCAGTGACCTGTCCGGGCTGAATATGCGTATTGCAAGCGGCTACGGACAGGCTCCCGAGGATATCCAGCGAATCGATGCAAGGCTGCTGGAGTTGGCGCTGCGTTCCGTTCCCGGTATTATTATGACCGACAGCAGGGAAGACTTTGAGAAAGCCAAGGAGGAGGCAATCGCAGCCTTCAGGGAAGCCGGAGCCGAGGAATCCCGTGCATGGTGGCAGGGACGCTGGGACGAATTGAACGCTAAGTACGGCAAGTAGGGGCAGAAGGATAGAATGCGGTATCAGGGGCTGCTGTATGGAAGATTCGATGTGGAATCTGAATCCGGCAGCCCCGGTTTTGAAATGGAAGGCAGAAAAAAGAGGGACAGTGATGAAGATAAAAGAAGGATTAGAGATGCGTTACAGGCCTTTTGACAATTACATATCCATGCAGAACCCTCCGGATTTTTCCTGGCCTTACGAGGCAGGGGTTACAGGATATGACCTGATTGTATGCCGGGATGCCGGACTGCGGGATGTCGCTTACAGGCTGGATCATTTTCATGCGAATTATTACAATTTTCCGTATACCTTCGAGCCTGGTATCTATTACTGGGCGGTGCGCAGCCGCAGAGAAGGTGCTGCCGGGAGCTGGAGCAGTCCCAGGAGGTTCCTTCTGCATGCATTGTCTGAGCCTTTTCCGGTGCCTGATGTGGACACGCTGTTGTCCAGGATTCCGGAAGGGCATCCCAGAATCTATGCCACGGCGGCAGGGCTGGAGGAATTCCGCCGGGAAATAAAGGAAGAAGGACGGGATTACCTGCCGATGGTACGGCGGGCGCTGGCGGGATTTATGTCCATGCCTTTTCCGGAAGAAAAGGACGCGGATCCCAGGATTTCCACCCCCTACAATATGTTTTCCCCTTTCCAGACTGCGGCGGATTTGACGAAGCTTGCCTGCAACATGGCGATGTATGCCGGCTTTGCCTATCTGGCCGATCAGGAGGAAAAAGCGGGCAGGTTCGGTGTGGAATGCCTGATGAAACTTGCAAAATGGGATCCGGAAGGAGGCACTTCCTACGAGGTCAATGACCAGGCGCACAGAAGGATTGCCGTCTATTCCACGCTGGCATATGACTGGCTTTACCCGCTGCTGACGCCTGGGCAGAGGTCTGAAGTGTTGGAAATGATTCGAAAACGCGTGGAAGTTATCTGGCATTCCGATGTCTATCATATAAAGAATCTGGATAAAAGCCCCTTTGATTCCCACGGGGGCACGGCAGTGGGCTACGTGCTGCTGATGGGGCTTGCACTGTACCGGGACGTGCCGCAGGCAGAGGAATGGCTGCGCTATACATTGCCGCTGTACATCAATTACATGTATCCTTGGAGCAATGAGGACGGAGGCTGGGCGCAGGGAACATATTACTGGACCTGCAATATATTCGGGAAAAAGGTGATTGAGGCTCTGCTGTGCAGCGGCGTCATTGACCTGTATCGGAAGGCCTGGCAGAAAAGGGAACATCTGTTTGCGATTTACTGCTGTCCTGAGGGTTCTGTGGGGGCATTTGGAGACAACAGCTATATTCCGGCTACGGCCAAGATGTCCTCCCTGCTGTCCGTCCTTGCCCATCGTATTGCAACGCCGGAGGCCAGATGGGCACGCAGCCGGATTGGTTATCTCACGGCTTACGGCCACACGGACGACTCCGACCCATCCGTGTGCATCCATGACAGGGTTTATTCTCCGGAGGAGGCGTATATTCCGGAAAACATGCCGAAGGACCATTATTTCAAGGACATCGGCTGGATTGCCATGCACTCGGACCTGGAGGATGCGGAGCGGATTTCCGTGTTTTTCAAGTCCAGCTGGTACGGCTCGTTCAACCATTCCCATCCCGATCAGAATTCCTTTATCATTCAGGCGTTCGGGAAACCGTTGGCGATAGACAGCGGCTATTATGACTTGTATAACTATCCGTTTGACAGGGACTACACCCGTAAAACCTATGCCCACAATGCCGTCACCTACGATAACGGACAGGGGCAGCCGGCCATGGATATTCTGGCAAAGGGAAAGATTACGGATTTCCTGAGCCATCCGGCAGCGGCACTGGCAGGCGGAGATGCCACGGAGAGCTATCGCGGCGGATTGGGATGCGCAAGGCGCTGGCTGCTGTATCTGCGGCCCGATGTGGTGATCACTATAGATGAGCTGGCGGCAAAGGAAAATAAGCAGAGCCGTTTTGAATATTGGCTGAATGCACAGAAGTGGGCATTTCTGGGAGAGGACAGGGCAAGCGCCAGGTTTATTACGGATCATGCACAGCTGGATATGAGGATGCTCTTTCCCAGGCGGCCGGATGCTTTTATCAGCCATGACTTTGCCGGACCTGACGGCATGCCGCTCTATCCTGTGTATGAAGGGCATGCGCGCTGGCCGGTGCAGAAGCGGGTATGGTTCCGGACAGAGTCCTGCAGCAGCATATACATGGTCTCGGTGCTGGATATTCACCGCACGGGCACACCGCCCCGGAACTGGCATGTGGAGTACCGGGAGGACTGTATCGTATTGGAGCTGGAGGACGGCGCCCTGTTGGCGGTAAACCACAAAGGCAGCGGGGAGGAGATTGCGGTGGGAGATTTTGCTTTTCGGGGAACGGCCGCCCTGGTGGGCGACAAATGCCGTATGCTGGTAAACGGCAGGGAATTATCCGTGAGGGGGAAGCGTGTGTTTGCGTGCGGCAGCCCCATATCGGCAGCGGCAGGAGAGGGCAGGCTGGAAATCAGCGCCATCCACAGAGATGCCGACGTGACGGTATACCTTCCCGGCGTGAAGCAGGTGGTTACAGGGGAGGGGAAAGCCGTAGGCGTGGACAGCGCTGCTTTCGGTGTTACCCTGAAACAAAACGACGACAAATCTGTCTTCTCTCTGTACAATGGACATTATGATTTTAGATATACGTAATGAGGGAAAAAGAACAGGAGATAAGCATGAAGAGAGGATTTAGCACCGTGGCCTGCATGGACACTTCCCCGGAGGAAATTCTGGCGGCATGCGGGAAATACGGAATGGAGGGCGTGGAAATCCGCCTGGGTGAGGACAATAGCGTTCTGGGGACCAGGGATGATTCACGGATAGAGGCATTGGGGCAAAAATTTCGGGAGGCGGGTTTGGCAATCACCAATCTGGGGAGCAGCATCTGCATTGCCGGATATGATGCCGGCATTATGAAATCCGCTGCGGAAGCGATAGCGTATGCACGGTTGCTTGGGGCAAAGGGAGTCCGCGTTTTTCTGGGCCGTTTTCCGTCGGAGGAAGCTGCGGGGACAGGATATGGGCAGGGGGAACCGGCTTATGAAGGAATCGTTGAGCTGCTTCGGGAAATGTGCGCCCTTGCCGCCCAAAGCAACGTAGAAATCTGGATCGAGACCCACAACGCGTTTTCCGCGGGAAGAAAGCTGAAGGAGCTGCTTGGGCAGGCGGGCTGCGATAACCTGAAGGTGATTTGGGATATTATGCATTCCATTGAGGCGGGGGAGGAAATCGAGGATACCTGGGAGGCCCTGGGAGACAGGATTGCCCATGTACATATCAAGGACGGCGTGGATTCCGGCGGGAAAGCAGGCGGGGAATACCGCTATACGATGCTGGGGGAAGGCGCCCTGCCGGTCTGCGGTATACTGGATTTGCTTGAGAAAGCGGGCTATGAAGGGTATCTTTCGTTCGAGTGGGAGAGCCTGTGGCGGGAAGAATTGAAGGGTTGTGAGAATACGCTGGACTGGGTGCTGGGACAGTTTGCGTCCTGGCTGGAACGATACGGAGACAATCCGGTGCAGGGTCCGGGAGAAGCCTGGAAGCCGACAGATGCGCCGGGCAGAATGGACGAATCCGCGTTTTATATTTCTCCCCGGGGAACAGGCGCCGTGATTGATAACCGGAAGCCCTATGCCAGCGGAAAGCGGTATGGGATTGCGCTGGAGGTTGTGCCGGGCAGGACGTACCGGCTCCATGTTCCCTGCCGGGAGTGGGACACCTGCAGCCGGAATGTGGTATACGGGGTTATAACGCTGATAAAGAGCGGAGGGAAAAGAACCAGGCGAATTTATCTGGAGAAAAAGAGAAAAAACCTCCTGGAACTTACCTTTCATACAGAGGAAGAGACGGAGATCCTGCTGGAACTGGGGATCAAGAGGGAGGGAATGGCGATGTGGTATCGGCCTTGCCTGTGGGAGATACCGGAAGGCGGCGGGAAAGAAAAAGCCCGCAGGAAGCTGAAGGTTGCCGCTGTTCATCTGGATGTGAGGGAATTGTCTTATGAAGAAAACCTGAGCAGGATTGGGGAGGCCTTTGACCGGGCAGCCTCCGGAGGGGCGGATTTGCTGGCGTTTCCGGAGACCATGGATACGCGGGGCGTGAAAAATCTGGCATATGAGGATTCCTTTGCCTCCATGGACGGACGCTTCTGTTCCATGATGCGGGACAAAGCCCGAAAATACGGCTGCCATGTGTTTTTCTCATTTCGGGAACTTGACTGCCACGGCGCGCGCAGGAATACTGCGGTGCTTTTGGACAGGGAAGGAAGGGTAGTGGGAAAATACCATAAGACGCACCTGACCCTGTCAGAGTATGAGAACGGCATGGTGCCCGGGGAGTCCTATCCGGTGTTTGACACGGAGTTCGGCAGGGTTGGGATGCTGGTCTGCTGGGATATCTTTTTTCCGGAGCCGGCCAGGGCCATGGCCCTGCAGGGGGCTGAGATTTTACTGGTGACCACGGCAGGCGACCCTGTCCACAGGTTTGTGGGCAGGGCTAAAGAAAACGGAGTGTACGTGGTGACTTCCTGTCCCCATACGCAGAGATACGCGGGGATTGCTTCAACCGCCGTCATTGACCCCTGCGGCAATGTGCTTGCGGATACCAACGAGGAGGGAGAAGCGGCCACGGCGGAGATTGATCTGAACGAGGAGAAGGCTATCTATTGGCTGGCCCTTGGGCCTGTGGATGCCATACCGAATAATGTCTATCTGCAGGAGTACCGGGATGATATGTTCGGGGAACTGGAGAAATACGCGTGTGAGGCTGCCCGGTAAGGCCGCGAAGGCAATTTCCTCATCAGGGCCGCGGACAGCGGCTGAAATGTAAGAAAGGCGGGAGGTATCAGTATGGAAGTGTTTGTGTCAGTGCCGAAGAAAAGCGAAGTGATGGAAACCTTTCTGACGGAACCCGTGAGAAGGTATCTGGAAGAGCGGTTTCAGGTGCGGTATTCACCCCTGGAGCGTAATCTGACACCGGAGGAGGTATCCGCATATGCGGGAAACGCCCGGGTGATTATCACAGGCTGGGGACATCCCATGCTTGACGCGGAGACGGTGGAAGGAACGGGAATCCGCCTCATTGCGCATACGGGAGGGAGTGTGGGAAGCCTTGTGAGTCCCGAAATATACCGGCGCGGAATCCGGGTCATCAGCGGAAACAGGCTCTATGCGGATTCCGTGGCGGAAGGGGTACTAACATATATGCTGGCGGCTTTGCGGAGGATGCCGGATTACGTGGACAGGATGCGCAGCGGGGGATGGGGCGAAGCGCAGGACATCTCGGAAGGGCTGCTGGATCAGACGGTGGGGCTGGTAGGCGTGGGAGCCATCTCGCTGCGCCTGATGAGGCTGCTGCAGATGTTCCGCGTGAAAATCAAAGTATTTTCCCGTTACCCGGTTGATACGGAAATCCTGGAAAAGTACAGGGCGGAGCAGGTTTCGCTGGAAGAGATATTCTCTACCTGCAAAATTGTCAGCCTGCACTCTGCCATGAGCGAAAGCACCAGAGGCATGATTGGCAGAGAGCATTTTGACTTGCTTCAGGACGGGGCGCTGTTCGTGAATACGGCAAGGGGCGGCATAGTGCGGGAGGCGGAAATGACGGAAGCGCTGAAGGAAAAACGGTTCCGGGCTGTCCTGGATGTGTACTGCCAGGAGCCGCCGGGCCAGGATAATCCGCTGCGCTGCCTGGACAATGTGTACTGCATGCCCCATCAGGCGGGACCCACCAGGGACAGGAGGGCGCTGATTGCCCGGCAGCTGATAGATAACATTGTGAAATTCCGGGCCGGGGAAGAGATGGAACTGGAAATCAGCAGGGAATATGCGGGACGGATGACGGTAGGGGGATAATGAGTTGACGTTTCGGCGGATATTCGGAACCGGAAAGGGAGGATGAAGGGATTTGGACGGAAAAAGAATTGCATTCCTGGGGGACAGCATTACTTGCGGGGCCTGTCTTCGGAAAGGGGAAGAAAGCTATGTGGACAGAATCACGAAAAGCTGTCCCCGGGCGAAGGTATTCCGGTACGGGGAACCCGGCTCCAGGATCGGCAGCTATATAGGGGAGGACCCCCGGAAGATAGGGCCTTCTTTCGTGGAGCGTTTCCGCCGGATGGACAAAGAGCTGGATATAGTGGTTGTGTTCGGGGGAACGAACGATTACGGTATCGGAAACGCGCCTCTGGGCACCATGGCTGAGCGGACGCCGGAGACCTTTTGCGGGGCATGGAATTTGCTGGCAGAAGGGCTGCTGGCAATCTATCCCCGGAGCCGCCTGCTGTTTGTGACGCCTTTGCATCGAAGGGGGGAGGAGATGCCGAACGCTTTCAGCGGTGCGGTGTTTTCTGACTACGTTGATGTAATCAGAACTGCCGCGAAGCGACATGGGGCAGATCTTTTGGATTTGTATGCGGCAGCCAGCCTGCAGCCGAATGCGCATTATTACAGTACCCTGATCCTGGAGGACGGGATTCACCCGGGTGCAAAAGGACACCGGGTGATTGCAGGGGAATTTCTTGCTTATTTATACCCCAACACGTAATTAATTGCCGTCTGCACAGTATAACGAGTGAACGCATCGGCAATCCAGAACTGAAAGCGGCAATTAAATGCGTTCACGAATATAAAAGGAGAGACAGGGGGCGGAAAAAGTGATTAAGATCGGTCTGGCAGGGTCGGAAAGTATGCATGCGCTGGCATTTGCCCAAGCCTGCAACAAGCCTTTGGAGAACGGGCGTTATCTGTTTCCGGACGTCAGGGTGGCGGCGGTCTGGGGTATGGATGACAGGAGGGAGCATGTAGAGGCAGTGAGGGAACAGGGCAATATCCGGCTCTGTGCGGATTCCCTTGAGGAACTGGCAGATGAATGCGACGCTTTTATGATACTGCCCAGAAGGGGGAGGGAGCATATCGGATATGCAGAGCCTCTGCTCCGGCGGGGGGTTCCCGTATTTGTGGACAAACCTGTCTGCAGCTCTTATGAGGATATCCGCAGGCTGTGCGAACTGGCCCGCGGAAAGGGCGCCGTTCTCAGCGGAGGTTCCGGGCTGAAACACAACAGGCAGGTGAGACGGCTGAAAGAAAAGGCGGAGAAGGGATTTTTCGGCCGGATAAGGGGTGGTACCATCAACCACAGCGCAGACATGAACAGCCCTTATGAGGGTATTTTTTTCTACCTTCCCCATGGGGTGGAGATTATGCTGGAGGTATTCGGGTACCATCCGGAAAGCGTGAATACCACTGTGCTTTCTGCGGACAATTTTACGGTATGCGTTAAGTACCGGGAATATCTGGTGAATCTTGCCATAAATGGCTGCAGACCTTCCTATCTGGTGATAAACGGGGATAAAAGCACAGCAGTACGGATTGACGACAGGGATATTTTTTCGGAGACCATGAGGCATTTTGTGGGACAGATTCGAAGCGGCGCCGGCGACGACGTGGAAAAGCTGGTGAAGAGCAGCCTGGTTATCCTGGCGGTGAAACAGTCTATGGAGGAAGGAAGGGAAGTTAAGGTCAGGGATATTGTGTGAAGCGTTTCTTTCTGATAATGCTTGTATTTTCAAATATTATATAATAAAATAATGTCAGAGCATATTTCAAAACTGCTTTCTGGAAGATGTGTGTCATAAAAAGGGGTTTGGTGAGGAAAATACAGACAAAAGGAGCGGTTTTATGGCGAAGCAGCCGAACATTGTGATGGCCATGGCGGACGACATGGGATATTGGGCCATGGGTTGTGCGGGAAACAGGGATATACGGACACCCAATCTGGATCAGCTTGCCCGGGAGGGCATGTATTTTCCGGATTATTTCTGTACGTCGCCGGTCTGTTCCCCGGCCAGGGCTTCCGTACTCTGCGGCAAAATGCCGTCTCAGCATGGGGTTCACGACTGGATCAGCAGGGGGCATATAAATTATGAAGAGGTATCCCCCGCGCTTAGAAAAATGCATCAGGACCCGAATGCTTCCTGGGAATACGTATGGTCACGCGAACAGCTTGCCGGCGATAAGGCAATCCGCTATCTGGAAGGTTTTCGGACCTATACCGATATTTTGGCAGAGCATGGGTATGTCTGCGGCCTGGCCGGAAAATGGCATCTGGGAGATGCGGGACAGCCGCAGAAGGGCTTTTCCTATTGGGAGCCAATTGCCATGGGGGGAGACAATTATTATTATCCTGTAGTATACAGGGACGGCCATTTTGACATGCTGCGGGATACATACATTACCAATCATATAACGGGGAAAGCACTGGATTTTCTGGCGCAGCGTGAAAAGGACAGACCTTTTTATCTCAGTGTGCATTATACCGCGCCCCATGCCCCCTGGGAGCGGAACCAGCATCCGGAAGAATACTATGCCCTGTATGAGGACTGTGCCTTTACCGGGACGCCCGACGTCCCCCATCACAAATGGGGAGCGCCCTATACCCGGGAGGAGCGCAGGAACCGGCTTCAGGGATATTATGCAGCGGTGACCGCCATGGACAGTGACATCGGAAGGCTTGTGGGTTTCCTGAAGGCGGAAGGGCTGTGGGAAGACACCATATTTATCTTCACGGCCGACAACGGCATGAGTATGGGCCATCATGGAATCTTCGGAAAGGGGAACGGGACTTTCCCGCTGAACCTGTATGATACCGCCGTCAAGGTTCCCATGATCATATCCTATCCGGGGGGCATCAGGGGAGGAACCGTGGCGAAAGGGCTGTACAGCCACTATGATTTGCTGCCGACCATTGCGGGGCTGGTGGGCGAGCTGCCGGATTCGGGCTGTCCGGGGCGCAGCTTTGGGGGAATCTTCCGGGGGGAGGTGCCTGACGGGCGGGACGCGGTAGTGGTTTACGACGAATACGGGCCGGCCAGGATGATACGTACCACGGAGTACAAGTATATTCAGCGGTATCTCTACGGTGAGGACGAATTTTATGACCTGAAGGCGGACCCGGGCGAGGAAGTGAACCTGGCGGATTTCCGGGAACCCGGCGTGCAGGAGCGGATTGCCGCTTTGAGGAGCCGGATGGAGCAGTGGTTTGACAGGTATTCGGACCCGGAGAGGGACGGCAAAAACCAGGCTGTCTATGGGTTGGGGCAGAGCGGTCCGAAAGCTTTTGTGGGAAGATGAACGGGTGAATTTACTCTTTAGTGCTGTCGCGAAGTGATTTCAATAGGAGGAAACTGTCTGTGATGTTTGGTAATTTCGCAGAATGGAATCTGCAGAATATATTGATCCGTGTATTTGTATCTACTGTTCTGGGCGGCGTCATAGGTCTGGACAGGGGGATGAAGCATCGGGGCGCGGGCACCAAGACGATTACGGTAGTCTGTCTCGGGGCAACGCTGGTTATGCTGACGGAGCAGTACATCCAGATGAATTTCCCGGGGCTGGCCAATATGGGCAGGCTGGCGGCGCAGGTCATCAGCGGAGTGGGCTTTATCGGCGTGGGAACTATCATTGTGTCCAGGCACCGGGTGCGGGGGCTGACCACCGCGGCTACGCTCTGGGCCAGCGCATGTGTCGGGCTGGCGGTGGGAATCGGATTTGTGGAGGGCGGCGTATTGGTTACGGCAATGATGTTGGTTTCGCTGCATGCGCTTCCCTATGTGGAGCGTTTTGCAACCAGGCATTCCCATTACTGCAACGTATTTATCGATCTGGAGGAGAGCCGGGATTTGCACACAGTTATCCAGAAACTGAAGGAAGCCGGAGTAGCCATCGACTCTATGGATACCAGCGAGTCCAAATCCGTGGGAGTGGGAATCTCCGTACATATGGTGCTGTACCTGAAAAAGGCGGTAAGGAGAACGGAAGTCTACGATATTCTGTTGAAGTTGGACAAGGTGGTGTCGGTGGATTTCCTATGAAGCAGATGCGGGATTTTCATGGAGACGGCAGGCAGAGGATAAAGGTGCGGAGGAATCAGGCGGCACTGGAGGCAAAATTTTCCCGCAGGAATGAATGACGGTCTGGCATTCGTTCCTGCGGGGTTTTTCATTTACAAACCCGTTGCTTTACATACTCAATTGTAAAGCGATATACCATGGTCCTCCCAAACGCAAAAAGCGAAAAATAATTGCAAAGGTTTCTATAAAATGTTAGAATAAGAAATAAAATTTGCAATGTATGGAGAAATGTCATGAAAAGAAAATTCTATTTATTTCATTCTGTCCTGTTTCTGCTGGCCTCCTCTCTGTGCGGATGCGGGAAAAATGACAGATCTGTTACTTCTGAAGCGGAACAGGCTGCCGATTCCGGCACGGTGGCGCTGACCGTCTGGGGGGCTGAGGAGGACGAGGAACTGATTGGCAGGATGATAGACGGATTTCAGGAAAAATACCGTGGCGAGGCCGATTTCGTGATTACATTTGAACCTCAGAGCGAAAGCCATTGTACGGATGCTCTGATGGGAGATTTGGAAAACGGCGCAGACGTGTTTGCCTTTGCGGATGACCAGCTGAACACGCTGGTAGCCTCCGGGGCTTTGGAACCCGTGGAAAATGCGGACGCCCTGCGGGATTCTAATCTGCCGGAAGCGGTCTCCGCAGCCTCTGTCAACGGTACTTTGTACGCTTACCCTCTGACTGCGGACAACGGTTATTTTCTCTATTACAATAAGGAGTATTTTTCACAGGAGGACATCCGTTCCTGGGACAGAATGCTGGACATTGCAGGGGAGGCGGGCAGGAAAGTTTTTATGGACTGGTCATCAGGGTGGTATGTGTACGCGCTGTTCGGTAATACCGGTCTCACGGTGGGACTGAATGATGACGGTCTCACCAACTATTGCACCTGGAATGATACGGAAGGCGCTGTCAAGGGAACCGACGTAGCAAAGGCCATGACGGCCATGGCCAGGCATCCGGGGTTTCTGAGTACGGATGACGCGGGTTTTGTTGAGGGCGTCAAAAACGGCACCATTGTGGCAGGTATCAGCGGTGTGTGGAATGCGGTGGCTGTGGAAGAGGCGTGGGGTGACGGTTACGGGGCGGCAAAGCTGCCTTCCTATACCTGCGCGGGACAGCAGGTTCAGATGGCTTCCTTCTCCGGCTATAAGCTGATCGGGGTGAATTCTTACTCTGCGCACAGGGAATGGGCCGACAAACTTGCGGAATGGATTACCAATGAAGAGAATCAGGAGCTGCGTTTTGAACTGCGGGGGCAGGGACCTTCCAACAAAAATGCCGCGGCTTCCGAAGAGGTTCAGGCCTCCCCTGCCATTGCGGCGCTTCTGGAGCAGTCCGAGTTCTCTTTCCCGCAGCGCATCGGCGGAAATTTCTGGGATCCGGTTACTGCCTTTACCGCGGAGATTCTGGCAGGAAATCCCTCGGGAAAGAGCCTTCAGGAACAGCTTGATACCATGGTTACAGGCATCACTGCCCCCTGATTGTGCCGTTTTTCGTCTGTTGTCGATACCTTGAACAAATGTTATCGGTTATTTTCCGACAATTCCTGAAGGAGCGTTTTAGATCATGAAAAATATCAGCTTAAAACATCGCCTGATTATCCCCATTGCGCTGCTGGGCATTGTGGCGCTGCTGTCAAACATTCTTTCGATTATTAATATCCGTAATGTAAACGCAAGCGCCTCCAACATCGCGGACAACTATATGGAAGGCAAAGAAAGGCTGGCTGAAATATGCCAGACATCCATGGACATACACAAGATGGCCCTGAGCCATATCGTGGCTACGGATTATGACACCATGATTCTCCTGGTTCAGCAGATTAAGGAGGAAGAGGCGCTTCTGGACCACATGCTCTCGGAGTACGGACAGTTTGTCATACAGGAGGACCAGGCGCGGTATGAATCTCTTTTGGACAATTATGCCGCCTTCAAGCATGCACTTGTAAGGCTGGTATGTGCCAGTGCAGGCCACAAGACGCAGGATGCCTATGCCTTGGCTAACGGCGATGCGGCGGACTGCGCCGATGCCATGAAAGCGGATATTGATGCCCTGAACGAATCTATCAGCGCGCAGACGCTGGAAGCCAGGTCTCATCTGGCGGCAGTATATATCATTTCCCTGGTGGTGGGCATTGCGGCGGCCCTGATCTGCGTCCTTCTGGTATTGACCGATTTCAGGCTGATATCCGTCTATGTGGTGATACCGATCAAGAATATTTTGAAGACAATTCAGGAAAGCTCGGGACGCATCAACGGTATGACGGGAGAGGTGCTGAAGAGGACCCAGGCATCCAGGAAAAACGCCGCAGGCCTTTCGGCCCTGGCAGGACAGCTTTCGTCTGCCTTCCAGGAAGTAGCGGGAAATGTTTCCGCTATCCACGACGGCGCCGGAAATGTACGGCAGGAGGTTCAGGCGATTGCGGAGGAGTGCGGCAATATCACTGCCTACACGGCCCAGATGAACGCCAGGGCGGATGCCATGCAGCTCTCTGCCCAGAGCAGCGCCCAGGCTACCGGCGCCAAGACAGAGGAAATCCTGTATTCTCTTAACGAAGCCATCGAGAAGAGCAAGAGCGTGAATCAGATTAAGAATCTTGCCGGCAAAATCCTTGCCATTGCCCAACAGACCAGGCTGATCTCCCTGAACGCTTCCGTGGAAGCCGCCAATGCGGGGGCAGCGGGCAGGGGTTTTGCGATGGTGGCCAGGGAGGTGCGGGAGCTTTCCAATTCCACCCAGGAGACCGCAGGCCGTATCCAGGAAATCAACGACGTTGTAACCGCCTCCGTCTATAACCTTTCCGAAAATGCACGGCAGCTAATTGACTATATGAGTCAAAGTGTGCTGAAGGAATTCCAGGCATTTGTGGAAACCGGCAGCCAATATAAGGAAGACGCCGCCTATATCCGCCGTATGATGGATGATTTTCAGGGGCAGACCCAGAGCCTGAGGCATTCCATGTCCGGCATTGCCGATTCTATTGGCACCATTAACAAGGCCATTGATGAAAGTGCCGTCGGCATTACCGGTATGGCAGGCAATACCAGGAACCTGGCTGCGGACATGGAGGATATCACCCGGCGCATGGGCGTCAACCAGGATGTGGTGGCGGAACTGGAGAAGGAGACGGTGGTGTTCGATCATCTGTAAGTAAAGAAATTTTGCCGCTTTGCATTGCGTGCTGCCGGCGGTTTATAAGCCGGTGTACATAAGCGCGGGTTTTGCGGAAAATAAATTATAAAAACGGAGAAGCGGATATGAAGCGGGATATTGGGACGGACAGAGGAGGGAAACCGGCCGGGGAAGAGCAGGTGCGGCAGGCTGCGGCGACGTCGGCGGAGCAGGGATTACAGGAAGGGGAGAATGCTGGGAGAGAAGAAAACATATCCCCGGCGGGTAATGAGCATACCGGGGAAGGCGTACATGGCGCACAGCGCAATCACCCGGCAGAGCATAATCCGGTACATGCACCGATTCCGGGGCTGGGGCTCAGGAGCATGAAGACGGCAGCGGCCGCAATGGCCACAGCGCTGCTGTATGCGTTTCTGCCGGAAAGAAATCCCACATTCGCCTGTATCGGGGCGATTTTCGGTATGGGCGCGGATATGGAAGAGTCGCGCCGCAGCGGGGGAAACCGTTTCTTCGGGACGATTATCGGCGGCTTTATCGGACTGGGGCTTTACTGGCTGGAACATCGGATTTTTCCGGAAGGGTACTACTGGCTGCGTCTTCCGCTGGTTTTCCTGGGGATTGTCATCATGATTTCGCTTTGCGTACTGTTTCGATGGCCTGGGGGTGTACAGCCCGGCGGCGTGGTGCTGTGCATTATCTTATTCAATACCCCGGCACATCATATCGACTATGCAATCCGCCGTATGATTGATACAGGCGTGGGGGTGGTCATTGCGCTGCTGGTAAATTACCTGCTGCCCAGGAGGAGGCTGGAGCATTGGTTTCGCCTGGACCGTCAGCGGAAGGAAAGAAAGCGTGGGCAGCCGTGAAGAAAATCTCTCTGGAGCAGCTGCTTCGGGAAAGCGGAGAGGAAGCTTATCAGGAGCAGTATCGCTGTATATGCAGCCGGATTGAGGCAGGTGAGCTGATCCCGGTGAAGAAATCCCCCTTGAACGGCAAGAAGCCGGCGCTTCACTTAAGCTACTGGCTTGCGGAGGAAGCGCCGGATTATGAGGCGGAGCTGGAAGAACTGAAATTCCGGATTGCGCCGGCAATCAGGACGGACTATTATCTGAAGCATCTTAAGGTCTATCGGGAAGAAGCGGTATGGGTCAGGATGCTGAACCGTTATTTTTGTCAGAGAGAAGAAGGCGGGGAACCGGTTTCCGTGTCTCTGAACGAGCGGAGTTTTCAGATATGGGGCAGGGAAAAATTCCTCCAGAGGGAGCAGGGAAGAAAGATTCTGGCGCACTGCGGTGTGGAATTGGCCCAGCTGCATGTATATGGGACGACAGAGCCTCTGGCGTATTATTCCCATACCCGGAACGTACCGCAGAAAGTACTGATTTTAGAGAATAAAGATACGTTTTACAGTATGCGCAGGTACCTTTACGGGGAAGGGCGCCGTATCTTCGGCACGGAAATCGGGACGGTGATTTACGGGGCAGGAAAGGGAATCCTGCGCTCCTTTGAGGACTTCCGCTTCTGCGTGGAACCCCATGTCAATGCCCCCGGGAATGAGATTTTATATTTCGGTGATTTTGATTACGAGGGCATCGGAATATATGAGAGGCTGGCGGAATTGTTCGCCGGAGGCGTGGACAGGCGGGAGATTCAGCCTTTTGTGCGGGCTTATGAGAAAATGCTGGAAAAGGCGGCGGTGAGGGGGCAGGATTTCCTTCCGGAGACAAGCGAGAACCAGAATCGGAATCTTTCCGGACTGTTTTTCCGGTATTTTGCGGACAGCGTGACAGGGCAGATGAGGCGGATTCTGGAGTCAGGGAAATATATTCCTCAGGAGATTATCAATATAACGGATTTTTGCTAAACAATATGCAAAAAACGGAACAGACAAGGGCCGGAAGGAAACGGACGGGAGAAGGAGAATGCAGTACGAATTTTTAAAGCAGTTCCCCAAGCGGATGAAGCATGTGGGGGCTTATGTGATTTTGTTTGCAAACAGCAGCCAGAAAACCATCTGGAAGCAGTACGGATTCCTGAAGCTGGACGAGCAGGTCAACCTGATCTTTGCGGTTATGCTGTATATCATGGAGCAGTCCCTGAAGGAAGAGAACTGTACCATAGACGATATCAGCGCCTATATTGACAGTCTGAACATGCGTTATTTTGATAAAAGGATGGGCTATGAGGACTGTAAGAGCCTGGGGGATTTCATTGTAAATGTGGTTCTCTCCAATGAGGGCAGGCCCATGTATTTTGACGGGTATGACTTTGAGGAGCGGGAATACCGGAACATGAACGTAAGCTATGTGGCCAATCGGATTGTCTATGTGGATTCTGAGGTGCGCAGGACCTCCTATTATCTGACAGAGGACGGCTATAACCTGCTGCTCTCCACCCTGGAAATCGAAAATAACATGAAGCTGACCATCCATGAGATGATTTTCAGGCTCCATCTGGAGAAACAAAGGTTTGACAAGGCTGTGGACGACATCAAAAATGTGTTTAACCTTCTTCGCATCCAGCTGCAGAAAATACAGGAGGCCATGAGCCGGATACGCAGAAATGCCCTGAGCTATTCCGTGGCGGATTATGAGTCCGTCCTGGAGGCAAATCTGGATACCATCAGCGATACCAAGCAGAAGTTCCAGGGGTATCGGGAGCTGGTGAAGAGCAGGGCGAAGGAGCTGGAGGAGATGAACCTGAACGTCAGGCGCCTGGATGAAAAGGAAGAGGAGAAGCTGGAGAACCTGGGTATCATCGAGGGATATTTAAACCGGACCATCGACGAACACCAGAAAATCCTGAACAGCCATTTCGATTTGAAATCCCTTTATACAAGGGAGCTGGAGCAGCTTTCCCAGATGTCCTTTATCAGGCGTTTTTCGCTTCGAGGGGAACTGTATGAGAAGCTGCAGGGGCAGCCGGAGAGCCTGGGAAGGATGGAGATTTTCCTGCGGCCTCTCTTCGGGAATGTACCGGATAAAATCTATAACCCCAAAAAAGCCGCGGAGCTGCAGCGCCCCATCCGGAAGAGAGAAGCGGAGGAGGGGGAAGCGGTGATGGCGTTCGGGGAAGACGGCTGGATGGAGGAAGAGGAGCGGCGCAGGCAGGAGAAGCTGGCAAAGTATGAAGGAAGCCTGAAACTGCTTTTAGAGGCATCCATGGCGTCAAAGGGCGGGGAGATTACCCTGGAAGCGCTGAGAGAAAATGTTTTGAAGGCTTCCGTAACGGAGGCTGCGGAGGAGAAGGATCCGGCGGAAGACTCCGCCTACAGAATACTGCTTCCCAATGTGCAGATATTTAAGGAAATCATGGTGGAATTGCTCAAGGGAAGGGAAATCGACATGGAAGTTCTGCGGGAGGAGCGGCGCAATTACATCGGCGAGGTTTCGGGAGGCTTTCAGCTGAATGAAATGCTCCTGAATCTTGCGGACACTTATGATATGCGGATCGGCAAGGTTGAGGCCTATCGGATAGAGGACGGAAGGACGGTTCGCTTCGAGCATGTGCCTGATGAGACGGGAAGACGCAAAACGATTTGCTGTTCCAACGTGCTGATCAGGGTCACGGCATGAAGCCCGCAGGCAAATGCGCCGCGGGGACACAGGAATAGGAGACAGGTTATGGCATATGAGCTGGAGGAAATCAGGACAAGCCAGGAAATATTTTATTATCTACTGGAACATCACGAGCTGGGGGATGAACATCAGGAGCGTCTTTTTCGGGAGTATGCGGAAAACGAGCGGATTCAGAACCTGGTAAAATCCCAGGGGGAAGCTGCCCAGTGTGATATTGAGCGCTATGGGGATGTGATATACCTTATTCCCCGGGAGGATAATAGCTTTCTGGGATACTCCAAGGCGCAGCTGAAGCAGCTTTTATGCAAATCAGGAGGTACGGACAGGGACTACTATCTGTCTCAGTTCGTCATTTTGACCCTGCTGGTGGAGTTTTATGACGGCCAGGGCGCCACCAGCAAGACGAGAGACTACATGCGCGTAGGCGAATTGCAGAACTGCATTTCCGCCAGGCTGAAGGAAGGGGCGGAGCGGGCGGATGAAGGGCTGGAGGAGGTCCAGGGGATTGCCTTTTCCGACATGGCGGAAGCATATGAGGCGCTGCGCTCTGACGAGAAAGGCTCCCGGGCCAAAACCACCAAGGAGGGTTTTCTGTATCATATCCTGAATTTTCTGCAGAAACAGGGGCTGATTGAATATGTGGAAGAGGACGAGATGATTAAGACGACAAAGAAGCTGGACCAGTTCATGGACTGGAATCTCTTAAACCAGAACCATTTCCAGAGAGTGAGGAGAGTGCTGGAAGAGAACGCTTCTGAGGCATTGAAGGCACGGGCGGAGGGAAACCTGCCGGAGAATACGGGGAAGAAGGAAAAGGCAAAGAAACAGGCAAAGAAACAGGCAGCCCGCGGAAACGGGCAGATGGGAGCAGGATTTGAGCAAAATTAACGCAGTCCGTCTGATTAATCTGAATTACAACAACAATTCCATCCGTATCAGCGATGAGACTTTCCGGTTTAACGGGGAAAGTACATTGCTGTCCCTCCGGAACGGCGGCGGGAAATCGGTCCTGGTGCAGATGATGATGGCTCCTTTTGTCCACAGGCGTTACCAGAATGCAAAGGACCGTCCGTTTGCCGGCTATTTTACCACCAATAAGCCCACGTTTATCCTGGTGGAGTGGAAGCTGGACCAGGGGGCAGGCTATGTGCTGACGGGGATGATGGTCCGCAGAAGCCAGGAGATTGACGAAGCGCATCAGGATGAATTGGAAATTGTTAATTTTATATCGGAATACAAAGAACAATGCCAGCAGGATATTGCCCATCTCCCGGTGGTGGAGAAGACGAAAAAAGACATCACGCTGAAGGGCTTTGCAGCCTGCAGGCAGCTGTTTGAAATCTGGAAGCGGGAGAGACGGGTTCCTTTTTTCTATTATGACATGGATAACGCATCCCAGTCCAGGCAGTATTTCAGCAAGCTGGCGGAATATCAGATCCATTACAAGGAGTGGGAGGGCATCATCAAGAAGGTCAACCTGAAGGAATCCGGCCTGTCGGATCTGTTTGCCGACTGCAGGGATGAAAAAGGGCTGGTGGAAAAGTGGTTCCTGGAGGCGGTGGAGAACAAGCTGAATCAGGACAGGAACCGGATGAAGGAATTCCAGGACATTATGGAGAAGTACACCGGGCAGTATAAGGATAACCGCTCCAAAATCCAGCGCAGGGATACCATCCGCGCTTTCGGGCAGGAGGCCGGGCAGGTGCGTGAAACGGCGCTCTATTACCGGGACGTGACTGGGAAGCTGGAGGGACAGAAGGGCAGGATAGCGGATTTCATTTACAGACTGCATGAACTGGAGAACCGGGAGCGGGCCAACGCGGAGATGGCCGGGCGGCAGATGGAGGAGCTGGAAAGACAGATCAATGCGCTGGAATACGAGAAGCTGTCCGGTGAGTTTTACGATATAGCGGACAGGGAAAGAGATTCCTGCGTCAATCTGGAAATGCTGCGAATGGAGGAGGAAGCGCTTGTCCGGAAGCGGGAGGACATTCTGTACGGGATTCATGCGCTGGCATGCGCCAGGCAGCAGGAGAATCTGGAAGAATGCGGCCGGGAAAGGGAGCAGGAACTGCAGCGCCTGGAATTGTGCCGGGAAAAACAGGAGCATCTGGAGCCGGAGAGAATGCGGCTTGGATGGCTGCTCAGGCAGTATTATGACGGCCTTCGGGGGCGCCATGAGGAGGAGCGGGACAGGCACTGCGAGTCCGTGGCACGTTTGGAACAGGGAAAGGAAGATTCACGCAGAAAGCTGGAGGAACTGCAGGAGAGCGCAGACATGCTGATACGGCGCTGCAGTGCGCTGGACGCCCGGATGAGGATGTTCGACAGGACGGAGGAGCAATACAACCAGGACCATGGAGAGGAATGGAGCCGGAATATTCTTGGGGAATATGAGCCGGGCGCGCTGCAGATTGCCCGGTCGGAATATGAAAAGAAGCTGACAGCGGACGAGCGTGCAAGAACGGACGCAAAAAAAGCGGCGGAGCAGTGTAGGGAACAGGCGAGGAGCCTGCGGCGGCTGGTAGAGGATAAGGTGTCCGGGAGAGGGAAACTGGAATCCGCCGCGGCGGAAAGCAAAGCGAAGCTGCAGGATTTTGAGAGGGAGCTTTCGGAACGGGGAATCATTCTGCGGTATTTGGGGACGGGCCGGGAGGACGTCTTTGACACGGAAAAGATTTTGGACGCGGTCCGTCGTAAGCTCCAGGATACGGACATGGTCCGGCAGGGGCTGGAGAAGGAAGCGGACGCCCTGGAGAAGGAGTACCGGAAGATGGCTCAGGGACAGGTGCTGGAACTGTCTGAGACGTTCAGGGGGCTGCTGGAGGAAGCGGGGATTCATTTCGTATACGGTATGGAATGGCTGCAGAAGAACGGGTTTTCGCTTCGGCAGAATCAGCGGCTTGTGGCCGAACAGCCCTTTTTGCCTTATTCCCTGATTCTGTCAGGGGAGGAGCTGGATAGGCTTTCAGGTCTGGCGGAGCAGGTTTATACTTCTTCGCCGGTACCCATTCTGCGTAGGGAGGATCTGGAGCAGGCGGGGACGGAAACCGCGGGAACCCTTCATTTGCTTGGAAAAGTACATTTTTATATATGGTTTAACGATAATCTGCTGGACGAAGAGAAGCTGAAGGAGATGTTGGAGGTACAGGAGGCACGGATCCGAAAGCTTCGCGGTAAGATTGATACGAAGAAGGCGGAGTATACGGAATATATCGGTCACCAGGAGAAAATCAGGGGGCAGAAGGTGTCCAGGGGCGCTTACGAGGGGGTGAAGGAGGAAATTGCCTCCCAGGAGAGGGAACTAGCCGACCTGGAACAGGAGATAATAAAAAAGCGGGAGGAACTGGACTCGCTGGAGGCGCGCAGGGAGGAGGCGGAACGGCAGGCGGCGCAGCTGGAGAAGGAGATTCTGTACCAGCACGGAAGGCTTGTGGATTTCGACAGATTCTGCAGCAGCTATGGGGAGTACCGGGAGAACTGCCGCCTGCTGGAGAAGGCGCAGAAGGAGCAGGAGCGGAGCCTGAACCTCCGAAAGCTGGAACTGGAGAAAACCGCAAAACTGGAGCAGGAACTGGAAACGGAGCAGAACCGTCTGACGGCGCTGGAGTGGGAGCTGAAAAGCTGCATGGAAAAGTGTTTGAAATACCGTCAGTATCCGCAGCCGGAGGAGAAGGCGGTGGAAGCCGTATCAGAGCGGAGTCTGCCGGATGCGCCCCTTTCACAGGAGCAGGCCGGGGAGGCGGAAATTCGTTATGAGGTTATCACCGGCGGAATCGGCGCGGAGCAGCGGGAATTGGAGCAGCGGGTGGAGAAGGCGCAGAAGCGGTATGAAAAGGCGCTGGAGGAATTGAAAGCCCTGGCCGGAAAATACGTCCTGGAGGAAAAGGACTGGCTTCAGGTCCGCTATGATCGAAAGGAAGAGAGTCACCAGGAGAAGCTTCTGGAGGAGCAGGACAGAAAGCTGGGCATACAGGGTACGCTGATCCATGAGGAGGAAATCCGGTGTGCGCTGCGGAAACAGGAAAAAGAGGCAAAGCTTTCTCGGATAAGGGAGCGCTGCGGAAAGGATGCGCCGGCCCCAAGGGAAACCATCAAGACCATCCGCTTTGAGGATGCAATCCGGAAGCTGGAATACGAGAAGGATGAGTCCTCAAAGGAGGAAAAGCGGATTCTGAAAAAACTTCAGGGCTATGAGGGCAATCTGGCGGCCCTGGCGGAGTATGAGGACTTTGCCCGCGGGGAAGCGGCAGAATGGGAGATGGATCTGGCTGCCATGGACGGAAAGGAACTGACAAAGCTGAAAGGTATCCTGGTTCGGGATTATAACGGCTATACCGAGGCACGCAGGGAGGCCAGGACGGCGCTGGAGCGGATGCTGAACCGGATGGTCCGGACGGAGGCTTTTGCGGAGGAATTCTATCAGAAGCCCCTGGAGGCCATGCTGCAGCTGACGGAAGATGCGGAGCAGGTGCTGAGACAGCTAGAAACCACGGTAGCCTCCTATGACAGCCTGATGGAGAAGCTGCAGGTAGACATCTCCATGGTGGAGAAGGAAAAGGCGAAGATCGTGGAACTGGTGGGGGATTATCTGAAGGAAGTGGACGATAATCTGAATAAAATAGATCGTAATTCCACTATAACCGTGCGGGAGCGTCCGGTGAAAATGCTGAGGATGGATCTGCCGGACTGGATGGAAAATGAGAATCTTTACCGGCTGCGTCTCCAGGATTACATCGACGATGTGACGGCAAGGGGAATTGCCCTGCTGGAGGAGAACCGGAACCTGCAGGAGTTCCTGGGTGCCCGTATGACCACCAAGGGGCTTTATGACGGCGTTGTAGGCATCGGGAATGTGCAGATACGGCTGTATAAAATCGAAGCGCAGAGGGAATATCCCATCACCTGGGCGGATGTGGCGAAAAACTCCGGCGGCGAGGGCTTTTTATCGGCGTTTGTAATCCTTTCCGCGCTGCTGTACTATATGAGGAAGGATGATTCGGATATCTTTGCGGACAGAAACGAGGGGAAGGTCCTGCTCATGGACAATCCCTTTGCCCAGACCAATGCCTCCCATCTGCTGAAGCCGCTGATGGATATGGCAAAGAAGGCGAATACCCAGCTCATCTGCCTGTCCGGCCTGGGCGGTGAGTCCATTTACAATTGTTTTGACAATATTTATGTGCTGACGCTGATTTCCGCCAACCTGCGCAATGACATGCAGTACCTGAAAGCGGAGCGTATGAGGGGATCTGAGGAGGAGACCGTGCTGGCGTCCCGGATTGAAGTCATGGAGCAGCAGGAATTTGTATTCTGAGTTGACCGTGCGGCAGCAGAGAGGACGCGGTACGGTATGGAGTGTCCGGAGGGATTAGGAGGACAGGAATGAATAACTATGTCACATATTTGGAGGAAACCCTGCCGCAGAAGGACAGCCTGAAGCTGGTAAAGACGGAGGCGAAAAAATTTTACCAGTCAAATCCGCCGGAGGAATGCCTGGAGATGGGATATACGCTGTACGGATCGGAAAATTTCCAGATACAGGAGATCGGCGTGTTTCTTCTGGGATACTGTGCCCATGCATTTCCGGATGCCCAGGTATTCTTACGGGATAAGGTGAGCCTTCACAAGAACTGGAAGGTACAGGAAATCCTGGCAATGGCATTTGACAGCCACTGTAAGATGATCGGTTACGAACAGGCGCTTCCTCTTATCAGAGAGTGGATGGAAAGCGATAATGCAAATGTGCGCAGGGCTGCGTCAGAGGGGCTGAGGGTGTGGACAGGACGGCCTTATTTTAAGGAAAACCCGGGTATTGCCGTTGAGATCCTGGCGTCCCGCAGGGAGGATGCCAGTGAGAAGGTACGCAAATCCGTGGGCAATGCCCTGCGTGACATCAGCCGGAAGCATCCGCAGCTGGTGGCGGCGGAACTGGCGAAATGGGATTTGTCTTCCAGGAAGGTGCAGGAGGTGTATCAGCTGGCGGGGAAATATTTATATGTAAAATAAGACTTTGTCTATTTTGTTTTGGGGAAAGAAACAAGTGACAGACCGGACGAGTCCGTGTATAATGGACTGTAAATAAACGCGAGGTGAAAATAGATGGAAATGCTGAAGAAGTTTTTTGCGCCGGTGGACATGACGGAGGGTTCTCCCTGGAAAAAAATCGTGTTCTTTACGGTACCCATGCTGGTGGGGAACATTGCCCAGCAGCTCTACAACACGGTGGACAGCGTGGTGGTGGGCAACTATGTGGGCGACAATGCCCTGGCGGCTGTGGGGAGTGCGGGTCCGATCCTGAACCTGCTGCTGGTACTGTTCGTAGGTATCAGTGTGGGCGCGGGTATTATCGTGTCCCAGTATTTCGGGGCAAAGGAACGGGAGAAGCTGTCGGGCACGATTGGGAACTGCATTACGCTGACGGCTGTGGCTACCATATTCGTGATGGTGGTGGCCTCTTTGGTGTCAAGGCCCCTGTTGGAACTGCTGGATACGCCGGAATCCATTATTGACTGGTGCCAGTCCTACCTGCTGATTCTGTTCATCGGATCTGCCGGACTGGCATTTTATAACATATTGAGCGGTATCCTGCGGGGACTGGGGGATTCCATGTCCGCTTTGGCATATTTGCTGGTATCTACGGTACTCAATATTGTTCTGGATCTGGTATTTGTGGCAAAACTGGATATGGGTGTCAGCGGTGTTGCCCTGGCCACGGTGATTGCCCAGCTGATATCCGCCCTGCTGTGCTTTCTGCGGCTGAGTAAGATGGTGGATCTGTTCGACATGAAGCCCCGTTATCTGAAGCTGGAGAAACACCACGCCCTGAAGATTATCCGGCTTGGCCTTCCCTCGGGTATCACCCAGGCTATCTTCTCCATGGCAATGATCGTGGTGCAGTCTCTGACCAACAGCTTTGGAGAGATGTTTATTGCGGCCAATGTCATCATCATGCGCGTGGACGGGTTTGCCATGATGCCCAATTTCTCTTTCGGTACGGCTATGACTACATATGCCGGACAGAACGTGGGAGCCAGGATGTACGACAGGGTGGAGAAGGGCGCGAAGCAGGGGACACTGATTGCAATGGGGGTATCTGCCATACTGACCTCCCTGATACTGGTATTCGGCAAGGCGCTGATGGGAATTTTCACCAAGACACCGGAGCTGGTGGACTTAAGCCGGTATATGATGGGTATTCTGGCGGTGGGCTATGTGGCTATGGCAGTGACCCAGAGCCTGTCCGGCGTCATGCGCGGTGCGGGGGATACAGTGACACCCATGTGGATATCTATCGTCACCACCATTTTTATCCGTGTACCGGTGGCCTATGGAATCGCGTTTCTAACCAGATCGGCGGCGTTTCCGGGAGGGCGTCAGGAGTGTATCTTCATTTCCCTGCTGAGTTCCTGGGTGGCAGGCGCGCTGATTACGTTTTTCTTCTATAAGAGAGGGAAGTGGAAAGAGAAGGCGGTATAGGAAGCGGGCGTACTTTTTTTGCCGAAAGGTTGCCTTTGTGTTCCTGCTGGCTATGGCGGTGATTATGTTTGCGGTTTCCACGCCGATTATGAGGCTGTTCAGGAAGGAGGATGCGGAGGTAATACGGATAGGGTCCAAGGCGCTGAAGATGCAGTGCCTGCTGTTGCCGGTTCAGTCCTTTACCATCATCGGCAACATGCTGACCCAGTCCATCGGATACAGCTTTCGCGCCACGTTGACAGCCATCGGGAAGCAGGGGCTGTTTTTCATTCCGGCGATCCTGATTTTACCGGGGCATCTGGGAATTCTGGGACTGCAGTTGTCACAGCCCATCGCGGATTTGCTGACCTTTATCCTGACACAGGCAATTGTGGTGATGGTGGTGAAAGAATTGAAGGAAATGCAAAAAATTCCGGCTGTGGGTCCGGGCACGCTGAAGGGCACCTAACCTGACGAATATATTCGCAAAACCTGCGTTTACGCGCTTCGGCGCCTGCTTGAGCATCCGCATTATGCGTATTGGGGAGCGGATTGCCGATCTGGCGGCTGTGGCGGAAAATTTTTATGGGAACAGACAGGAGATGGACGGTTCCGACGGGGAGATATATGAAGAAGACAGTGGTTGTAGGGATGTCGGGCGGTGTGGATTCTTCCGTGGCGGCCTGGCTTTTGAAAAAACAGGGTTATGATGTAATCGGCGTCACCATGCGGATATGGCAGGGGGAGGGAGACTGCGCGGAGGAGTCCTGCG
>OFFK01000183.1_pt1 | contig 53366 bp, 45 predicted proteins | sample 1521361 | NCBI WGS metagenome assembly OFFK01 (sample SAMEA3504096, study PRJEB24116) | mouse gut metagenome | biome: mouse gut; feature: mouse-associated habitat; material: faeces | place: Denmark | collected 2011 | reverse complement strand
TCCGCTTAGTGCTGCTTTGTTCCCAACCTGACACGGTTCACGGATTCCCATTGCGTAAGACCGAATTTCATCACTGTATCGGACCTTGAAGATGTACGGCTTTATACAGTGTATCCTTTTCGGGGGATTTTGTCAAGGATAAAATGATTCTTTTTCGGGCTTAGTTGAAGAGGCGTGTAACAGTTCAGCGCCCTGTCTGAACTGTTACGAAGAGGCGTTAAAATGAGATGGCTGTCCGATAAGGCTTTGAGAAAACAAAAAAGGAACTGTCCCTGGAGACAGTTCCCTGTGAACGGCATCAGATACGAAAACGTATCCGGCTTTATTTGGTCGGATCCTGGGAAGCGGCGGTATTGGCGGCTTCAGTGGTGGTTTCTTTCTTTGCCTCTTCAGCCATTTTGTCGAATTTCTCCATTACGGCATCGTAAGTGCGCTGAGAAATATCGGGAAGGGCACGTCCCCATGCACTTCCGGCTTTCTTGAAGCCCTTCTCAAAAGCGGCGCGCATATCTTCGATCTTGTCAGGATCTCCGCCGGTGAGAGCCTTGGCGAAATCAATGATTCTGTCGGAAGTCTGCGCTACACCCCAATAACCGTCCTCGGCAATATCAGCCTGCGCCTGCTTTTTGGTGGCAGGATCCACGGTGTAGTTCCCGCTGCTGAGGAAGGACCAGATATCATTGGCCTTGCCGTAGGCATTGGCCTGTCCTGTCATCATCTTCTCTACCAGGCTGCGGAGCTGTGCAGTACGTGCGTCTGCGTCCGCCTTCATCTTATTAATCAGGTTTGTATCAGGCTTATAGGTGGCTTTCGGCGCGGAGGCATTCTCCTTGGAAGGCTCATATACAGCGCCTGCTTCGACAGAAGAACTCTCTGTTTTGGTATTTTCGGTTGCGGCATTTTCAGCTTTTACATTCTCCGCAGCGGAATAGCTGTAGGCGGCCGTCGCCTGATTTGATGTAATTCCATTTACACTCATAGTATCCTCCTTCTTGACAAAATGTCATTCGATTCTACCGTCCGTGAGATGCCGGACAGTAACCGTTTTCTGCCCGTTCAAAGAGATGCCTGCGGCGATCCCCGGAAGTGCCTGAAGCTGTTTCGGAAAGCGTCTGCGGTATGCCTCAAATGATACGGGCGCATCATCCCTGATATATTAGTTATTTCGGCTGATAGAATGGAAATATTTACCCGTGCAGGAGATTTTTTGCTTGTTTCTGCGTTTCCGTCTGGACCGTGATTTCCATTGAACAGTCGGAGACAGGGACGCCTCCTGAGGTCAGGGAATAATCGATTCTGATTCTCAATTGCCCTTCGGTTCGGTCCACATCCAGGGAACGAGTGGATATTCCCATTTGCAGGCGGCCGTAGGGAGTGACATATTCCGTCAGGTATTCCCGGCCCGGCTCGAAAACCATCCGCGTGCTGATACTGCCGCGTCTGGACAGTTCCAGCAGGGAAGGCTTCAGCTTGATGGTGTTTTTCACCACGGCGTCCGCCCCGTCGGGAGTTTCCTCGTAGAGGAGGTAAACGCTGTCGTTTTTTTCAAAATATTCCGCGCTGCAGCTGTGCCTTGTGAGGGCGGTTTCACCGGTTTCGTCCTTTTGGCGGCCGGTCAGGGTGAGATGTACATTTTGGCTCATGGAATCGTTCCTCTGCATATGCGGAGCCTGATATTGTCTCCGCAGACTGCCGAATTAATATTTCTCTATATGAATGGTCTTGGCGGACAGAATCCCGTACTTGATAATGGAATTGGCAAATGTCATGAACTTTTCCGCCTTATCGCTGACATAGAACTGATACCGGTTGCTGCCCAGCTTTGGCGGTTCTTCGTTGAGCAGTTCCATCCTGCTCAGCATACGCCGCAGTTCCTGTGCCGTTTCATAGGCGGGGTTTACCAGAGTGACCTTCGGACCCATGATTTTTCCCAGGGTAGAACGAATCAGGGGATAATGGGTGCAGCCCAGGATCAGTGTGTCAATGTCGATGTCTATGAGTTCGGTCAGATAGCGCCGGGCAATTTCGTCCGTAACAGGGTCCTCCAGCAGCCCTTCCTCCACCAGCGGGACGAAGAGCGGGCAGGCCTTGCCGTAGATGGTTACATTCTGATTCAGTTCCTCTATGTATTGCGTGTAAATCCGGCTGGCGATGGTGGCTTCCGTGGCAATGACGCCGATGCGTCCGTTTTTGGTCACCTCCGCCGCCATGCATGCTCCGGGCTTTACCACGCCGATGATTGGGATATCGCAGTCGCGTTCCAGCGTGTCCATTGCGTAGGCGCTGGCGGTGTTGCATGCCACCACTATGGTTTTCACCTGAAATGTCTTTAAAAAGCGGACAATCTGCTGGGAAAAACGAGTGACCGTTTCCTGAGATTTGCTGCCGTAGGGAACCCGGGCAGTGTCCCCGAAATAAATAATTTTTTCGTTGGGAATCTGGCGCATGATTTCCCGTACAACGGTAAGGCCCCCCACACCGGAGTCAAATACACCGATGGGGGCGTCCCTGCCGGATGGAAGCGCCGTGCTTTGTTTCTTACTGCTGTTTAGATTCTGTTCCGTTCGTATCTCTGTCATGAAAGGCCTCCCAAAATGAACTGATGTCCGTGAACAGCCGGCTGCGGAAAGTAATCTGCTCCGGATCTGCGTTTAGCAGTTCAAGAAAAAGACTGCAGTCAAAGCTCCATTTCAGGGGCTGTGAGCAGATCTCACCGTTTTCCTGTTCCATGCCGGCCGTTACGGTGTCCGGGGTCAGAGCCAGTTCGGGATAGAGCAGCCCCCACCATCCCAATGCAGCGCACAGGCCTGCGGCTACGCGCAATCCAAATGTTTTTTTATTCATAGAATACTCCTTGGTTTTTTTCAGGAGTATTGCCGGGAACGGCTGCGCTTATACTGTCATACGATCTGATTTGTCTCCGCGGGCCGCGCCGGATCCTATTGCCGGTTTCGCTGGCTTTCCAGACGTATCTGGCGGATAATTGCCTTCTTCTGGTTATCGATATGGGTTTTGGCGGCGGAAGCTGCGGTATCTTTGTCTTTGTCCACAATGCTCTGATAAATAATTCTATGCTCCCGGATTAGATTTTCATGCTGGCTGCCGTCCTTAATATATTCGAAACGATAGCGGTACATCTGCTCGGAGAGATTGTTTACCAGCTGGATCAGGCGCTGATTGCCGGTTGCTTCCACAATGATATCGTGGAGGGACACATCGGCCTGGGCAATTTTCCTGGTGTCTTTGGTGCCGACGCATTGCTCGAAATAGTCACAGGCCTGCTTCAGGCAGGCAAGCCCGTTTTCCGTAATGCGGTCACAGGCCAGCTCCGCGCAGAGGGCGTCCAGGGTGCGCCGGACCTCCAGCACATCACACATGCTTTTCTCCGTAATCTGCGCCACTTCGGCGCCGCGCCGGGGAAACATGGTCACCAGCCCTTCCAGTTCCAGTCTGCGGATGGCTTCTCGAACGGGTGTTCTGCTCACGCCCAGCTTGTCTGCCAGATGAATTTCCATCAGACGCTCACCGGGTTTCAGCTCTCCCGTTAGGATAGACTGACGCAATGTATAGAAGACCACATCCCGAAGTGGCAGATCCGACAGTAAAGAATTCTGCATATTGTTACCTGTGCCTTTCCTGTAACACGTTAGTAGTTTTAGAACACTGCCCGGCAGGCTGGAAAAGATCGAATTATACTGCGGCAGTCAGAAATACCTGTATTGCGGAACCCGAATCTGCCAGTGCCCGATATGCGGATTCCGCGGATTCCGGATTCCGGAAGACACCGAACACGGTGGGACCGCTGCCGCTCATAAGGCTGTTTTCCGCTCCCAGGCGGAGCATTTGTTCCTTTATGTCTGCAATGACGGGATGCGCCGGAATGGTGACGGTCTCCAGCACATTTTCCATACGGCCTGTGATGCCGGCCAGATCTCCGCCGCGGATTGCCGCCGTCATCCCGTCTATATCGGGGTGACGGTTCAGGACCGTCAAATCCAGATGCTCGTAGACATATTTTGTGGAGACGCCCGCATCCGGCTTTGCAATCAGAATACGGCATGCCGGAATGGGCGGCAGGGGCGTCAGCTTTTCGCCAATGCCCTCCGCAAGGGCGGTTCCGCCTAGGATACAGTAGGGAACATCCGCTCCGACGGCGGCGCCGTCCGCCATCATTTCCTCAATGGAGAGGCCCAGCCCGAACAGTACATTGATGCTTTTTATCGTGGCCGCGGCGTCTGTGCTTCCGCCTGCCAGGCCGGCGGCTATGGGGATGTTCTTGATCAGACGGACGCGGAGGCCTGACGTGACTGCATATTTGCAAAACATATAGTTTGCCGCTTTATAAATCAGATTGTTTTTGTCAGTGGGGAGTTCTTCGGAATCGGTACGGATGGTGATGTCATGTTCCGCTTTTTCAAAAGTGAGTTCATCATAAATGCCGATATTCTGCATGATCATTTTGACCTGGTGATAACCGTTGGGCAGCCGCTTCACTACGTCCAGGCCCAGATTGATCTTGGCGTATGCTTTTGTCCTGTATTCGTCCATATATGCCTCCCCTGGGAATCTTTTTCTGGAAATTTTTGTTTCCCGCTGCTTCAGCTCCGGTAACATCCCGGTACTGCCGTGTAATCTTCTTAAGTTCTATTGTACAAAATTATATACAATGTGACTGCTTACGTCAAGGTGGTTTCGGGCATTCGGGCTGGGAATAAAAATAATTTTTTGTCAAAATGAATTGCTATTTTTTCGGACCTTCAGTATAATGTAATAAGTAAGCAGGCGGTATCCTGCCGGTGTGTCTGACATTGAAATCCTGAGGGTGGCGGACAACCATAAAAACAGTCATTCAGGGAGGCGCGCGGCATTACGGTGTTGCAGTCTCCTTTTCGTGTTTCAGAGCCGTTTGCGAAGGGGCCATGTCCTTTGGAGCCGCTCCACGGTGACTTAATTTAGGAGGTACATTTATGGAACAGAAATTCATCAAACCCCCGGTGGAAATCCGGTACAGGGAGGAGCTGGAGGCTCTGAAGGCCAACGATACGGGCAACCGTCCGGAAAACTGGCAGATGTCGCCCAAAGCGGTGCGGACTTTCATCCTGGGAAGTCCCAGGCCCATCCGGCATGAGGGGAAGGAGTACATCATCGAGAAGAAGTATTTCGGCAATGACGCCCTGGTGGAGCGCTGTATCGTGACATTGGCGGGCAACCGGGGACTGATGCTGGTGGGAGAGCCGGGGACGGCCAAGACCATGCTCTCGGAGCTTCTGACCGCCGCCGTCAGCGGCGTCAGCACCAATACCATCCAGGGGACGGCGGGAACCACGGAGGATATGATCAAGTATTCCTGGAACTATGCGCTGCTTCTGGCAAAGGGACCCAGCCGCGAGGCATTGGTGCCCTCTCCCTTATATGTGGGCATGGAAAAGGGAATCCTTACCAGGTTCGAGGAGATTACCAGGACGCCGGCAGAGATACAGGACAGCCTGATCAGCGTACTCAGCGACAAAGTGCTGAACGTACCGGAACTGGGGGATGCGGGCTTTCTTTTTGCGAAACCGGGTTTCAATGTCATCGGTACGGCCAACACCAGGGATAAGGGTGTCAACGAGATGAGCAGCGCGCTGAAACGGCGTTTTAATTTCGAGACGGTGATGCCGGTCCGTGAGGCAGCCATGGAGAAGCGGATTATAATCAACGAAGTGAATAAGCTGGCCCAGGAGAGCAATATTTCCGTACAGGCGGACGAAGATGTGGCCGAGATTCTGGCATCGACCTATCATGAGCTTCGGGAGGGCGTTTCCTCCTATGGGCACCGTATCGATAAGCCCTCCTCCGTGATGAGTACGGCGGAGGCTGTGTCCGTGTACTACCAGGCCATGATTACGGGGTACTATTACGGGGACGGCACGCTCAGCATGGACAGCCTGGTGCAGACACTGGTGGGTGCGGTTTCCAAGGAAAATAAGGACGATTTGGAAAAGGTAAAGGGATATTTCAACACCGTGATACGGGATAAAAGCGGCAAAGAGGGTGGATTATGGAAAGAATATTACGAAGCCAGAAAATGGCTGAGATAGTCCTGCTTCCTGTCCGGCATCACAGCCCGGCCTGCGCTTTTCATGTGAACCGGGCGATTGAGACGCTGCGCCCGTCCGTCATCCTGGTGGAGGGTCCGGACAATGCCAATTCCCTGATTCCGGTGATGGTGCATGAGGACACAAAGGCGCCTTTTGCCATTTATTATTCTTACCATGACCAGTCCGGGCGGATTTCCGAGGAGAAGGAACATTACAAGTGCTACTACCCTTTTCTGGACTACTCACCGGAACTGGCGGCTTTCCGGGCGGGAAAGCGGCTGGGAATCGAGACGGCCTTTATCGATTTGCCTTACGGGGATATCCTGGCGGCTTCCCGGGACGGCAGTGGGCTGCTGAAGGAGGAAGAGGAAAAAAGCAATTACAATGACGATTATCTGCTGTCACGGAACGAATATTTAAAGCAGCTCTGTGAGAAGACGGGGCTGCGCAGTTTTGACGAGTTCTGGGAGAAATATTTTGAGTTAAACGGGATTGAGGAGCCGGATGAAAAATGGTTCGGAAGCCTCCTGATTTACTGCGCCCTGGCCCGGGAGAACACCCCGCGGGAGTCCATGGAGGAAGACGGGTGCCTTGCCAGGGAACGGTTTATGGCGCGGCGGATTCGGGAGTATGGGGAAAAGCTGGCGGAAGCGGAGGGAACGGTGCTGGTGGTTACGGGCGGGTTTCATACACCGGGGCTGAAGGCGCTGTTATGTGAAGAAGACGAAAGCGTAGTCATTGCAGCCCTGTCGGCGCGGTATGAGGCGGCCGGCCCGGGCAGGGAAGCCGCGGAAATGCGTGCCGGCGGGGAAGGAAGCGCATCTGAGGGAAGGGCGGAAGCAGCAGGTGCGAAGGCCAAAGCGGAACGTGCCGGCGGAGAAGGAAGCACATCTGAGGGAAAAGCGGAAGCGGCAGGTGCGAAGGCCAAAGCGGAGCGGACCGGCAGGGAAGGAAGCGCATCTGAGGGAAAAGCGGAAGCGGCAGGTGTGAAGGCCAAAGCGGAACGTGCCGGAGGAAAAAGCGGAGAGAAAGCCGCAGGACCCGCGAAAGGAAAGGCGGAGATGGTGCCGGAAAAGGACCAGGGCGTGTACCTCATGCCCTATTCCATGGAAGCCGCCGATGCCCTCAACGGATACGCCAGCGGCATGCCCTTCACCGGGTTTTATCAGAAAATCTGGGAGGGCCTGCAGGAGACACAGACGCCTTACGGCGGAGCTGTGCTGGATATGATCGTCACGGCCGGGAAGGAGACCAGGCGCAAGGAGGGATACCTGTCCACCTACGATGAAATCTGTGCCTGCGCCATGGCGGAGGGGCTGGCGCAGCTGCGGGGCAAAAGGCAGCCGGGCGCTTACGAGCTTCTGGATGCGGTGCTGTCTGCCTTCGTGAAGGGGGAATATAACATTGCCACCGATGCGCCCATGCGTTTCCTTCGGAAGGCCATGACGGGGAACGCGGTGGGGGCGTTGTGCCGTCAGGCGGACGTACCGCCCATTATTCATGATTTTGAGGAGCAGTGTCGGAAATTCGGGATTAAGTCCGGTTCCACCTTAGAGGCGGAGGCTACCCTGTCTATTTTTTCCAATCCCAGGCACAGGCTCTACAGTATGTTTTTAAACCGTATGGTTTATCTGAAAACGGCTTTTGCGCGGAAGGTGAAGGGACCAAATCTCCAGCTGAAACGTGACAGGAACCTGATGCGGGAAATCTGGAAATATAAATGGAGTATACAGGTGAATTCCTCCCTTATCGAGGTGTCTGTCTACGGTGCCACCATCGAGGAGGCGGCGGTGAGCCTGGTGAAGGAAGCCCTGAAGAAGGAGCTGGGGGCGAAGGAAAGCGCCGTCCTTCTGACGGAAGTGTTTGAGATGGGGCTGAAGGAGCAGATACAGCCGGTTTTCGACAGGGTACATGAACTGATGCTGGGTGACACGGATTTCCATTCACTGGCGGAGGCGCTGAAATCGCTCCTGATGATGGAGGAACTGGGCGGGCTGTACGGTTCCCAAATGGAGTTCGGCAGCCTGATACATATCGGGTGCGGCAAGATGATTTCCCTCCTCCCGGCCATGACGAAGATTAAGGATGAAGATTTGAACCCCTGCATGAACGCACTGAAGCTGCTGTACCAGATCACCGGACGGACGGGAGAGGATTTTGCCCGGGAACGGGAGGAGTTTTATGATGTGCTGGCGAAGATGATCCGGGACGGGGAAATCCATGCGGGCTTAAACGGGTGCATCCATGGGATCCTGTACGGAAGCGGCAGGGACACGGCGGCGGAGGTGGAGGCTGCCTGCAGAGGATACCTGAGCGGTACCAGGGAGCAGCTTTTCTCCACGGCGCAGTTTTTCCGGGGGCTGTTCTTCACGGCCAGGGACCTGGTGTTTATCGGGAATGATTTTATTCAAATGCTGGACGGATTTTACGGGCAGGTGACGGAGGAAGAATTCATGGAACTCCTGCCGGAATTGCGTATGGCATTTACCTATTTTACGCCCAGGGAAACGGACAGGATTGCAGCTATGGCAGCGGGACTCCACGGAAAAGGCAGGCAGGATATCATGGAGCGGAAAGAAATCTATCCGGATTGGTACGCTTATGGGAAAGAGACAGATGCCTGTGTGAGGGAGAGGATGGGGCAATAACCCGGAGCCGTAATGTGCGGAAAGGGCAGGACGATGCGGGTTTCGGGAAATGATTGCAGGAAGGATTCCGGGAGAGGGTAAACAAGATGGCAGATGAACAGGAAATTTTGAACCGCTGGAGGCTGGTTCTGGGGAAATACGCTTCTGAACAGATTTCGTTTTCCGGCGGCGGGCTGAATTACATGGATATGGAGAATGTGCTGGACTATCTCTATTCCAGGGAATACGGGGAGGAGCAGGAGATACGCAAGGACAGGCAGGGAGGCAGCGAGGGTTCCAAACTCACCGTGCCGAGCTGGCTGCACCAGGTGAAGCGTCTGTTTCCGAAGCGGACGGTGGAGGTGCTGGAGCGCCACGCCCTGGAGAAGTACGGCATGACCGAGCTGCTCACGGATCCGGAGGTGCTGCAGAAGCTGGAACCAAATAAGGAGCTGTTGAAGACCATACTGGAGCTGAAGCACATGATGAAGGGCGACGTACTCCGGATGGCCAGGGAAATCGTGAGGAAGGTGGCGGAGGAGATTGCCAGAAAGCTGGAACAGGAGATCCGGGTGTCCTTTTTCGGGCAGATTAACCGCAATGCCAGCAGCCCGGTGAAGTCGGCGCGGAACCTGGACATGAAGAAGACCATCCGCATGAACCTGAAAAATTATGATACGGAAAACAGACAGCTTGTACTGAAAAACGTTTATTTTAATTCGCGGATGAAGAAATATAACCAGTGGAGGGTCATTATCTGTGTGGACGAAAGCGGTTCCATGCTGGATTCCGTTATCCACAGCGCCATAATGGCGGGGATTTTCGCCAAGCTTCCCATGCTGGATACCAAGCTGGTGATTTTCGATACCAATGTGGTGGACTTGAGCGGCTATGTGGAGGACCCGGTGGAGGCGCTGATGAGCGTCCAGCTGGGCGGCGGCACCAACATTGCGGGGGCATTGAACTACTGTGAAGGTTTGATCGATTTTCCGTTCAGGACTATGGTGGTGCTTGTGACGGATCTCTATGAGGGCGGCGGCTATCAGCGGCTTTACAGCACGGCCAAGGGCATTATAGAGAGCGGGGCGAAGCTGGTGGTACTCACGGCCCTGGACATGGACGCCAATCCTAACTATGACAGGAACGCGGCGGCAGTGCTGGCGGACATGGGGGCTTTCGTCGGAGCCATGACGCCGGAGGAGCTGGCAGGGTGGATGGGGAAGATTATCGCGTAGATGCGGATTCAATGATCTGCGGGGAGGGACAATGCAGGACAATACGAAGGGAAAAACATTGATGCAGTTGTTTCTAAGCACGCTGTATATCAGCTCGTTTACATTCGGGGGCGGCTTCGTCATCATTACATTTATGAAAAAGAAGTTTGTGGATGAGCTGCATTGGATAGACGAGAATGAAATGCTGGATCTGGCAGCGCTGGCGCAGTCCTCGCCGGGGGCAATCGCAGTCAATGCGGCGATTCTGGTGGGATGGCGTGTGGCAGGTTTTGCGGGTATGCTGACGGCAGTCATTGGTACCATAGTGCCGCCCATGCTGATATTGACGGTGATATCCTTTTTCTATCAGGCATTTGCCGAGAACCTTTATATGGCGCTTCTGCTGAAGGGCATGCAGGCGGGGGTAGTAGCGGTGATACTGGATGTGGTCTGGGGGCTTGGCGGGAAGGTTGTAAAGGAACGCAGCCTGTTTTTATGCGTTGTGATGGCGGCGGCTTTCGTGGCAACTGCGGTATTTCAGGTGAATGTCATTCTGATTATACTGGCGGCTGCAGTGCTGGGCGTGCTGCGGGCGTTTTGGAACAGGCGGGCTTCTTCGTAGGAGACGGATATTCGGACCCGGGAGCAGCATGCCGGAAGGAGAAGGCGGACGGAGCTTGGTGCAGCCGGAACGGGAATTCTGCGTTTCGGGAATGAAAGAGAGGGAGGAGACGGGAGTGGAATGATTTATCTGAAATTGTTTTTCAGCTTCTTAAAGATAGGCATGTTCAGCGTCGGGGGCGGATACGCCGCGATGCCGCTGATTCAGAGCGAGGTGGTATCCGGCCACGGGTGGCTGAGTATGGGTGAATTCACGGATTTGATTACGATTGCGGAGATGACGCCGGGACCCATTGCGGTAAATTCCGCAACCTTTGTGGGGATTCGGATTGCGGGTGTCCCCGGGGCATTTGCCGCTACCTTCGGATGTATATTTCCGTCCTGCATTATTGTGTCGCTCCTGGCTTTTATCTACCGCAAATATAAAAACGTATCCGTGCTGCAAAATATCCTGGCAGGCCTGCGACCTGCGGTGGTGGCATTGATAGCCGGCGCAGGGATTTCTCTCCTGCGCGCGGTGGCGGTGGGGGAAGCGCCTCTGCAGCCGGCAAATATGAACTGGGTGGGGCTTGGACTGTTTGCGGCCGCGCTCTTTATCCTGAGGAAATGGAAGTGGAATCCGATTCTGGTGATGCTGCTGTGCGGGATTGCCAATCTGGGAATCGGTGTCCTTACCGGAAAGGGATAGGAATCGACTTACCCTTTCGTGCTGTCGCGCAGCGACTATACCCAAAAACGTAATTAATTGCCGTCTGCACAGTATAACGAGTGAACGCGTCGGCAATCCGGAACTGAAAGCGGCAATTAAATGCGTTCACGAGAATAAATTAGGAGGAAACATGTATATTGCGAATGAAACACGTTATGACAGGATGCAGTACAACAGATGCGGAGCCAGCGGCCTGAAGCTTCCGGCGGTGTCTCTGGGGCTGTGGCACAATTTCGGATCCAACGGCAATTTTGACACCATGACGGACATGTGCCGGACCGCGTTCGACAACGGAATCACCCATTTTGACCTGGCCAACAATTACGGACCGGTACCCGGCGCCGCGGAGGAGAATTTCGGGTGCATTCTGAAGAAGGGCCTGGGCGCATACCGGGACGAGCTGGTGATCTCCACCAAGGCGGGGTATGATATGTGGCCCGGTCCTTACGGGGACTGGGGAAGCAGGAAATATCTGGTGGCAAGCCTGGACCAGAGCCTGCGCAGGATGGGGCTGGATTATGTGGATATCTATTATCATCACAGGCCGGACCCGGGTACGCCGCTGGAGGAGACTGCCGGGGCGCTGGACAGCATCGTCAGGAGCGGTAAGGCGCTTTATGTGGGTATTTCCAATTATAATAAGGAGCAGACGGCTGCCATTGCGGCGCTGTTTCGGAAGATGGGGACGCCTTTTATCATCAACCAGAGGCGGTATTCCATGTTGGACCGCGGGATTGAGGCGGATGGCCTGAAGGATTACGCCGCAAAAAACGGCATCGGTATTATCACCTTCTGCCCGCTGGCACAGGGGCTTTTAACGGACAGATACCTAAACGGAATTCCGGAGGACAGCCGTATCCGCACGGACGGAAGATTTCTGAAGGAGGATGCCGTCCGGCAGGAGACTATACAAAAGGTACGGGCATTGGGCGAAATTGCCGGAGAGCGGGGCCAGAGCCTGGCACAGATGGCATTGGCATGGATTCTCCGGGACGGGGATATCACGAGCGTTCTCATCGGCGCGTCCAAAGCTTCCCAGATACTGGACAATGTGGGGATGCTTTCCAATCTGCATTTCAGCGGGGAGGAAAGAGAGCGTATCGACAGGATATTAGGTTGAGAAAAAGGGATGGGGAGACTTCACGGCGGCCACATCCCGAATAGGATATCGGAGGAGCGTAAAGGGAGACGGTATGAGCGATTGGAAAGACAGACTGGCCGAGGTGGATGACGATTATCTTGTGGGCCTCAGCAATAAGGGAATCGTCAAACGGGCTTATAAGGATAAGGGGGAAGTCGCGGCAGCGGTTCAGAGCATGGGGGAAGAGGCGTCCGTAAAGGTGGGGGAGGAAACCGTCACCGTGCGGTATCCGCTGGCGGAAAGCAAATGCAGCTGCCCATCCAGGAGCATGTGCCGCCATGTGGTGCAGGCGATACTGGTCTTAAAGGAAAGCTGCCTGTCGAAAGAGGCGACGCGGGACGGGGCTGCAGGTGATGAAGTGCCGCAGGCCCAGGGCGGGGAAGCCGGCGGGGACACAGATACAGCCTTGCGCGGTGAAGTGCCGCAGGCCCAGGGCGGGGAAGCCGGCGGGGACACAGGTACAGCCTTGAAGCGGGAAGCCGGAATCTCTGCAGGGAGCGTGCAGGAAAGCCGGGAGTATGCCGCAGGAGCGGAAGCGCAGAAGAAATCCCCGGAAAATGGCTCCGGCATCGCAGAAAATACGGCAGTGTGGAAAGAAATAAATGCTTATCCGTTTGAAAGGCTTAAAAAAGTACTTGGAACCCGCCAGTTCCAGTCCTTTGTAAACCAGGCCGCTGCCGGCATTCAGCCCGCCGTCAGGTCTTCCTCAGTGGTTACGGTGCAGCTGCCGCGGCAGGAGCATACGGTAAAGCTGCTGTCTCCCCTGGAATATTCTACCTGCAGCTGCCATAAAAAGGAAATGTGCGTACATAAGGCCGCGGCCATACTCTGGTGTCAATTGGAATCCGGCGTCCTTACAAAGAAAGTGCTGCTTGGGGAGATTATGGAGACCCAGGAATATGATATGGCGAGGGTGAAGGAAGCGGCCGGACAGATGAAGGTGTTTCTGGAGGAGCTTTTTGCCACAGGGCTTTCCCGGACCTCGTCGGATGTGCTGGATTATCTGGAGCGCCTTGCCATCATCAGCCATAACGAGGGGCTGGCGAAGTTTGAGGGCTATTTCCGCGCCCTTTCCGATACCTATGACAGGTATTTTGCAAGGAAAGCCGCTTTTAAAACGGAGGACTTGACGGAGCAGATAACGAGGCTTTACAGGCGGGTGGAAATGCTGCTGAAGGCGGAGGATACGGCCGGGGTGGCCGGACTGGCAGGGGAGTTCCGGGCGGACTATCTTCCGGTGGGAAATCTGGATTTGATCGGGATTGCCATGGAGCATTTTGAGAGCCGGAACGGATATGAGGGGGAAACCATTTATTTTCTGGAGGAACATACCAAAAAGTGGTACACCTACACCAATGCAAGGCCGGTGTTTTATGATTCCCACAAGAAGCGGGGCTATACGGAGAAGGGGCAGGCGCCCTGGGGGCTGAACCTTACTTTTGAGAACCTGCTGAAGGTAAGGATTCACCTGACGGGGGCAAAATGTGACGAGAGAAACCGTCTCTCCTCCAGCCAGGAGACGAAGGGGGAAGTCACAGGGGAGCAGGGACTTGAAATTTCTGATATAAAAGGCTGGTATTATCGGGATTTCGACAAACTTTTTTCAGAGCAGATCTGGAGACAGCAGAGGGCATGGCTGGCGGAGCAGGGGGATGCCGGGAGTGCGCAGGGAGACGGAGGCCCGGAAAACGGCGGCACCGGGAAAGGTGTGGAGCTGGTATTTGTCCGGCCGTCTGACTGTGCGAAGGCAGAGTTTTCCCAGACGGGGCAGCAATTGACTTTGCCCCTGTATGATCAAGCGGGGCGGGAGCTTCTGGTGGAGGTGGCTTATTCGAAACAGGAATCCGGCACCATACGGTATCTGGAGAGAATTTCCGAGAGGAAGCTGCCGTGCTTCATAGGGAAGATCTATCTGAAGGACGGGCGGGTGCGTATGTATCCGGTGGATTTGATAGAGATAGAGGAAGCTTTCGGGAGCGGGGACGTTACGGGTGTGGATGCCCGGGAGGAACCCCGCAATCCCGGGCAGGGAGACGCGGCTGCGCATACCGAAGCAGAGGGGCTTGAAGAGGGAGAAGATTCGGAATCCGGCATGGAGGCAGGCCGGGAAGCCGAAGAGGACGGTCCGGGGAATGCCTTTACGGGGCGAAAGACCAAATATGAGGCGATAGAGGAGCTGGCCGCGGAAGCCGCTTCCCTGTTGGAGGATTTGTTCCAGAGCGGCTTTGATACGGTTCACGACAGCACGCTTAAAAGTATACAGAAAAACGCTGATCTGACGGCGCAGTTCGGGATGGCTTATCTGTCTGAGCTGTTGTCCGGCCTGGGGGAAGAAATCAGCTTAAGCCGCCATCGAATGGAAAAAAGGACTGCCGCCCTGGCAGGGATTTATACAAATGTGAATGAATACCTGTATTTCTGCAGGCAGAAGGCGGCATATGACAGAGGGAAAGAGTATTATCTGGAGATTTCCTGACGCCCGGACGGTGAACGGGTATCAGTGGTGCTGCGGAAAGGACGACGGGGAGCGATGAAGGCGGAAATCAACAGGCATATTGATGTGCTGGACGGCGTAAGGGCATTGGCGGTGGGATTTGTAGTATGGTTTCATTTCTGGCAGCAGAGCTGGCTGACGCCTTCGGCCGGCTTCCGCGGCAGCTTAAGTGCCTGGTTCGGTTTGGAAGGCTTCGGGCTGGAACGGTTTGTGCGGCACGGGTATCAGTTTGTGGATATGCTGATTCTGCTGAGCGCCTTCTGTAATTTCTACCCCTATGCAAGATCCATCCTGCTGGAGGAACCCTGGCCGGACACCCGGACATTCTATCTGAAGCGGGCGGCCAGGATACTGCCCTCTTATTACCTGAGCCTGGGGGTGATGGCAGCGGTTCTGTTTGCGGAGGGAATGTCTGCCGACGGCTTTTTCTGGAAGGATCTGTTTGCCCATATTTTCTGTATTGCCCCCTTTTTTCCGGATACCTGCCTGGGGACGAATTTCAGCGGCGCACTGTGGACGGTGCAGATAGAGGTCCTGTATTACATCCTGCTTCCGTGGATTGCAAGGCTGTTCCGCAGACAGCCCGTGCTTACCTGTACCGCATTGTGGGGCTGCGGGCTTGCCTCCGCCAATGGCATCCTTATCTATAAGGCGGATATGATAAGGGCAATGGAGAATCATATGTTTACCTTCGCGGGATGCTATGCCAACGGAATGCTGCTGTGCATGCTTTATATTACCTTGAAAAAGCAGCAGGGGGAAAACCGATATACCAGGTTAGCGGCGACCGTGCTCTTTCTGTGCGCGGTCCGGCATCTGCACGGGATGATGGGGCTGCTGGGAGGGGAGGACCGACTCCTGGTACAGCTTGGGCAGAGATTTGAGCTGTCCCTGACATTTTGCGGCATTCTCATGGGGCTTTTCTTTGCCGGGAGATGGGCAGTGAGAATCTTTTCGGGCAGGATAATGAGGTTCATTGCGGCAATATCGTATAATTTATACATATGGCATCAATATCTGGCGGTGAAATGCAAGGGATACCGAATCCCGTTCTGGGAGGGAGACACGCCGCCCAATATGCTGGGGGACAGGCTGTGGATGTGGAAATACCAGATACTGATTATCGTGGTTTCGCTGGCGGTTGCCGCCGTTTTGACCTATGGGGTGGAAAAGCCCGCGGCAGCTTTTCTTTTCAAACGTACGGGAGTCAAAAGCCGGGAGGGATTGTGAAGAACCTCCCGGCTTTTGAACTGCGGACCGGCTGGAAATGAGGGCCGGAGGGGTTCACCACGTATCCGGGACCCGGTAGAGTACGGTGTCGCCGCAGGAGAAAATTTCCGTAAAATATGTCCGGAACGCCGCTTCGTCGGGCTGATAATCCTCCCGCTCGAAAGCGGAGATGACCACGTAGGACACATTGTATTTTTGGAATAAATCCATGTACTCCAGAGGGGCTTCGTACATCAGCTTCAGATCGGCTTTCCGCTGTGTGGTATCCAGGCCGTGGAAATAAAGGAAGGAATCCGCACCGCATACGATATTACGACCTGAAAGAGATGTTATTTCGTTATTGTGCCGCGTCCCGGTGAGATAGACCGCATCGGGAGGGGTATTTTCCTCCGCGTATCCGGCCAGGCTGACCTGAGATGTGCTGTAGAGCCGGTATCGGGAGACCGCTTCCCTGCCCAGTGTCAGCACGGCGGAAAAGACGGCGGAAAAAAGGAACAGCGCGGACAGGACGCCAAGGGAACGGCGCAGTCCCGGTTCCGTCACCGGGGAACGCAGATTATCGTAAATGCGGAAGACATAGTCCGCCGCACCGATGCACAACAGCAGGTATGCCGGGTACAGGATCTTATTGTTGTCATAGGTGTTCGGAGTGAATACCACCAGTTCCCCCAGCCACCACAGGAACAGGGCGGGGAGAAACAGAGGGGCGCGCTTCCGGCTGCAGGTGCAGGCAGCTCCGATAATGGGGAGCAGCGTGATGCCTATATTTTTCAGATAGAACCAGGGATAAAAGTCCCCCTGGTTGCCCCAGTTAAAATGTCCCCGGAGGAAGCCGCCCCGGGCAACCTGGCCGAAGGTCCAGAAGAGCAGCTGGGGCAGCGCCAAGAGCAGGAGGCATGCCGCATAAATTCCCCAGCCCTGCAGCAGCTCCCGCAGGCCCTCCCGCCGTATATGGCGTACCAGCAGCAGGATTCCCAAAATCAGGGCGGCGGCAAAGGGACCGATTCCCGCTGCCATAAGCCCTTCCGGGGGTATTGCCCCGCTGGCCGACCAATGCTGTATCAGGCACATAATGACCACGAACAGGGCCAGGACCCATCCGCCCGGACAGGTAAAAATGCGTCGGCGGGAGGAAAACTTGTCCGCGGAAACGGGTGCGGCTTTTGACAGGAGCCACAGGAGCATCCACACGGCGCTGATGACGCAGGCGGTTAAGAAGGAGTGGGTATGGATCATGGGCAGGGCGGCGGCAAAGAGTCCTGCCGGCAGGAAAAGCTCTCTGCGGTTGCGGAAGACAGCCCTGTACAGCAGCCAGAGGAAGGGGAACAGGACGGCATATCCGAACAGGGTTGCCCGCTGGGGCAGGAGCATATCCGCGATGATGTTGACCCAGCGGATATTCTGGTTGATCAGATTCGTGGGCGTGGTATAGAAGCCGGTAAAAATATCCGAAAAACGGTATGCCTGTTCCCGGGACCAGTCCAGAAAATAAGAAAATCCCAGCCCGCCGTTGAAAAAGAAGAGTATAAGGACCAAAAGGGCGACAGAACGTGCCCGGCAGGGAGATTCCGCCGCGGCTGCGGCAAACAGGTATACGGCAGTCAGAATCTGCGCCATGGCAAACAGCATGGGAAGGATATAGGCAGCACGCAGGGACGCGCCGAACAGCAGCAGGGCGGAGGAAATACTGTCCGAGAGAAAAGGGTAGGACAGCCGTACGCCGGGCATGATGGAGTAATCCGGGGGGAAGGTGTGCTGCCTGGCAAGGCTGGTGATAAAGCCCAGGTGCATGTTCATATCGCCGTAGGTACACTGCCCGGTGCTAAGGCTTTCCCCTTCCGTCGGAAGGAGCGTGTGGGTATACAGCAGGAATACCCAGAGCAGCATGACGGAAAAAAAGAAGACGGCGAAGGACCCATGGGCTTTCAGGCATTTGACGGGCTGCGTCAGGCGGGCCGTAAGGTCATGCCGCCTGCTCAGCCGCAAAAGGGCGAACAGCAGCGCAGGCAGCGTGAGAAGCAGGGCAAGCATATGCGACAGCAGCGTAAAATCAAAGAAAAAAGAGAGAAGCGCCGCCAGCCATACGGCCAGAAGAGAGCCGGCGGCGCTGCCTGTCAATAATCCGGAGAGCAGGGCTTCCCGGCGCAGCACAAGGAAAGCCAGTGAGATTCCCAGCAGCTGAAAATAAAGATAGTATGCGGTTCCCGATATGGTTCCTGCCAATGTACCGTACATAATCATTTCCTTTCTTCATTTGGAGATAAATGGCGCTGCGGCTGTGTGTCCGGCCGCATTTTTATCATAATATAAGGCCTGGGAAATGTCAATTTCCAAAAGGGACGGCGCTTTTTCTTCCGGCAGGCGATAAAAGTTGCGGTATCCGCGAATTTTTGGTATACTGAATCTGTCGTCACCATTGATTGGGATGTGCGCCGAAGCGCACGCCGGGAGGTATAAAAATGAGCATAACATTATCACAGGCGAGGGAAAAACTGGAAAAATACGGCCAGGAGCATGTACTGAAGTATTACGGGGAGCTGTCCGATGGGGAAAAGGCGGCGCTTCTGGCACAGATTGAAGTCTCCGATATGGATGTAATCGATTCCTGCAGACATCCGGAGGAGCTGCTTCAGAGAGGCGCAATCACGCCCCTTGCGGCCATGCAGCTGCCGGAGATTGAGGCGGAGCGGGAGAGCTTTACCGCAGCCGGGCTGGAGGCTATCAGGGCAGGTAAGGTGGGCGCGGTCCTTCTGGCCGGAGGCATGGGAACCAGGCTTGGCTCCGACGAGCCGAAGGGTGTATACAATGTGGGGATTCACAGGAAACTCTATATTTTTGAGTGCCTGATCAATAATCTACTGGATGTGGTGAGGCAGGCGGACGCCTGGATTCATCTGTTTGTGATGACCAGCGACAAGAACCACGAGACTACGGTACGCTTTCTGACGGCGCATGATTTTTTCGGCTATCAGGCAGAGTACGTTCACTTTTTCAGGCAGAAGATGGCATTGGCAGTGGATTATGACGGGAAGATTTTCCTGGAGGAAAAAGGGAAGATGGCCAGTTCTCCCAACGGAAACGGCGGCTGGTTCGTGTCCCTGAAGGATGCGGGGCTGCTGGAGCTGGTTCATGAGACAGGCATTGAGTGGCTGAATGTATTCGCGGTGGACAATGTACTCCAGAAGATTGCCGATCCCTGTTTTGTGGGCGCAACCATTCGGAAGGACTGTGCCGTGGGCGCAAAGGTGGTCAGCAAGGTGACGCCGGACGAGAAGGTGGGGGCAATCTGCCTGGAGGATGGAAAGCCATCCATTGTGGAATACTATGACATGACGGAGGAGCTGCTGGAGGCGAAGGACGCCAAGGGAGAGCCTGCCTACAACTTTGGAGTCATCCTGAATTATCTGTTCAGCGTGGCGCAGCTGGAGCGGATCTGGTCCCAGAGCCTGCCCCTGCATGTGGTGGAGAAGAAGATTCCGTACATCGGCGAAGACGGCATTCCGGTAAAACCGGAGGAGCCAAACGGCTACAAATTCGAGAACCTGGTGCTGGATATGATCCATCAGATGGAAAGCTGCCTGCCCTTTGAAGTCGTTCGGGAGAAGGAATTCGCGCCCATCAAGAACAGAACGGGTATCGATTCCGTGGAAAGCGCCAGAGAGCTGCTGCGTAGAAACGGTGTGGAACTGTAGGCTTGTGCGGATTGGGGCGGGTAAGGGACACCGGGTTTCGGAGAATGTCTGTACGTGCCGACTCAAATAACATTTTGACAGGTTCTGCCAACATATAAATATTGAGAAAGTCAGTGGTTTCCGGTATTCTGGATACGGAAAGAAGACATACGACAGAAAACACAGGTATGGATTTTCTATCGTCATTCAAAGGGGCGCGGCACGGCGGGGCTGCCGGGAGGCGCGCAGAAAAGAGGGTTTGATGAAGATTTTGGTGACAGGCGGCGCCGGATATATCGGCAGCCATACGGTAGTGGAGCTGCAGCAGGGGGGATATGAGGTGGCAGTGCTGGACAATCTGAGCAATGCCAGCGAGAAATCCCTTGAGCGGGTGGAAGCGATTACCGGAAAGAAGGTTCCTTTTTACAAGGCGGATATTCTGGACAGAGATGCCCTGAATGAGATTTTTGACAAAGAGAAGGTGGATGCGGTAATCCATTTCGCAGGGCTGAAGGCGGTGGGCGAGTCCGTACGGAAGCCGTGGGAATACTATGAGAACAACATTGCCGGGACACTGACGCTGGTGGACGTGATGAGGAAGCACGGCGTGAAGAACATCATTTTCTCCTCCAGTGCCACCGTATACGGCAATCCGGCCGTCATACCCATCACGGAGGAATGCCCCAAGGGACAGTGTACCAATCCTTACGGCTGGACCAAATCCATGCTGGAACAGATTCTCTCCGATATCCAGAAGGCTGACCCGGAATGGAATGTGATACTGCTTCGCTATTTCAATCCCATAGGTGCGCATAAGAGCGGAACCATGGGCGAGAATCCCAACGGCATTCCCAATAACCTGATGCCCTACATCACGCAGGTTGCGGTGGGGAAGCTGCCGGAGCTTGGCGTTTTCGGAGACGATTACGATACGCCTGACGGCACCGGTGTAAGGGACTACATCCATGTAGTAGACCTGGCCGTGGGACATGTGAAGGCGCTGAAGAAAATAGAGGAAAACGCGGGGCTGAAGATTTATAATCTGGGTACCGGTGTGGGATACAGCGTACTGGACCTGGTGAAGAATTTTGAGGAAGCTACAGGGGTAAAGATCCCCTATACAATCAAGCCCAGGAGGGACGGGGACATTGCCGCCTGCTATTCGGACGCCTCCCTTGCCGGGGAAGAGCTGGGATGGGCCGCGCAGCGCGGTATCAGGGAGATGTGCGAGGATTCCTGGAGATGGCAGAAGAATAACCCCAACGGATACGAGGGATAAAAAAGGGGGCTGTGGAACAGCCCTCTTTTACTGTACGGGCACGACGGGGTTCATGCCACATACAGGTACATGAAAATGAAGTGGCACATGCTGCCCGCCATGACGAACAGATGGAATACCTCGTGGGAGCCGAAGGCTTTATGCCTGGTATTGAACAGGGGAAGCTTCAGGGCGTAGATAACGCCGCCCGCCGTATAAATGAGTCCTCCTGCCAGCAGCCACAGGAAGGCGGCGGCGCACAGCGTATCCAGCAGCCGGCCGAAGACCAGCACGCATACCCAACCCATGGCGATATAAATAACGGAGGAAAACCATTTGGGACAGGTAATCCAGCAGGCTTTCACCAACATGCCCGCAACCGCAATCCCCCAGACCAGGGCCAGCATGGTGTAGCCCACGTCGCCGCCCAGCACGATCAGGCATACAGGTGTGTAGGAGCCGGCGATGAGAACAAAAATCATCATATGGTCCAGCTTGCGGAAAATACGCAGGTACCTTCCGGTGAGGTTTACGGAGTGATAGGCGGCGCTTGCGCCGTAGAGTAAAATCATGCTTGCCATAAAGACGGCCATGGCGGCGAAATGGCTCCCGCCGGAGGAAACCCCTGCCTTGACAAGCAGCGGCACCGCCGCAAATACGGCCAGCATCATGCCGATAAAATGTGTAATGGCGCTTCCGGGTTCTCTGATTGTAATCTGCATATCCATACCTCCTGGTTCGTTATCCACAACAATAATATATTGTTTATTGTCTGCATTGGTGCCTAAACTATACATCGAGGTACTCTAAACGATATATAGAGAATAGAAAAAACAACATGTAGTTTTGAAAACTACTTCTTGGATAATATTATACCAGGAACGGAAAAATGTCAACACTAATCTTCTTCAATTACCTGAATTTCCAGATAATCAAAGTCAATGCCCTCTATAAAGCTGTCCTGTGTAAACCGCGCCTTGCCGTGGCGCCTGAAGTCGGATATGGTTTTGTCCAGCCATACGGGCCGTCCCAGGTCAAACCGGGCGCATATTTCATCCAGGGCGCGGAAGACCTTGTGGGTCCGGGTGTCGGCGCTGCCGTCTTCAATGCAGGTGTCCTGCAGCATATGATTGTCTTTGAAAGTTCTTGCCCATAATCGAAACATAATCTCAATTACCCCATTCCGGTCCCGGGTATGTTCTGCCGGCGCCCAGGCATGGCGGAACATGTGCCGTTTCCGGTTCCGTGTATTTTATTCGGCGCCTGCCGCAAACAGGCGCCGGTTTCAATCATATGGTAATCGATTCTTCACGGAAATGCAAGCCATACACCCGGTTTTGGAAAAAAGGATTATTTTTTTATGAATTGGGTACATTTATCTGACCGTTTATGATATAATGATCTTATTTGGCAGACCCATTCGCGGCGGGAATCTGACGGATGAATAAAAGGTCCGCCTAAAAGGAGCTGAAATGGAACTGAGAGAAGGCAACGGAGAGGGAATTGACAGTTGGAAAGAGGTAACCCTGATCTATAAAGCTGCCCTCAAGATGATTACGACAAAGATGGAGATTCTGAACGACGAGTTTCAGCATGTGCATCGTTATAATCCCATCGAGCATATCAAAGCCCGCATTAAGACACCGGAAAGCATTGTGAAGAAGTTAAAGCGCGACGGCCATGAATCAACCATTGACAACATGATAAAATACATAAACGACATAGCGGGCATAAGGGTGATATGCTCTTTCACTTCTGATATATACAGGATTGCCGACATGATCAGCGAGCAGAGAGACATCCGGGTGATAGCGGTTAAGGATTACATTACGTTTCCCAAATCCAGCGGCTATAAAAGTTATCATATGATCGTGACGGTGCCGGTGTATTTGTCGGACAGGACGGTGGACACCAAGGTAGAGATACAGATCAGGACGGTTGCAATGGATTTCTGGGCCAGCCTGGAACATAAGATTCACTACAAATTTGAGGGGGATGCGCCGGAACATATCAGGAACGAACTGGTTGAATGCGCCAAGATGGTGTCTGACCTGGACGCCAGGATGCTGAAGCTGAACGAAGAGCTTATTGCCATTGCCAATGAGCGTATGCTGTAATGTCGGTGCTTAAAGCGGACAGCGGGAAGGAAACGACCACATCCGGCACACAAAAGCGGGAGGAAAAGAAATGGATCTATTTATGGATAAGCTGTCTTCGAAGTCGACAGCGCAGGAGATTATCAAGGCGAACACGGCAGCGGACGTGGAGGAGCTGAACAGATGGAAAAAGCAGGCCGCCGACTACAGCGAATGTCTGATGAAAATGCATAAGCTGGTGGACGAGGGACTGACGAAGCTGGCATGCAGCCAGGTGGAGACCGTTGCGCTGGGAGGACTTGTGGAGGAAAACGCCGAGGGAATCAGAATGCTGCAGCAGGATACGGAGAGTTTTAAGCTGCTCCTGGAGCGGCTGCAGGAACAGGTCGACAGTATGGGCAGTTCGGTTGCCGCACAGCTGGAATCCATCTCCCGGTCGCTGGAGGAGAAGGAGCCGGAAGCGCCGTCGGCGGAGCTTCTGGAGAGGCTGGATGCCGTGGAGGAGAATGTACACAAGGAATGTGTAAAGGTGTACCGCAATGTGCAGGCCGTGATGGTGGAGGAGAGCGGCAAGCAGGCGGTGGACATTGACAGGACGAAGATGCATGTGAAGAGTATGAAGAAAAAGGTCACCGCATTGCTGGTGATTGCCATATTCGGATTGCTGTCCGGCCTGGCAGGCGTGGTGCTGCAGATATTGAATATGATGAATTACAAGTTTTTTTAAAGTCCGGCCCGGCAGGGCAGAACAGGAATGACCGGGGAATGCGGGGCAGCTTCCGGATAAAAGAGAGGATGGGCGAAAATGATGGCAAAAGAGATCTGGAAACCGGGAAACATGCTCTACCCTCTGCCGGTGGTCCTGGTGAGCGTGGCGGACGGAGACGGGAGATACAATCTGATTACAATAGCCTGGGCGGGCACGGTATGCACGAATCCGCCCATGGTCAGCATTTCCGTCCGTCCGGAACGATATTCCTATCCCATTCTGCGGGAAACGGGGGAGTTTGTGATTAACCTGGCAACCAGGGAACTGGCATATGCCACGGATTACTGCGGCGTGAAAAGCGGCAGGGATGTGGACAAATTCAGCGCATTGGGGCTGACGGCACTTCCGGGAGAAAAAGTCCGGGCGCCGCTTCTGGGAGAGAGTCCTGTGAACATTGAGTGTAAAGTGGTACAGGTGACGGAGCTGGGATCCCATCATATGTTTTTGGCGGAGGTGGCGGCTGTCCATGCGGACGGGAAATATATGGACGGCAAACACAAATTTCATTTGGACAAGGCTGAACCCATTGTCTATTCCCACGGCGCTTATTTTGTGTGCGGAGAACAGCTGGGGACTTTCGGGTACAGCGTGAAGAAGCGATAATCTGACTTTATTTCGGGCAGGGCGTGTTTCGGTACGCCTTTTTTGGACGGATAGGGGCGGGATGAAGCGCCTTTTCCCGCGTCGGCGGGAATATGTATAAAATATATCTGAGCGGGTAAAATACGATGGAGGGATTGCTTTATGCTGCTGCGGAGCCGGCGCCGCATGAAGGGCAACCCGGAATAAGAACAGATGTTCGGTAATGGAAGGAGCCGGCTGTTTTCGGACGGGGCATCGGAATTGGAAAACGTATGAAAAAGAAAATGAATGATAAAAAGTACAGGTTTACATATATTAAGGCCACATTGGGCACCCTGTTGATAGGAGTCCTATTTCTGAAGGGATACACGCCCTTTGAACCTACGGGAGAGAATTTTTTCCATATCCAGGTCAACGGCAGGGATGTGGGCACCCTGGGCGACAGGGACCGGATAGAGGAACTGCTTCTGCAGGCGAGGAAAAATGTGGCGGCATCCAGCGATGAGCTGGTATTCATGAAGGCGGATATGTCCGTAACGGGTGAGGAGGTACTCTGGGGAGAGACGGACAGGGAAGAGGATGTGGTGGAGAGGATGGAAGAGGCGCTGAGAAGCAGCATCCGGGAAACCCTTCACCGGGCCTACACATTGAAAATCAATGAGTATACCATCAATCTGGCCAGCATGGAGGAGGTGCGCCGGCTTCTCCAGGCGGCGCTGGACAAGTACGGCGGCGCCGGCACATTTTCCGTGGAGATTAAGGGGGAAGAAGAACGGGAATTCAGTGTCCTTACCGCCGGTGTAATTGACAGCCGGCAGCAGGAGGAAGAAGAACGGTGCCAGGGCATGGAGGGCGGTGTTCAAAGCTTTTTCTCGGAGCTTACAGGGGAACCCCAAAGGACGGAACCCCGGAATTTTGAGGATTTCGAACTGGGAATCCGGACCATGGGCTTTGCGGAGAACGTGGAGATTGTGGAGGTATATCTGCCGGAAAGCCAGCTGACGCCCGTGGAGGAAGCCATCAACCTGGTCATTATGGAACAGGAGACCCCCAGCATCTACGAGGTAGTGTCAGGCGATACCCTGTCGGAGATATCCATCAAGGTGAACATTCCCATGGAGACAATCATTGCCATGAATGATTTCCTGGAGGACGAGAACACCATGCTCCGCGTAGGGGACGAGCTGCTGATTACGGTACCCGAACCTGAACTGTCCGTGAACAGGGTGGAGGAGGAATATTACGAGGAAATATATGACGCAGATGTCATTTATGTGGAAAATGACAACTGGTATACCACGGATATGGTGGTGCGTCAGCAGCCTTCGGCAGGATTTCGAAAGGTAATTGCGGATGTGTCCTATGTAAATGACAAGGAGACGGGCAGGGAGATTATCAAGGAAGAAGTGGTTATGGAGGCTGTGGCCAAGGTTGTGGAACGGGGCACGAAGATTCCGCCTACGTATATCAAACCGATTTCCGGCGGAAGGAAGAGTTCGGGCTTCGGCAGGCGCTCCGCACCCAAGAGAGGCGCCAGCTCCTACCATAAGGGGATCGACTGGGCGACACCTACGGGAACGGCTGTCTATGCATCCTGCGGCGGTACGGTGGTCAAGGCCGGATGGGGAAGCGGTTACGGATACGTGGTTTATATTGACCATGAAGACGGCAGGCAGACCAGGTACGGTCATCTGAGCAAAGTGCTGGTATCGGCGGGGCAGAAGGTGAAGCAGGGAGAGAAAATCGCTCTCAGCGGCAATACCGGCGTCAGCACAGGACCCCATGTTCATTTCGAAATCCTGATAAACGGTGTCCAGGTAGACCCGCTGAAATATCTGGATTAAGATCTTAGAATATATGTTCTGTTTACAAATAAGAGAAAGTATGATAACATGGCTTTTGTTGAAAAAAGGACGGGGCGCTGACCCCGAGCAGAGGAAAATCGAATGGAACAATATGTGATCAAGGGCGGGAATCCGTTGGTAGGGGATGTGGAGATAGCAGGAGCCAAGAATGCGGCGCTTCCTATCTTTGCGGCGGCGGCCATGGCGGATGAGACCGTATATATAGATAACATTCCCGATGTACGTGATATTGATGTGATGCTGGGCGCGTTGAGCAGTACAGGTGTGATGGTGAAGAAGGTCAGCCGGCACAAGGTTATGATTAACGGAGGTAATGTTCACAATCTTACGGTAGACAGCGAAGGGTGTAAGAAAATCAGAGGTTCCTACTATCTTCTTGGGGCGTTTCTGGGAAAGTATAAATATGCCGAGGTGGTGCTTCCCGGCGGCTGCGACATCGGAAGCCGGGCTGTAGACCAGCACCTGAAAGGCTTCCGTGCGTTGGGGGCGGAGGTCATTATCGAACACGGATTGATCAAGGCGAAGGCCGAGCGTCTGCGCGGCGGCCATATCTATATGGACAAGGTCAGTGTGGGGGCCACCATCAATGTGATGATGGCGGCCACGCTGGCGGAAGGCATGACCATTATAGAGAACTGTGCGAAGGAACCCCATGTGGTGGATGTGGCCAATTTCCTGAACAGCTGCGGGGCCAACGTGAAGGGCGCCGGCACGGACGTCATCAGGATACGCGGTGTGGCAAGGCTGCACGGTGCGGACTACACCATCATTCCGGATCAGATTGAAGCGGGCACCTTCATGTTCGCAGCAGCAGTGACCAAAGGGGATGTGACGGTGAAGAACGTGATCCCCAAGCATCTGGAGTCCATCACGGCTAAGCTTCTTGAAATCGGGTGCGAGGTGGAGGAGGCGGATGACTGTATCCGTGTCGTGGCCGCCAAGCCGCCCATGCATACCCAGGTGAGGACGCTTCCCTATCCCGGATTCCCCACGGATATGCAGCCCCAGATTACGGTGGCGCTTGCCCTGGCCAAGGGAACCAGCATCGTGACGGAGAGTATCTTTGAGAACCGCTTTAAATATGTGGAAGAGCTTGTCCGCATGGGAGCCGATATCAAAGTGGAAGGCGGCGACACGGCCATCATTGACGGTGTGCCCAGGTACACGGGAGCCAGCATTACGGTTCCGGACCTGCGCGGCGGCGCGGCCCTTGTGATAGCGGCGCTGGCGGCAGAGGGCTTTTCCACGGTGGACAATATCAAGTATGTGGAAAGAGGCTATGAAGACTTTCATATCAAGCTTCAGAGCCTGGGCGCTCAGATAGAGCTGGTGGAGACGGATAAAGAGCTTCAGAAATTTAAGCTGAAGGTGGGATAAAACTGAATTTGCGGCGAAGAAGGGCCCTTGTTGCCATGTCACCGGCAGCAGGGGTGTTTTTATGCCTGCAGGGGAATGGGCGTATGCCCGAAAATCTGCCGGGCAGCGCCGTTTTCACCGTATTTCGGCATTTGCGCATACCTTGACAAGGATAGTAAAATGCGGTATGATTAGAAAAATATGGTAGCGTCCGAAATACTGACAAACGGCAAGGAAGCGGATGGCTTCGTGCCGTGTGAAGGCATGGAGAGGTGGTGTGAAATCTATGGGGCGTAAAGCAGGCCTGCGCCTTGTGCCGGTGGTGCTGTCGTTTGCGTGCCTGTTTGGGTGCGGCAGCCCGGAACCGGAGAGAAATAATGGAACAGCCGGAGGGGACACGGCGTCTTCACAGCCTCAGGCAGGCAGTACCTCGCAGGTGCAGGAGGTGGAGGACACCCGGGAACCGGCGGATTTTGAGCCGTATCAGGCACCGGAGTTTGCCGATTCTGTTTTTCAGGCGGATATGGCGGAGGGAAACGACAGTGTCCTCCTGGATTTATCCAGTGTCCACCTGGGCTACGGAGCCGTTTCTGCGAAGGCGGATTCCAGAGTCAAGCTGCAGATAACGACGGACGGGGCGAATGATCCCAAATATACTTACGACGTCCCCACGGACGGTACGCCGATCATCTTTCCGCTTACCGGGGGAGACGGGCACTATACCTTTTTCGTGGGAGAAAACGTGTCGGATACAAAATATGCCCAGCTTTACAAGACGGAATGTGACGTGAAGCTGAAGGACGAATTTCAGCCTTTTCTCCGTCCCAGCGTGTATGTCAATTACAGCAGGGATTCCGAATGTGTCGGCAAGGCGGCGGAACTGGCTGCAAATGCGGAGACCGCTCTTGACGTGGTGGAGGCGGTATATCAATATGTCTGTGACAATGTTACGTATGATAAGGAACTGGCCGCTCAGGTACAGGAGAATCCGAAGGTCAAATATGTGCCGGATCTGGACCAGGTGCTGAAGTCGGGGAAGGGAATCTGCTTTGACTATGCTTCTCTGGCGGCCGCCATGCTCCGCAGCCAGGGGATTCCCGTCAAGATGGTATTCGGCGACGTATCTCCCAATAACGTCTATCATGCGTGGAATATGTTTTACACGGAACAGACCGGCTGGGTAAGCGTGCATTTTGAAGTGAAATCCGGGGACTGGAACCGTCTGGATCTGACGTTTTCTGCCAACGGCGCGGACGATACTTTCATCGGAGACGGCAGCAATTATCTGGATCAACTATATTATTGACGGAATTTCGTATATGTTGTCGTGGGGTACGGCAGCGGACGAGAACGGAGTTCCGGTTTGGAGGGAAGATATGAGAGGTAGGAAACTGGATAGTCTGGGGGTCAGCGCGTTCTGCGAGAGCATGGCTATGATGGTGCAGTCCGGAATCCAGATGGACGAAGCCGTGGCGCTCCTTAAATCCGGCGGAGGGCAGGGCGGCTGCCTGGAAGACGGGCTTGTGGTCATGCAGGCGGAGACGGAGGCGGGCAAAGGGCTTTCCGTCGCCATGGAAGCAGCGGGGATTTTTCCGGAATATGCCGTCCGAATGGTGGCGGCGGGAGAGAGCGCCGGACGTCTGGAGGACGTATTGTTCCAGCTGGCCAGGTACTATGCGGACCAGAAGGCCATGACGGATAAATTAAAGAACTCGGTACTGTACCCGGTGGCGATGCTGGCCATTATCATTGTGGTGCTGGCAGTGATGCTGACCATGGTGCTGCCCGCGTTTACGGATGTCTATGACAGGCTGACCGGGAGCATGGCCGCATCTTCCTATTCTTATGTGAGGTGGGCATATGTACTCTGCTGGGCGGCGCTGGCGGTGATGCTGGTGCTGGCGGCGGTGCTTACGGCGGGATTTATTCTGTGGAACAGTAAAAAGCGCGCCGTGATGGAACGCATACTGGGAAAGATTCCCGCCTGCGCCGCCATATTGGAGAGCCTGGGAATGTTTCGCTTTACCGCCGCGCTGTCCACTTTTCTGGCCAGCGGTGAGATGCAGGATATCGCGGTGGCGGAGAGCGTGAAGATGACCTCCTGCAGGCCGGTGGAAGAGAAGGTAAACCGCTGTGCAGGGCGGATGAGCCAGGGGCACGGCATAGCCCAGGCAGCGTATGACGAGGGCTTGTTTGAGCCGGTTTACGGGAGAATGCTTCTGGCCGGGGAACGCAGCGGCAGCCTGGAGTCGGTACTACGGAAGCTGACAAACCTGCTGGCGGAGCACTGCTCCAACCTGGTGGAGCGGCTGGTGGGCATTGTGGACCCCGTTCTGTCAGGAATCCTGATGCTGACGGTGGGACTGTCGCTGCTGAGCATTATGCTGCCGCTGATCGGCATGATGAATTCCATCGGATAAGGCAGGCGGATGTGAAGGATCTGATGTGTGGGCAGACAGTTCGGAGGGGATGCCAATGTATGTTGACAGAAAACGCAGACGGTGGCCATGGCTGGTACTGGCAGCGGCAGCAGTTGCGGCTGTCCTGATTGGATGGCAGCTGGCGTCGTCGGCTTCGGGCCGGGATATGGAGGAAGAAAGCATCGCAGCCCTGAGGGAGGCGGTGGAGCGCAGCGCAAGGCAGTGCTATGTGGTGGAGGGGTTCTATCCGCCCAGCCTGGACTATCTGGAGGAGAATTACGGCCTTCAGATCAATACGGATGAATTCCGTGTATATTATGATGTGTTCGCCTCCAATATAGCGCCGTCCATACAGGTACTCAGCAGGCAGTAGGGAACGCCTGGGGCGGCAGATAGTTTCGATGCGGGGGTATAAAGCCTGCATGGAGGAAAGGGGAGCCGGATCATGAAGAAAAGCGGCGGTTCGCTGGTGGGATTTTATACGATGGGTGTTGCCTGTCTTTTTCTGGCGGTCTTTTTTCTGACGGTTGTCTTCGGGGCGCAGACCTACCGCGGCATTGTGGCGGGTCAGACGGGAAATAATGAAGCCAGGTCAATATTGTCTTATCTGACGACCTGTATGAAGGCAAATGATACGGGCGGCGCGGTGGAGGTCTACGAGGAGGACGGTGTGACGGTGCTGTCCATTGCGGACGGCAGCAGCGGGTACGGGCTTCGCATTTACCAGTATCAGGGAGAACTTCTTGAGGAGTACGGACGGCTGGGGGAAGCGCTGTATCCCGAGAACGCGCAGGTGATCGGAGAGACCGCCGCCTTTGAAGTGGAAGAGGTGGCGGAGAGGACCTTCTCTGTCATCACGGATGAGGGCAGGGTGCTGTTTCATGCCAGGTGCGGAGAAATGACGGAGGCTGCGGCGGATGAGTAAGAATGGCAGTTTGAGTAAAGATAAAGGAAAAAAGCGTCACAATACCGATTTTTATATAGAGACATTGATACTGACCGTGGTATTGCTTGCCGTAATCCTTGTGCTGATTAAGGTGTTTGCCTTTTCGGCGGATTTGAGCGGCAGGGCCGGGAGGCTCACCAGGGCGGTGCATCTGGCGGAAAACGCGGCCGAGGCAGTGGCGGCGGCAGACAGCCCGGAGATGCTGCGCATGCTGATTGAGGAGGACGGCAATGTTCAGGAGGAGCGGGACGGGGCGGACGGTACGCTCCATGCATGGTATGACGAAGAGATGCGGCCGGCATCCGGGGGGCAGTTTCATGTAGAAGTGTCCTGGGAACCGGAGGCGGCAGGCAGTTTTGCGGAAAGTACCGTCAGCGTGTACTGGATGGAGGAAACGGAGCCGCTCTACGTGCTGGAGACAGGCGTTTACCTGAACGGGACGGCAGTACGGTGAGGAAGCCCGGCTTCCCCGACTTTTGGCATGGAAAGCATTTGATGAAAGGTAAAATCAGGAAGTGCCGGAAAATAACGGATAGTACACTTCCACAGGAGGGAGGCGCGGGATGAAGCATATTCCGATCAGGCTGGGTCCGCTTGCACTGCTGCTGACAGTCATCAGCATCTGTATGGCCGTTTTGGGGATACTTTCTTTTACGACAGCCCGTGCGGATTACAGTCTTGCAGAAAAATATGCGTCTACGGTGCAGGAGCGATATGCGCTGGAGAGAGCGGGGCAGGATTTTCTCCGCCAGGCGGGGGAGGCGCTGAAGGCGGGAGACCGTCTGGAAGGGCTTGCCGGGACGGAGACGGACGAGGACGGCATTACGCATAAGACGCTGGAATACGAAGAGGTCCGCCTGCTGATCGGAATTGTGCCGGAGGGGGACAGGGGATTCCGCGTTGTAGAGTGGCGGATACAGAAAGACTGGGAACCCGCAGGCAATGAGGGCAATCTTTGGGACGGATCGTTTTAGGCAGGCAATATAAATGGAAGGACGGGCATGGATATGAAATTACAGGAAATTCTGGAACAGGCGGTGCGGGATGAGGATGTGTCGGACGTGTTCCTTGTGGCAGGGCTGCCGGTTACCATGAAGAGAAACGGCAGGCAGGTGCGCGCGGGCGAAGGAATGCTGATGCCGAAGGATATAGAAGCGCTGGTGGAACAGATCTACAGTGAGGGACGGCGGACCAAAATCAGGCTGGAGAGAGGGGAGGATGACGATTTCTCGCTTTCCGTCTCCAGGCGGGTGGACGGGAACGGCACCTTCCCCGGAGGGAGATTCCGCGTCAATATCTTTCGGCAGAGAGGTTCCCTGGCGGCGGTGATACGTGTGATACGATTTGAGCTTCCTGACGCAGGCAAACTGGGCATACCGGAAGAGGTACTCTCCCTGGCGGACGACAAGGGAGACAGGAATAACAGGAACGGCGGCCTGGTACTGGTCACCGGCGCCGCGGGAACGGGTAAATCCACAACGCTTGCCTGTATGATTGACAGGGTCAACAGCAGCCGCGACGGCCATATCATCACCATGGAAGACCCCATTGAGTATATCCACAGGCATAAGAAGGCCATCGTCACCCAGCGCGAGATATCCATCGACACGCCGGGATACCTGGATGCTCTGCGCTCTGCCCTGAGGGAGAGTCCTGACGTTATACTGTTGGGAGAAATGCGGGATTACGACACTATTTCCGCGGCCCTGATTGCGGCGGAGACAGGCGTAATGGTATTCAGCACCCTTCACACCAACAGCGCTGCAGACACCATCAACCGCATTGTGGACGTGTTCCCGGACAAGGAACAGGCAAGGACACAGCTTGCCCAGGTGCTGAAGGCGGTGGTATGCCAGCAGCTGGTGCCTGCCACCATGAAGGACGGAGAGGGCAATTCCGTGCGGATTCCGGTCTTCGAGATTATGAAGGCCACGGACGCCATTCAGAACATGATCCGGGAGAACAAGGTAAACCAGCTGAATTCCGCCATGCAGTCCGGCGCAAACGATGGCATGTGTACCATGGACGGAAACCTGATCCGGCTCTGCAAGGAGGGAAAGATTACCAAATCCACGGCCCTGAAGTACCGCACCCATTATGGGTATGAATATATGGAGAAGCGGCTGGGTTAGCCTGGCCTTTCCCCAAATGCCTGTTATGGGCTGCCATAAAATGTATGGGAAAATGTCGAGAAAGAATGCGTCGGCGTATTGACAGAAGCCGAAATCTGTAGTAGGATAATGGCGAACATAAAAACCAAATAGTATTTCTCTTATTCAGAGTCGGTGGAGATACATAGGATCGATGAAGCCGCGGCAACCCCATTTGAGGAAGGTGCCCACCTGAGCGAGTGATTTTCGAACAATAAGAGGATTTGATATCGACAGATGAAAGTCCGCTTATTTTGGTAAGCGGACTTTTTGCGGTGGGATGCCGAAAACGCTTTGACGCAGGACCCATCCGCCGGCTTTTCCCGCAGGCACGGCCGCCCGGTGCGCCCGCGGGAATACACTGTATACAGATTACCTACGGAAAGAAAGGAAGACAGACAAATGGAAAAACATTTATTTACATCAGAATCCGTTACGGAAGGACATCCCGATAAAATCTGCGACGCCATATCGGATGCCATTTTGGACGCCTGCATGGAGCAGGATCCCATGAGCCGCGTAGCCTGCGAGACAGCCGCCTGCACGGGATTTGTACTGGTAACCGGTGAGATTACCACCACGGCAAATCTGGATATCCCCGGAATTGTACGGAAAACCGTTAATGAAATCGGCTACAACGATTCCAAACTGGGGTTTGACGGCAATACCTGCGCCGTCATGGTGGCGCTGGATAAGCAGTCCCCCGACATTGCAATGGGAGTGGACAAGGCGCTGGAGGCCAGGGAGTCCAATATGGACGATGCCCAGATCGAAGCCATCGGCGCCGGAGACCAGGGCATGATGTTCGGCTACGCTGTAAACGAGACGCCGGAATTGATGCCCTATCCCATCGCTTTGGCGCATAAGCTCACGAGACAGCTGACGAAAGTGCGCAAGGACGGTACGCTGCCTTACTTAAGGCCCGACGGCAAGAGCCAGGTATCCGTGGAATACGATGAAAACGGCAAGCCCGTACGCCTGGAAGCGGTGGTTCTCTCCACCCAGCATGACGAGGACGTGAGCCAGGAACAGATTCACAGGGATATCCGGAAATATGTATTTGATCCCGTGCTGCCCGGGGATTTGATTGACGGGGAGACAAAATTTTTCATCAATCCCACAGGGCGTTTCGTCATCGGGGGACCCCAAGGAGACGCAGGACTCACCGGGCGCAAGATCATCGTTGACACCTACGGCGGAGCGGCCCGTCACGGCGGCGGCGCCTTCTCGGGCAAGGACTGTACCAAGGTGGACAGGAGCGCTGCCTATGCTGCCCGTTATGTGGCGAAAAATATCGTAGCCGCAGGCCTGGCGGAGAAATGCGAAATTCAGCTTTCCTACGCAATCGGCGTCGCACAGCCTACCTCCATTATGGTGGATACCTTCGGCACCGGGAGGCTGGCCAATGAGAAGCTGGTGGAGATTATCCGGGAGAATTTTGAGCTGCGTCCCGCAGGTATCATCAAGATGCTGGACCTGCGCAGGCCTGTCTACCGCCCCACAGCGGCTTACGGACATTTTGGGCGGGATGACGTATCCCTTCCGTGGGAGGCAACCGACAAGGCGGAAGTGCTGAAGAAGTATCTGTAGCCGGCATATGGCATAAGGCATGTTCCCGGAGCGTGTTTGATTCCCGCGAGGGCCACATACCGAAGTGCCCGAAGGACACTTTCAGCTTTGCAGCGCTGCAAGCTTGAAGCCCCGTTGCCTGCAGCGGGGGTGTTGCCTGCCGGCGGCAGGACAGGATATCATTGAAGAACAGGGAATACATTGCGCAATGAGGTGTAAAGTCTTTCGTAAGGATAAGGACTTTACACCTTTTTTGCTGAAAGGACAATCTCGCCTTTACAACCCCTTCGAATTTCAGTATACTGTTAGGGAGAAAGCGCAAAGGAGATCGATATCATGGCATTCGTACATCTTCATGTCCACACGGAGTATTCCCTCCTGGACGGCTCCAATAAAATAAAAGAATATGTCTCCCGGGTGAAGGAGCTGGGAATGGACAGTGCGGCCATCACGGACCACGGCGTCATGTACGGTGTCATTGATTTCTACCGGGCGGCAAAGGCGGCGGGCATCAAGCCGGTGCTGGGCTGCGAGATATATGTGGCGCCCAATTCCCGCTTTGACAAGGAACTCACCGGCGGAGAGGACAGATACTACCATCTGGTACTCCTGGCGGAGAACAATGTGGGATATTCCAACTTAATGAAGATCGTCAGCAGGGGATTCACGGAGGGGTTTTACTACAAGCCCAGGGTGGACATGGAGGTTCTGAACCGCTATCACGAGGGGATTATCGCCTTGTCGGCATGTCTGGCCGGGGAGGTGCAGCGGTGCATTTCCAAGGGCCGGCCGGACGAGGCGCGTAAGACTGCGAGGAAGTATGAGGAATGCTTCGGGAAGGGAAATTTTTTCCTGGAGCTTCAGGATCACGGCTATCCGGAACAGCGCATGGTAAATACGGAGCTGCTGAAGATGAGCCGGGAGCTGGATATCCCGCTAGTGGCCACCAATGACGTCCACTACACCTATGCCGGGGACGCGGATTCCCACGATATTCTGCTGTGCCTTCAGACCAACAAGAAGCTGGCGGACGAGGACAGGATGCGCTATGAGGGCGGCCAGTATTTCGTGAAGAGCGAGGAGGAGATGAAGGGGCTGTTTCCCTATGCGTGGGAGGCTCTGGAGAATACCCAGCGCATTGCCGACAGGTGCAATGTGGAGATTACGTTCGGGGAGACCAAGCTGCCCAGATATGAGGTGCCGGAGGGCTATGACTCTTGGGGATATCTGAATAAACTCTGCGATGACGGGCTGAAGGAACGCTACGGCGACGGCAGTGTGGCCGCAGGCGATACCGGACAGACGCTGCGCGAGAGACTTGACTACGAACTTACCGTCATTCGCAGGATGGGATATGTGGACTACTTCCTGATTGTGTGGGATTTTATCAATTACGCCAGGAGCAACGGGATTCCGGTAGGGCCGGGCAGAGGCTCCGGCGCAGGGAGCATCGTGGCATACTGCCTGAAGATTACGAATATCGAGCCTATCCGGTACAATCTGCTTTTTGAGCGTTTCCTGAATCCGGAGCGTGTGTCCATGCCGGATATCGATGTGGATTTCTGTTACAACCGCAGGCAGGAAGTCATCGATTATGTGGGCCGGAAATACGGAAGCGACAAGGTGGTGCAGATTGTGACCTTCGGTACCCTGGCGGCAAAGGGCGTGATACGGGATGTGGGACGTGTCATGGATCTGCCCTATGCATTTGTGGATTCCATTGCCAGGATGATTCCGGGGGAACTGAATATCACCATCGACAAGGCGCTGGAGAGGAATCCGGAGTTTCATAAGCAGTATGAAGAGGACGAGCAGGTGAGGCGCCTGATTGACATGTGCAGGCGCCTGGAGGGGCTGCCCAGGCACAGCTCCATGCATGCCGCGGGGGTGGTGATCTGTCCCGAGGCAGCGGATGCGTTTGTGCCGCTGTCCAGGGGAAGCGACGGTTCCATCACCACTCAGTTTACCATGACCACGCTGGAGGAGCTTGGGCTTTTGAAAATGGATTTCCTGGGGCTTCGGACGCTTACGGTGATTCATGACACCGTGAGATTCGTGGAGCAGTCCAGAGGGGAGAAAATTGACATCGACAATGTGGGATTTGACGATGCCCAGGTATATGAGTACCTCGGCACAGGAAAGACCGACGGCGTCTTCCAGCTGGAAAGTGCGGGAATGAAGAACCTGATGAAGGAACTGCGGCCCCGGAGCCTGGAGGACATTATTGACGGTATTTCGTTATACCGCCCCGGACCTATGGATTCCATTCCGAAATATATTAAGGGCCGCAGCGACGCGGCTTCCATAGAATATGCCTGTCCCCAGCTGGAGCCTATCCTATCGCCCACCTACGGGTGCATCATATACCAGGAACAGGTCATGCAGATCGTCCGTGACCTGGGCGGGTATACCATGGGCCGAAGCGACCTGGTGCGCCGTGCCATGAGTAAAAAGAAGCATTCCGTCATGGAGAAGGAGCGGGCGAACTTCATCTACGGAAATGAGGCGGAAGGGGTGCCGGGCTGTGCCTCCAGGGGCATAGACGAAAAGGTGGCAAACGGCATTTTTGACGATATGATCGATTTTGCCGAGTATGCCTTCAATAAATCTCATGGAGCCGGGTATGCCGTGGTTGCCTACCAGACCGCTTACCTGAAATATCATTATCCCGTGGAATTTATGGCGGCGCTTATGACCTCCGTCATTGACAATACCAAGAAAGTGTCTGAGTATATCCTGGCCTGCCGATCCATGGGGATTACGCTGCTGCCGCCGGACATCAATCAGGGGCAGAGCGGTTTTTCCGTCAGCGGGGACAGCATCCGCTACGCCCTGACGGCCATTAAGGGGGTGGGCCGCCCCGCCATTGACTGCATAGTAAAGGAGCGCGTGGAGAGAGGGCTGTTTACAAACCTGAACGATTTTATCACCCGTATGGCGGATAAGGATGTGAATAAGCGCGCAGTGGAAAATTTTATCAAGGCGGGAGCCATGGACAGCCTGGGCGGCACCAGAAAGCAGTTCATGAGTGTTTTCATGCAGATTATGGACCATGTCACAAAGGACAGGCGGAAAACCATAGCGGGACAGATTTCCCTGTTTGATATTGCGGAGGAATCCCAGAAGGAGGAATTCGATATCCGCATGCCGGATGTGGGGGAATATCCCAAGGAAATGCGTCTGGCGTTCGAAAAGGAAGTACTCGGAATCTATGTGAGCGGCCATCCGCTGGAGTCCGACCAGGCGCTTCTGGAGCAGTATGTCACCAATACCACCAACGACTTCGCACTGGATAAGGACAGCAACAAGGTACCCCTGGAAGACCATGCAAAAGTAGTCGTAGGGGGGATGATTGCGGATAAAAATATCAAATTTACCAAGAACGATAAGGTGATGGCCTTTCTGAACCTGGAGGATCTGGTGGGAAATGTGGAGGTTGTGGTATTCCCCAGAGACTACGAGCAATACGGCTCCCTGCTCACGGAGGAAGCCAGGGTCTTTATCAGGGGCCGGGCCAATGTGGAGGAAGAAAAGGACGGAAAGCTGCTCTGCGAACAGATTGTCAGCTTCGAGGAGGCCAGGGCGGCAAAGGGCAGGCCTATCTTCCGGAACCAGTATACAGGGGGCGGGCAGAACCGGAACGGGCAGCCCTCCGGCGGGACGTATCGGGATAGACCCGCAGCGGGGGATGCTCCGGGCAGCGGCGGGCAGATGAAAACGTTTCCGAAGGGCATCTGGATTCAGTTCCCGAATGCGGATGCTTATTCTGCAAGGGAACAGGAGCTGTTTTCCGCCATTGCGGATTCTGACGGCAATGATAATGTTGTTATTTATCTCAGAGATACCAGGGCTTTCAAGATACTTCCGCCCGACCGCCGCGTGAAGGCGGACAGCGGCACGGCGGAGCTGCTGGGGAGGCTGTTTGGCCTGGAAAATGTAAAAATACGTTAAATATTGGCAGGCCCTATTGAAAAACGAAGCAAAAAGGTATAAAATATTTCCGTGACGGTAAGGAGGTGCCCGGTTTTCGGCAGTTCCGAATGACAGGAGGAGCGAGTTATGGCTGATAAGATTAAAACAATTGCAGTTCTGACCAGCGGGGGAGACGCACCGGGGATGAATGCTGCCATCAGGGCGGTCGTCCGCACTGCTATTTATAGGGGAGTGAAAGTAAAGGGAATCAAAAAGGGCTATAATGGCCTGCTGAACGAGGATATCATTGATATGGAACCCCGCAATGTATCCGATATTATCCAGAAGGGCGGCACCGTCCTGGGGACAGCCAGGTGCCTGGAATTCAAGAAGGAAGAGTACCAGCAGAAGGCTGCGGATATCTGCAGGGCCCACGGCATTGACGGCGTGGTGGTAATCGGAGGCGACGGCTCTTACAGGGGGGCGCAGGCATTGTCCAGGCATGGAATCAATGCCGTGGGCATACCGGGAACCATCGATCTGGATATTGCCTGTACGGACTATACCATCGGCTTTGACACGGCGGTTAATACGGCCATGCAGGCCATCGATAAGGTAAAGGATACCTCTTCCTCCCATGAGCGATGCAGCATTATCGAGGTAATGGGGCGGCATGCAGGCTATATCGCGCTGTGGTGCGGTGTTGCCAACGGGGCGGAGGATGTCCTGCTCCCGGAGAACTACAATTACGACGAACAGGAAATCGTCACCCACATTATAGAGAGCCGTAAGAAGGGCAAGATTCATCATCTGATTATCAATGCGGAGGGTATCGGCCATTCCACTTCCATGGCCAAGCGCATTGAGGCGGCTACCGGCGTGGAAACCAGGGCAACGATCCTGGGCTACATGCAGAGAGGCGGCAGTCCCACTGCAAAGGACCGCTATTATGCTTCCATTATGGGCGCCTACGCGGTAGACGTAATGCTGGAGGGCAAGACCAACAGGGTAGTGGGCTACAAATACGGCGAGTTTACGGATTTCGGTATCGAGGAAGCGCTGATGATGCAGAAGGATATCGACAGATACCAGTACGAGGTTTCCAGGATGCTGGCAATCTGACCCTGCGCTGACGCCGGCCGCCGGGAAAGCCGGTATCGCGGACCCACGGGTACGGTGACAAAATACAGGCGGATGTTCCGGGATGGAATGCCGCCTATCTTTTATGCACAGACATGAGGGCGGCTGCGCCGGCATAATTTGCCTTAGGGAACGGAAGAGGCGGTTTTGACCGGAATACAACCGAGCGGTAAAGGGGTTATGTTGGCGGTCGAACAAGGATAATACGGGAGAAAATATGATTACCAGCAGTTCAAATCCAAGGGTAAAACAGATTGTACAATGGCAGAATAAGGCAAGGGAGCGGCGTGATGCGGGTATTTTCCTGACGGAAGGCTTTAAGATGTTCGGGGAAGCGCCGGAAGACCGGATTCTTGAGGTCTATATCGCTGACGATACCTGGGACAGGGCGGCGGCAATCCCGGGTATGAGGGAAAAGCTGAGCCGGACAGGATGTGAAACGGTAACTTCGGAGCTGTTCCGGAAGATGTCGGACACCCAAAGTCCCCAGGGAATCCTGTGCGTTATGAAGCGTCCCAGGTACCGTCTGGAAGAGCTGCTGTCCGCGCCGAAGCCGCTGTTTATCGTGCTGGAAAATCTGCAGGATCCGGGAAATCTGGGAACCATCGTCAGAAGCGGAGAGGGAGCGGGTGTTACAGGCATTATTATGGGAGGCGGTACCGCCGATATCTATAATCCGAAAACCATCAGGGCTACCATGGGTTCCGTTTTCCGGGTTCCCTTCGTGTACACGGAGGATTTGGAAGGGGCAGTGGAAGGACTGCGGGAAAAAGGCGTCAGGGTGTATGCCGCCCATCTGGAAGGGGAGAGATATTACGACAGCTTTTCCTTCCGGGAAGGGACGGCGTTCCTGATTGGCAATGAGGGGGCGGGACTCAGCAGGGAACTGGCTTCCCGGGCGGATTCTTATCTGAAAATCCCCATGGAAGGCAGCGTGGAATCCCTGAATGCCGCCGTTACCGCATCGATTTTAATGTATGAGGCCCATCGGCAGCGCGCCTGCAGCTGCTAAGGCGGATTTGTTCTCCGTAGCCACGATATCGCTGCCGAATACGTCTTTCAGAAGGACATCTCCCACGGAGACGGGAAGGGGGACCGTGTGGGCATTTATCAGGCGCATGCAGTCCGCCAGGTGCTGCCTGGGAATGGGCTGCCGCGTCTTTACGGACAGCATCTGCCCGTCCTCGCAGCGCATGGTGGTAGTCAGGGTCCGGACGGGACGGCAGACCTCGGATTCCGCGTAGGCGGCTCCTCTTTTGCAGGTATTGCCGGTGATCTTGATCACGGAATCTCCCTCCAGCCGTACGGTAATGGGGCAGCCCATGGGGCATATGATACAGGTCAGACTGGTTTCTGTCATGTGGGCGTCTCCTCCAATATCAGCTTCAGCTCCGAAATACCGGACAGAAGCTCTTTTTTGATTTTGATGGTTTCCATTTCCCCGGGTGCAGCCCGGTATTTTTTTACGGAATACAGTTCTTCATACACATTCCGGGAATGCTCTCCATTCCCTGTTCCCATAACTCGGAATTTCACATTGCGGTACCGGCTGCCTACCCGAAAGTACAGGGTAGTGTCTTCTAAGCGGGTGATTTTCTGTGGAACGGCATAGCGTATTTTATCGTCCGTAAAAACGGGTATAGAACATTCGCGGACAAGCTGTCCCCTGATATACGCAGCGGCGCTTTTTCCGGCAATTTCGGCCTCCAGGGAGACGAAATCCACCAGATCGTGTACATGGAGTACATTGCCGCAGGAGAAGATTCCGGGGATCTCCGTCTGTCTGTCCTGGTTTACCACGGCTCCGCCGGTGACGGGATCCGTTGGAATGCCGGCCTGCAGGGTAAGCTCGTTTTCCGGAATCAGGCCTACGGACAGAAGCAGCGTGTCACATGGGACGTACTCTCCGGTTCCGGGGATGGGACGGCGCTTTTCGTCGGTTTTTGCGATGGTGACGCCTGTCAGCTTTTCTTTACCGTGAATCTGCACCACGGTGTGGGAAAGCTTTAACGGGATGCCGAAGTCGTCGAGGCACTGTGCAATGTTCCTGGCCAGGCCTCCAGAATAGGGCAGCAGTTCGCAGACAGCCCTGACGTGTGCGCCTTCCAGCGTCATGCGGCGGGCCATGATGAGCCCGATATCCCCGGAGCCTAAGATTACCACCTCTTTTCCGGGCAGATAACCCTTCCGGTTTACCAGTTTCTGGGCGGTTCCGGCGCTGTAAATGCCGACGGGGCGGGTACCGGGGATATTCAGCGCGCCCCTGGGGCGTTCCCGGCATCCCATTGCCAGTACCACGGCTTTCGCCCGGATGGTAAAAATGCCCTCTTCCGCATTGGAGGCGGTGATTTCCTTTTCGGGGGAGAGGGACAGCACCATCGTCTTATACTTGACGGGAATTTGGTATTCTTTTATCTGCTGTTCGTATTTCCAGGCATATTCGGGACCGGTCAGTTCCTCGCCGAAGCGGTGAAGCCCGAAGCCGTTGTGGATGCATTGCTGCAGGATGCCGCCCAGGTGTTCGTCCCGCTCCAGGATGAGGATGTCCCGGATACCGCTTTCATATGCCGCCACGGCAGCGCCCATTCCGGCAGGTCCGCCGCCTATGATAACCAGATCAGTCATGTGAGCCTCCTGTGATTTTCGGTGAATTGATTCCCCCGGCAAGGAGCCAGGCGGATGCGTCAGCATCTATTTGGCGAATGCCGCAGGGTTGTTGACTTTACTGCCCCTTGGTGGGACCTATACTGATTTCGGAGCCGGGACCGCATTTTGTAACCTTCCCGAAAGGGATGCCCAATTCTCCGGCGAGAAGCTCCGCAATATAAGGCATGCAGAAGCCGCCCTGGCATCTTCCCATCTGTGCGCGGGTGCGGCGCTTGATGCCGTCTAAATCCCGCGCGGGAGGGTTGGTGCGGATGGCGGCCAGGATTTCGCCCTCCGTGACGGTTTCGCAGCGGCAGACTACATGGCCGTAAGCTTTATCCCGGCGGATGATTTGCTTTTTTTCTTCCACGGAAGCCTGGCGGAAGGCGTAAACAGGCCTGCGCAGCGGCTGCCAGTCTGCTTTTTTGTGTAAAACAAGCCCCTGTCCCTCCAGAAGCAGGGCAATGTATTCCGCGATGGCAGGTGCGGCGGTGAGTCCGGGGGATTCGATGCCCGCAGCATTGACAAAGCCCGGAAAAGGGGAATGAATGATAAAGTCGCCTGTATTGCCCACGGCGCGGAGACCGCAGAAGGAGGTGATGACCTTGTTCAGCGGGACATGTTTCAGCGTTTCATGGGCGTGTTCCGTAATCTGTGCCAGGCCCTCTGCGGTGGTGGCCGTATCTGCCTTGTCATCCAAATCCGTGGAGGTGGGGCCGAGGAGGAGGTTGCCGTCCACGGTAGGCGTGGCCAGGATGCCCTTTCCCTTTTTGGAGGGGGTGCGGAATACGGTATGGGAGAGCAGGCCGCCGCACTCTCTGTCCAGCAGCAGGTATTCCCCGCGGCGGGGACGGATACGGACGGAATTGTCCCCGGCAAGGCCTGCAACCTCGTCCGCGTGAAGGCCGGCGGCGTTTATGACGTATTTTGCCCGTATTCTGCGGCCCGTCACAGAGTCTTTCTCCGCAATCTCGTAGTATCCGTCCCGCCGCGCAATCTGTGCCGTATGGAAATTCAGCAGCAACTCGGCGCCGTTGTCCATGGCGTTGCCCACGGCCGCCACAGTCAGCTCATAGGGGCAGATAATGGCGCAGGTGGGGGCATACAGGGCGCAGGTGACTGCTTCCGATAGCCCGGGTTCCAGCTGCCTGGCTTCTTTCCCGTCTAAAATGCGGAGCTGCTTTACGCCGTTTTTGACACCCCGGTGATAGAGGGCACGTATGGTTTCCGTGTCTTCCTCATGAAATCCCGCAACCAGGGAGCCGTTCCTGCTGTAGGGAACCCCCAGCTGCCCGGCGATTTCTTCCATCATCTCCGAACCGCGGACATTCAGCCGGGCTTTCAGGGTGCCGTTCTCGGCGTCGTATCCGGCGTGGACAATGCCGGAGTTGGCGCGGCTGGTTCCCATAGCCACATCGTTTTCCTTTTCCAGGATACAGATGTCCAGCTCGTAAGCCGCCAATGTACGCGCCAGCATTCCGCCTGTCACACCTGCACCTATAATCGCTACATCGTACATATTTATACCTTTCTCCGCTTGCACGGGGTGTTATTCCGGGCTTCCGTATATGACGGCACAGCCGGTAATGTTATCCGGTATTGCTATTATAGAATAAAATAGTATAATAATCTCGTAGAATAAGACAGAATTTTTCGATTTTCATACGATCGGATACTGCCGGGGAGGAAGCATTATGGAACAGATTGTTTACAGGCAGCAGCTGGAAGGGGTGATTATGGTGGAGCAGGTTACCCGGGAGGAAAATTATTCCATGCCATACCGCCATTTTCATGACACATTTGAACTGTACTATCTCACGGAAGGGGAGAGCTACTATTTTATTGACAGAGAGACATATCTGGTGAAGGCGGGGGACATGGTCCTGATCAAGCCGGACCGGGTTCATAAGACAAGCCTTGCGAAGCTTTCCCGCCACAGCAGAATCCTGCTTCAGATTACGGAGAAGGCATTTGCGCCTTTTCTGAACGCAAATGGTTTTCCCGCTTTGGACGAGCTGTATGGCAGGCTGGGGCGGATTGTCAGCCTGCGGGAGGAAGACAGGGAGCGGATGAAGGAGTTGATGCTCTGTATCGGGGAGGAAATCAGGGGCAGGCAGAAACGTTATGAACTGATGGTAAAAATGAAGCTGTTGGAGATCCTGCTGCTGCTTTCCCGGTACCAGGGGGACGGGCTGCCGGAAGAGGAGGGGCGGACGGCGCAGACACCCCGGTACCAGAAGGTCCAGGAGGTGGTTGATTACCTGCATGCAAATCCGGGGACAGGGGAGAGCCTGGAGGAACTGGCAGGGCGCTTTTATATTAGCAGGAGCTGGCTTAGCCGTATTTTCAGGGAGGTTACGGGTATCAGCGTGGTGGAATATACCAATATTCTGCGGGTCAGAAAGGCCAGGAAGCTTCTGGCTTTCGGCGAATACTCCGTCACGGAGATTTCGGAGCGGCTGGGATTTGAGAGCATTACGTATTTCGAACGTGTGTTCAAGAAATATACGGATTGTACCCCGTTAAAATACAGAAAGGAGCAGAGGAAGGGGTAGAGGGTCAACGCAGCCCGCACCCCCTTCCCCATTCGGGTTCAATCTACCATAAATTGTGACATACAGCTGTGGGAAAGCACTTTCCAACACAATCCGGCGCGGAGGGAAGTGAACCCTGTGACACGCAGATCAGATATGCGTTGGTGCCAGGGCTTAACGGATATCGCTGTAGAAATAATGGGTTCCGGCTTCCACCCGGTGTACCTTCCGGGCGATTACCACTTCCGCATCTACCGGGGTGGTAATTTCATAGCGCCACATGCCGTCGGATTTTTTCCACTGTGAACAGATGAGTCCGTGTCTGGTTTCCAGGGAGGCTTTCAGCCAGTCCAGCCGCCCGTCGGGAATCGGGGCGATCCGAACCTTTTCATAGCCGGGGGCAGCGGGACGGATGCCGGCGGCTGTGCCGTAGACCCAGTCGGCCACGGAGCCGTAGGCGTAATGGTTGAAGGAGTTCATGTCCGCGCTCCAGAAATTTCCGTCCTCCATGATGCCGTCCCAGTGTTCCCAGATGGTGGTGGCGCCTTTGCCCACGGGATAGAGCCAGGAGGGATATTGCTCCCGCAGCAGCAGGGAATAGGCAAGTTCCGCATATCCGTAATCGCTGAGTACGTGCAGCAGATAAGGCGTGCCCACGAAACCGGTCTGAAGCTTTACGCCGCCTTCCTGCACCATGCGGGCCAGCCGGTCTGCGGCAGCCTGGCAGTCGGGAGCCAGGCGGAAATGGGCGGCAAGTACACATTCCGTCTGGGTTCGGTAATGCGGATATGCCGCGCGGAATGCCGCAACGATGCGGCGGTAAAGCTTTTCGTAACAGGAGACATCTTTGCCCAGCACCTTTCCGGCCCTGATAACCAGCTCCGTGGAGCGGGCATAATAGGCAGAGGCGATAAAGTCCTCATCGGTGGAACCCTTGCTGCTTCCGGAAGGGGCGTCCAGGCCAAGCCAGTCGCCGTAATGGGTGCCGCCTGTCCACAGATTGGGCGTGGCGGTGGAGGCGGTGATGTAATCCACCCATTTATGCATGCATTCAAACTGGTTTTCCAGGATGGCGGTGTTTCCGTACGCCCTGTATACTTCCCAGGGACAGATGGCGGCTGCGTCTCCCCAGGCGGCGCTGGCTTTCGGGGACTGCATCAGATCGGGAATGACATGTCCTACATAACCGTCTTCGTGCTGTTCCGCCGCCATATCCGCCAGCCATTTGGTGAAAAATTTTTCCGCGTCATAGTTCAGGCATGCGGTGCGGGCAAACACCTGTGCGTCCCCTGTCCAGCCCAGCCGCTCGTCCCGCTGGGGGCAGTCTGTGGGCACGTCCAGGAAGTTTCCCTTTTGCCCCCAGATTATGTTGTCAAAGAGGCGGTTCAGGTTCCGGTTGGAGCAGCTTAAATGGCCTGTCCGTTTCATGGCGGAGTGGACGGCTACGGCGGTAAAGCATTCCGCGCCTGCCTTTTCCGGCCCGCCGGGGAACCGGTTGACCCGGATATAGCGGAAACCCCAGAAGGTCAGCCTGGGCTTGTAAACCTGGTGCCCGTCCCGGCAGATATAGCGGTACTGCGCCTTGGCCCTGCGGTAATTTTCCGTGTAGAAATTACCTTCCTTATCCATAACTTCGGCAAAGGACAGGTCCAGGATCTCGCCGGCATGACCGTCCAGCACAGTCTCCACATAGCCGGTGACCTCTTGGCCGAAATCAATGACAAGCTCTCCTTTGGGCGTGGTAAAAGCGCGGGCGGCGGCCACACGCTCGTGTTCCCGGATTTCTTCACCCTGCTGGGGAATCAGGGTATTCCAGGGACCTTCGAAGCACAGGACGTCTCCGTCCATGGAAGGTTCGAAGGAGGCGTCAAAGATTTCCCCGTCATAGATTTCGGAGAAGCGCACCCGGCTTTCCGATACCTTCCAGTCGGCGTCCGTGCCGATGATTTCCCTGCGACCGTCTTCATAAATAATTTCCAGCTGGGCAAGCAGGCCGGCAGGATTGTGCTGCAGGCCCTGCTGGTAGGGGGTAACGCCCCACCCCGGCATGGGGCTGTGGTACCATCCTTTTCCCACCAGAACGTCGAGGGTGTTGTCTTCGGCCAGCAGGCCTGTGACATCGTATTCCTGGTACTGGAGCCTTTTGTAGTAGGCAGTCCAGCCCGGTGCCAGGATAAATTGACCGATCCTTCTGCCATTCAGCCTGGCCTCGTACACACCTAGAGCGGTGATAAGAAGCGTTGCCTCCTTCACTTTTCCGGAAAGTGTAAAGGTTTTCCCGTACACTGGTACCACATCCCCGGTATCTGCAGCCGGTTTAATCCATTTTGCGTTCCATTTCATAACTCAGGTCTCCTTTTGCTTTTTGTGCTGATTGTCGGATACTGCTATTATAGTTCATAATCATGTAAGAATCTCGTAGAATCAGACCGAAATTCCGGATTTTCATACGATTGGCTATTTTCGGTAACAGTTCAGACAGCCCCTCTCGCGAAGTCAAAATTGCGCTCTGTGCAATTTTGCGAGACTTGCGGGCGCCAAAACGCATTCTTTTCGCGTTTTGTGTGCATTCTCTGTTCAGCGCCCTGTCTGAACTGTTACTATGTTCGGGAAGGATATGCAGATTATTTTGTAATAAAACTTGACATTCCATGTAACATCTGTTATGATGTCTTCGTAACAAATTTAATAACTTTGTAATAACTTTATTAAAAAGTAGCATACTTTTTGCAAAGTAATGTGATTTGTTTATGGAGGTAAGAAAGATGGCTAAATGCAGAAAGCGTTTCACGGCAGTGACAGGTTTTTTGTTATCGCTGGCCCTGGCCCTGCAGTCGGGCATTGCAGTACAGGCGGAAGAGGATGATTCTATGGAGCAGCTCCGCGGAGGCGTGGCAGCCGTGCTGAATCCGGGAACATCCAATTCCGTTGATATTGTGAATGCCACGGCAAAGGAGCTGAACCTGGATCTCCAGGTGGAAGAGCTGGACGAGGAGAAGGAAACCAGGCTGGTCATGGCGAACGTTCGGGATGCCCTGAACGTGAGAAGTGAAGCGGATGAAACATCAGATAAAGTAGGAATGTTGTACAAGGACTGCGGCGGTATGGTTCTCGAGAGAAAGGACGGATGGACGAAGCTGCAGTCAGGCAATATGATCGGGTGGGCTTCCGATGAGTATCTGCTCTTCGGCGAAGAGGCCGTGGCGCTTGCCCATGACGTAGGTAAGACCATCGCCACCATCAATACGGAGACTCTCCGTGTGAGGACGGAGCCGAACCTGGAGGCAGGCGAGTATGGGCTGCTCCCCAAGGGCGAGATTATGGAAGTGCTGAACGAGGATGAGGAAGGCTGGATATGCGTTGACTACGAGGGCAGCAACGGCTATGTGTCCGCAGAGTATGTAGAGCTGGACTTCATTATCGATGCAGGCGAGACTATGGATGAGATTCGAATCCGTCAGGAAGCGGAAGCGGCTGCAAAGCGGGAGGCGGAGCGTCATAAGAATTACGGCGAGTACACGACGGATGCGGATACAACGCTCCTTCTGGCGGCACTGATTCAGTGTGAGGCAGGCTCCGAGAGCTATGAAGGCCAGGTTGCGGTGGGGGCAGTGGTTATGAACCGCGTCAGAAGCAGCGCTTACCCCAATTCCATTCACGGCGTTATCTATGCTTCCGGCCAGTTTACACCTGCCATGAACGGCAAGGTTAACCGTCTCTATGAGTCCGGAAAGATTTCGGCCAGCTGTATCAGGGCTGCGGAAGAGGCACTGTCGGGTGTGTCCAACGTGGGTGACCTGACGCATTTCCGCCGCAACAACGGACGCGAAGGCCTGGTAATCGGCAACCATGTGTTCTATTAAATAAAACTGAATATGTTACAAAAAATCAAAATTGTCCGGGCAGGAATGTCCGGGCATTTTTTGCGTACAATAGCCCCGTAAAAACCACTCATCCGCCCCTGTTTCCAATTTGCGGTGCAGACGATAAATCGTGTTATCGTGCAAAGAAATCTATTGCCCAAAAGCTGTTTTTGTAGTAAACTATTGATTAATTACAGGGAATGCGCCGAAGTGACTGAGTAGATGGAGCCGTCGCGAAGTGGCTTTATGTTTAAGGACCGTCGCGCAGCGACTGAAATAGGAGGTATTATATGTATGAAATGCTGATTTTCTGGTTGGTGTTGTTGATTCTGTGCATCGGGATTGAGATACTGACACTGGGGCTTACCACCATATGGTTTGCGGGAGGCGCTCTGGTTGCCATATTTGCGAATCTGCTGTATGCACCTATTTTTGTTCAGATTGTCCTGTTTTTCCTGGTATCCCTGGTTCTGCTGTTTTTCACCAGACCCATTGCGGTGAAATATTTTAACCGGGACAGGGTGAAGACAAACGTGGAGAGCATGGTGGGGCGTCAGGCCATTGTCACAGAGGAAATCGATAATATGAAGGCAACAGGACAGGTGACGGTGAGCGGTCAGGAATGGACGGCCAGGAGCTGGGACGAAGGGGTGAAGATCCCGGAGGGAGAGATCGTGGCAGTGAAGTCTATCAGCGGCGTGAAGCTGATAGTGGAGTGCATAAAGAAACCGGAAGCCGGTGCGGATAATGCCGTAGCGTCCCCGGAGGTGGAAGAACCTGCCGGAAATCCGGAAGCAGCAGGAGAGGAAAGCCCGGAAACAGAGACGGAAATCCCGGTGTGATGAAGCGGGTTTCTCATATAAAATAATCAAGCACTGTCATAAAGGTGCAGAAAGAGGTAAAAAATGGAAATGTTTTGGCTGTTGATTGCGTTGATTGTGCTGGTACTGGCAATTCTGGCATCCTGTCTGAAGGTGGTTCCGCAGGCGCAGGCTTATGTCATCGAGCGTCTGGGCGCATATCAGGGAACCTGGTCCGTAGGCTTTCACATCAAGGTGCCTTTTCTGGATAAGATTGCCAGGAAGGTGAATCTGAAGGAACAGGTGGCGGATTTCCCCCCTCAGCCCGTTATCACCAAGGACAATGTAACCATGCGGATTGACACTGTGGTGTTTTATCAGATTACGGATCCCAAGCTGTTTACCTACGGCGTGGAGAATCCCATGATGGCGATTGAAAATCTGACGGCGACTACGCTCCGTAACATTATCGGCGACCTGGAGCTGGACCAGACGCTGACCAGCCGTGAGACCATCAACACGAAGATGCGCGCGGCCCTGGATATCGCTACCGATCCCTGGGGCATCAAGGTAAACAGAGTGGAGCTGAAAAATATCATTCCGCCTGCTGAGATTCAGAACGCCATGGAGAAGCAGATGAAGGCCGAACGTGAGAGGCGTGAAGCCGTAACCCGTGCGGAAGGTGAGAAGAAAGCGAAGATTCTGGAGGCGGAAGGCGCCAAGGAGTCCGCGATTCTGCGTGCGGAGGCGGATAAGCAGTCTGCTATCCTGCGTGCGGAAGCCCAGAAGGAGAAGATGATACGTGAGGCAGAAGGTGAAGCGGAAGCTATCCTGAAGGTGCAGCAGGCAAATGCGGATGGTATCAGGATGCTGAAAGATGCCGGAGCCGACGAGTCCGTGCTGAAGATTAAGAGTCTGGAAGCCTTTGAAAAGGTGGCGGACGGCCAGGCTACCACAATACTTCTTCCGGCGGAGCTGCAGGGAATTGCAAGCCTGGCGGCTACGTGGAAGGAGAGCGCGAGGAAGTAACTGTGCTGCGGGCAGCGTAAAGCGTGGGGAAGTAACTGTGCTGCGGGCGGCATAAAGCGCTAGACAATTATGAATTTCCCGAAAAGGAAGGGGCAGGCTGCAAATCAGCTGTGATTTGCCTGTTCCGACAGAGATAGTAAAATATGCAGGATGCGGTGACGGAGTCGGCCAGATTTCCACCGCATCCTTTTGTTGACCCATATGTGGTTTTGTGATAGAATGGACAAATCAACAGCTTTGCCGGGAGGAGGTTGCTGCATGAAAAAGCTTTTACAGAAAAATCACTTTCAACAGTATTTTTATTTTATCTGCTTTTTTATACTGTGCGTCTGCGACCAGCGGATTGGCAGCGCCCTCGGTGAGATACAGCTTGTGTGTCCCAACATTGTCCTTATGGTTTTAAGCTGTCTGGTGCTGACCCATTACCCGTTATCCGATTATCGCAGGCGCCGTTTCTGGATTCCTGCGCTGATATGGACGGCAGCGGCAGGTGTTGTTCTGGGGCTGATGTGGTCCAATGCCTTTTACCGTTATCAGCTGATCAGCGGTGGCATTGCGGCCGTGCTGTATGGCTGCGTGCTGATACAGACAGCCTGTGCCGTTTTTTCGGGGAGAAGGCTTCCCGGGACCGGCCGTGCGGGAGCGGCGCTGCTGGCACTGCTGACAGTCTGGATTCTCATATCCCGGCATGATATGTATAACGGCTTTCTGCTTTGTCTGTCGGTACTGCTGATGTATCTGACGGATTTTACGGAGCAGGAATGCGGCCGGATGCTTACAGCGCTGGGAGGTGCCGTTCTGGCTGCGTTTTTTGTATTTCAGGGTCTGGCCTTTGTCTTTCGTCCTTACGATTCACTGCGTTATCTCGGGCTGTATGCCAATACCAATATAAATGCGCTTTTTTATCAGATGGTTTACTGCGTGTTTTTCGGATATTTTTGTATTCTGGAGTTGAAAAGGACACATCCTTTTTTAAAATGGGGGAGTTTTTGCTTTGCCTGCGCAATGTGGCCTTTTGTACTGCTGACCATGTGCAGAAGCGCCGTTCTCGGCATGGCGGCGGCGACTGCTGCGGGCGTTGGCATCCTTTTGTGGAAACGGCGGGGGGCGCGTGTGTCGAGATGCCTGCTCTATCTCTGCGGCCTGTTTCTCGGCAGCGCACTCAGCTTTCCCATTGTGTATGGCGCCGTAAGGTATCTGCCGGCCGTGTTTCATCATCCGATCTGGTTTGCGGATGAATATTCCGAGGAAAAGGTACATTCCTGGGATCCCTATGATTCCGGGAAATACACGGACTGGCGGGATGTGCTTCGGGAGAATTTCGGCAGATTTTTCCCCAGTGTGGCGGGTTCGGGCAGCCGACAGACCAGCGCGCCGGACGCATCGGGATGGGAGAATTCATCGGCATTGAACGCGCCGAAGTGGGAGGATACATCGGAACCGGATGCGCCTGAATGGGAGGATACATCGGAACCGGATGCGTCTGAATGGGAGGATACATCGGAACCGGATGCGCCTGAATGGGAGGATTCATCGGCGTCGGACGCATCGGGATGGGAGGATTCATCGGCATCGGATGCGCCGGGGGAGGGGAATCCGCCGGTCTCTCCGGACCCGGAAGCCGTGCAGGCAGGGAACGTCTCCGGGGAGGCTTCCGCCAACGGGCCGCTGGCGGGAGGGGCGTCTGTGAAGGGCAACTCGGTAGCCGGCAGGATGGTGATTTACAGGCATTATCTGTCCATGTTAAATCTGCGGGGACATGCCGAGTCCGAAAACGGCATTCAGTTAACCGAACATTTTTATGCGCCGCATGCCCACAACATTGTCTTACAGTATGCCTTTAATTACGGCCTGCCTGCCGGGATTCTGCTTTTGGCTTATATGGCGGCATCGGGGATACGGTTTCTGCTCCTGTGTATACGGAATGAAAACGGCACGCCTGTACTTCTGGGGTTGCTGCTGTTTGCATCCATTGCCGTATTCGGTATGCTGGAAGTTGTGTGGAGATACGGCCAGCTGTCCCATGCGCTGCTGCTGCTGCTGCCCCGCTTTGCCTGGCAGGGCCGGACAGGGGGCACGGATTCCCCGGAGATTCATGCAGGGGGGGCGCGGTGAAAGGTAATCTGGCCAATACACTGGAAATTGAGGTTATATATGCGAAAACGGTTTGCTTTTTACGGTATGGCGTTTTTTTTCATAGTGCTGTCCCTTTTGGCAACAGTCAAGATTTGCTTTTTTAATCTGAACATTGATGAAGAATATGCAATTACCCTCTCCTGGCGGATCTTATCGGAGGATCGGATGTTCCTCGATATCTGGGAGCCGCATCAGACATCGGGCTTTCTGACGGCCTTTCTGTGCTGGATATATCAGGCGTTTACGGGTACTGCGGAATACCTGGTGCTGTATCTGCGCATCTGCGGCGCCCTGATTCAGGCTGCCGTCAGTATTTTCCTGTACCGCACGCTGGCAGGTCGTTTCTCGCGATACGGGGCGCTTACGGCGGCTTTCTTCTTTTACAATACCCTGCCCAAGCAGATTCAGACCCCCGAATTTTCCAATATGCTGGTATGGTTCAGCGTGCTGGCCATGCTGTGCTTTGTCAGGGCCTGTGATTCCGCGCGCAGCCGTCTGTGGCTGGGGG
>OFFK01000181.1_pt1 | contig 53582 bp, 50 predicted proteins | sample 1521361 | NCBI WGS metagenome assembly OFFK01 (sample SAMEA3504096, study PRJEB24116) | mouse gut metagenome | biome: mouse gut; feature: mouse-associated habitat; material: faeces | place: Denmark | collected 2011 | reverse complement strand
CTGGAAGCGCATCGGCTGGACCAGGCGGGAGGATCTGAATTATTACGATTTTACGTTGAACGAGGCGAATATTACGGCGTTTAACCGGTAAATGTGCTGTCCCTTTCAGACCGTTCCATCGGGCTGTCTGTTCTTCTGCTGAGCCCGTGCGGCTCCGGTACAGAGGCGGTTCGGGCGATAAACGGCGGAGGAATATCAGTGGCATCAGCGTGTTTGCGGGCCTGACGAATCTGGCCGGCCTGTATCTGAAAGGGAATGCTATAAGCGACTATTCACCTGTGGAGTTTGTGAATAATTTGACAAAATAAACATTCAAATTTTGATTGGTATATGCGCTGAAGCGCATACGGAGGTGTAAAAGTGAAACAAATCGAAGGCGGCGTGACCGCAGCGAAAGGCTTCCAGGCGGCGGGCGTGGAGGCAGGCATAAAATACAAGAACCGTAGGGACATGGCTTTGATTTACAGCACGGCTCCCTGTACGGCGGCGGGAACCTTTACCTCCAATGTAGTAAAGGCCGCGCCGGTAGTATGGGATAAAAAAATCGTGGAGGAGTCGCCCGCTGCCCGGGCAGTGGTGGTGAATTCCGGCATCGCCAACGCCTGCACCGGAAAACAGGGGACGGACTGCTGCGCGGCGGAGAGCAGATGCGCGGCGGAGGCCCTGGGAATCTCTGCGGATTCCGTGCTGGTGGCCTCCACCGGCGTCATCGGCATGCAGCTGCCTCTGGACAGACTTACAGAGGGCATAAGGAAACTGGCAGCGGTAAAATCAGACACCCTGGAAGCCGGATCGGACGCGGCGAGGGCCATCATGACCACGGACACCGTGCCGAAAGAAATCGCCGTAACGTTTGAAATCAGTGGGAAAACCGTCACCCTTGGCGGCATGTGCAAGGGCTCCGGCATGATTCATCCCAATATGTGCACCATGCTGGGTTTCCTTACGACGGATCTGAAGATTTCCAAACCCATGCTCCAGAAAGCCCTGCGGGCCGATGTGGTGGATTCCTTCAATATGATATCCGTGGACGGGGACACCAGCACCAATGACACACTGCTGATTCTGGCCAACGGCCTTGCGGACAATGAGGAAATCGCGTCCGAGGGAGAGGCCTATGATACATTCCGCGAAGCCCTGCGTTTCGTCACCACCTGGCTGGCCAGGAAAATGGCGGGAGACGGAGAAGGCGCCACCGCCCTGTTCGAGACGAAAGTCACAGGCGCCGCCACCAAAGAGGACGCCCGCACCCTGGCCAAGGCTGTCATCTGCTCTTCCCTGACCAAGGCTGCCATCTTCGGCCACGATGCCAATTTCGGGAGAATCCTCTGCGCCCTTGGCTATTCCGGCGTACAGTTCGACCCGGAGAACGTAGACCTCTATTTTCAAGGAAATTCTTCCCTTTGGGAAAAGGACAGGATTCATATCTATGGAAACGGCGTAGCCTGCGACTACAGCGAAGAAGAGGCTACAAGGATACTTTCCGAGCCGGAAGTCACGGTTTTAGTGGATATGCATATGGGGGACGCGGAGGCCACCGCCTGGGGCTGTGATTTGAGCTATGATTATGTGAAAATCAATGCGGATTACAGAAGCTGAATACGGCTGATTAAAACCGGAACAGTATCGCAGACAAGGCATTGGGATATCAGCCGAACACTTTTCCGAAAAGGAAGAAATAAATAAAAAGAGAAATGGCAACAATTAGAAAGGAAACCAGAACCATGGAAAAAGACATGGAGAAAGTACTTCAGAAAGCCGAGGTCCTCATAGAGGCGCTCCCCTACATCCAACGTTTCAACCGTAAGATTATTGTAGTGAAATACGGCGGCAGCGCCATGAGCAATGAGGAATTGCAGAAAAATGTCATAAAGGACGTGACGCTCTTAAAACTGGTAGGCTTCAAGCCCATCATCGTCCACGGCGGCGGCAAGGAAATCAGCCGCTGGGTGGGGAAAGTGGGCAAGGAATCCACCTTCGTAAACGGCCTGCGCGTCACAGACGGCGAGACCATGGAAATCGCGGAGATGGTTCTGAACAAAGTGAACAAAGACCTGGTCACAATGGTCCAGGAACTGGGCGTGAAAGCCGTAGGCGTCAGCGGCAAGGACGGCGGCCTGCTGCAGGTGGAGAAGAAATACTCCGATGGACAGGACATCGGCTTCGTGGGAGAGATCACCGATGTGAACCCCAAGGTGCTGTACGATTTATTGGAGAAAGATTTCCTTCCTATCGTTGCCCCCATCGGCCTGGACAGCAAGTTCCAGACCTACAACATCAATGCGGACGATGCGGCCTGCGCCATCGCCAAGGCAGTGAAAGCGGAAAAGCTGGCCTTCCTGACGGACATCGAGGGCATCTATAAGGACTTCAAGGAGAAAAAGGGCTTTATCTCCAGGATTACGGCTTCCGAGGCTGAGGAGCTGGTGGCAAGCGGCTATATCGGCGGCGGCATGCTGCCCAAGCTCAACAACTGCACGCTGGCCGTGCGAAACGGCGTGAGCCGCGTCCACATCCTGGACGGACGGATTCCCCACTGCCTGCTCCTGGAAATCTTTACCAAGCAGGGCATCGGCACCGCCATCATAGACGACGAAGAAAACGAGCAGCCATAGAACAGACGAGGACGAAAATTTTTTTCGGAACTACAAATCAGCATATGCGGAACTAAAAATAGGAGGAACACACATGAGCATGCAGGAGTATATCGAAGAAGCGGAGCAGGCACTGCTCCACACCTACAACCGTTACCAGATTGTCCTCGATAAGGGGCGCGACGTCTACTTGTACGACACGGACGGCATAAAATATCTTGATTTCGTGTCCGGCATCGGGGTGTTTGCGCTGGGATACGGCAACAAGGCGTATAACGATGCCCTGAAAGCCCAGATAGACAAGCTCATCCACACGTCCAATTACTACTACAACCTACCGGCCATCCAGGCTGCGAAGAAGCTGAAGGATGTCTCCGGCATGGATCGCGTGTTCTTCACCAACTCCGGCGCGGAGGCCATCGAAGGTGCCATCAAGGCGGCCCGCAAATATGCGTACTTAAAGGACGGCACCACAGACCATGAGATCATTGCCATGAACCATTCCTTCCATGGCAGGACTTTCGGGGCCCTCTCCGTCACAGGGAATCCCAAATACAGAGAGCCCTTCGAGCCCATGATCGGCAATGTGCGGTTCGCTGACCTGAACGACCTGGAAAGCGTAAGGAGCCAGATTACGGACAAAACCTGCGCCATCCTGCTGGAGCCCGTGCAGGGAGAGGGCGGCATCGTGCCCGCCAGGCCGGAATTCCTGAAAGGCGTGAAGGCGCTCTGCCAGGAAAAGGGCATCCTCCTGATACTGGACGAGATTCAGTGCGGCATGGGCAGGACAGGCTATATGTTCGCCTGGCAGCGCTGCGGCGTGAAGCCCGATATCATGACCACTGCCAAAGCTCTGGGCTGCGGCGTTCCGGTGGGGGCTTTCCTGATGACGGAGGAGGTAGCACGGAATTCCCTGGAGGCAGGAGACCACGGAACCACCTACGGCGGCAATCCCCTTGCCTGTGCGGCCATCGAAAAAGTGCTTGATTTATTTGAGGAGAACCATATAATAGAGAATGTAAGGGAGGTCGCGCCTTATCTGGAGCAGCGCCTGGACCAGCTGAAGGACAGGTACGGCTGCATCCTGGAGAGACGGGGCACAGGCCTGATGCAGGGGCTTGTATTTGACGGCCCTGTGCGGGAAGTGATTGAGCGCGCGCTGGAGAACGGCCTGATTTTGATTAACGCCGGGCCGAATATCATCCGGTTCCTGCCGCCCCTTATCATTTCAAAGGCAAATATTGACGAAATGATTGAGATATTGGAGAGCTGCATTGAACCGTCAGAGACGGAATAGGAGTGGACATGCATCTGAAAAAGAGACTGACTGCAGTGGCGGCTGTGCTGGTCATGACAGCCGCCGTTCTATACGGAAGCGTTTTCGGCACAGGGGACGTGAAGGAAGCGGATGGCCCGCTGGCCTGGTCCGGGGACAAGGAGACGATTTACTTTTGGTATACGGATGATACGATGACAAATTTCCTGGGCAGCGCCGCCGTGGCTTTCGGGGAGCAGGAGGACGTCAGGGTCATTCCCGTGCTGACTTCCGAGAGCGAGTATCTGGAAGCAATCAACCATGCCTCCTCCCAGTCCAGTCAGGTGCCGGATGCCTATCTCATCAGCCACGATTCCCTGGAGAAGGCATATCTGGCCGGGCTGGCCACCCAGATTCAGGATGTGGCGGGGGTATGCAGCGAGGCGAATTTCCCCCGGGCCGCTTTGGCCGCGGTGTCTTATCAGGGCATGAAGGTGGCGTACCCGCTTTTCTTCGAGACCAGCGCCCTTGTCTACAATGAGACGTATCTGCGGGAATGGGCCTCGCAGATTGCCATGAAGGAGCTGCTGGAAGCCGGACAGGAAGAGGACGTGCCCACGGAGGACTCCCAGGGGATTGAAGTGGACGAGGCGCTGCTTGCGGCCAACACGGAGAATTATTTCCTGAACGCGGTTCCCGCCACGGTGGATCATATCCTGAACATTGCGAACACCTTTGATGTGCCCCAGGGAGTGGACGTCATGAAATGGGACGTGTCGGATATTTTCTATAATTATTGGATTGTGGGAAATTACATGATCGTGGGCGGGGACGCCGGGGACGACGGGAGCCTGATTGACATCGACAATCCGCAGACCATCCAGTGCCTGGAAGTCTATAAAGCGCTGAACCAGTTCTTTTTCATTGAATCGGACACGGTTGACTACGAAAGCGTCGTACAGGATTTCAGCGAGGGCAGGCTGGTGTTCACCATTGCCACGACGGATGTGGTGGCGAAACTGGCGGAGGCCAGAGAGAGCGGAGCCCTGGGCTTCGACTACGGAATCGCCCGGCTGCCTCAGGTGAGCGCAGAGCTTTCCAGCCGTTCCATGTCCGTCACCACCGGGGTGGCCGTCAACAGCTATTCCCAGCATGAGGAGCTGGCCAACCGTTTTGCGGCTTACCTGGTGGGAGAGTGCGCGGAAACGCTGTATGACAGGACGGGGAAAGTGCCTGCGAAGCTGGGGACGGAGACGGACAACGGGGCGCTGCAGATCTTCAAGGAGGAGTATGCTGACAGCATCCCGCTGCCGAAGATGATGGAGACGGGGAATTTCTGGCTGCAGCTGGAGGGCCTGTTCTCGAAGGTGTGGAACGGTGCCGACGTGACGCAGTTGGTACAGGAACTGGCGGTGCAGATAGATATACAGATCAACGCGTCGAGACAGTAGCACGAGATAAGACAGATGCATATTTTGCCAATCATGGGAGACACTGTTAGCAGAAAAGAGAAAGGAAGGTGTGATCCATGATTGGCTTTTTGATTGCATTGATCTCAGGCGCCCTGATGAGCGTACAGGGCGTGTTCAACACCCAGGTGACCAAGTCCTCCAGCATCTGGACCGCCAGCGCTTTCGTCCAGCTGACGGCTCTGGCCGTCTGTCTCGGGGCATGGCTCTGCACGGACAGGAGCAACCTTTTGAACGTGTTCCAGGTGCAGCCGAAATACATGCTGTTAGGCGGCGCAATCGGCGCGTTCATCACTTACACGGTCATCAAGAGCATGGACATGCTGGGCCCTGCGAAGGCCGTGATGCTGATTGTGGTGTCGCAGCTGGCGGTGGCCTATGTGATCGAGCTCTTCGGCTGGTTCGGCGTGGAGAAGCAGCCCTGGGAGTGGCGCAAGGCCATAGGGATGGCTGTGGCCGTGGCCGGCATCATCCTGTTCAAATGGGAGTAGGGCAAGGCGGGATTTATTTATGAAGATTTCTGAAAGGCACTTGTAAAAACGATACTTTTCCATTACAATAAAGAGTGTCAGCATAGAGAGGCAATCCCTTTTTTGAAGAAAGAAAGGGACTATGATGAAGAAGAGAAAACTGAGAGCGGCCTGTCTGGCAATGGCATGCGTGCTGTTGTGCTGCAGCTGCGGGGACAAGGGCGGCACGATTCTGATTGGCGGCTCAGAGGGCCAGGGGCAGGAAAGTCTTTCCAGAGAGGAGTCTGTTCCCGTGACAGAGACGCCGGAGGAGACGGAAAGGCAGGAGGCCTTTATCCGGGTCTATGTGTGCGGGGCTGTGTCGAACCCCGGGGTGGTGGAGATTCCACAGGGCAGCCGGGTGGAGGACGCCCTGGCGGCCGCGGGGGGCTTCGGAGCGGATGCCGGAAGAGAGGCCGTGAATCTGGCGGATTGGGTGAGCGACGGGCAGAAGCTGTACTTCCCCACGGAGGAGGAAGCCCAGGGGGCGTGGCAGCCGGAGACCAGCGAGGACGGCTCCTCGGGCCTGGTGAACATCAATACGGCAGATGTGGATACGTTGTGCACGCTGTCCGGAATCGGAGAGAGCAGGGCGAGGGATATTGTGGCCTACCGAGAGGCCCACGGAGGCTTTGCGAGCTGTGAGGAGATCATGAATGTCCCGGGCATCAAGACTGCCGTATACGAAAAAATATCTGACATGATAACGGTAAAATAGACTTAAGACTGCTGGACGCGCGGAGGGTGGCATGGCAAGGAAAAGAGCTTTGGTGGTAGATGACGAGAAACTGATCGTGAAAGGAATCCGGTTCAGCCTGGAACAGGATGACATGCAGGTGGACTGCGCCTATGACGGGGAGGAAGCCCTGGAGTACGCCCGGAACAACCAGTACGACATTATCCTGCTGGACGTGATGCTGCCAAAGCTTACCGGCTTCGAGGTCTGCCAGCAGATCCGGGAGTTCTCCAACGCGCCCATTGTCATGCTCACGGCCAAGGGCGAGGACATGGACAAGATACTGGGGCTGGAGTACGGCGCGGACGACTATATCACGAAGCCTTTCAACATTCTGGAAGTGAAGGCGCGGATCAAGGCCATCATGCGCCGCACCGAGCCAAAGCGCATCATGGGAGAAGTGCCCTCGGCCAAAGTCGTGGAGCGCAGGGACGTGCGCCTGGACTGCGAGGGAAGGCGCGCTTTCATCGCCGGAAAGGAAATCGGGCTGACGGCCAAGGAGTTTGAGCTGCTGGAGCTTCTGATGACGAATCCGGACAAGGTGTACAGCCGGGAGAACCTTCTGCAGCTGGTGTGGGGGCAGGATTATCCGGGGGATGTGCGCACGGTGGACGTACATATCAGGAGGCTTCGGGAGAAGATTGAGCAGAACCCCAGCGAACCCCAGTATGTGCATACAAAATGGGGTGTAGGCTATTACTTCCAGAATTAGGCCGGAGTATGGGACATGATAACAAGATTATTCGGGGAACTGAAGAAGATTCTTTCTCTGCGCAGCCTGCAGGCGCGCATCTTTCTCATCGTGCTGGCGGCGGGACTGGTGCCCAGCGTGATCATGCGCTATGGGATTCTGGGAAACTATGAGGAGCGTTCCATAGAGCAGCGGATCTCCACTGTCCAGAATCAGCTGATGATTGTAGGGAACCATCTGCTCAGCAACAATTATTTCAATACAAAGCCGGAAGGATACACCAGCGGCGTGTCAAGGGACGTGATCGACGCTGAGCTGGAAATGATATCAAATCTCTATGAAGGCCGCGTCATGATCATCGATTCCAGCCTGAAAGTGGTGAAGGACACCTACGGGCTCAGCGAGGGCAAGACCATCATCTCTGAGGAAGTGATCAGATGCTTTCAGGGGGAGAACATCTCCAAATATGACAAGGAGCATGGTTATATAGAGATGACCACGCCGATTTCGGATACGGGAGAAGACGGCGACAGGATTGTCGCCGTGATGCTGACCAGCATCACCAACGAATGGATTGTTGCCACTTTGGAGGTGCTGGGCCGGAAGGCTCTGATTCTGGAAAGCCTGATGATCGTTGTCATCGTGGCCATGGCAATCGTGCTGTCGGCGGCCCTGACCAGACCGTTCAACAGGGTCACGGAGGCCATCAATGAAGTGAAGGCCGGTTACAGCGACGAGAGCATCTCCGTGCCGGACTATGCGGAGACGGCCCATATCGTAGATGCCTTCAACCAGCTTTTGAAGCGGATGAGGGCCCTGGACAATTCCAGGCAGGAATTCGTGGAGAACGTGTCCCATGAGCTGAAGACGCCCATGGCCGCCATCAAAGTGCTGGCGGATTCCCTGCTGGACCAGAGGGACGCCCCTGCGGAGCTCTACAGGGAGTTCCTGGAAGACATTGTTTCGGAAATCGACAGAGAGAACCAGATCATCACAGATCTCCTTGCCCTGGTGAAAATGGACAAAAAGGCCCAGGAGCTGAACATTTCCGTTCTGAATGTGAACGACATGGTGGAGCTGATCCTGAAGCGGCTCCGTCCCATGGCGCGGAAAAAGGATGTGGAAGTGGTGTTTGAGAGCATGCGTCCTGTGGTGGCCGAGGTGGATGAGGTCAAAATGACGCTGATCATGACCAACCTTGTGGAGAACGCCATCAAATACAATAAAGAGCACGGCTGGGTGAAGGTGGATCTGGACGCGGACCATCAATATTTCACGTTCCGGGTCAGCGATTCCGGACTGGGCATCCCGGAGGATTCCCTGGCGCATATCTATGAAAGGTTTTACCGGGTGGACAAGTCCCATTCCAGGGAAATCGGCGGCACGGGGCTGGGCCTTGCCATCACCAAGAGCGCTGTCCTGATGCACAGAGGCGTGATCACCGTGACCAGTGTGGAGGGCGAGGGGACCAGTTTTTCCGTGAAGATTCCGCTGATCTGCGTGGCGGGCAATGGAGGTCCGGTGATCGAGAAACTGTAAAGAGGTTGAAATGCCATGGCCGGACAGGATATGGCAGGTGTCGGCGATGTGCGGATAAAGAAGGCGGTAGGATGAAGAGAATCTATGGATCCATGCTGGCGTTTTTCTGTCTGTTGGTGATGACGGCCTGCAGACAGGAGAGCCTGGACGGCGAGAATGTCTATCAGGTCTATTATGTGAGCAATTCCGAGACGAAGGTGGAGATGCATGCCCATGAGATGCAGACCTATGACACAAAGGACCAGCTGCAGGAGCTGGTGGACTGCCTGTCCGCCAATCCTGAGAAGCTGGAGTACAAAGCGCCTTTCGGCATGGGGTTCCAGGTGCTTGACATGAAGCTGGAAGAGGGCAATCTGCTGATTGATGTAGACGCGGCATACAAGGAACTGCCTGCGATGACGGAAGTCCTTGTGCGCGCGGCGGTGGTGCGCACCCTGACCCAGCTGCCGGATGTGAAGCTTGTGATGATCACGGTGGAGGGGAATCAGCTCTATGACAAGAACGGCAACACGGTCAGTTGGATGAGCGCGGATCAATTCATCGACAATGATGGAAACGAAATCAACACTTATGAACTGGCCAGGGTAAGGCTGTATTTCGCTGGCGAGAGCGGCGCGGACCTGATCGCGGCCGTCCGGGAGAAGCATTACTCCACCAATGTGCTCATGGAGCGTTTCGTGGTGGAGGAGCTGATCGCCGGGCCCAGCGGCCAGATAGAGGGGCTGTTCCCGTCCATCAATCCCAACACGAAAATCATCAATGTCATGACCAAGGACGGCATCTGTTACGTGAACCTGGACGAGAATTTCCTGACGGTGGTAAACAATGTGTCCACGGATGTGTCAATCTATTCCATCGTCAATTCACTGGTAGAGCTGAGCAATATCAATAAAGTACAGATTCTCATCAACGGGGAAGTTCCTTCTTCTTTTTCATCGTCTACTTTTGAACGGAATCTGGATATCGTGACCACGCTGGAGAATTGACGCTGGCGGCTGCTCATCTTCATATGCTGAAATGGAGTTATCAGAAGTTTTTCCGGCGCAGGGAGCGGCCGGACAGGGATATCGGGAGGAAGAGGGAAATGAAAGAGGAGGCATACAAAATCTTGTTTCTGGAGGATGAGCCGACCATCCGGGAAGTCCTCACGGAGTACATGCTGATGTCGGGCTATCAGGTCATCGGCGCGGAGCGGGGCGACATTGCCCTGGAGAGGCTGCAGGAGCAGGAGTTCGACTTGGCTGTGCTGGATATCTGTGTGCCCGGGCCGGACGGTTTTGAGGTGCTGAAGCAGATACAGGCTCGCCATCAGAAGACGGCGGTCATCATGCTGACTGCCCTGGAGGACGAGCAGACCCAGGTGAAGGCCTTTAATCTGTATGCAGACGACTATGTAATCAAGCCGGTGTCCCCCATCATTCTGCTGAAGCGGATGGAGACCATTCTGCGGCGCACTGCCAGGACAGAAGAACACAGGGAGAACGGGGAAGGCCTTGTGCTGAGCCAGGAGGCTTACTGCGCGTATTACCGCGGGGAGAAGCTGCCGCTGACGCTGAGCGAATACCTGCTTCTGCAGACGCTGTACAGAGAGCCGAAACGGGTGTTCACCAGGGAACAGCTCATCTTAAGCATCTTCAATGAAGACTATATCGGAAACGACAGAATCATCGACGCCCATGTGAAGAACCTGCGCAAGAAGCTTCCCGTCCCCTGCATCAAGACCGTGATCGGGGTGGGGTATCAGTTCGATGAGGCGTGGAAGGAATAGGAGAACGATATGCGTCTTGGACGGAAAAACCTGCTGTACAGCATGGCGCTGGCCGGTATCCTTCTGCTGTTCCTGGTGGGATATTTCATATGCATGCTGCCGTCTCTTTATGTGGATTATATGATGGGCCAGTATCTGAAATCTATCCGGGCCCAGCACAAAGCCTATATGGAACAGGGTACCTATGAGGGCGTGCGGGTGAGGAACTCCACAGCCTGCATTTCTGTGGAAATCCCTGCCCAGGGGGACTGGCTCTTGATTACGGGAAAGTCGTTCTCTGCGGAAGTCAGATTACGGGACGAGCGCCTGAACGAAATCCTGGACAGATGCCGGAGGAAGCTGTTCTCGGCGGGGAGCAAAGGAACGGCGCCGGAGGCGCTGGATCTGGAGGAGGAGCTGGAAGCGCTGGGAGAGATTCTTCAGGATACCGTGCAGGGAGACGAATCCCTGCCTGTGAGCCTCAGGTGGCGGTATCTGAAGAATATGGAAGAGGAATTCTTTAACCAATCTGTAAAAGTCCATTCTTATTCTGACGGTGTGTTCATCATCGAGGCAAGCATAGAAGAACCCGGGAACCGTTACGCGAATTATATTGCCATAGAGCAGACCCAGGAGCGCCTGGTCCTGTCCTTCCTGCCGGTGGTGGCTCCTGAGGTGGACGAGATTCGGCCTGTGGTGCTGCGGAGCCTTCCCATGCTGGGAGCCGTGATCGTGTTTCTGGTGCTGCTGGGCTCCAGGATGTATTCCCAAGGCATTGTCAACCCTATCGCGGAACTGGCGCGGCACGCGGAGGAAATGAAATATACGGAAGATTTTTCCGTGGAGAGGTTTCTGGAGGAAGGGGCCCGTCCAAAGGATGAAGTGCAGGAGCTTGCGGATGCCCTGGACGATCTGTACCGGCAGATCAGGGAGAGCTACCGGAAGCTGGAAGAGAAGAACAGGGGGCTGGCGGAGGAGAACGAACGGCAGGAAATCTTTCTGCGCGCGTCCTCCCATCAGCTGAAGACCCCCATTGCGGCGGCCCTTCTGCTGGTGGAGGGCATGATGAATGAAATCGGCAAATATAAGGAGACCAGAATCTATCTGCCCAAAGTGAAGGAGCAGCTTCTCTCCATGCGGAGGATGGTGGAGGACATCCTGTATCTGAACCATTGCGCGGAGGAAATAAGCTTTCGGAGGACAGACGCAGGGAAGGTGCTGGCGGAGAGGCTGCAATCCTATCAGGTGGGGCTGGCAGACCGGCATCTTGTGCTGGACTATGAGGAGGGGGAGGCGCTCTATGTCGACACGGACGAGAGGCTGCTGGCGCAGATCCTGGACAATCTCTTGTCCAATGCGGTAAAGTATACGCCTGTGGGGGGCCGTATCCGGATTCGCCTGCACCGCGGGCCCCAGAGAAGGATTCTGATAGAGAACTTTGGCGTGCGGATTCCGGAGGACATAGCGCCCCATATTTTCGACCCTTTTGTCAGCGGCAGCCACGGGGCGGATCCGTCCGGGGGCCGCAGCCACGGGCTGGGGCTGTATATCGCCTCCTATTATGCTAAAAAGCTGGGTGCAGATCTGCAGGTGAAGAATGGAGAGGCCTGTGTGCGCACTTGGATATCGTTTCCGGAAAAATTCACTTGTTCTTCATCGGAAATTCATCTCAATCTGATAGGATAGTCTCAGTGGCAGAGAAGCGAAGGCTTGTCTGGGTTCCCGGAGGAAGCGCCGGGAAACGATATCAGGGACAAAGAGGAGGAGACATGCATGTTGCTATCCATTCAGAATCTGGTGGTGCGCTATGGAACGGATACAGCTCTCGACATCAGAGAACCCATCGTCATCGAGGAGGGGGACCGCGTGGGCGTCATTGGCTCCAACGGGGCAGGGAAGAGCACTCTGATCAAAAGCGTCCTGGGGCTGCTGCCCTATCAGGGCGTGATACGGACAGGGCTGAAGCCGGAGGAGATGGCCGTCCATATGCAGTTCAACGAATACACGGATGCCATGCCGGTGCGGTATATCATGGAGGCGGTTCTGGGGACGAAGATTGCCCGGGACAGGAAGCTGCAGGAGCTGATTGCCTTTTTTGAGTTCGAAGACTGCCTGCGGAAGAAATATTCCAGGCTTTCCGGGGGACAGAAGCAGAGGTTCACGATCATCATGGTCATGATGCAGGACGCGGCGCTGACCTTTTACGATGAAGTCACCTCGGGACTGGATTTCGAGACCAGGCAGAAGCTGGTGGAGAAGCTGGTGGAATGGTACAGGGGGAAGCGGGAAAGTTTCCTGATGGTCTCCCATTATTATGAGGAGCTGGACCAATTGGTGGATAAGCTTCTGATTCTGGACAAGGGGCTGGTCATCGACTACGGGAACAAAGAGGAGCTGTTCCGAAAGTACTGCGGCAGAGCGGTGATCGTGGTGAACCATTCCGAGGGAAACGAGAGGCTGCTGTCCCGTTTCAGGAAGCTGGACGCGCCCGCCCATCTGATTGCGGTATCCTGTGAAAGCGAAAAGACAGAGCAGGAGATCACCGGACTGCTTCTGGAGAATGATGTGAACTATAAACGGAGCAACAACGATATCGAGATACTTTATACCAACGCCAAGAACAGGAGCAAGGAGGCTTGAGATGCAAAAAGAACAAAAAAGAGGCAAATGGCTGTCGATGCAGATGCTGGGTTTTGAGTTCCGCAAGACGATAGGGAACCCCTATGTGCATATCTTCGGCGTGGGCATGCCGGTGTTGATGATGATAGTGGTCACCCGGGCCGTAATCGGCCAAATGGTGGACGAAGCAATGGTCTCCCAGGCAGAGACATCCGTCTTTCTGGGAATCGGCGCATTGATTCCCATGGCTACGATATTCATGGGCTATGGGATATCCAATGCCCAGGAGCTGGAGAAGGGGATTCCACAGAGAATGGAGCTTTTCGGTATCCGGGAGAGCGTCTCCCTGTGCAACCGCATCCTTTCGGAAGTCATCTTCATGGTATTTGCGTTCCTGGTCTATTTTGCGGCAGGGTATGGGCTGGCGGATCTGAGGGCTCCCAAGCCAGTGGGAGTTCTGCTGTATGTGGTCTGCATCCTGGGATTCAGCGTGATCCTGTTCTGCTTTGCCCACGCGATTTCGTCCCTGCTGCGGAAGTTCGCGCTGACTTACTGCGTGACGATGCTGCTGTATTTTGTGTTTATGATTCTGGGGGGCATGATGGGGATCACTTATGACAATATGCCTGACGGCGTCCAGGCTCTGGCGGATTTTCTGCCTGTCACCTATATTAACCGGGACTTCTGCATGGTATGGAGCGGAGAGAGCTACAATTTCGGGCCGATGCTGCAGTCCTATCTGCTGATGGGGGCGCTGGCCGGGATACTGATGTTCTTCACCGTGAAGAGGACAGCGAGGAAGCTGCATTAGAAAGGAGGAGCATATGAGGCGGCCTTTGGCTCTGGCTGCCCTGTTCCTGGTGATCGTTGCGGCCATCCGGTTGGGGGCCGGATGGGCGGACGGTGTGCCGCCGGGCCGTACCAGCGCGGCTCAGCTGCCGGAGGCAGCTGAACTGCTGGTCACAGGGCAGGTGTATCAAAAGGATGGGACATCCCTTTATCTAAAATCTGTCATTGTCTTGGAATCTGATGCCTCAGGGCAGTCTGCCGCAGATTCGCGGCGGGAAATCCTATGTCAGGAAAATCTGATCTGTGAATTAGCCGACGGACAGGAAGTCCCTCTGGGTACCAGGGTGGCCGTCCGGGGAACGTTCGCGCCCTATTCCCATGCCACCAATCCCGGTGAATTCGATTCAGCTGTCTACTATAGGACGCTTGGAATCGGCGGAAAGCTGCGCAAGGCAAGCGTTCTGGCCAAGGGGGAGGAATGCTGGCCGGTGCGGGAGGCGCTGTATCAGCTCAAATGCCGCCTGAAGGCAAGGCTCTACCGCATTTTCCCGGAGAAAGAGGCGGCGGTGATGAGCGCCCTGCTTTTGGGTGACAAGAAGGACCTGGACAGTGAACTGAAGGATCTCTACAAGCGAAACGGCATTCTGCACATTCTTTCCATATCCTCGCTGCATATTACGATCATCGGCATGAGCGTCTATCGCCTACTTCGCAGGCTGGGTCTTCCTGTCTGCCCTGCCGCTGTGGGGGGAAGCATCCTTTTGTTCCTGTATGGCTGCATGACTGGATTCAGCGTGTCCGCCTGCCGTGCCATTGGGATGTACCTGATCAAGATGCTGGGAGAGATGGCGGGCAGGACATATGATATGCTGACGGCGCTGGGCGTGATGGCGGCGGTGATGGTGGCAGGGAATCCCTGCTATCTGCAGAACAGCGGCTTTCTGCTTTCGTTCACTTCCGTCCTGGGGATTGGGTTGGTATGCCCGGCATTGACGCCGGAATTGCATAGGAGCATGGCGCGGGATGAGGGGAGGATTCGAAAGGCATTGAGGAAGCTTCGGGAGCTGCTGCTTTCGTCAGTCTTTGCCAGTCTCTCCATCACACTGGCCACGCTTCCTGTCCAGCTGTGGTTCTATTACGAGATTCCGATTTATTCTGTGTTTCTGAATCTTTTCGTCCTTCCTTTCATGAAGCCCATGATGATTGCAGGGCTGCTGGCAATGCTGGTGCCGGGGCTTGGGCTGCTGGGGATTGTCGACTATTGCATCTTGAAATCCTATGAATTCCTGTGCGGCTGTTTTGACAGACTGCCCTTTCATACCTGGAATCCGGGCTGTCCGGAACTATGGCAGATCGTAGTCTACTATCTGTTGCTGGGGGGAGCCGTTGTTCTCCGGAACTATATGAAAAAAGAGGCATCTGGGAAAGCGGAGTCTGGTCTGGCGGGCGCAGCCAAAGGAGGAGGCGGGAAGGCTGCCTTGCCGCCGCTGGCCCAGGGCATTCCGGAAGCGGATTCCGCAGAAAGGTATCGGCGAAGGTTCAGAAGGGAGGGCGTAAGCGTATGCATCATCCTGTCTGCCGTGCTTCTGTTCGCTATCCGTCCGGCGGCGGAAAACAGCGTCCTGTTCCTGGATGTGGGGCAGGGGGACTGTATCCTGGTGCGCACTGCCTCCGGGGAGAATTATCTATTCGACTGCGGTAGCAGCAGCCGCAGAAATATCGGAAAGTATCTGCTGATTCCATGCTTGAAATATTATGGGATAGGGAAAGTGGATGCCATATTTTTATCCCATCCGGATGCCGACCATGTGAACGGAGCGGTGGAGCTGCTGGAGACAGGCGGCGAGAACCGAATTACGGTGGGGCAGCTTCTGCTGCCTGCGATTCCGGAGGGCGCAAGACAGGAACAGCTGGGAGAACTGCTGCTCGCTGCGGCGGAAGCCTCACAGGAGACTCCTGTTCCGGTGGGGTTCCTACAGGCAGGGGACGGCTGGAAGTGCGGGAGCGCGGCCTTTACCTGTCTTCACCCGGGCGAAGACGTGGGGACACAGGATGTGAACGGCTATTCGGAGTGCTTTTTGGTGGAGTTTTCGGAAGGGACAGGTTCCTTTCTGCGGGGCGGGGCATCGGTGGGAGAGTGGACGATGCTGCTGACGGGAGATGTGCAGAATGAAGGGGAGGCAGCTCTGCAGAGGGAGATTCTGTCCAGAGATATCAAAAATATCACCGTGCTGAAAGCGGCCCATCACGGATCCAGGAATTCCACGCCCAGTGAGCTTCTGGAGCAGCTGGCGCCGTCTCTCACAGTGATTTCCAGCGGCCGGAACAATCGGTACGGACATCCCCATGCGGAATTGCTGGAACGTCTGGAGGAGTCCGGGACATTCATCGTCCAGACAGCGCAGTCTGGGGCGGTCAAAGTCACTTTCCGGGGCGGAGGGATACAGGTAGAGGCATATATCCGCTAAGCGCACTGCACTTTTTCCTGAAGAAGCCGTATCGGTTGTTTTCCCACAGTTCCTAAGGAATTGTCTACAAATAACTGATGCGAGTTTATAGCTGTTTTCGTTGTATTTCTGGGCTTTCTCCTAAACAAGTTGCATCAGTTATTTTCCGACAAGTCCTAAAGGCTATGTCACCCGGGGGAGAATCGTCTGGAGAGTATTTTTGTTGCATTGGGGGTTTGTAAATTTCAGGCTTTTGTAATATAATATAACTAACCCCACAGGCCCATGGGCATCAGCGGAAAGGAAGGCCGGGGGCAGTTGACGCACGGTACTTTCACAGCAGGCAGATACTTTGCTATGCGGATACAATTCCCACAGGCTCTGCATCTGGGCAGCTATGAAGCAGGGACGGCGAATTGCTGTAGTCTGGGATGACGTGGGGTATAGGAGGTGAATTGCATGCAGTCTCTTGAATTGTATGAACAGAAGATTATCAGCGATCCCGAATTTCCGGTGCAAATGCATATCGATGACGTGAACCGGAAAGGACGATACTTTTCTCAGCATTGGCATGAACACATCGAGCTTCATTATGTGCTGGAGGGCAAGCCCATGCTGCAGCTGGGACAGAGGGAGATTCCCGCCCGGGAAGGGAACCTGGTGATTGCCAATAGCAATGAGCTTCATACGGGATATTGTGACGGGAGCCATATAAGGGTTCTGGTGATTATCTTCGACATGCAGGATTTCTCCAAAGAGTTCGCGGACAGGAACCTTATTTTCCGGTCGCTGATAGAGCAGGACGAGGTGATAGACAAGATCATGTCGGTCGTCTATGAGGAATACAGGGCACAGAAAATAGGTTATCAGCTGATCTGCAAGGGGGAGCTTTTGAAGCTGATTGCCCGCCTGGGCCGCGAATATGCCGCGGAGGCCCTGACAGAGCGTGAGAGCGACAACAGGAGGAGGCGTCTGGAACGGCTGAACATCGTGCTGGACTATATCCAGCATAACTACACAAAGCAGATCAGCAACAAGGAGTTGGCCGATATCATCCATCTGAGTGAGGACAGGTTCAATCATCTGTTCAAGGAGAGCATGGGGATGCCGCCGCTGCAGTACATGAATGAGATACGGATGAAGAAAGCCATGAATCTTCTCAAAAAGAAAGAGGGGACGGTGGTAGAGATTGCGGACAGCGTAGGCTTTACGGATTACAACCATTTCGGAAGGCAGTTCAGGAGGTATTACGGCTGCACGCCCTCGGAAATTCTCAAAAAATAAATAGCAGAATCATATGAATAAACAGCAGAAAGAACCTATCTTCTTCTGCTGTCTTTTTTTATAATCAGTATAACGGATAAGAAGTCAAAATACAAAAAAATGTATAAAAGAAACGGAGGAGATGACATGAAATTAGGAACATTGACGGTAGCGTTGGGGGATTTGTCCTTCGAAGAGGCATGCAAGTTCCTGGCCGAGAGAGGCGTGCAGATGGTGGAAATCGGCTGCGGCGGATTCCCCGGCAAGGCCCACTGCGACGGAGAGCAGTTTCTGGCGGACGAGAGCAAAAGGGATGCCCTGATGGAGACGCTTGCCAAGTACAATCTGGAGATCAGCGCGCTGAGCAGCCATGGGAACATGGTGCATCCCGACCCGGCTGTGGCCGAGAGCTTCGAGAAGGATTTCGACAATGCCATTCTGCTGGCGGAGAAGCTGCATGTGCCGGTGGTGAACACTTTTTCCGGCTGCCCCGGCGGAAGCAAGGACGACAGGACGCCCAACTGGGTCACCTGCCCCTGGCCGGATGACTTCGGCGGGATTCTGGAGTATCAGTGGAACGAAGTGCTGATTCCCTACTGGAAGAAGAAAGCGGCTTTTGCGGAGGCTCATGGCGTCAAGATTGCCTTTGAGCTGCACCCGGGCTTCTGTGTCTACAACACCAAGACCATGCTGCGCATCCGCAGGGAAGTGGGGCCGCAGATTGGAGCCAACTTCGATCCCAGCCATCTGATTTGGCAGGGGATGGATCCCTGTGCTTCCATCCGGGAGCTTGGAAAAGAAGGGGCCATTTTCCATTTCCACGCCAAGGACACCAGGATTGATGCCAGGAACACCGCGGTCAACGGCGTGCTGGATACCGCCCATTACGGCGAGGAGCTGGATCGTTCCTGGATTTTCCGCACGGTGGGCTATGGCAATGGAGAGGATTATTGGAGGGATATCATTTCCCAGCTGCGCATGGTGGGATATGACTATGCCGTCAGCATCGAGCACGAGGACGGCCTGATGTCGGGCAAAGAGGGACTGGAGAAGGCTATCAGCTTCCTGAAGAACGTGCTTATATATGAGGACCGCGGGGCCATGTACTGGGCCTAGCGGAGAAAGACAGGGACTCTTTGGGCGAGGAGGGATAGAGATGAAGCATAAGATGGCCATTGTGGGATTTGGCGGCATGGCGGGCTGGCATTATAATGAGATACAGACGATTGAGGGGCTGGAAATCGCCGGTATCTGGGACATCAGGGAAGAGCGGAGAGTCTATGCCGCAGAGGAGAAGGGGCTTCATGTGTACAGCGGCCTGGAAGACCTTCTGGCGGATTCGGAGACGGATTTGGTGCTGATTGCTACTCCAAATGATGTACATAAGCCGGTTGCCATTGCGGCTATGGAGGCGGGCAAGAACGTGGTCAGCGAGAAGCCTGTCACCTTATGCTCTCAGGATTTGCGGGAGATGATCGAGACCAGTGATAGGACGGGACGTTTCCTGACGGTGCATCAGAACCGGCGCTGGGATGAGGATTTTCTGACGGTGAAGAAGATCCTGGAGGAAGGAAAGCTGGGAGAGGTGTTCCGGGTGGAGTCCAGGGTGCATGGTTCCAGAGGGATTCCCGGGGACTGGCGCCAGGAGAAGGAACATGGCGGTGGCATGATTCTGGACTGGGGCGTGCATCTGTTGGATCAGTTGCTGCAGCTGTTTTCCGATGTGCCTGTCCGAAGCGTATACGGGGTGGAGACCCATGTGACCAATCAGCTGGTGGACGATGGCTTTTATGCGGAGATTGCCTTTGAGAACGGCGTCACCGCCCTGGTGGAAGTAGGCACCAGCAACTTTGTCTCGCTGCCCAGGTGGTATGTGCTGGGGGCGGACGGCACCGCTGTGGTGGAGGACTGGGAGCTGCACGGCAAAATCGTGCGCGCCACCGGTGTGAATGAAAAAGATGTAACACCTGTGATTACGGCAGCGGGGCTGACCAAGACCATGGCCCCCAGAAGGGACGACAGCATCTTCACGGAGGAGCTTCCCAAGGTGACCAGCGATGTGAGGGAATTCTACATAAATGTGATGGCTGTGCTGGAGGGCAGGGAGAAGAGCCGGATTCAGCTGCCGGAGGTCATGCGCGTCATGAAGCTGATGGAGGCGATTCATCAATCCGCGGAGACGGGCGAAATCGTCAGGGAGACCATCTAAAAGCCTGCCGCTGGGTCAGGCGGGAGGGATTGGACAGAGCGGAAACTGCCTCCCGGAATTTCAGGAAGCGGAATCAGGCATCGGGGCGGAACCGGCCGGAGTGATTTCGGAAAGCTGTGTGATGAGCGGCCCGGAGATTCCGGGAGGAGATAGATACGGAAAGGAAGGCGATCAGTATGGCAAGATTAGGAATTGCGGCACAGGTGTATTCCGTGCGGGATGCGGCGGCGAAGGACTTCGCGGGAACGGCGAAGGCTTTGAAGGAATGCGGCTATGAGGGCGTGGAGCTGGCCGGATTGTATGGGCACAGCCCGGAGGAAATCCGGGACTGCCTGAAGGAGCAGGGGCTTGTGGCTGTCAGTGCCCATGTGGGGCTGGAGCCGTTTCTGGAGGACATGGAAGGGACCGTGGAAGCGTATCGGATCATAGGCTGCAGCTATATCGGAATCCCGGGACTGTCCGTGGACAGGCTCTACGGGGGCGAGAAATATGAGGAGACCTGCCAGTTCCTGAAAAAGCTGGCCGCCTGCTGCAGAGAGCGCGGAATTGTCCTGATGTACCACAATCATGACTTCGAATTCCGCAAGACGGATAAAGGGACCTATCTTCTGGATGAGCTTTTCAGTTCCCTGGAGGCGGAGGATCTGCAGACAGAGCAGGATACATGCTGGGTGAAAGTGGGCGGAGAAGATCCGGCGGCTTATCTGGAGAAATACAGGAACCGCTGCCCGGTGGTCCATATGAAGGATTTTCGCAGAAACGGCGGAAAGGTGGAGCAGGTGGCGCTGGGAGAGGGCGAGCAGGACGTAGAGGCAATCGTCAGGATGGCCGGGGAATGCGGCTCCACATGGCTGGTGGTAGAGCAGGACGACCATCCCTTCGGCGAACCGATGGAGAATATGCGAAAAAGCGTACAGTGCCTGAAGCGGATCCTGGGGTGACGCGCGGCTGCCCTGCAGGAATCGGAGGCGGCATATGCCTGCACGGCATGGCCTGGGACAGACTGAAACAGGAATGGAAAGAAAACAGCAGCCTCCCGACAACAGCTGCCCCTGGGGGCGCTGGCAGGGGGAGGCTGCCTTAATAGCACGATAACACTAGGAGGCTAAGAAAATGAGAAAACTGAAAGTAGGAATCGTAGGCTGCGGCGGAATCGCCAATGGAAAGCATCTTCCTTCCATGAAGAAGAATGGCAATTTTGAGATTGTCGCTCTCTGCGACCTGATCGTGGAGAGGGCCGAGAAGGCCAGGGAAGAGTACGGCACAGAGGATGCCAGGGTGTACACGGATTACGCCGAGATGCTGAAAGAGGAGAAGGACATCGAGGCCGTGTATGTCCTGACGCCCAACAGCGTGCATGCGCCTGTGAGCATCGCCGCCATGGAAGCCGGCAAGCATGTGATGTGCGAGAAGCCCATGGCGAAGACCTATGCGGAGGCCAAGGCCATGGTGGAGACATCCGAGCGCACCGGAAAGATCCTGACCATCGGCTATCAGAGCCGTTATCGCGGGGATTCCGCCTATCTGAAGCAGGCCTGTGAGAACGGGGATTTGGGAGAGATTTATTATGCCAAGGCCCACGCTGTCCGCAGAAGGGCAGTGCCCACCTGGGGCGTGTTCCTGGATGCCGAGAAACAGGGCGGCGGCCCCTTGATTGACATCGGAACCCACGCGCTGGATCTGACCCTGTGGATGATGGACAATTACGAGCCGGAGATGGTGATGGGGTCTGTATACCGCAAGCTGGCTGACCAGAAGGATCAGGGCAATGACTGGGGCGACTGGGATCCCGCCGTCTTCACGGTGGAGGATTCCGCGTTCGGCTTCGTGAAGATGAAGAACGGCGCTACCATCGTCCTGGAGTCCTCCTGGGCCCTGAACACCCTTGACACCAGGGAAGCCCAGACCACGCTGTGCGGAACCAAAGCCGGCGCTGACATGGCGGACGGCCTTAGGATCAACCGCATCAAGTACGGCAGACAGTGCATGGAGAAGCCCAACCTGCATGCGGGCGGCGCAGCTTTCTTTGAAGGAAAGTCCGAAGATGCCCAGGATGTGGAACAGAGAGTCTTCTACAATGCCATCGTAAACGGCGGGCCCTTGACGGTAGAGCCCAGACAGGCCATGGTGGTGACCCAGATTCTGGAGGCCATCTACGAGTCCGGCAAGACCGGAAAACCGGTATATTTCGACTAAAGCGCAGGATTGCGGGAACTGGAGCAGACAAATACAGCGTGTGCCGTGCACATGCGGAATTGGAACAGGAGAAGAAGATGAAACTTGGAAGAATCGCATGGTTTGAAGAAGAAGATTTTCGGAGCGCGAAAGAGCGCGGCATGGAGTTCATTGAATTGGATGTGAATGACAGGGCCCAGGTGTTCCTGGACAATGTGGATGCCATCCAAAAGAGGAGCCAGGAATACCAGGTGCCCGTGGGGGCCGTAGGCAGATGGGGCAGCGACCGCATCAGCAAGGATGGCATCCGCCAGGAAGAGCTGGAGCTGGAATACAAGCTGATCGACGCCACGGCCCAGCTGGGATGCGACGTATACATCACCGGCTGCAACATGGTGGGGGAGCTGTCCTATTATGAGAACTGCGGGCTGGCAATCTCTTATTTTGAGAAGCTGATCGCTTACGGCGCGGAGAAGGGCGTTAAGATTGCGGTCTATAACTGCAGATGGAACAATTTCGTCTGCGACCCCATGGCCTACACAGTCATCATGGGATATCTGAAGGATCTGTATATCAAGTACGATCCTTCCCACTGCATCTATGCGGGCGGAGATTATCTGAAGGAGGCCAGGGACTGGGGCGACCGCTTCCTGCATGTGCATCTGAAGGGATCTCTGGTGGTCGACGGGGAGCGCTATGACGATCCGCCTGCTGGCATGGACCAGACCAACTGGGGCGCTTTCCTTGCCATCCTGTACGCGAAAGGATACGACAAGGGCCTGAGCATCGAGCCTCATTCCGCCAACTGGACAGGTGAGCTGGGCGAAAAGGGCATCGACGCCACCATCCGCTATTTCAGGAATCTGCTGCTGTAGGGACGTTCTCTCCAGAGGGGAGAGGAGGCAGCGGGAAAGACTGCGAACGACAGAGATGTATGAAAACAGGGAACGCTTTCGCTGTATGGAAAGTGTTCCCTGTTTTGCGTCCGCTTTATGTCGTTCTGCCGTCTATGCCGTCTGCAGTACGGACAGAATCAATATCTCCACGCTCATCTTGTCGTTCATGCGCCCTGTCTTGACGGCCTCCTCCGCCTCCACACAGGTCTCCACCGCCCTGCGCAGGGTAGCTGACCGGAATTTGGCGGCCTGGGCCGCATATTTGCCTGCCACGAAGGGCGGAATCCCGATTTTGGAGCTGATCGTGCGGTTGTCGAATCCTTTGGACTTCAGCTCCCTGACCTGCAGCAGCATGTTGCACTGCTTGGCAATCAGGAACAGGATGCGCATGGGCGGCTCCTTCAGCGCCAGCAGGTCATAGTACAGTTCCAGGGCCTGCCGCCGTTCCCCGGCGGCGACGGCATTGATCATGTCGAAGATGTGGTTGCTGACGCGGACAGTGCAGACGGCCTCCACGTCCTCCGGTGTGACTGCCTCCCGCCCCATGCAATAGCAGATCAGCTTTTCCAGCTCCATCTGGATGTTCTCCATGTCCGTGCCGGTCTTGGACAGGAAGAGGGCCGCGGTGCCCTCCGTGATTTTCATGCCTTCCTTGGCCAGGATCCCTGCCACCCAGCGCTTCAGGGTGTTCTCGTCCTGTTCGGCGAATTCCGCTGCGTACCCCCGGGACTGCACTGTCTTGTAGAGCTTGCTGCGCTTGTCGATCTCGCTCTCCGTAAAGATGAAAAAAGTGCTCTCGCTGGGATTCGACAGGTATTCCGCCATTTTCTCGCCGCCGGATTTGAACAGGCCGCTGTCCGTGATAAAGATGACACGTCTGTCGGCAAAAAAGGGCAGCGTCTCGGCCAGGTCGATGATTTCCCCCAGATTCAGGTCCTTTCCCTTGTAAAAATGCGAATTCATGGTATCGCCCTCCTGGCAGAGCGCTTTTTGGAGCTTCTCGCGGTACTGTCTTTTCAGATACCGTTCTTCCCCGTACAGGAGATATACCTGCCGGAACGTTCTTTTCTTGATGTCTTCATTGATCTGTCTCATATATGGATATCCTTTTCCTGTGTTACCTTTATTTTGCCTTCTAGGTGGGCATGCTGTCAAGCGGAAATTTCCAGAAGTGTCGGAAATTGCGTTTCCTGGCACAAAATGTCGTGCAAAAGAGAAAAAATTATCGATATTTAGGGAATGCGATAGAAATTAAGAATATAATGTTATATTAATAATTTTTGTGCAAAATATCGTTGTATATAAGGCGTTAATCACCATATTTGTTATATATTTTCGAAATACAACGATGGTTTTAGGTTGCTGTAACCTTGCGTCTCTTTTATAATTAGGAAAGGACGAATTTAGACAATTTGCAACTTGTAACTAAAAAAGTCCACGAATTTTCGCGAGGAGGCATTTCATGGAACAACTGAATATCACAGCTACGAAGGATAATGAGAAAATATACAAAATCCTTGGGGATTTGATGAATGGGGACAAGGAATTCCAGATTATGATCACGGTACCTTCGGGAAAGGCTCAGGCTCAACGGAATGTGCCGCCGGAGCCGCCCAGAGCGATAGAAGCGGACCGCAACCTGGAACAGGATGTCACCGACATGATACATGAAATCGGCGTCCCGGCACATATCAAGGGATATCAGTACTTAAGAGAGGCAATCATGATGTCCGTGGACGATCCGGCCATGATTAGCTCCATCACCAAGATTCTTTATCCTACCATCGCAAAGCGTTTCCAGACCACGCCAAGCCGTGTGGAGCGCGCCATACGCCATGCCATCGAGGTGGCCTGGAGCAGAGGGAAGATGGAGACTTTGGACGCGTTGTTCGGCTACACCATCGATACCGGGAAGGGAAAACCTACGAATTCGGAATTCATCGCGCTGATTGCGGACAGGATACGCCTTTCCTATCGCATGAAATGATTGAAAGATAATCGAAAAGATGAAAAAAATACTTTCCACTATATCAAACTTGTTGTATAATACAGATAAGTATAGCAAAGTGAACAGTGGAGGTTTCCGATGAAGAAAATTCTTTTTGCGGCATCAGAGGGAGTTCCTTTTATAAAGACCGGCGGCCTGGCCGATGTAGTGGGCTCCTTGCCGAAATGTATCGACAAGCAGTATTTTGATGTGAGGGTCATGATACCCAAGTACGCCTGCATGAAGCAGCAGATGAAAGACAAGCTCAAGTACGTGACCCATTTCTACATGGATTTCAACTGGAAGAGCGTCTATGTGGGCATCTTTGAAGTGGAAGAGGAGGGCGTGCACTACTACTTTATCGACAACGAATACTATTTCAGCGGAGATAAGGTCTACACGGACGATCCCAGGTGGGAGATTGAGCGCTATGCCTATTTCTCAAAGGCGGTGCTCTCCGCCCTTCCGGCGGTGGGGTTCCAGCCGGACGTGATTCACTGTCATGACTGGCAGACAGGGCTGATTCCTGTCTATATGAAGGAAAGGTTCCGGGGCGGTGATTTCTTCAGCCGGATGAAATCCGTCATCACCATCCACAACCTGAAGTTCCAGGGAAAATGGGATACCAAGACCGTGCGCAGCATCACGGGCCTGTCGGACTACTTCTTTACGGCGGACAAGCTGGAGGCTTACAAAGACGCCAACCTCTTAAAGGGCGGCATCGTCTATGCGGACGCGGTGACCACGGTCAGCAGCACCTACGCGGAGGAAATCAAGACGCCATTCTACGGCGAGGGACTGGACGGCCTGCTGCGGGCCAGGAGCAACAGCCTGCGCGGCATTGTCAACGGCATCGACTACACGGATTTCAATCCGGAGACGGACAAACATATCGCCAATCCGTACAACGCCGTCAACTTCCGCAAGGAGAAGGTGAAGAATAAGCACGCGCTGCAGCAGGAGCTGGGGCTTGCCCAGAACGACAAGAAGATGATGATCGGCGTGGTCTCCCGGCTCACGGACCAGAAGGGCTTCGACCTGATTGCCTATATCATGGACGAACTCTGCCAGGACGACATCCAGCTGGTGATACTGGGGACCGGCGAGGAGCGCTACGAGAATATGTTCCGCCACTTTGACTGGAAGTACAGCGACAAGGTGTCCGCCAACATTTATTACTCCGACCCTCTGTCCCACAAGATTTACGCGTCCTGCGACGCATTCCTGATGCCGTCCCTGTTTGAGCCCTGCGGCCTGAGCCAGCTGATGGCCCTGCGCTACGGCACCATCCCCATCGTGCGGGAGACGGGCGGCCTGAAGGATACGGTACAGCCTTACAACGAATATGACAATACCGGCACCGGTTTCAGCTTCACCAATTACAATGCCCACGAAATGCTGAATACGATTCGCTATGCGGAGCATATCTATTATGATAAGAAGCGCGAATGGAACAAGCTGGTCGACAGGGCTATGGCGGCGGACTTCTCATGGCATGTGTCCGCGCAGAAGTATCAGGAAATGTACGATTGGCTGATAGGTTAACGGTATGTCGAACAATGATAGCGGAAAAAATGATTTTATAGTGCAGGCCGGGATACTGGCGGCGGCCGGAATCATCAGCCGTATCATAGGGCTCCTTTACAGGAGCCCTTTACACAAGATCATCGGATCGCTGGGAATGGGGTACTACACTTCTGCCTATAATTATTACAACATTATTCTGTTGATCTCCTCTTACAGCATTCCCTCTGCCATATCCAAAGTCATCGCGCAGAAGCTGGCGGTGAAGGAATACCGCAATGCCCACAGGATCTTCCGGTGCGCTTTGGGGTATGTGCTGGTGGTGGGGGCCGCGGCCAGCCTGTTCCTGTATTTCGGGGCAGGGCTCTTCGTGAGGGAGAATGTGGTTCCGGTGCTTCAGACCTTCGCGCCTACGATTTTCGTCTATGGCATCTTAGGGGTGCTCCGGGGATATTTCCAGGCCCATAAGAGCATGACGCAGACCTCCGTCTCCCAGATTCTGGAGCAGATTGCCAATGCAGCGGTCACCATAGGCGCGGCCTATTTTCTGATCAACAGCCGCATGGGCAGCCTGGAGATTCCCGCCGACGAGGCGGGACAGATTGAAAGGGCGGTTCACGGAGCCAGCGGAAGCGCGCTGGGTACAGGAGCGGGAGTCCTGGTGGCTCTGCTGTTCATGGCGGGGATTTATGCCATGAACCGGGGGATCATCAACAAGAGGATTGAGCGCGACAGGCATACGGACGTGGAGCCTTACAGCGTGATATGGAAGAACATTACGCTGGTAGTGACGCCTTTCATCCTGAGCACCGCCATCTACAATCTGAGCAGCACGGTCAACAACAGTGTGTACCTGATGATTCTGCCAGCGCTGCGGGAGGTGGACGAGATGGCGCTGGATGCCAGATGGGGTATCTTTTCCGGGCAGGCGGTGACTATTTCCAATATTCCCATCACCTTTGCCACGGCCATGGCCGCCGCCATGATCCCTACGGTGGCCCAGCTGACGGCGGCAGGAGATCTGGAGGGGACCAGGGAGAAGATAGGGCTGTCGGTGAAGACGATTATGATCATCTCCATCCCCTGCGCAGTAGGTCTATTCGTGCTGGCCAGGCCGGTGACGGCGCTGCTGTTCACGGACACCCGGGCGGAGGAGGACCTGGCCACGGGGCTCCTGATGGCGCTGTCCCTCTCGGTGGTGTTCTATGCCCTGTCCACCCTGAGCAATCAGATTCTGCAGGGCCTGGGCAAGATGAACAAGCCCATCGTCCACGCGGGGATCGCGCTGGTCGTCCAGACAGTGACGGCAGTGCTCCTGCTGTTCTTCACGGATCTGGATCTGTACAGTATCGCCATTGCCAACACCCTGTATTCTTTTGTCATGTGCGTGCTGAACCAATGGGCGGTTCGCAAGGCAGTGGGATATAGCCAGGAGATGAAAAAGACTTTCCTGATTCCCGCCCTGGCCTCTGCCTGCATGGGAGGCGTGGCGTGGGCGGTCTACGAAGGGCTTCTAATGCTGACGTCCTCGCCGAAGATTTCGGTGGTGATTGCCATCTGCCTGGCAGCCTGTGTGTATTTTGCCATGCTGCTCTTGTTCCGGGGAATCACGGAGGAGGAGCTGGGGGGCTTTCCGAAGGGATATCTGCTGGTGAAGCTGGCGAAGAAATGCAGATTGATGAAAGCATAAGCGCGAAGGGAAAAGAAAATCGCAGAAAAACAGTGCCGATTCGGCGATTGTCCGCGGCAGCAGAAAGCCCGCCTCAGGGGAGATTCTGCTGCCGTGACGCCGGACCGGCATTATTTTTGGGTCATTCCGCAGGCCTGATGCCGGAGATGTCGCTGTCTATGGCCATGGAGTAATTGGTGTAGTAGACTACGAAGCCTGGCTTGGCGCCGTTTGGCTTTTTTACATGTTTCTTCTGGACATAATCTATTTCTACTTTCTCCTGTCCCCGGCCTTTGGAGTAATAGGCGGCCAGGCGGGCGGCCTCCTCAAAGGTGCGGTCGGGCAGCTCCCCGGCGTTTTCGGCCTTGACGATCACATGGGAGCCGGGCTGCTGCTTGGCGTGGAACCACCAGTCGTTGCCTGTGGCGAATTTGAAGGTCAGTTCATCGTTCTGGAAATTGTTTTTCCCCACATAGATGTGGAAGCCGTCGCTGCTGATATAGTGGAAGGGCTTGCTGGCGGCCTTCTGCTTTTTTGCGCCGTCCTTGCGGGCTCCGCCCTTCCTGCGGATGTAATCGCTCTGGGTCAGCTCTTCCTTGATCTGGGCCAGGTCCTCTTCGTAGAGGGCGATGTCCAGGGCGTTGGAGATGGATTCCAGATGCACGATCTCCTCTTTGACTTCCTTGGTCAATTCCGACAGGGCCTCGTAGGTGCGCTTCATCTTTCCGTATTTGTCGAAATATTTCTTGGCGTTCTCCGTGGCGGAGAGGGTGGGGTCCAGGGGGATCGTCACGTTCTCGTTGGTATAATAGTTTAGGGCCTCGAAGGACTTGGCGCCGGGCGGGGCGCTGTAGCCGTAGGTGTTTAGCAGCTCTCCGTAGACGCGGTAGGTCTCCCGCTTTTCCGTGTCCTTCATCTGGCGCAGCTGCAGGTCGTACTTCTTCACGTTCCGCTCCAGGGCAGTCTGTACGATGCGCCGCAGGTCCGCCGATTTCTGGCGGATGCGGGTCAGCACGTTCTTTTCCGCGTAATAATGCTCCAGCAGGGCGGACATGGAGTCATAGAGCACCACATAGCCCCCCGGCCGGGAATCCGGCCCGGCCTCCCGGCGGCCATAGCCGTACATGGTCAGGGGAAGGGCGCAGAACTCCGCCGGAGCGCCGTCGGTGTAGGCGATGTTGGGCGTGAAGCGCTCTTCCAGGATGGCTGTCTTCATGGCGTTGAAGGCCCGGTACAGATTTTCATAATCGGCTTCCGTCAGCGCGGCCGTGGGGAAATCCCCGTCCACGCCGGCTTCCTGGCACAGCTCCTGGGCCAGCACGGGGGAGATGCCGGTAAAGCTGCCGTAGATGGCCTTGAAAGCCGGCTGGGGCCTGGCTGCCAGGGCTTCCCGGAATCCATCGTAGTCCGTGGCCAGGGCGTCCAGCTTGTCCTGGGTCTGGGCCACGAAATAGGGCTTGCCCGGCAGCACCTCCCGGAGGGAGCTCACCGCCGCGGACACATGCTTAATGCTGTCGATGATCGTGCCGTCGTCGTTGCAGAAGATGATGTTGCTGTGCTTCCCCATGATCTCTACGACCAGGGTCTTCCGGCGCAAATCGCCCATCTCGTCCAGATGCTCTATGCCGATATGGACGATGCGCTCCAGCCCGGGCTGGGAGATGTCCGTAATGCGGCCGTTGGCCAGATGTTTGCGCAGCAGCATGCAGAAGTTGGGGGCCGTCATGGGGCTCGGCTTGTTGCTCTCTGTCAGATAGATCAGGGGCAGGGAAGCTTCCGCGGAGATCAGCAGGCGCTTCTGCCCGGAGGGCTGCTTGATTGTCAGGAGCAGCTCGTCCGCTTCCGGCTGGGCGATTTTATAGAGCCGCCCGCCAATCAGCTCTTTTTTCAGTTCTGAGACCACGTTCGCTATGGTCACGCCGTCAAAGGCCATTTTTCCGTCCTCCGTCTAAATCTCGGTCCTGACGCCCTTCGCTTTCAGAAAGGCGACCACTTCCCTGGCATTCTCCATGTGGAAGTCGCTGAAGGTGACCAGTTTCTTCCCATTCCTGGTGTAAATGATGTACATCTTCCCACCGATGGACACCTTCTGCAGGTCATGGTAGGAAAGGAGCTTCGGCGCGCCGAAGAGGGGCATATATGTCATGCTGTTCTCATGTAAGATCAGCTTATGCTTGCGTGTCTTCACCAATCGAATCAGCAGAAAAAGGCTGCCGAACAGAAGGGTGCCGTACAGGACAAGAAGAAGCGGCAAGTAGGCCACAGCCTCTTCCTGGCTGGTCATGAAAAGGGCCGAGAAGAACCTGGATCCGGCCAGCAACATAATGATTGCGAGAAGCAATGTGAGATTGCTGCCTTTTTGCGTTTGAATCGTATACATGGCGTCTGCTCCTTTTGTAGGATATGCTCTTCTTATTATGACATGATCCTGTACAGTTTGCAACGACTGATTATGAAGGAAACGGTAGAAAATTATGCGTGGATATGTTGAACTGTTAACACAGAAAGGCATTGCTGCAATGGTGGATTGTCAGAATGGAGGCAGGGCGGAGCGCTATGACGGAAAATCTGTTTCATTTTTTTATGATAATTTGTCATGCCATAAACGTACCAAAAATGGAAGGGGTATGCAGAAATTTACAAAAAAGTCAATAGAGTAAGGATGAAAATGGATGCGTTTATCGTAAAAATCTGGAAAAGGCTCCCCTGTGCCCCTTGACGCTTTACGAAACTTCATCTATAATAAAATGAAGTATGTAGCAGGGAGTCACTCCCGGACAGGAGCGCCTATGATCAAGAGCATGACCGGTTTCGGCAGATGCGAAGTCGCCGAGAACGACAGGAAATTCACGGTGGAAATCAAATCGGTGAACCACCGCTATCTGGATGTGAATATCAAGATGCCGAAGGCACTTGGTTTTTTTGAGTCTTCCATCCGCAGCGAGCTGAAGAGCTACATTTCCCGCGGCAAGGTGGACGTGTTCATCTCCTATGAGGATTTCTCGGAGAAGACCTCCGTGGTCCGCTATAACAGGGACCTGGCGGCGGAGTATCTGGGGTATCTGCGCCGGATGGCACAGGATTTCCAGCTGGAGGATGATGTCCGCGTGTCGGTTCTGGCCAGGTTCCCGGAGATTTTCACCATGGAAGAGACCGGGGTGGACGAGGAGGAGCTCTGGAAGGAACTGCGCAGGGCCGTGGTGGGTGCCGCCAGGATGTTCGTGGATACCCGCGTGGCCGAGGGCGAGCACCTGAAGGAGGATTTGTTGGAGAAGCTGGAAGGGATGCGCAGAAAGGTGGATTTCATTTCGGAGCGTGCCCCCCAGATTGTGGAGGAGTACCACAGGAGGCTGGAGGAGCGGGTTCGGGAGCTTCTGGAGGACACCAGCGTGGACGAGGGCAGGCTGCTGACGGAAGTCACCATTTTCGCGGATAAGGTATGCGTGGACGAGGAGATCGTAAGGCTCTGCAGCCACATCGAGACCACCAGAGATACCCTGCAGGAGGGCGGCGCCATCGGCAGGAAGCTGGACTTCATCGCCCAGGAGATGAACCGGGAGGCCAACACGATTCTGTCCAAATCCGGCAATCTGGAGATTTCCAACTGCGCCATCGAGCTGAAGACAGAGATCGAGAAGGTCCGCGAGCAGATTCAGAATATAGAATAGAGGTCAGTGCAGCATGCTTATCCATATCGGATTTGGTAACATCGTGAATACTGCGAAGATCATCGCCATCGTCAGCCCTGACTCCGCGCCGGTGAAGCGGATGGTTCAGAGCGCCAAGGAGAAGGGCACCGCCATCGATGCCACCCAGGGGCGCAAGACCAAGTCCGTGCTGGTGATGGAGAACAGCCAGGTGGTGCTGTCGGCGCTTCTGCCGGAGACCATCGCCGGGCGGGTACAGGGCGGTGCGCAGATGACGGAGGAGTGCAGCGTGGAGGGGACGGATGAAAAGTAATATGGAACAAAAAGGGATATTGATTGTCATATCCGGTTTTTCCGGTGCGGGAAAGGGCACACTGGTGAAAGAACTTCTGCGCAGGTACGATGACTATGCCCTGTCGGTTTCCATGACCACCCGGGCGCCCCGGGCAGGGGAGCGGGACGGCGTGGAATATTTCTTCACGGACAAGGCCCATTTCGAGGAAGAGATAGAAAAGGGCGGGCTGATTGAATATGCGTCCTACTGTGGAAATTATTACGGCACGCCGAAAGCTTACGTGGAGGAGCGGCTGGAGGCGGGGCAGAACGTCATCCTGGAGATTGAGATACAGGGAGCGCTGAAGATCAAGAAAAAGTTCCCGGAGAGCCTGCTGATTTTCGTGACGCCCCCCAATGCGGAGGAGCTGAAGCGCAGGCTGGAGGGAAGGGGCACGGAGAGCGAGGAGGCGATCGCCAACCGCCTGGCCCGGGCCGCGGAGGAGTCCGAGGGCGTGGAGGCATACGACTATCTGGTGGTGAACGATAAGCTGGAGGAGAGCGCCGAGGAGGTGCAGCGGCTGGTAGACGCCGCACGCCGGGCCCCGGTGAGAAGGGAAAAGTTCGTAAAGGAAATCAGAGAGGGACTGCGAAGTTTCGCGAAAGGAGCGCAAGAATAATGTTACATCCATCTTATTCAGATCTGATGAAGGTAGTGAACAGTGAGGTAGAGCAGGGCGAGGCCCCCGTGGTGAGCAGCCGTTATTCCATCGTCATGGCCACGTCCAAGCGGGCGAGGCAGCTGATCGCCGGCGAGGAGGCCATGGTGGAGGGCAGGGACAAGAAGCCTTTGTCCGTGGCGGTGGAGGAGCTGAACCAGGGCAAAATCAAGATACTAGGAGGCGAGTAGGACGGAGCAGCGGTCTTTCGTCGGACGAAAAAGGTAGCTGGTGATTTGCCAGCTATTTTCGTATGAGGTTTTTATGGAGATTTTATTGATATCGCTTGGCTGTGACAAGAATCTGGCCGACACGGAGCTGATGCTGGGCATTCTGCGGAAAAAAGGTTTTTCCTTTACCGATGACGAGGAGGAAGCGGATATCGCGATTGTCAATACCTGCTGCTTCATCGGGGATGCCAAGGAGGAGAGCATAGGGACGCTGCTGGAGATGGCGGATCTGCGCAGAGAGGGGAAGCTGAAGGCCCTGATCGCCGCGGGCTGCCTGGCTCAGCGCTACCAGGAGGAAGTCCGCAGGGAGATTCCCGAGGTGGACGCGCTGGTGGGCACGGCGGCCATAGAGGAAATCGGGGAGGCGGTGGAGGAAGTCCTCTCCGGCAGGGCAAGGGATCACTATCGGAGCCTGGAGTCGCCTCCGGCCGCATGCAGGGAGAGGGTCGTGACCACAGGAGGGCACTTCGCCTATCTGAAGATTGCGGAGGGCTGCAGCAAGCGCTGCACCTACTGCATCATACCCAAGGTCCGGGGGGACTACAGGAGCATTCCCATGGACGCGCTGCTGGAGCAGGCGGAAGGGCTGGCGGAGGGCGGTGTCCGGGAACTGATTCTCGTGGCCCAGGAGACCACCCTCTACGGCGTGGATCTCTACGGGGAAAAATGCCTGCCCAGGCTGCTGAAGGCGCTGGCTGCCATAGAGGGGCTGCGCTGGATCAGGGTACTGTACTGCTACCCGGAGGAAATCACGGAGGAGCTGGTGGACGTGATCGCCACAGAGCCGAAAATCTGCCATTACCTGGATATCCCCATCCAGCACGCCGCGGACGGAATCCTGCGGCGCATGGGCAGGCGCACCAATGAGGAGGAACTGCGCCTGCGGATCGGGAGGCTGCGGGAGCGGATTCCGGACATCTGTCTGCGGACCACCCTGATCAGCGGATTCCCGGGGGAGACCCAGGAGGACTTTGAGGAGCTGTACCGTTTCGTAAACGAGATGGAATTCGACAGGCTGGGGGTATTCGCCTATTCCCAGGAGGAGGACACCGCCGCCGCCGGGATGCCGGACCAGATAGCGGAGGAAGTGAAGGAAGCCCGGCGGGACGAGCTGATGGAGCTGCAGCAGGCCATCGCTTTCGAGAAGGCGGAGAAGATGATAGGGCAGACCTTCACGGTGATGGTGGAGGGCAAGGTGGCGGACGAGGATGTGTACGTGACCAGGACTTACCGGGACGCGCCGGATGTGGACGGGTATCTGTTTCTGCACACCCGGGCCGCGCTGATGAGCGGGGATTTCGTCCGGGCGGTGGTCACGGAGTCCAACGAATATGATCTGGTGGGCGAAATGATAGAGGACACGGAGGAGCAGTTATGAAAAAGATGAATTTACCCAATAAATTGACGATATTCCGCATTATCCTGATTCTGCCGTTCACAGTGCTCCTGCTGGGGAAGGGCGGCGGCTGGGGATGGTACCAGGCCATGTTCGGCGGCATAATGGAGTGGGTGGATTATATCGCGCTGGCGTTCTTCATCATCGCCAGCCTCACGGATCTGATAGACGGCTGGATCGCCAGGAAGTATGACCTGGTGACGAACTTCGGCAAATTCATGGATCCTCTGGCCGACAAGCTCCTGGTCAGCGCAGCCATGATCGCGCTGGTGGAGCTGGGACGGATTCCCGCCTGGATCGTCATCGTGATCATCAGCAGAGAGTTCATCATCAGCGGCTTCCGGCTGGTGGCAGCAGACAATGATGTAGTCATAGCCGCCAGCTACTGGGGGAAGTTCAAGACCGTGTTCCAGATGGTGATGATATGCCTGATGATTGCCAACATCCCGCAGCTTCAGGTCGTGACGGACATCGTCATGTGGGTGGCCGTGGTGCTGACCGTTGTGTCCCTGGCGGACTATCTGATCAAGAACAAGGGCGTGATGAAAGAACAAAAGTAGCGCTGTCTGCAAGGCTGCGGGCTAGGTCCCTGGGGACGGGCAGGCATAGGAGAAAGGAAAAATATGGTAGTTGAACTGATATGCGTAGGAACGGAGATTCTGTTGGGTAATATCGTGAACACCAACGGGGCTTATCTGGCGGAGAAATGTGCGGGGCTTGGGCTTTCCTGCTATTTCCAGACTGTGGTGGGGGACAATGCGGAGCGGCTCAGCCAGGTGCTTAGGACCGCTCTCGGGCGGGCCGACATCGTGATTCTCTCCGGAGGCCTGGGGCCCACCGAGGACGACCTGACCAAGGAGACCGCGGCGAAGGTCTGCGGAAAGCCTCTGTATCTCCATGAGCCCAGCAAGAAGGCCATCGAAGCGTTTTTCGCTCAAAAGGGCCTGGAACCCACGGACAACAACTGGAAGCAGGCCATGCTCCCCGAGGGGGCCATCGTCCTGGCGAACCGCAACGGCACCGCCCCCGGGGTCATCCTGGAGACGGAGGAGGCGAGGGTGATTCTTCTCCCTGGCCCGCCGAACGAGCTGTATCCCATGTTCGAGGAGAGCGTGGCTCCCTACCTGGAATCCCTGAATTCCCAGGTCATCTGCTCCACCACCGTCAAAATCTGCGGCGTGGGCGAAAGCAAGGCGGAGACCATGGTGAAGGATCTGATTGATGCCCAGACCAATCCCACCATCGCCACCTATGCCAAGACAGGGGAGGTGCACATCCGCGTCACGGCAGGCGCAGGGGACAAAAAGGAGGCCATGAAGCTGATCAAGCCCATGGTGAAGGAGCTAAAGGCCAGATTCGGCAACCATGTCTATACCACGGAGGAGGAGACGACGCTGGAGAAGTCCGTGGCGGATCTCCTTCTGGCCAACCATCTGACGGTCACATGCGCGGAGTCCTGCACGGGAGGCCTGCTCTCCGCCAGGCTGGTGAATGTGCCGGGCATCTCCGAGGTGTACAAGTTCGGCATGGTCACCTATTCCAACAAGGTCAAGCGGCGCTTCCTGGGGGTCAAGAAGAGCACCCTGCAAAAGCACGGGGCGGTGAGCGAGAAGACTGCGGAGGAGATGGCCAAGGGGGCGGCTTTGATGAGCAAGGCGGACGTGGCCGTATCCATCACAGGCATCGCGGGGCCCGATGGGGGCACCGAGGAGAAGCCGGTGGGGCTGGTGTACATGGCCTGTTACGTGAAGGGGAAGGTCACGGTGAAGAAATGCCAGTTCTCCGGGAACCGCGGCAAGATAAGGGAGTCTGCGGTCTCGGCGGCCCTGACCCTGATGCGCAGCTGCATCCTGGAATATTTCAGCAAGGTGACTTTCGGAAAAAAGGAGTCGTAGCTCCTTTTTTTCTTGCCTGTCTTTGATATTTTTGTTGCCACGGGCCTAAAAGTATGGTACACTTTCTATGTCTGAAGTTTCGTATGTTTGTGTCATTCTTGCATTCCGGCGGTTTCGCCATACGTTTCAGTTTTTTCAGGACAGAGGGGTGGGATGCTTTTGAGGGAGTTTTAAGGTACTTGAAATAGTGTAGAATGTGGTCAGAAGCTGTGAAAAAAGAAGTGGAAAGGTAGTTGACAAATACGAACAAATGTTTTATGCTTAGAGAAACAGAACGTTTGTTCCTTGATGAAAAGGAGATTCCAGATGGAAAAAGAAGAAAAATTAAAAGCATTGGACGCGGCAATCAGCCAGATTGAGAAGCAGTACGGAAAGGGCGCTGTGATGAAGCTGGGCGACCCTACTTCCCAGATGAACGTGGAGACCATTCCCACAGGTTCCCTGAGCCTTGACATCGCGCTGGGGCTGGGGGGGATTCCCAAGGGGAGGATCGTGGAGATATACGGACCGGAGTCCAGCGGTAAGACGACGGTCACCCTGCACATGGTGGCCGAGGTGCAGAAGCAGGGCGGCATCGCGGGATTCATCGACGCAGAACATGCCCTGGATCCCGTATATGCCAAGAATATCGGCGTGGACATAGACAACCTCTATATCTCCCAGCCGGACAACGGAGAGCAGGCCCTGGAGATCGCGGAGACCATGGTGCGCTCCGGCGCCATCGACATCGTGGTGGTGGACTCTGTGGCGGCGCTGGTCCCCAAGGCCGAGATTGACGGGGACATGGGCGAGAGCCATGTAGGCCTTCAGGCCCGTCTGATGTCCCAGGCCCTGCGGAAGCTGACCTCCATCATCAGCAAGTCCAACTGCGTGGTGGTCTTCATCAACCAGCTCCGTGAGAAGATCGGCGTCATGTTCGGCAATCCGGAGACCACCACCGGCGGCCGGGCCCTGAAGTTCTATTCCTCCGTGCGCATGGACGTGCGGCGGGTGGAGTCCCTGAAGCAGGGAGGAGAGGTGATCGGCAACCACACCCGGGTCAAGGTGGTGAAGAATAAGGTGGCCCCTCCTTTCAAGGAGGCGGAGTTCGATATCATGTTCGGCAAGGGCATCTCCAGGGAGGGCGATATCCTGGATCTGGCGGCGGATCTGAACATTGTGGTGAAGTCCGGCGCCTGGTATGCCTACGAGAGCAATAAGATAGGCCAGGGCAGAGAGAATGCGAAGCAGTATCTGAGGGACAATCCGGAAGTCTGCAAGGTCATAGAGGAGAAGGTCCGTGCCCACTACGGCTTCGGAGGCGCCTCTGCCGGGAAGGCGGGAGAGCAGGCCCCGGAGAGCGCTAAGCCTGCGGCCAAGTCCGGCGGAAAGTCCGGATCCAAAGCGGCAGCCAAGGCGGAGGCAGCCAAAGCGGAAGCAGCCAGGATAGAGGCCGCCAAAGAGGCGGAGACCGCGCAGGCAGAGGAGCAGGCTGACGAAGGCAGTGCCGAATAGGGATTCGTCCGGCCGCCCAGGCGGCCGGGATTCTGAGCAGTGACCGGTATCTGTAGGATGCGGCGCATGATATATGGCAGATGCGTGGTCAGAAACGGGAGGCGGCATGAAAGTCACGCAGGTAGAAGAATTTACGAAGTCCCGGGTCAGGATATCAGTGGACGAGGAATTCACATTTGTGCTCTATAAGAGCGAACAGCATAAATTCCACATCCGCCCCGGCGAGGAGATAGAGGAGGCGGATGTGCGCGCCATCCTGGAAGAACTTCTGCCCAAACGGGCAAAGCTGCGTGCCATGAACCTGCTGAAGAACCGGGAATACACAGTAAAGCAGCTTCACGACAAGCTGAAGCAGGGGGGATATCCCGAGGGCGTCATACAGGAGGCCCTGGACTATGTGGGGAGCTTCCGCTATACGGACGATCTGCGCTACGCGGTGAACTTCATCCGGAACCATGAGCGGGACAGGAGCCGCAGGCGCATCGAACAGGATCTGATGGGAAGAGGGATAGACAGGAATCTGCTGGAGAAGGCCTGGGCTGAGTGGGAGGACGAGGGCGGAAGCCAGGACGAGCAGGGGATGATCCAGGCGCTGCTGGAGAAGAAAGGATTTGACTTCCAGAACGCGGAGCCCAGGGACCGGCAGAAGATGTTCGCCTTCCTGATGCGGAAAGGCTTCTCCGCGGAGCAGGCGCGCAGGGCAGTGCGGTTCGATGAATGTTATGATTAAGCAAGGGATGCAGCGGATTCGTGCCGTGTTCAGGGGGGCGGATTCGCTGCATCGCATTTTGGGCTGATTTTATCGAATGTCGCGATGGATGGCTCTCCGCGGTCCGCAACGGCTGGTGGTCTTGTATAAATAGCACAAAATACCAGCACAGATTTTAGAAGATCTTTTGTAAAATATGTAGACTTGTGCTTGACATTAGCTTCATTTGCGGGTAGAATTGAATTTGTTGCAAATTGCTTGTTAGAATGTTGTACATACATTCTAAAGGCTTTCGTGGCAGGGGGAATGCCATGGAGGCCAAGTGTACAATGAAAATGAAATAAGGAGGTGCTCCTGTAATGCTTGAGATTATTATCACCATCATTATCTCTGCAGCATTGACGGCAGCCGTGACCGCGGTCATCGTTTCACAGTACCACAAGAAGACTACGGAAGCGACCATCGGCAATGCACAGGATAAGGCGAGGGAAATCATCGATGAAGCTCTCAAGACTGCAGAATCCAAGAAGCGCGAATCTCTTCTGGAAGTAAAGGAAGAGTCCATCCGCACGAAGAATGAGTTGGATAAGGAAATCAAAGAACGCAGGGCGGAAGTACAGCGCTCAGAGCGCAGGATTCAGCAGAAGGAAGAGAACATCGACAAGAAGACCGAAGCCATCGAGCGGCGCGAGACGAGTTTGGCGGCCAAAGAAGAAGCCTTGAACAAGGTCAAAGTCGAGGTCTCTAAGCTGAATGAGCAGCGCTTGCAGGAACTGGAACGTATTTCCGGGTTGACCTCTGAACAGGCAAAAGACTACTTATTGAAAATTGTTGAAGACGAAGTGAAGCATGAAACGGCCGTGATAATCAAGGAAATGGAGAGTCGGGCCAAAGAGGAAGCTGATAAAAAGGCGAGGGAGTATGTGGTGTCCGCCATCCAGAGATGCGCGGCAGACCATGTGTCCGAGACCACGATTTCCGTGGTGCAGCTTCCGAACGATGAGATGAAGGGAAGGATCATCGGACGAGAGGGGCGGAATATCCGTACCCTGGAGACCATGACAGGCGTGGATTTGATTATCGATGACACGCCGGAAGCGGTCATCCTGTCCGGGTTCGATCCTATCCGCCGGGAAGTGGCGCGGATCGCATTGGAGAAACTGATTGTAGACGGAAGAATCCATCCCGCCAGAATCGAAGAGATGGTGGAGAAGGCCCAGAAGGAAGTGGAAATCATGATCAAGGAAGAGGGAGAGGCCGCCACGCTGGAAGTCGGCGTGCATGGCATCCATCCCGAACTTGTCAGGTTGCTGGGCAAGATGAAATTCAGGACCAGTTACGGACAGAACGCTCTGAAGCATTCCGTCGAGGTGGCACAGCTGTCGGGGCTGCTGGCAGCGGAGCTGGGGCTCGATGTGCGCATCGCGAAGCGTGCCGGACTGCTCCATGACATCGGCAAGTCGGTAGACCATGAGATGGAAGGTTCCCATATCCAGCTGGGTGTGGAGCTCTGTAGGAAGTACAGAGAGAACGCCACGGTCATCAATGCCGTGGAATCACATCATGGCGATGTGGAACCTACTTCTCTGATCGCATGTATTGTACAAGCTGCAGATACCATATCTGCCGCTAGGCCTGGGGCCAGAAGGGAGACGCTGGAGACATATACCAGCAGGTTGACGAAGTTAGAAGAGATCACAAACAATTTCAAAGGTGTAGATAAGTCTTTTGCTATTCAGGCAGGTCGGGAAGTCCGCGTGATGGTCGTTCCGGAACAGATTACAGATACCGATATGGTGCTGTTGGCGCGGGATATCTCCAAGCAGATCGAGGCTGAGTTGGAATATCCCGGACAGATCAAGGTAAATGTCATTCGCGAGAGCCGGGTCATTGACTACGCGAAATAATAAAAACTGAATAGGAACCATAAAAGGAAAGGGATGCTTTGTCTTAGGACAGGCATCCCTTATACATTTTACACGAATTGAACGCGGATTTCGGAATCAATTTTGTTAGATTGGCTCTTGTGCATTGGCAGGTCTTGTAGTATGATAATGCAAGTGCATGATTGTATACAATGATACAGGTATGGGGCGCTGGAACCGTAGGCGGACAAGTTCGCTTGACGAGCCGGTCTCCCGGACTATTGCATAATCATGGGTGAAATGAAAGAGCATAGGATGGAGGAAGGTATGAGAGCATATCAGGAACTGAGCAAAGAGGAATTGTTGGCTTTGAAGGCAGAGCTGGAGAAAAAATATGAGGATGCGAAAGGAAAGGGACTGAAGCTGGATATGTCCAGGGGGAAGCCCTCTGTAGCCCAGTTGGATATGGGGATGGATATCTTTGACGTCCTGAATTCCCAGAGCGACTTGACAAGCATGGAAGGCGTGGACGTGCGCAATTACGGCGTGCTGGACGGGCTGATGGAAGCGAAGCAGATGATGGCGGACATCATGGGGACAAAGGCGGAGAACATAATCGTGTACGGCAACGCAAGCCTGAATGTGATGTACGACGCCGTCTCCAGCGCAATGACCCACGGTGTCATGGGATGCACGCCGTGGTGCAGGTTAGACAAGGTGAAGTTCCTCTGCCCGGTCCCCGGCTATGACAGGCACTTTGCCATTACCCAGCATTTCGGCATCGAGATGATCACGGTGCCCATGACCCCCCAGGGGCCGGACATGGATCTGGTGGAAGAGCTGGTGTCCGGGGATGACAGCGTCAAGGGCATCTGGTGCGTGCCGAAGTATTCCAACCCTCAGGGCTATACCTATTCCGACGAGACGGTGAGGCGGTTCGCCAATCTGAAGCCGGCGGCGAAGGATTTCCGCATTTTCTGGGACAATGCCTATGCGGTGCACCATCTCTATGAGGAGGAGGAGCGGCAGGAGAGCATTCCGGACATCTTGAGCGAGTGCGAGAAGGCGGGCAATCCTGACATGGTGTATGAGTTTGCCTCTACTTCCAAGATCAGCTTTTCCGGCGCGGGCGTGGCGGCCATCGCCACCTCCAGGGGGAACCTGGAATGCATCAAGAAGACGCTGACCATACAGACCATTGGCTATGACAAGATTAACCAGCTTCGCCATGTACGGTATTTTAAGGATTTCGAGGGCATCAAGGAGCATATGAGGAAGCATGCCGCCCTGATGCGTCCCAAGTTCGAGGCGGTGCTGAAGGTGCTGGAGGAGGAGCTGGCCGGCACCGGAATCGGAGAATGGACCAGGCCGGGCGGCGGCTACTTCATTTCCTTTGAGTCCTTGGAGGGCTGCGCGAAGGCTATCGTGGCCAGATGCAAGGAGGCCGGGGTGGTGCTGACCGGAGCGGGGGCGACCTATCCCTACGGAAAGGATCCCAGGGACAGCAATATCCGTATCGCGCCTACTTTCCCCACGGCGGAGGAGCTGTCCCAGGCCACGGATCTGTTCGTGCTCTGTGTCAAGCTGGTGAGCGTTGAGAAGCTGCTGGGCGGCAGGTAAGGCGCAAAGAGGCGAAAGCCGGGGCTTTGCGGGGATGCTTCCGAGGGCTGCATAGATAAGGGACTGTCCGCATAAAATGGAGGAAGAACACTCCATGGAGGAAGAGCACTCCATGGAGTGCTACAACCTTGAAAGGGCGGTGGTTCTGGTGCAGTTTATCGGAAGGCGGTTTTTGTCCGGACAGCGGAATTTTCTGACCTGTTTCGGCGTAGGGCTGTTGGCGGGGATTTTCATAGTGAATCTGGGGAAGGGCATGTTGTTGGGAGACACGGGCCTGTTCAACGAGGACATCTTATACCATATGAAATATATGACGGTGGACTGCAATGCGCTCTTCTGTTATATTTTCAGGAAGCGTATCCTGAGGCTATTGGTCCTGGCGGTGATTTCCACCACTTATCTGGGGCTGGTGGCCTGCGTGGGGATTTCGTTCTGGTACGGCATGTCCGCGGGCGCTTTTCTGACCACGCTGGCCCTGCGCTATGGGCTGAAAGGAATCCTACTGGCAGTGCTCAGCATGTTCCCTCAGTACCTGTGTTACATACCGGCGGCTTTGTTGCTGCTGACCTGGTGCGAGGAGCTTTTCCGGGGGATATATACGCGGGGAGAGTTCAACGCCGCGGACAAGGGGTTCCTGATCAGGAAAGCGGGCCGGCTGGCGCTGATTCTGGCGGCGGTGACGGGAGGCTGCCTGCTGGAAGGGTATGTGAACCCTTATCTGCTGCTGGGCTTTTTGAAGATTTTCTGAGAGGGGATCCCATGCATAAAAGGGGCCTGTCGCGAAGACAGGCCCCTTTTTAGGCGCGTTGGATTATTCATATTCCGCAATCTCGTAAATCAGCCGTTCCGAGTCCTCCCAGCCCAGGCAGGGATCCGTGATGGATTTTCCGTAGACGCCGCCGCCTACCTTCTGGCAGCCCTCCACGAGGTAGCTCTCGATCATGACGCCCTTCACCAGGCTGTGGATGTCGCGGTTCAGCTTGCGGCTGTGCATCACTTCTTTGGTGATGCGGATCTGCTGCTCGAACCGCTTGCCGGAGTTGGAGTGGTTGGCGTCTATGACGCAGGCCGGATACATCAGGTCCATTCCGGCGTACAGCTCCAGGAGCAGGTTCAGGTCCTCGTAGTGGTAATTGGGCACGTTGTTGCCGTGCTTGTTCACCGCGCCCCGGAGCACGGTGTGGGTCAGCTCGTTTCCCGTGGTGGTGACTTCCCAGCCCCGGTAAGTGAAGGAATGGGGGTGCTGGGCCGCATAGACGGAATTGAGCATCACGGACATGTCCCCGCTGGTAGGGTTCTTCATGCCGGCGGCCACATCGAAGCCGCTGGCGGTCAGGCGGTGCTGCTGGTCCTCCACAGAGCGGGCGCCGATGGCCACATAGGACAGGATGTCGGAGATATAGCCCCAGTTCTCCGGATAGAGCATTTCGTCCGCGGCGGTGAGCCCCGACTCCTCTATGGCGCGAATATGCATCTTCCGCATGGCGATGAGCCCCGCCATGAAATCGGGCTGTTTCTCGGGATCGGGCTGGTGGACGATGCCCTTGTAGCCCTCCCCGGTGGTGCGGGGCTTGTTGGTGTAGATTCTGGGAATCAGTATCAGCTTGTCCTTCACCTTGTCGTTCACCTTCGCAAGGCGGCTTATGTAGTCGCAGACGGAGTCCTCGTTGTCTGCGGAACAGGGGCCGATGATGACCAGGAACTTGTTGCTTCTCCCGGTGATGACGTCCCGGATCTCCGCGTCCCGCTCCTGTTTTGCCCTGGCGAACCGCTCGGGGAGCGGGTGCTCCTGACGGATTTGGTCGGGAGTGGGCAGTTTCTTTATAAATTCAAAACTCATGGTATTTTCCTTTGCCGTAGCATCCTTTCTGTATTTCGTATCTGTAGTGACTGAACATTGACCATCCCTCATTATAATATAGGAATCCGTATCCTGCAAGGGATTTAGAAAAAATGGAAAAAAATCCAATAATTTCCGCAATCTTAAATTCCACAATGCCGGTAAGTAAATGATGATAATATTATACTGCGCATCGATGAAACTTCCAGTAAACTACAGCGAGAGGCCGCCAGCCATATATGCTCGTCTTGGCAGATTGGTAAATTCTGGCGGTCTTGAGCATATCTGGGAGAAAAGCCGATGCAGTAGTGCAAAATACAAGGAGGGATGTTCAATGGACGGCGAAGTTGACAAATTTGAGAAGATTTACAAATTATATTTCGGTGACATATTCCGACTGGCGTACAGGCGGATTCTGAACAGGCAGGAGGCGGAGGACATCGCACAGGACACGTTTTTTGCGGCATTCAAGATTCGGGATGAATTTTTGGGACATCCCGAGCCCAGATTGTGGCTCCGCCGCACTGCCAACAATAAAATACGGGAGCTGTACAGAAGGAGGAAGCGCCAGGCCACGGAGCCGCTGGAGGAGGAGAGCCCGGCGCTGGCGAAAAGGGAGGCGCGCTACGAGGAGGTAGAGCTGAAGCTGTCTGCCCTGGCCGTCATCAGCGAGGAGGAATGGCGGATCATCGGGGCCCACCATGTGTGCGGGGTCACGATTGCCGAGCTGGCCCGGTCAGAGACTGTGACGGAGAACAATATGCGGGTGCGCCTGTTCCGCTTCCGGAAAAAGCTGGCGGAGGCGTTTAGCGACTAAAATTGACAAAATTCGACAAAAAGTAAGAAATGCCTGTAATATAAATTGTCCTGATGTCATATAATAGATAGAAGGATACAAGCTTGTAATCCTTTTACCGAATAGGCTCTCGGAATATCAGGAAGCGGAATCGGACATTTGGGCTGAATAGCATCCGGAAAAATGGGGGAATCGGCCCAAAGGAGTCACGGAAAGCGGCGTGATATGCATTCCGGAGATTCCGGGAGGATATATCAAACATTAAGGAGGAAACGCTATGAGGAAACCAGCGGGAAACGTCAGGGTCCTTTGGGGCGCGATGGCAAAGGGAGGCCGCAGTCTCCACAGGTCACCGCGGGAAGGGCCTGCAGAATGGCTGCCATTGGGAGGGCTTCCATTGGACATGGCAGCTGTAGGATCGTTCGAACTTATTGACAAATTGCAGACAAAAGATACGAAAGCGCTGAGCCGCTTTTCATGGAGGGTAGATCAATTAAACATATCAGTATTCAGAGCGGCCTGATAGAAACCATGGGATATGAGCCACAGCATGCCCTGTTGGAGATCAGGCTGTCCAGCAACGGAAAAGTGTGGCAGTACAGAGATGTGCCGGAGGATGTCTGGTACCAGCTCAGGGAAGATCATCATCCGGATGCTTATTTCCGCAGATACGTCTGCGGCCATTACAGGGAGTCCCTTCTGGCCGACGAGTGCGGGAGCCCCTGTCCCGAGGCGCAGGCATGACCTGCCCGGGCGAGTGGTTCCTGGAAACGGTGCATCCGCGGTGAAGACGGAAAAAGGAAATGCGTTCTCGCCACTTGACAAAGCCGCAGAAATAGCATATAGTGTAAATGAGAACAATTCTCAATTGCAGGCCGGCAGAGAGTCGGCCATGATCAGGCTGGGCGTAAGGGGCTGCCACGGATAACTGTCTACGGTTCGCAGCGATTTTCCCACAGCTCCCAGCCAGATTGGAAAGGACGGGGCTATGGCAGATATCATCATCATCGCGGTTCTGGCAGTCATCGTGTTCCTGATTTTGCGCAAGTCCGTGGGCAAGTTCCGCAGCGGACAGTGCGCAGGCGGCTGTGGGGGCTGCTCGGGCTGCGGCAGGGAAAAGGCCCGGTGAGCGCAGTAAATTCCCGGGATTTAAGAAAAAGGACATTTTTCATGTCCTTTTTTCATTTTTGTCTTTCCCAAAAAAGAGGAATATGCTATACTAAAACCTGAAAGCATAAAAAAAGAACAGGAGTGGATATGGCAGGAAGAAATATGTCGAAAGACAGCATTTCGAAAGCTAAAATGCCGAAAGCCGGCATAGAGGAACACGACATACCACAGACCAGGGCACAAAAAGCGGCAGGAGAGAAGGCGAAGCGCAGGCAGAAAGGCAATATTGCCATGCTGCGGACATCAATAGCCATATGGATGCTGCTGTGCGCCGTCCTTCTGGTCAGGATAAAGAACTTGAACGAAACCATAGAAGCTTTGAAGAACCGCACGGACAGGCTGACCCAGATCGTGATGGATCAGCAGGACATTCTGGATCAGCTGCTCCAGGCCGGCAGCGGAGGCCAGGGGGGAAACCAGATTGGGAGCGGGGCTCAGACCGGAGAAAGTGTCCAGGGGAGCGGAGGGCTCTCCGGGGGACAGGATCGGTACCAGACCGGAGATGACGGGCAGGGCCTCATGGGGACTGCCGAGTGGGAAGAGGAGGTGTCCGCGGCCCACAAGGTCTATCTGACCTTTGACGACGGACCGGGAGCCAATACCCAGAAGATATTGGACATTTTAGATGAATATGACGTGAAAGCCACTTTTTTCGTAGTGGGAAAGGAGGGCAGCGCCGCGGAGGAGGCCATGAAGCGGATTGTGGAGGATGGGCATACTTTGGGGATGCACTCTTATACCCACAGCTATTCCCAGGTGTATGAATCGCTGGAGAACTTTGGGGAGGACCTTGAGAAGGAGCGGGAATATCTCTATGAAGTCACCGGCGTGTGGAGCAATGTGTACCGTTTCCCGGGAGGCAGTTCCAACACAGTCAGCAAAATCGATATGAGGGAGTTCGCCAGATACCTGGACGAGCAGGGGATACGCTTCTTTGACTGGAACATCTCTTCCGGCGACGGGGGAAGCTATCTGGTTCCTACAGAGACGCTGGTGGAGAACTGCACAGCCAATATCAGGAAATACAGCACCTCCGTGATTTTGATGCACGATGCCCCCGGGAAGACCACCACCCTGGAGGCGCTGCCCAAGATCATCGAGACGATTCAGGCCATGGACGACACGGCGATTCTGCCGATCACAAACGGCACCGAGCTGATTCAGCACATAGAGTGGCAGGACGACAGAGAGTAGACGAAAGACAGAATACGAAAGACAGAATACAGGAAAGGACGTGGTGACCAATGCAGAGGATATTACTGAAATTAAGCGGAGAGGCGCTTGCGGGACCCAGAAAGACAGGCTTTGACGAGGAGACAGTCAGGAAAGTCGCCCTGCAGGTGAAGGCGCTGGCGGAGGATGGAATGCAGATAGGAATCGTCATCGGCGGCGGCAATTTCTGGAGGGGAAGGACCAGCGAGAACATTGACCGGACCAAGGCGGATCAGATCGGCATGCTTGCCACGGTCATGAACTGTATTTATGTGTCGGAGATCTTCCGGTCCGTGGGCCTGGAGACCAGCATCCTGACGCCTTTCGAGTGCGGTTCCTTCACGAAGCTCTTCTCCAAGGACAGGGCGATCCGGTACTTTGCCCAGGGGCAGGTGGTGTTCTTCGCAGGGGGGACGGGACATCCCTATTTCTCCACGGACACCGGTGTGGTGCTGCGGGCCATCGAGGTGGAGGCGGATGTGATCCTGCTGGCGAAATCCATCGACGGCGTGTATGACGACGATCCCAACGAGAACCCTGCGGCGAAGAAATATGACGAGGTGACCCTGGACGAGTTGATCGCGCGGAACCTTCAGGTGGTGGACATGACTGCTTCCATTTTGGCCAGGGACAACAAGGTGCCCATGTGGGTGTTCGGGCTGAATGAGGAGAACAGCATCGTGAATGCCCTGAAAGGAAGCTTCCGCGGCACGAAAGTGCTGGTATAGCCGCGAAGGTTGGAGCGTTTTTGTTCCCTGGGGAAGGGCCCTGGGGGATATGGCATAAAAAGGCAAAAAGGAGAGGACAAGACTATGGATGCTAGATTACAGCAATATGAGGACAAGATGAGGAAAGCCATCGAGTATCTGGAGGGGGATTACAACACCATCCGCGCAGGGCGGGCGAACCCCCATGTTTTGGACAAGATTCGGGTGGATTACTACGGGACGCCCACGCCTGTCCAGCAGGTGGGGAACGTCACCGTGCCGGAAGCGCGCATCATCCAAATCGCGCCCTGGGAGAAGTCTCTGATCAAACCCATCGAGAAGGCCATCCTGACCTCGGACATCGGCATCAATCCGTCCAACGATGGCAGCGTGATTCGTCTGGTGTTCCCGGAGCTGACGGAGGAGCGGAGGAAGGATCTGGCCAAGGAAGTGAAGAAGAAGGCGGAGGAAGGCAAGGTGGCTATCCGGAACATCCGCAGGGACGGCAATGATTCCCTGAAGAAGCTGGGCAAGACGGACGTCTCCGAGGACGAAATCAAGCAGCTGGAAGAAGAGCTGCAGAAGACCACCGATAAATATATCAAAGAAGTCGATGTCCTGATGGAGAAGAAGACCAAAGAAATCATGACAGTCTAAGCAATGGGATATCGGGGGAGCGGAACAGGGACATCTGCTCCCCCGCCGCATTGCAGGTCGGGGAAGGCAGTAGACGGAAGACCTGCGGGCAGGGCTGGCGGGAGCCGGAGGGTCTGCGGGGCCGGGCTGTCCGGCAGGGAAAGAGTTTGCGGCCTGGATTGCCGCATGGATAGAGGTGGAGATGGACGAGGGACTTAAGATGCCGCAGCATGTGGCGATTATTCTGGACGGGAACGGCAGATGGGCCAGGGCCAAGGGGATGCCCCGCAACTACGGGCATGTGCAAGGGGCGAAGACGGTGGAGACCATCTGTGAGGAAGCTTACAGGATGGGAATCCAGTATCTGACGGTATACGCTTTCTCCACGGAGAACTGGGGGAGGCCTCAGGACGAGGTGGACGCGCTGATGAAGCTTCTGCGAAATTACATGAAGACCTGTCTGAAGACCGCGGAGAAGAACCGCATGTGCGTCCGGGTGCTGGGGGAGAAGTCCCGGCTGGATAAGGACATTCGCGTGAGAATCCAGGAGCTGGAGGAGGCCACCAAAGACAATGACGGTCTTCATTTCCAGATAGCCATCAATTACGGCGGCAGGGACGAGATTGTCAGGGCAGCCAGGAAAATGGCGGAAGCCGCTGCGGCGGGACGCCTGCGGCCCGAGGACATCACGGAGGACATCGTGGACAGCTTCCTGGACACGGCGGGGATACCGGAGCCGGATTTGCTGATACGCACCTGCAACGAGCAGAGAATCTCCAATTTCCTTCTGTGGCAGCTGGCCTACACGGAGTTCTATGTCACCCCGGTTCCCTGGCCGGATTTCACCAAAGAAGAATTGATAAAAGCTGTGGAAGCATATAATCATAGAGACAGGAAGCACGGCGGCCTGAAAGCGCAGTGAGGAAAAGAGAGGACGGAGGAGCGGCCTTATGTTTTGGACCAGATTGGCCAGCGGGATTGTGCTGCTGGCGGTAGCGATAGGAACCATGAGCCTGGGCGGGATCCCTCTGGCGGCGATTCTGTGCGGCATTTCCCTGGTGGCGTTCCGAGAACTGACGAAAGCCCTGGGAATCTCCGGGGAGGGCACGGTCCGCATGCCCGATGCGCTGGAGTGGGTGGGGTTTGCAGGCATTATCTGTTATTATCTGCTGCTTTATTTTTCCGGGGAGCATACGCTGCTTCTGATGTGCATCGTGGGGGCTTTTCTGGCCGCCATGTTCGTCTATGTGTTCGCTTTTCCGAAGTTTCGCGCGGAGCAGGTGATGGCGGCTGTGTTCTCCTTTTTCTACGGGCCTGTGCTGCTGTCCTTCATCTACCAGACCAGGATGGCGCCTCAGGGCATCTACACGGTGTGGATGATTCTGATCAGTTCCTGGGGGTGCGATACCTGTGCCTATGCCGTGGGGAAGCTGATCGGCAGAAAGAAGATTTTTCCGGTGTTGAGCCCGAAAAAGTCGCTGGAGGGCTGCATCGGCGGCGTGGCGGGGGCCGCGCTGATCGGCTGGCTGTACGGTCTCTGGTTCGTGGAGGAGGCCTTTCCGGACAGGAGCATCGCCTGGGTGACCGCGGTCATCTGCGGCGTAGGGGCGGTGATGAGCATGGTGGGGGATTTGGCGGCGTCTGCCATTAAGCGCAACCGCGACATCAAGGATTACGGAAAGTTGATTCCCGGGCACGGCGGAATCATGGACAGATTCGACAGCACGATTGTGACCGCGCCGATCATCTACTTTTTGACGATTCTGATGTTGCTGTGAAACAGGGAATCCTGTCAACGGAGACCGCACAGTCCCAATAAGCTCTCGGCCATGAAATTTCGGGAGAGTCCTGGGCCAGGCAGCTTTGGCACAGGGCGGAACAGGAGAGGGAAATGAAGAATATAGCGATATTGGGCTCTACCGGTTCCATCGGCACCCAGACACTGGAAATCGTGCGCAGCCAGCCGGATCTGCGGGTGGTGGCTCTGGCGGCGGGGAGCAGCGTAGAGAAGATGGAGGAGCAGATTCGGGAGTTCAGGCCCCTTGCCGCCTGCATGTGGACCCAAGAGGCGGCGGAGGACCTGCGGGTGCGGGTGGCAGACCTGGATGTGAAAATCCTTTCCGGCATGGAGGGGCTGCTGGAAATCGCGTCTTTGCCCCAAAGCCAGGTATTGGTGACGGCGATAGTGGGCATGATTGGTATCAGGCCCACTATCGCGGCCATCGAGGCGGGAAAGGACATCGCCTTGGCCAACAAGGAGACGCTGGTAACGGCGGGACATATCATCATGCCCCTGGCCCAAAAAAGGAATGTGCGGATTCTGCCGGTGGACAGTGAGCACAGCGCTATTTTCCAATCGCTGAACGGGGAGAAGGGCGGGAGCGCCTGCATTGAAAAAATTCTGTTGACAGCTTCGGGAGGCCCTTTCCGGGGCAGGGCAAAAGAGCAGCTGCGGGACATCCGTCCGGAGGACGCGCTGAGGCATCCCAACTGGAACATGGGGCGGAAAGTCACCATTGACTCCTCCACGCTGGTGAACAAGGGGCTGGAAGTCATGGAAGCGAAATGGCTGTTCGGGGTGGATGTTGAAGATATTCAGGTAGTCGTACATCCTCAGAGCATCATTCACTCGGCGGTGCAGTTCGCGGACGGGGCCATCATTGCCCAGATGGGAGTGCCGGACATGAAGCTGCCCATCCAGTACGCCCTGTTCTATCCGGACAGGAGGCCTATGGGAGGGAAGCGGGTGGATTTGTTCCAGCTGGGGCAGCTTACCTTCGAAAAGCCGGATACGGAGGCTTTCCCGGGGCTTGCCCTGGCCTATCAGGCGGCGCGGACGGCGGGCACGATGCCCACTGTGTACAATGCGGCCAATGAGATAGCCGTGGAACGGTTCCTGAAGGGGACGCTGTCCTATCAGGGGATTGCGGAGCTGATTGGAGCGGCCATGGAACGGCACCGGGCCGCGGAGAATCCCACTGTGGAGGAGATTCTGGAGACGCAGCGGGAGACGGAAGCGTTTGCGGGGAGCTATGGAACGCAATAGGATGTAAAAACGATAAGCGCATATAGAAGGCAAGCGATATCGAGGGATAGAAAAGAACTCAGGCTTGGAAGAAAGGTTGATAGAAGTGATGACGTTAATTCTGTTCATTGTCATATTCGGGGTGGTGGTGATAGCCCATGAATTCGGTCATTTTCTGCTGGCGAAGGCCAACGGCATCCATGTGGTGGAGTTCGCCGTGGGCATGGGGCCCACCATCTGCTCATTCCAGAAGGGCGGGACGAAATATTCGCTGAAGATTTTTCCCATCGGCGGCGCCTGCATGTTCGAAGGAGAGGACGGGCTGATGACCAAGGAAGGGGAGACCAGCGAAGGCTCCTTTCTGAACGCCAGCGTCTGGGGGCGGATTTCTACGGTGGTGGCGGGGCCGATTTTCAATTTCATCCTGGCGTTCCTCATTGCCTTTATCATGGTGAACATGAAGGACATCATCGCTATCCGTGACCCCGTGGCCACCCAGGTGGCAGAGGGCGGCGGGGCGGAGGCGGCCGGCCTGCAGGACGGGGACAGAATCATTTCCATCAACGGGGAGCGGCTTCGGCTCTACCAGGAGATCTCGCTTTATATGCAGGCCTCCTATTCGGGCGGTGACTTAGAGGTGGTGTACGAGCGGGACGGCACCCGATATACCGCCATTGTGACCCCTCAGTACGACGAGTCGTCGGGGATGTATCTGCTGGGGGTGGTGAACGCGGATTTCATAGAGCCCAAGGGAATCGATGTGCTCAAATATGCGTGGTATGAGATGCGGTATTCCGTGAAGGCCACCTATAAGAGCCTGGGGATGATTTTCCGGGGGAAGGTTACGCGCCAGGACGTGGCAGGGCCGGTGGGAATCGCGGTGAACGTGGTGGGCAAGACCTATGACACGGCCAAGGAATACGGCTGGCAGAGCGTCCTGCTGAGCATGCTCAACATCACTTTGATGCTGTCGGTGAACCTGGGGATCCTGAATCTGTTGCCTGTCCCTGCCCTGGACGGCGGCAGGCTGGTGTTTCTGCTGGTGGAGGTCATCCGGGGGAAGCCGGTGCCGCCGGAAAAAGAAGGGATGGTCCATTTTGTGGGCCTGATGTTCTTTATGGTGTTGATGGTGTTCATTTTCTTCAATGATCTGTCAAATATTTTCATGAAATAGGTTTCGGGTGCCGCGGCTCCGCTGTCTGTGGCGGGGCTGATGCGGCATAGCCCGGAAGGCTAAGTCTGTAAGTCAGTCGATCTTGTGGTCGGAAGCATTTCTTTCCAAAATTTCAGAAGGTACAGGTATACTGCAACGGCCGGAATTTACCGTAGGAAAATGAGCAAAGGCAGATTGCTGACAGCCCGTAGTCAAAGAACACGGCAAGTTTCACCGGTGCGCAGTCTAATTTGCGGCAGGGAATCCGGCACGGAGGGTGTCGGGATAGCGGACATGGATTGGGGAATCTATGGAATATGAGAAACTGGGACGAAAGAATAGGGAGAGGTATCTGGACAAAGTGATTTTGGAGAAAAGAGGGTACCTCCGGCGGGGGCTGCTGGGCCGGGGGTCCTTTTCCGATGTGTACTGTGTGGAGGACATGGCGGAGGGCGGGCTGTATGTCTGCAAGGTCAGCTGGAAAGCCGGTATGCTGGGGAAGGAAGCCCAGGCCATGGCGGAGCTGAGCCATCCTTTGTTCCCCCAATATGCCGCATTTTGGGAAGAGGACGGGCTGGGGATTCTGCTGCGGGAATTCGTGCCGGGACAGAGCCTGGCGGAGATGCTGGAACGGCGGCGCTTTTCGGCAAGACAGACCATATGCGTGGGCCGTATGCTGGCGGAGGGTCTGCGGTATCTGCACGGATTGCCGGAGCCGCTGCTGTTCCGGGACATAAAGCCTGCGAACATCATCATCAGGCAGGACGGCAGAGCGGAACTGATCGATTTGGGCTGCGTGTGCGGGCTGGGAGGGAAAGCAGGTTCCCGTGCCGGGTCTCCCGGCTTCGCCGCGCCGGAGCAGCTGGAGGGGGACGGCAGATTGACCGCGGCCTGCGATGTATATGGGCTGGGGCAGACCCTGAAGGCCATGCTGGGGGCTGGGCCACATGATTCGGGACGGATTCGGGGGCTCTGGCGAGGTGGGGCCGGCTCCGCAGGAGGGCTGTGGGCCCGTTCCGGGAAAGGGAAGAAGAGGTCGGAGAAGAGGCTGGCGGGAAGGCTTTGGAGGGTGCTGGA
>OFFK01000178.1_pt1 | contig 54105 bp, 51 predicted proteins | sample 1521361 | NCBI WGS metagenome assembly OFFK01 (sample SAMEA3504096, study PRJEB24116) | mouse gut metagenome | biome: mouse gut; feature: mouse-associated habitat; material: faeces | place: Denmark | collected 2011 | reverse complement strand
TATTCAAAAAACTGTCGTCCTCGACAATTAAAATCTGCTTCATATCCTCACTTCCCTTTCTTTTTTAGTTTTTTATAAATAATTCCTGGAAAAATAATGCTGAACAATAATAAAAGTACCATCAACGCAATCATTTCTTTTACCGGATAGCGGAAAGCGAAATAGGAAATCTGCATTTTCATATACCACTGCATGATACCAATCCCTAAATTTCCAAAACTCATAAGCAATCCACATAACAGTAACCAATAGAAAAGACCCTCTGTTACAAACATTCGATATTCTTGTTTTTTTGTCATCCCTACACGTTCCAGGATTTTACACTCCCATTGCCGAAGCATAATATCCGATATTCTTGTATTTGCGAAATTCATAATTCCTATAAATATTAAAATTCCACTAATACTCATAAGCAGCCATCTACTTGTCTGAATATAGTTCTGCTCCTTTAGCAGACGTTCTGATTTAGAATCTAAATAAAACAAGTTCAATTTATCAGCGTGTCCATATTTTGATTGAAATTCCATATTATAATTGCGAATCATCTGATTCAGTCTTTCTCGGATAACTGACTCCTGATTTTTGTCAACATTAAATTGTATTTCAAAAATTTGTGGTGTTAATTTTTCTACCAGCCAATCATATGTAGTCTCTGTTACCAATAGGATATTTATATTTTTACCATCCCAGCACAATTTCATCTCTGGGAAATCATCCTCTGTTATATCCAGATAACCACAATTTACTAATTTCTCAGGAACTAAACTGCTCATTTCCGTACCAACCGGAACCAGATCATAAAATTCCATCTCTGTTCCTATATAATCCTGCACTTCTCCTGCTATATAATCTGACATCCTATGATCATGTAGCACGATTGTTCCATGATTATTTTGAAACTGCTCCCAATTTACTAGCTTATCATTTTTCTGAATAAAGTCTTTTAGTTCTTCCTGCTCCCCGATACTGACTGTCTGAATTACCGTGGATATTTTATCTCCATTGATTAGAATCTTTATATTCTCCTTGCCATTTTTTCCGACGATCGGATAAAATCCTTTAATGTTTTCTACTGAATGAAGTTCGTTTCCTATGGTCGTTTCAATATCATTCATAAGGGACTTCGGAAAAAACTTCATATTCTTTGTGTCCGGTGATGATTCAATTAAATAATTGCAAGCTTCCTCTGTAATTCCTATTTGGAAGTCCGGCTCTTTACTATAATAATTCTGTAAATCCACTCCATTCACAATTACCGCAGAACATAATGCCAATTCGCACCCAAGCCATAATGACAAACTTGTTATCCCAAATGTTTTTTTATTCCGAAATAAATATTTCTTTGCAAGATAAATTTCAGGATGTTTTCCCCAATAGCGGAATTTCTTTATCTTCGGTTTCTTCCTGCTTTTATGATAAGTGACCGCCTCCGTATATTTCATACACTCCAACGGACTTAATTTCCTCATTTTTCTTTTCAGACATTCCACTGCCACTCCCAACGTGAAAATCACAAGAACAGTCGCTAGGATAAGAAGTTTGGGTTGAAAGAAAACCATTCTTTCTAATTTCCATGTATTCTCTGCATACATTTTTTCTAATAACAATGGCATAATACCCCATATAAACATTCCTCCTAAAACTGCTCCAGCGATACTTCCCGTAAGTCCTATTTTTAGCATCTCACGATTCATGACTTTAATATTCTGCTTTTGTTCCACACCAATTACTTGTAAAAGACCATAACGTTGTAAATCTTTTTCCAGCGAAATATTTAGGATATTGTAAATAAACAAAAACATAGAAAGTAAAACCATAACCGAAAAAAAGACTGCAAATCCATAACTTCCCATCATTTCACTTATTGCCCGATATTCTGCTGGGTTCATACTTACAATTCTCTGTCCCTCATTCAACTTTATGTTATTTGTCAGCATATGTTCTATTTGCGAACCACTGGAATATTTCTTTGTATGATCTATTAAAATCCTACATGGCTCCCATTGAAGTCCGTTCTTCTCCATTGATTTCTCTGATAAAAAAGCCACAGAAGCACCGGAGGTTTGATTTTGATACTCTGTAAAATACCCAGAAAGTAAAAAGTTCTGCATACCGGTTCCACTGGTATTGAAAATGTCATTCCAATAAAAATCCAGTTCAATTTCCATGCCCACTTCGGGATTCTTGATTCCAAGATATTGCAGAGTTTTCGTAGAAAGCATAATTTCATTTTCTTTTTCTGGATAAGTCCCTACCACATTTGTAAATGCAGGACGTATCATTTTTTCAAATCCGGTCACATCTGTAATGACGCAATCACAATATTTTATGGAATCATCTAATAATTTTCCTGCAAACTTTTCTTTCCCAATGCTTTCTATGCATGGTAGCTGTGTAAGCTGTTGTGTCATATCCGCTGTACCATTTTCAATATAGGTCGATACAGCCATACCATCGGCTTTCATATTTTTCTGAATATCAATCGCCATCTTCCCATAGATTAAAGAGAACACACTAAAAATCACGCCTACAGTAATTGTAATTACGATAAACAGTAGACGATTTCTGTTTTGATTCTTTTTCCTGGAAGCATCCATAAGCACTCTTTCAGCCGACTGATTACAATCGTAATTCTCCATCCTATACAACCCTCCCATCTTTCATCTGAATAATCCGATCTGCCATAGCTGCTATTCTTTCATCATGTGTAACGATAATCATTGTCTGGCTATATTTTTTACACATCTTTTTCAAAAATTTCATAACGGATATACTGGTTGTAGAATCTAAATTTCCTGTCAACTCGTCTCCCAAAAGTATGGTAGGATGTGTATAAATAGCTCTGGCGATTGCGACCCGCTGCTGTTGTCCACCAGATAAAGTCATAGGATTTTGTAATAGTTTTTCCTCAATTTCCAGTTCTTCAGCTATCCGCATTACTTCTTTTTTACTGATATTTCTTTCCATAAGTTTGGCAGGTAAAACTATATTTTCAAATACATTCATCTCTGGGATTAAATTAAAATTTTGAAAAATAAACCCAATATGCCATCTTCTGAAGGAACTCCTTTCCTCCATAGATAACTGTGTAATATCTACATCATTGATATAGACACATCCGTGTGTGGGATTTTCCAAACCACCTAGTAAATTGAGCAACGTGGTCTTTCCGCAACCTGAACTTCCCATAATAGCTACAAATTCATTTTCTTCAACTGTGAAAGATATATCATCAACTGCTCTTAAATAGTGTTCTCCATTAGAATATTCTTTTGTTAAAGATACTGTCTTTACTGCTGCCATATCAATCCCCCTTATCTTTTTCAGATAGTATAACAGGCAAATGTCCGCGAAATGTTACAACAAGCAAAAAAATTTATTTTTTTCATTCATTTCTCTGTTATAGCAGTTCAAAATAATAACTCTATTATAGGCAGTTATCAAAGGTTTATCAATGCGGCAACTGTAAACAGATCCTCTGCCAAAGACTCTTAAAACTACTGGCAAGCAATGCATCTTTACGTAAAAGATGCCTACCAGGCAGAAATTTCGTTCCCGTAATTCCTGCCTGTTGCTTGTTGGTGATATGTCCCCAAACCCCTAAGATCATTGCCGCTGGCAATGGCTGCGCGTTCCGTTGGAACGCTGAAAAATCGAAAGTTAATATCTTACCAAAATAAAAAATGCTATGCAATCAGTGAACCTTTTGCATAGCATTTTCTATTTTTCCGTTTACCTGGCGTAAGTCATAAGTTTTGTAATGTTTCCTTATGGGCTACTGCCATTTTACGGCCCCCTCTTTTTTTGGCGCCTTTTTATTCCTTAAAAGCCCCCTTTTCGTTCCTGACAGCAAATCAAACCGGCCGTTTTGCCGATATATAAGATAACAGGGTATCACATATTTTAAGAATTTCCAAATGAGGTGAAAAGCTTGCGCATAGCAATCGTGGATGATGAGAAGATCATCTGTGAGCAGATAAAGGATTTCATACAAAAGGAACATGGGGACTGCCAGATAGACAGCTACTTTTCCGGTCAGGCATTTCTGGAAGCGGGAAAGCAGTTTGACTTGGTATTTTTGGATATTCAGATGGAGGGAATGGACGGCATGGACACGGCCAGAGCTCTTCGGAAGACACAGCCGGAAGCAGTTCTCATTTTTGTCACAGGGTCAAAAGAATATGTATTTGAGGCCTTTGATGTGTCGGCCTTTCATTATCTGCTAAAGCCCCTTGAGGAAACAAAATTTAAGGAGGTGCTGGCCAGGGCGCTCTTAGAAAGCCAAAGGCACAGGGCGGGAAGACAGGAACGGCTTTTCATCCGCACCAAAAACCTGACGATAGACCAAAAAGACATTCTCTACATTGAGAGCAGGGGAAAGAAAGTAGACATACACACCCTAAAGGAGACTTTCTCGATCTATGGAGCCATGAATGAGCTGGAGACACAATTAAGCAAAAGCTTTTACCGCTGTCACAGAGGATATCTGGTGAACATGGCTTATATTACGGAGTACGGCGCCGACAGCATCACGCTCACGGGAGGGGCCAGGGTTTATCTGACAAAAAAGAAGCATGGAGAGTTTGTCAAAGCCTATATGTGGTATCTCCAGAATGGAGGAGTGTCTTGTGTCTAACTCCGTAACAATCATTTTTGAGCTTTTGGATGTGGTCTTTGTCCTGTTTCAGGGATATTTTTTACAGTATTACATGGGAAGCTTTCTGGAACCAAGGGGCAGGAGGCGTCAAATGGGAGTGTGTCTGACAGTGGTGTATACCCTCTTTCGAAAAGGGCTGGACGCCATATGGCCTCCAGGCTATGAGGGGATGAATCTTCTGGGAAAGCAGATGGTTTCATTTGCGCTTCTTATAGTTTTCGTTCTGTGCTTTTATAAGGCCCTTTGCAGTATTACGATTTTCCTGACCGTGTCTTTTCAGGCAGTGAGGGATATCAGCGTTTACATCGCCGTTATCCTGCTGGACAAACCGGCAGATCTGATATTTGCCCTGTGGGAGTGGGGTACGGGGAAAGAATCCGGCGGCGATATTTTGAAATGGCTTGGAGCAATGAATATAAGTATAGTGGGGCTTCAGATCTTTCGTATTTTGTTTGCGCTTCTGGTGATGGGGATTTCCCTGAGAAAAATTGTAAAAGATTTTCGGGAGAAGGATTATAGAATGCACAAAAGCGAGCTGAAGTTCATTCTGATTCCGACACTGACGGGTCTGATGCTCTGTATGCTGCTGCGGGCTGTTATGGTTACGGTGGAGCAGGATGCTACGATCTTTTTATACCAGAAATACCCGTTCCTTGTTCTCCTGCTTCCGGGGGTATTGTTCTTATCCCTGCTGTCTATTCTCCAGGGGGTAAAATCTCTTCAAGAAATAGCCGGCCTGAACAGGGAGAAAAACAGCCGGGTGATATTGGAAAAACAGGTGGAGAGCATGCAGGAGCACATGGGGGAGCTGGAACGGGTTTATTCCGGTGTGCGGAGCATGAAGCACGACATGAGAAATACCCTTGCGGTGATTTCGGGACTTATTTCTGCGAGCGATTCGATGCCCCCAAAAGAGCTGCAGGGAAATAAGGAACTGACGGCTTATCTGTCTGATTTAATGGAAACCATGAATCAACTGGAGCTTCCTTTTCACACGGGAAATTCCATTGTAGATGCTTTGCTTCATATGAAATATTACGAAGCTCTTCAAAGCATTCCGGATCTAAGGCTTAGCGCAGAGCAGCTGCTCTTCCCAAAGGATTTGCCCATCCGGGGCTATGACATTGGTATTATTCTGGGAAATGCTCTGGACAATGCCCTGGAAGCCTGTGTGAGACTGAAAAAGCAGGAGCCGGAGGCGGAAGCGTTTATCCGTCTGATTTCCTTTCAAAAGGGAAAGCTTTTGTTTCTTCGGATAGAAAACAGCTTTAACGGAAGCCTGATCCGAAAACCTCAGTCAGAATTTCCTGTTACGGCAAAGAAAGACAGAGAGCTTCACGGAATTGGCCTTGTGAATATCAAGCATGTGGCGGAAAGCTATGAGGGAACTGTGGATTGGGATGTGGCAGAGCGGATGTTTATTCTGGCTGTGATGCTGAAAGTTCCATCTACAGATTAGGGGGGAAGGGTATCCCTTTATGTCCAAAAAGCATGGACAAATTAAGGAAAGGAGAATAGAGATGGCATATTATCAGAACACGATTCAAGACCTGTATTCCGGGCATTTTAAAAATTCCTATGGCGTAGAGGGAATGTGTGTTACCGGAAGAAGCGATTACAAGAAAATCATTGATGTGTCGGATGACATGAAAAATCATGTGCTGGAGGAGGTAAAAAAGTCCTATTACAAGTACAACGGCATGTCCGGCGGGAACGAGAGGGAGGACGAGGCTTATTCCCGGGGCCTGAATGAATATTATAAAACCCTGGACAGAGAAGATCGGCTTTCCGCCGCATGGACATTGGGACAGCTTAGCCAGGAGTTGTCGGGAGCAGTGATAAGCGCAATTCGGGAAAAGATTCCCGGCTGGCAGGCAGGACAGCAGATTCCTTCCGACATACTGGATGAAATATTCTCAAGCAAAGCCATTGAAGACATCATGACAAGAAAGGCAGACGGAAAAGAGGCGGCAAAGGAGACAAAAGAAGATCAGCTCGTCCTGTCATCCGAAGCCCCGGAAGCAGAGCCGGACAATGAAAAGCGTTCCGGCAAGGTGGCCGTTAATGAGGGAAAGAGAGCCAGACAGATAGCGTCTGCAAAGACGCCGGCGCAGATACAGATTGTAATCAGCCTTTTGAAAAAGGATGTCTCTGACTGTGAAAGCGGTCTTTCCAATGACATGTGTGATGAAAATGAAGTAAAAAAGGCAAAAGCGTTGCTGCAAAAAGCGATGGAACGGTTAAGTGAGGTTTCGGGAAAGGAGCAGGAACAAGAGGAAGAGAGCCAGAGCAGCTTTTTAATTAATATGCTGATGTAAACAAAATTTAAAGGAAGAGAGAAAAACAAAAAAAGAATAGTGCCAGGCAATGCCGATATGTGATAAAATAAATCATATACCGGCATTGTCTGATCCTGTGGAACAATATCCTGTAGGATACTGCTCTTTAGGACAGATGAAAAGGGAGAGAACAAAAAACAATGCCAAGGGAAAGGGGAAAACATATGAAAAGCGAAGCAATCAAAAAATTATGTGAAGAAAACCAGATCCGCATGATTGATTTTAAAATGACAGACATTGACGGACGCTGGCGCCACATCACCATTCCGGTAGAGCGGTTCGGGGAAAATACATTTACCCAGGGAATCGGCTTTGACGGCTCTAACTACGGCTACGCACCCATTGAAAAAAGCGACATGGTATTTCTGCCGGACCCGGATACAGCCTACATAGATCCATTTGCAGAGGTCCCCACACTGACCATGTGCGGCAACGTCTGCACCATCGGAAAGGGAGAAAATAAGCCCTTCGACCAATATCCAAAAAATGTAAGCCTTCGGGCCATAGAATACATGAAAGAAACCGGCATCGCCGACCGCATGGTCATCGGACCGGAATTTGAATTTTACCTCTTTGACAGCGCCCGGTTCGAGGTATCCCCCCACCAGTGCGGCTACCGCATTGACGCCAGACAGGCCGACTGGAACTGCAGCTTAGATACAAGAGGCAACAACGGCTACGAGGTGCCCTACAAGGGCGGCTACCATGTGGCGGCGCCCCAGGACGTAGGCTGCGATCTCCGCAGCCGCATGTGCATGATGATCGAAGACTGGGGCATTCAGGTAAAATACCACCATCACGAGGTAGGCGGTCCCGGCCAGATGGAGATCGAGGTAGAGCTTGACGATATGCCCAGTATGGCAGACAATACCATGATCATTAAATACATCATTAAGAATCTGGCCGCAGAGGAGGGAAAGACAGCTACCTTCCTGCCCAAGCCTATTTACCAGGAGGCCGGAAGCGGTATGCATGTACATATGCTGCTCCTGAAAGACGGACAGCCCCTTTTCTATGATGAAAACGGCTACTCCGGCCTGAGCCGCACAGCCCACTACTTCATAGGAGGGCTGCTAAAACACATCGCATCCCTGTGTGCCTTCACCAACCCCTCCACCAATTCCTTCAAGCGCCTGGTGCCGGGTTATGAGGCTCCCGTAACCATCGGGTATGCCACCTCCAACCGCAGCGCCGTTATCCGGATTCCGGCTTATGCGAAAACCCCGGAAACCAAGCGTTTCGAGCTTCGGAATCCTGACGCCACAGCCAACCCCTACTATGCCTACGCCGCAATCCTTATGGCTGGCTTGGACGGAATCGAGAACAAGATCGATCCATCCGAACAGGGCTGGGGCCCCTACGACTTCAACCTGTACACCTTGTCCGAAGAAGAACAGAAAAAAATCAAGGGTCTGCCGAAATCTTTAGGCGAAGCTCTGGATGCCCTGGAAACGGATCACGACTACCTCACCAAAGGCGGCGTATTCCCGGAACATCTCATTCATGTATGGATTTCCAGAAAACGGGCAGAACTAAAGAAGCTGGACCAGATTCCAAATCCGGCGGAGTTTAAGATGTACTTTGACCTGTAAACGCAAACCCACTCCACCCAACAATCTACAATCATATCACTAATCAAACAACATAAGCATCATTGTTAATTTAGAAAAAACTGACCTCACACCAATAAAATTTTGCCAACAAACAGGGCTGGCGGCGGTGGGGTCAGGGATTTCCGATATCCAGTGTACCCCTTTTCGAGACAGTTGTATGATCTGGGCGGACGCTGTCCACAAAACAGAAAGGCGAAGCACAAAAAGCCGAAGAGACAGTGTCCGAACAGAGCATATAACTGTAACGAGAAATTGCGAACACAGGATATGGAAAACCCTGGCCCCACCGCCGCTAGCCCGTCTACTCCCAAAAAATTTATTCCTCACGCATCCAAACCCCATCTTACCAGGTCTAATAAGTGAATGTACATTCAAGCAACCCTAAGGAGGTAAGGAATGAAAAGAGACAAAACAGAAGAACTGCTTTTGAAAGCCAGAGCCTGTGACGGGGATGCGTTTGTGGAACTGATGGAGCTGCACAAGCAGTCCATGTACAAAGTAGCAAAGGCATATCTGAAACGGGAAGAAGATGTGGCGGACGCCATATCAGAGACCATACTGGACTGCTTCGAACATCTGGAAAGCTTACGTGAAACACGTTATTTCGGAACATGGCTGGTAAGGATTTTGATCAATAACTGCAACAATATAAGAAAATCCAACCAGCGCACCGAATACACGGATCAAATAGAAATCCTGTCGGGAGACGGCAGAACCGACGAGAGGACCAGGGCCTTTCTGGATTATCTGGAACCCTTGGAAGAGCAGGATCGGCTCCTGATGATTCTGTATTACGTGTGGGGTTTCCGAACGAGAGAAATATCGGAAATCCTTCACATAAAAGAAGCAACGATAAAATCCCGGATGCAGCGCGGCAGACAGAAAATCAAGCAGGCATTTTTCCCAATGGTGGTGTAGAGGAGGCAAAGATTATGAGTGAGGATAGAAAAAGATTAGAAGAGCAGGTATTAAAGCAGAGTATCCCCGTATCCAAGATAACCGAGGATAAGATTCAGGCAGCCTATGACATTGTACGGGCCAAGAGCCGTCAGAAAGCGAAGGCAACACCTATGCGCAGCAGACGTTCCCTCCGCCATGTTTGGGCGGCCGGCCTGGCAGCGGCTCTCATAGCCGTTTCCGGCCTGGGCGTTATGGCGTCTATGGGATATTTTACAAAGAATGTACAGGAGGCAGACGGCAAAGTGTCCTACTCCTTTGAGGTAAATTACGAATTAAAGCCGGTGGAAGTCAAAGCGGAGCCAACCTACCTGCCGGAAGGCATGATCAAGCAGGAGGAAGGAAAATACTTCTTTGAAGGCAATTATGGTCATGGTATTTCCATTATGCCGATGAACATGGTAAATATTGACGCACAAAAGGAAATGCTGGACTTCAGCCATGTGGAGCAGGTGGAAAAAACCACCATCGGGAATATGGAGGCCCATATTATTACCTATCAGGAGCCGGACAAATATTTAACAGGTGAGGATTTGTTCCTCTTCAACCCGGAGGACGGTTATGTAATCCGCATTTTCGCAGATTATGGAGTTCCGGCAGAGGAATTAAAGAAAGTGGCCGAGGGCTTAAAAATCACTGTTACGGAAAGTGAGGATTTGACTTACGGTCTGACCCCGGAAGAGCAGCAGAAGCAGGCGGCGGCAGAAGCTGGCGATGCACAGTGGGAGAGTCTGGTAGAAAAAGGCGTTACTATAGATCAGATTACCAAGCCGGGCGAAACCTTGAAATGTGAAGGCTACGGCGCCAGCTATACCGTAAATGACGTAAAGATTTACGACAGCCTCTTTGATGTTCCCGGATACACGGAGCAGGGTGTCTACGACCTGGAGAGATTAAGTCCCTGGCTGAACGCCGACGGAACTCATAAGTCTTATCAGCGCATGCATCTTGATCAAGAGGGTGAAATTTTGGAAGAAACGACGGCAACACCCAAGTTCCTGGCAGTACAGGTTACGGCGGAGCAGTATATCGGTTATGATGAATTTAGCGACGGAAGCACCCAGGATTCTACTGCTTTGGATGCACGTCTGGTCTATGTGGAAAAGCGTGCCGACGGAACCTGGAACTTTAGGAAGGATACCTACGAGGCAGTTCCCGGCGAACGTTATGAGCTCCAGATGGATGCTTCCGCCTTCTACCTAAGCTGTCCGAAGAATATAAATGGTGAAGAGAGGCTTCATTCCTTCTTCTATCGTTCGATGGCAAAGGGCGAGAGTATAGACTACACCCTCATCTTTGCGGTAGATGCGGACCGTATGCCAAGTGACAGCCTTGCGAATATCGTTCTTTGCTTCAACGGCACAGGCAATGATGAGACAAATCCAATGTGGAGCGCACTGACAGAGATGAAATAAAGAGATGCGCCCGTAATCTCGCACATCTCCTCATTATTTTAGGCTGCCGGAAAACCGGCAGCCCATCTTATGTAAAAGGCATTTGCCTGTTGTTGTTTGCCGAAGCTGGTCAGCACCCATAAGCACCGGCAGCCTCTTTCTTTGTTAGTTCTATCATATAAAAAGATTATGTCAAATATGTGTCTGAATTCTGAAAAAATGGTGAGAAGATTCTAAATTATTTCTAAATTTTATTCCGCTGATGTTAAGAAAGAAAATTCATTGACGCATTTATTTCAACAACGTATAATGTAGGTCAAAGCTCTCATAAACACAGAGGCTCCCCGGCCATTCCGGTTCATCATAGGGGAGGCGAAAGGGTTACTGTTCACATACCACTGTTCCGCGAGGTGTTTCCGCACAATTTGTGCGGAAATCCCGAGTTTTTCAGCGCGAAATCGTATCTTTTTGCGATTTCTGTGCATCGCGAAGCGTGTTACTGGTCACGGAGTGAACAGTAACGCGGAAGGAGAGCGGCAGGGAGGATTTATGAGCCAGAAGAAGGTTTATGCCGTAAAAAAGGGAAAGACAACAGGACTGTTTTATTCCTGGGACGAGTGCAGCGATGCGGTCAACGGATATCCCGGTGCGGAATTTAAGGGATTTGCAAAAGAAGCGGAGGCAAGGGCATACTTAGGAGAAACGCCTCCAAAAAAGAAAGAGGCATCCAAACAGTCAGAAGCAAGGGAAGAAGCAGAAACTCACACGGAAAAAATGGCGGAAAATCAAGTGATCGCATATGTGGACGGAAGCTTTGACAAATCAATTGGCAAATACTCCTTTGGCTGTCTGCTCCTTCTTTCGGACGGCAGAATTATCAAAGAATTTGGGAATGGAAACGAACCTGATTCTTTAGCTATCCGAAATGTGGCGGGAGAAATGCTAGGGGCCATGTATGCGGCTCAGTGGGCGCTTGTAAACGGCTATGAAATCATAGAGATTCGTTATGACTATGAGGGAATTGAAAAATGGGCTACAAACGCCTGGAAAGCCAACAATACGCTTACAAAGAAGTATGCGGAATTTATGCGCCGAAAGCAGACCCAGATCCGCATTTCCTTCCGGAAGGTAAAGTCCCACTCCGGTGATTACTACAACGAGAAGGTGGATAAGCTGGCGAAATCCGCATTAACAGAGGCAAATGGAGTTCCCAAAATTCAGAAGCGGGAGCCTAAGGACCAGACAATGCATTGAGCTGGAAAATGAGATGGTATAGCGGCAGGAAAAGATAAAAGGAAGATCCAAAGAAAACAGGATCTTCCTAAAATATTTACCTAAAATAAAAAAGCTGGAAAAGAGACTTGAACTCTCGACCCCTTCATTACGAGTGAAGTGCTCTACCGACTGAGCTATTCCAGCTTGTGCTTTTCAGCATTTGATATTATAATCCAAAAAGAGCATTTTGTAAAGGGGTAAATTTAAAATGATTAAGAAACAATTGCGAAGGCTGCGAAAAATCAGTAAAAACAGCAAAAACAGGGACAAGCTTTACGCGAAAGGGGAATTGGAAGCGGGGAAGGATATGATTCACAGCCTAAGAAGCGGCCTGCGGTACGGTCTGCTTGGACTGGCAGTTGTGCTGTGCGTCTTCCTCTCCGCCTGTGTGAAGGAAGGTATGTCAGATAATTCCGGAATACTCCGGGCCGGTTCAGCGGGAATAGAGACGGCCAGCCGGGAGGTCCGGTTGGAGATTGAGCAGAAGGCGGAAGAAGAGAGAAAAGCTGCCGAGGAAGCCAGACAGGCGGAAGAAGCGGAAAAGATTCGTGCGGAGCAGGAGAAGGCCGAAGAGGAAGCCCGGCTGGCCGAAGAGCAAAAGGCCGCCGCAGGCACATATCTGGTAGCCATCGACCCGGGCCATCAGGCAAAGGGCAATTCCGAAAAGGAGCCTATAGGCCCGGGAGCTCCCGAGATGAAGGCCAAGGTGGCGGGAGGGACCTCCGGAACAGCCAGCGGATTAAGAGAATACGAACTGACGTTACAGGTGGCATTAAAACTGAAGGAGGAGCTGACAGCCCGTGGATATGAGGTGCTGATGATCCGGGAAACCAATGATGTAAATATCAGCAATGCGGAGCGCGCTCAGATGGCAAACGAAGCTCAGGCGGACGCATTTATCCGAATCCACGCCGACGGCTCGGAGAACAGTTCAGCCAGCGGCATTATGACTATCTGCCCCACGGCAAACAATCCCTACACGCCGGGAATCTATGAAAACAGCCGGGCCTTATCAAAAGCGGTTTTAAATCATATGGTCGACGCTACAGGAGCAAAAGCAAGAAAGGTCTGGGAGACAGACACCATGAGCGGCATCAACTGGTGCCAGGTGCCGGTTACGATTGTAGAGATGGGCTTTATGACCAACCCGGAGGAGGATGTTAAGATGGCTTCGGAGGATTACCAGCAAAAACTCGCCCAGGGCATGGCGGACGGCCTGGACGAGTATTTCGGAATTGCGGCTGTTCAAGATCTGCCGGAAGGTGAAGAATAAGAATGATGTCTTTCAAGCGTTACTGGTCACAGAGAGAACAGTAACCTTGAAACAGCCGGTATGGATTGCAGTCGGCAGGACTAGTAGTCCGTACCGGAAATCCTTGTGCATATTTCCGATACGGACTACTAGAGAACGGCAATCTGACACATTTTCATGGCATTCAAAGCGTTCTCGTGGCTTTCCGGCGTTACACCCGCGCAGCAGGAGGCGGTGACGCTTACGGGAAGCTCCGGGAAAAATGCCTTTAATACCATAGCATTGGAAATGACACAGATATCCGTACAGAGGCCGATAAGCTCCACGCACTCAAGCCCGCCCGGATAGCGCGCCTCCAGATAAGCAGGCAGATCCTTAGCTCCGAAGGTCACTTTGTCCAGCACCGGGGAGTTGTCGGCATCCCGCAGAGCCTTGAGATCCGGGCAAAGCTCCCAGCCGGGCGTGCCCTTGATACAGTGGGGAACAGGCAGATTGCGCCCCTCCTGGGTTTCCATATAATTATCCGAATGGGTGTCTCTGGTATAGAGGACATCACCCTCAAACTCCTGAATGCGCTTCACTACATTCGGAACAATAGCCGCGGCCTCCTTAGTTCCCAGAGCGCCGTCAATAAAATCATTTTGCATGTCGATAACAAGAAGAAGCTTTTTCATATGGATACCTCCGTATTTTCTTTTTTCAAAATCAATATTTCATAAAAGCAAACATCATTGCTTGATATCACAATCACACATCCATAACATATCGGTTAAGTTATGCCTTTTCGGTTTGGTCGCACCTCATCCGGAAGTGTATAAGAGATGGCATGGCGGATTTTCTGAAGAGAGGAATTGGCCTGTCCCTCATCCCGAAACATCACCATAACAAACAACGTATCTATAATACAGAGCTGCGACAGCCGGCTTGAAAGCGACTCGGAACGCCAGGCAATCTCCTCCGAGGTGGAGGTCAGCACAATATCCGCAAGCTTTGCAAGGGGAGACAGGGGATAACTGGTCAGTACGATCAGTCCGGCTCCGTTTTCCCTGGCAATCTTAGCGATCTCAATACTTTCCTTTTTAAGCCCGGTATGGGAAATGACAAAGGCGCAGTCATGCTCGGTTAAAAGACCTGCATTCATCAGCTGCATATGATAGTCGGAGGCAAAACCGCATTTGACGGGAGAGCGCAGAAACTTGTGAAAGCTGTCCAGAGCCACGGCATTGGAGCCGCCAAGGCCGAAGAACCACACTCTTTCGGACTTTATCATCAGATCGGCGGCTTCCCGGAAATGCTGCCCGCTGCTGATCTGCCGGGTGGCCTCCAGCGCCTTGATACTGGAATCAAATACCTTGGCGATCATCATATCTGCCGAGTCGTCCTTTGATATTTTTTCATGAATTGAAATCTCAGAATCAAACTCCTCCGTGAGAAGATGCACCTTAAAATCCTTGAATCCGTCATAGCCCAGCTTTTTCGTAAATTGGTAAACGGTAGAATCCGCAATCCTCAGAGTACTGGAAATATCATTGATGGTTCCCCGGGACACAAGCTTGAGATTCTCCAGAATGTAGTCGGCAATCTGCTTTTCCTTTGGATTCATATCGCGGTACATGGTTTTGATCCGCATTTTTACAGTTAAATTGTCCATAATAAAATAGTCCTAGAATTTTTTTCTATGTTCAGGGTATCATAAAAAAAATTTTTTGTAAATAGAGCCTTGTGAAAACTGACGGGTATAAAATATTTTTTTCTAAAAAGTATTTACAAAAAAATATTTTTCGATTATAATTAGACCAGAAAGGCAGATACGGAACTGAAATTAGATATCAGGAGGAAGAACAGATGGAAAACATGATACTGTTGGGGACACACGGCAGATTTGGCGAGGAGCTCATTCGATCGGCGGAGCTGATATTGGGAGAGATGAAAAATGTGCGCAGTTTTTCACTTCTGCCCGGGATGGCGTTAGAGGATTACCTTCCGCCGGCGGCGGAGGCGCTGAAGGAGCTGCCAAAGGGAACCCTGTGCCTGGTGGATTTGTTTGGAGGAACACCGTGCAACGCCTTTTGCGCATTGAGCCGCGAATATGAGAATGTGGTGGTGGCGGGATTGAATCTGGCCATGCTGATGGAGGTCTACATGAATAAAGACCGCTTATCAGGCAGGGAGCTGGCGGATCTTGCGGTTTCCACATTAAAAGAGAGCGGGAAGATTGCGACGGAGCTATTAAAAGAAAGGAGATAGGTATGGCAGACATTGTGTTAATCAGAGCGGATTTTCGTTTGATTCACGGGCAGGTGATTACAAAATGGGCCAAGCAGACTATGGCGGACAAGATTCTTATTGTGGATGATCTGCTGGCAAAGGACAGCTTTATGTCCTCCATCTATACAATGTCGGCGCCTCCGGGAATGGAGGTTGTTATTGACACGGTAGAGGATGCTGTTTCCAAATGGAACAGTGACGGATATGGTAAATGCCGCCTGTTTGTTCTCATCAAGGATGTGCCCGCAATTTACAGCCTGTTCAGGCAGGGCTTTCCTGTGAAGGAGCTGCAGATTGGAGGGCTGGGATCGGCGCCCGGAAGAAAGGTAGTGTTCGGGCCGATTACGCTGGATCAGCCGGATGCGGAGAAGCTTAAGGAGATGCAGGATGCGGGCGTCCGCGTATATCTGCATCAGGTTCCTGACGATCCGAGCATGGAATTTACAAAGATACTGGAGAAAAAGCTATTTGACATTTAGCGGAGAGGAGTACTGGAGAGTATGAATGTTGCATTAGTTGCCGCAATCTGCGGATTGATGTATTTCGGCGGTACATCAAAAATAGGATATCATTTGACAACGGCTATGGGGTCCCCCGTCGTAATCGGCTTTGTGCTGGGACTGATTTACGGCCAGGTGCCTCAGGGGCTTTTAATTGGAGCTTCCATACAGCTTATTTATCTGGGGGTAATTGCTACGGGAGGAAATGTTCCGGCGGATCAGGCTCTGGCAGCCACGATTGCCATTCCCATTGCCCTGCAGACCGGCATGACTGCAGAGGTTGCCGTAGGTTTGGCCGTTCCCTTCGGCGTACTTGGCGTTTTTATGGATCAAATCCGCCGCACCTCCAATTCCATCTGGGTAAGATGGGCGGATAATTATGCGGAAAAAGGCGACAGGAAGGGAATTTTTAAATGCGCGGTGGTATATCCGGCCGTTTTTGCCTTCTGTCTGCGCTTTATTCCCGTATTCTGTATTAACCTGGTAGGATCCGACGCCGTTTCCTGGCTGATGGATGTTCTTCCGGCGTGGATTATCACGGGCTTCAGCGTGGCCGGCGGTATGCTTCCTGCCCTTGGTTTTGCGATTATCATTATCACGATTGGAAGAAAAGAGCTGCTTCCCTATTTCCTTCTTGGATTCTTTGCAGTTGCATACCTGGGGATCGGCACAATGGCAGCGGCCGTATTCGGAACGCTGATTGCCATATTGCTTACCATTAACGCAAGAAAAAATAAGAAGGGAGCTGAAGCGTAATGTCCGGAAAAGAAACATATGATGCTGCTATTATGGAGCAGGAACAGAAACTGACAAAAAAGGATCTGCGCGGCGTTTACAATACCTGGTATTTTTCCACGGAGCTGAGTAATTCCTATGAGCGTCTGCAGGCTCTGGCATTCTGCAATGCCATTTCCAAGCCTCTGCGCAAGCTGTACAAGGATGATGAGAAATATAAGGACGCATTGAAGCGCCATCTCCAGTTCTACAATTCCGAGGGAACCTTCGGCTGTATGATTCACGGAATCGTACTTTCCATGGAAGAGCAGAAGGCCGGAGGTGCGGAGATTCCGGGCGAGGTAATTACGGGAATCAAGACAGGTCTGATGGGCCCCATGGCCGGCATCGGCGATACGATTATCTGGGGAACGCTAAAAGCGATCATTCTGGCTCTTGCCTGTACCTTCGCCATGCAGGGACAGGCTCTGGGAGCACTGGTGCCCTTCCTGTTTCCACTGACGGGCTACCTGATCGGATGGTACTGCCTGAGCCTTGGCTATAAGGTGGGCAAGGATTCCATTTTGAAGGTGATGCAGTCGGGCCTTATCAATGACATCATTACGGGATCCAGTATTCTGGGTTTGTTTATGATGGGCGCGCTGTCAAGCTCCTATGTGAAGGTAAAGACGGTGCTGCAATTCAGTATGGAAAACACCACGGAGCCGATTGTATTGCAGAATATCCTGGATCAGATTCTGCCGGGTATGCTGCCCCTGGCGGTTATCTTCGGAATTTACTATTATTTCACACACAAGGGGGCCAATTACAACAAGGTTATCTTCGGACTGCTGGGAATTTCCCTGCTGTGTGCGCTCCTGGGAATTTTAGGTTAGGTGACGGAATATGGAATGGTTAGAGAAGAAAAAAGCGGAATGTGATCAGTACCTGGACGAGCAGATGGAGGCGCTTTGGAGTGTGTCAAAATATATCCATGCAAATCCGGAGCTGAATTTTGAGGAGGTAAAAGCCTGCAAGGTGCAGTGTGAATTTCTGGAGAGGTACGGCTTTTCGGTGAAAAAAGGCATCGGAACGCTGGACACGGCTTTTGAGGCTTCCTATTCCAAGACTTCCTCCGGGCCGGTGATAGCGATTATTTCCGAGTATGATGCACTTCCCATCGGGCATGCGTGCGGTCACAACCTGATCGCATGCTCCGCCCTGGGAGCGGCCATTGAGCTTAAAAAATATATGGAGGAAACGGAAACGGCCGGAACCCTGAAGGTAATAGGCACCCCGGCGGAGGAAGGGGGAGGCGGGAAGATTATCCTCATTAAGCAGGGAATTTTTGAGGGAGTGGATGCGGTTCTTATGATGCATCCCACCAGTGACACCACCCGTCTGGCAGGGGCGTGCCTCTCATCCAAGCGCTATAAGGTGACATATCACGGCGTATCCGCTCATGCAGGCTCCCACCCGGACAACGGGACGAGTGCTTTAAGCGCCGCCGCCCTCTTTTTGTCCGGCAGCGGACTATTGCGCCAGCATTTCAAGGGAGACTGGCGTTTGTCTGGAATTATTACGAAGGGCGGTTACTCTACGGGACTGATTCCGGAAATCAGCGAGGTTGAGGGCTCCATGAGCTGCTTCAGCTTAAAGGAGCTGAATACTTTGGCAAATCGGGTGGCAGACTGTGCAAAAGGCTGCGGCCAGGCTATGGGATGCCGGACCGAGGTGGAGATTGCGGACGGATATGAGGGCCGGATTCCCAATCGGATCCTGTCCGATGTGTGCAGAGGGGAATTTGAAAAGCTGGGAGAACCGTTGATGGACGGGATGCCGGTTGACTTCGGCGGCGAGGATCTGGGAAATGTATCCAGGCTGATTCCTATCTGCAATCCCTATATGACCATTTTTCCAGATTATAAAATATCCAATCACACGGAACAGTTCCGGGATCTGGCGGTTTCCGAGGCGGGAGTACGCTGTATCCGCCAGTCCTCCAAGGCAATGGCAAGAACGGCTATGGAGCTTCTGAACAGGCCGGCATTGTTGGAGCAGGCAAAAGAAGAATTGAGAGAAAGGCTTCAAAAGGAATAAAACATGCATAAGGAAATGCGAAGCGGTATTGCGAAAACAATGTCCTCAGCCCTGCTGTACGGCTTTACACCGAGCATCTGCGCTCTTACATATGCAATGGGCAATAATCATACGTCCATGACATTTTTTCGGAATTTTCTGGCGGTTCCGGCTCTGCTGGTCCTAGCTGTATGGAAGAAAACAGATCTGCGCACGGACCGCAAGACTTTTTTGAACATATTTCTGGTGGCGAATCTGGGAACCTTTATTACCACACTGCTTTTGTATTCCAGTTACAGCTATATTTCCGTGGGGATGGCTACGACTCTGCATTTCCTTTATCCCCTGCTGGTGGTGATTTTCAGTTTCCTGTTTTACGGAGACAAAATTACGCCGCAGAAGTGGTGCTCCATCGGACTGGCGGGCACAGGGATTCTCTGCTTCCTTTTCAACAGCCGGATGGGTGAAGCCAAAGGAATGTTGCTGGCTTTTGCCAGCAGTATCACCTTTGCCCTTTATATGATGCTTCTTGACAAGCTGAAGCTTTCCGAGCTTGACGGGAATATGCTTATGTTTTATGCCTGCTCCATTACGGCGGCAGAGATGTATCTTATGAATATCGGAACAAAGGAATTGATTTTTGAACAGTCCCCGAAGGTATACGGGCTGATGCTTTTGGTGGCGCTGCTGGTGTCCGTCGTGGCAAATCTGTTTTTAAAGGAAGGAGTCCGCATATTGGGGAGCACGATGGCAAGCTTTGTATCCCTTTTGGAGCCTATTTCCTCTATTTTTTTCGGAGTACTGCTTTTGAACGAATCGGTATCCGTGATACAGATTGGGGGATGTGCGGCGATCATTCTGTCTATTATGAACCTGATTGGATTTCCGCAGATTCGGAGGGTAAGGGCGTGAAGCATATTATTTTTGATATGGATGGGGTTCTTGTAGATACAGAACCGGAATACAGGCGAAGAACAAAAGCGTTTTTTGAGGAAAAAGGATTTCAGATTTCGGATGAGGTGTACAATCTTACCTGCGGTTCTAATTTAAAGGAAACATATGAGATTTTCCGCAAGCATGTGGAGGGATTTCAGATGGCCTTTGAAGATTATGAACGGGAAAAGAGGGCCTATGCGCGGCGGGCACCGATAGATGCCGCGGCATTGGCAGATGCGGATATTTATCCGCTTTTATCCTGGCTGAAGGAGCGCCGGTATCACATCGCACTGGCGACCTCCTCGCCGGAGGATACAATATATCGATATTTGTCAGCATTGAAAATTGAGGACTATTTTGAAATAAAGGTAAGCGGGACACGGTTTGCCAGAAGCAAGCCGGACCCGGAGATTTATCAATATACCATGAAGAAAATGAGGGCCAAGCCGTCCGAATGTCTGGTGGTGGAGGATTCTACCTATGGAATTACGGCAGCCAAGGCGGCGGGAGCCGTTGTGATAGCAAAAAAGGATGATCGTTTTGGCTACGACCAGTCGGGGGCGGATTATCTGGTAGAACGCCTGACTGAGATAGTGAAGCTGATCGAAGGAGGAGTTATTTGGAAATGAAAAAAGCAGAGATAGGCTTAATCGGCCTGGCCGTGATGGGCGAAAATCTGGTTATGAATATGGAATCCAAGGGGTTTTCGGTGGCGGTGTATAACCGGAGCATCGACAAGGTGGAGAGCTTTGTAAACGGCCGCGGAAAGGGAAAGGCTATTACAGGCTGCAAAAGCCTTGCGGAGCTTGTAAACATCTTGGAGCGCCCCAGGAAGATCATGCTGATGATCCGGGCCGGGGAGGCGGTAGATCAGATGCTGGAGCAGCTTGTTCCGCTGCTTGAAGTGGGCGATATTGTAATAGACGGCGGCAATTCTTATTTTAAGGATACCGTGCGCAGGGAACAGGAGCTGAAAGCGAAAGGGCTGTTCTACATCGGAACAGGGGTTTCGGGAGGAGAGGACGGCGCCCTCAACGGGCCATGCCTGATGCCGGGGGGCAGCAGGGAGGCCTGGAATGCGGTGGAGCCGGTGTTTACGGCAGTCAGCGCCAAGGTGGACGGGGATACGCCCTGCTGTGCATGGATTGGAGAGAGCGGAGCCGGCCATTTTGTGAAGATGGTTCACAATGGCATTGAATATGGCGATATGCAGCTGATTTGTGAGGCTTATCAGCTGATGCGTGACGGCCTTGGTCTTGATAATGAGGAGATTTATGAGATTTTTGCCCGGTGGAACGAGACGGAGCTGGACAGCTATCTCATGGAGATTAGCCGTGACATTGTGAATTTCCGGAATGAGCAGGGAGAGGTGGTTCTGGAAAAGATTCTGGATGTGGCAGGACAGAAGGGAACAGGAAAATGGACCATTGAGGCATCCCTGGAGGAGAGTGTTCCGCTGACGCTGATAAGCGAAGCCGTATTTGCACGCTGCCTTGCGGCTATGAAGCAGGAGCGTGTGAGGGCGGCAAAGGCTTATGAAAAAGAATACGGCCGGATTTCGGAGAAAAAGGAGGAGTTTGTGGAGGCAGTCCGCAAGGGTCTGTATGCATCCAAGATTGTATCCTACGCCCAGGGCTATGCGTTGATGCGAGGGGCGGCAGAGCATTACGGCTGGGAGCTGGACTATGGGAATATTGCGCTTATCTGGAGGGGCGGCTGTATTATCCGGAGTACGTTTCTTGGCAGGATCAAAGAAGCTTATGACCGGGATCCGAAGCTTCCCAACCTGATTCTCGATCCCTATTTCAAAGAGGCTGTTTCCGACTGCCTTACATCTTGGCGAAGGGTTGTGTCAGGCGCCGTGGTGAGCGGAATCCCTCTTCCCGCTATGAGCGCAGCCCTCTCCTGGTTTGACAGCTATACCAGTGAGCGGCTTCCGGCCAATCTGCTTCAGGCACAGAGAGATTATTTCGGCGCACATACCTATGAGCGGGTGGACTGCCCCAGAGGAGAAGTGTTTCACACCAACTGGACGGGACATTCGGGGACTACTTCGGCGGGAACGTACAGCATTTAACAGAGCCGTTCGGGTGGCGGGAAAACAAATTGCCGTCCGGACGGTTTTATAATTCAGTAGAAAATAGGCAAGTCGGGCAAAATAGTGCTCGACTTGTTTTGGGTTTCGGGTTAGAATAGGAGGAAGAAATGTATTTCAGGAAAAGGAGCGGAAAAAATGAATCATTTTCAATATTATACCCCGACAAAAGTAGTTTTCGGAAAAGATACGGAAAAAGAGGCCGGCAATCTGGTGAAGGCGCAGAAGTGCGGTAAAGTTCTGGTGCATTACGGAACGGGAAGTGTGAAGAAAAGCGGGCTTCTGGATCGCGTATATGAAGCTTTGGACGCAGCAGGCGTTTCCTATGTAAGTCTGGGAGGTGCGGTGCCCAATCCCCGGCTGTCGCTGGTGTATAAGGGCATTGAGCTGTGCAGGAAGGAGAGTGTGGACTTTATTCTGGCCGTTGGCGGCGGAAGTGCGATTGACTCGGCGAAGGCCATTGCTCTGGGGACCAAATACGAGGGAGATGTGTGGGATCTTTATCTGAAAAAGGCGTCTGCCCGGGATGCGGTACCCTTGGGCGTGATTCTGACCATTGCTGCCACAGGAAGCGAGATGAGTGATTCCACCGTAATTACCAATGAGGAGGGCTGGTTAAAGCGCGGACTTCACAGCGATTTTGTACGGCCGCATTTTGCCATAATGAATCCGGAACTGACCTATACTCTGCCGGAATATCAGACTATGAGCGGCTGCACGGATATTCTTATGCATACTATGGAGCGGTATTTTTCTCATGAAATGGATACGGATCTGGTGGACGGTATCGCGGAGAGCCTTCTCAGAACCGTGATGCGCGCGGCAAGAGTTCTTTTAAAGGAGCCGGAGAATTACAATGCAAGGGCGGAGATTCTATGGGCAGGCAGTTTGTCTCACAATGGACTGACGGGCTGCGGGCGTACGGGCGACTGGGCATGTCACCAGCTGGAGCATGAGCTGGGAGGGATGTTCGATGTGGCCCACGGCGCAGGGCTTGCCGCTGTGTGGGGAAGCTGGGCCAGGTATGTGTATAAGGAGGATGTGGCACGTTTTGCCAAGTTTGCTGTGAATGTGACGGGAGCTGCCTATGATTATGCGGATCCGGAAAAGACGGTTCTGACGGGAATTGAGGCTATGGAGGACTTTTTCCGGTCCATTCATATGCCGGTGAGCATCCGCGAGCTTGGAGTGGAGCTGACGGGGGAGCAGATTGAGGAACTGGCTTATAAGTGTACTTATATGGGGCAGCGTACTATTGGCGGTATTAAGAAGCTTGGCAGAGAAGACATTGCCAGGATCTATGAGATGGCAAGGTAATATAAGATGGAAGACAGAAGAACAGATCTGGGAACGGAGAAGGTCAGCCGCCTTTTGGTACGGCTGGCCATTCCCACGATTACCGCCCAGATTGTAAATATGCTTTATAATATTGTGGACCGTATTTACATCGGGCATATTCCGGGAGAGGGAGCTCTGGCTCTTACCGGCCTTGGCTTGTGTTTTCCGGTACTGATGCTTGTGACGGCATTCTCAAGCCTGATAGGCATGGGAGGAGCACCGCAGGCCTCCATTAAAATGGGGCAGCAGGATTCGGAAAGCGCGGAAAAGATTCTGGGGAACTGCTTTACCATGCTGATGGCTCTGGCCGTTGCTCTGACCGTGATATTCCGCCTCAATGGACAAAGGCTTTTGTTCCTTTTCGGGGCCAGTGAGGATACCATCGGTTATGCATTAGATTACCTGAACATCTATATTCTGGGGACTGTCTCCGTGATGTTTTCCCTGGGGCTCAATGCCTTTATCACCACCCAGGGCTTTACAAAGATCAGCATGCTGACCGTGGTGATCGGGGCGGCGGTCAATATTGTGCTGGATCCTATTTTTATCTTTGGATTTGGAATGGGGGTTCAGGGGGCGGCTCTGGCTACCATTATTGCCCAGACAGTTTCTGCGGTGTGGGTTTTGAAATTCCTTTTGGGAAATAAGACGGTTTTAAGGATTAAGAAGGAAAATATGAGAATTCGGGGCGCGGTGATTCTGCCGGTGCTGGCTCTGGGATTGTCGCCCTTTATTATGACCAGCACGGAGAGCCTTTTGAATATCTGTTTTAATACGTCTCTGCAGAAATATGGCGGAGATCTGGCAGTGGGGACAATGACGATTCTCTCAAGCTGCATGCAGGTGTGCAATCTGCCTCTTCAGGGCTTGGCTCAGGGAGCGCAGCCGATTATCAGCTATAATTTCGGGGCCAGGAATCTTTCAAGGGTGAAGGAGGCTTTTCGGCTTTTGTTTATCAGCGCTGTTTGTGCTTCTTCGGCGATTTGGCTGATTGCCATTTTTATTCCCGGTTTCTTCCCGTCACTGTTTTCCGGGGATGCGGAGCTGATTGCTTATGCTTCCTGGGCGATTCGGATCTATCTGGGGATGGCCTTTGTGATGGGGGCACAGATGTCCTGCCAGCAGACCTTTGTAGCAATCGGAGAGGCGAAGATTTCTTTGTTTTTAGCGTTGTTTCGGAAGATTATTGTGCTGATACCGTTGATTTATCTTTTGCCGGGCTTTTTTGCGGATAAGGTATTCGCCGTATTTCTGGCGGAACCGGTGGCGGATACTCTGGCGGCAATTACCACAACTACGCTGTTTTTTTGGAGATTTCGGAAGCTGTCGCGGAGGATGGACCGGGCAGGCTGACAGAAAAGACATATGATACACAATAATAGGAACAGACAGGTGTATACAATGGAGACACAAATAAAAAAGCTTGATTATGAAGCGGTAGATATGGATATTATTGAGGAAGCGGGAAGAGTTCTGAAAGAGGGCGGTCTGGTTGCCTTTCCCACGGAGACGGTCTACGGCCTGGGTGGAGATGCCCTGAATCCTGCTTCCTCGGAGAAAATTTATGCGGCGAAGGGACGGCCCTCGGACAATCCGCTGATTGTACATATTGCGGCGAAGGACGATGTGTACCGGATTGCAAAAGAGATACCGAAGAAGGCGGAGCGGCTGATGGAGACATTTTGGCCGGGGCCGCTGACGCTTATTTTTTCTAAAACAGATTTGGTGCCTCTTAAGACAACCGGCGGGCTTTCCACGGTGGCGGTACGGATGCCCAGCGATAAGATTGCGCAGGAACTGATTCGTGCGGCGGGAGGATTTGTGGCGGCTCCCAGCGCAAATGCTTCGGGACGGCCGAGCACCACAACGGCGGCTCATGTGGCGGAAGACCTGAACGGGCGGATTGAGATGATTCTTGACGGGGGACAGGCGGTGATCGGTCTAGAATCCACAATTGTGGATGTGAGTGAGGAAAAGCCGGTGATCCTGAGACCGGGGGCAATTACAAAGGCTATGATGGAGGCGGTGATTGGCCCCTTAGAGGTGGATCAGGCGGTGCTCCAGGCGGATTCCGGCATAAAGCCCAAGGCTCCGGGAATGAAATACCGCCATTATGCCCCCAGGGCGGAGCTGACGATTGTAGAGGGAGAAACGGAAAGAGTGATTGCGGAAGTGAACCGCTTGACGTCTCAGGCGGAGCTGACAGGAAAGCAGGTTGGAATCATAGCCACGGACGAGACGGCAAAACGTTATGAAAAAGGCCTTGTACGGAGCCTGGGCGCCCGCAGCTGTGAGGAGGAGATTTCCAGGCATCTGTTTGAAGTTTTAAGAAGCTTTGATGAGACAGATGTGGATTATATTTATTCGGAATCCTTTGAGACGGCGGCTATCGGGCAGGCGATTATGAACCGGCTGTTAAAGGCGGCAGGGTATCGGGTTATAGAAGTGGGGAAATAGATAATATAAAAATCAACATATTTAATTGAAGACAAGCAAAAGAGAGAATAGGCAGGAATCCTAAAAATGGATAAAAATGCATGATACCGGAACATCAAAATTTGAAGTTTTATTTAAGTGAGACAATGTGGTATAATGTAGAAAAATGTCGATTGGGAGGATACTTATGGATTGTACTGCCATAAATAACACATTTAAATGGATAAATGAATTTTCTATACCAGTAATTAATGATGATGCAAATTTTTGGATGATAAGATCTAAAAGCGGATATTTTTATCAGGAATATCTAAAAGAAGGTTTTATTGCGTTAGGTTGGAATTATATTGATGAATCTACGGTAATTAATAGCCAAACGATTGAGGTGTTAAAGGATGGAATAAAAGATCGCTATGGTGATAAAAGGCCAATGTATGCAATTAACAAGTGTAAAAGATTTATAGAGGAATTAAAAGAAGGTGATTATGTTATAATTCCTGATATGAACAGTATAAAAATTGCTATTTGTAAGGTGGGGGAATATTTTGAAAAAGATATAGACTATAAAAAGGAAATATCCATTATAAAAAAGATAGAAAATCGAGAATTTGAAATTAATCGGACAGAATGTCCTTATAAAAAAAGGAGAAAAATAGAGATTCTTTTAGAAGTTTCCACAAAGAAACTGGGATATAATATTTTGAAAGCATTAACATCATATCATGGTTTGAATAATATGAATGATTATGCAAATGATATATTAAATTGTGTTTATGATTGTTATAGCTATAAAGGTGATGTTGTATTTGCTTTAAATATTGGAAAGCGAGAACCTATTAGACCTAGAGAGCTAGCTGAACTTATGTATGGGATAACAGGATTTTTTGGTGCTGTTGTTAATGAAGAAATTTTGTCAACGTCTTTAAATTTAAATTCTCCAGGAAAAGTAGTTATTTTGTTAAAAAAGGGATTTTCTTCATTAAAAAAGAAAGTGCTTCCGTTTGTGGGAATTTATCTTGTAATTATAGGTGGCGCGGGTTTTGGCTTTGAATTTCCTGGAATAGTTGATTTTATAAAAGAGGTTCAAACATTAAATATTGATTTAGAGAAAGAGAAGGCTGAATTAGATAGTTTGTATTTAGAGAATTATAAAAAGGCACTTGAGCTGATAAAAGAGGCCGAAAATGAGGGATTAGAACTAAAAGAAGCATTAAAAGGATTGGAAACATTAGAGGACTTAAATAGTGTATTGCGTTTTGAGAATAATCAAGAATTTGCATCAGAATAATATAGAATGGTGATAATTAATGAAGAGGGATGTATTTAATGCGGTGTATGCTTTGTTATTTGTGATTATATCTTTATTTACTTGGTGTGCAATATCTTTTAAGTTAGCGGATGGTATATGGGGTGAAGAAAAATTATTTTCTAATAAAAAGAATGCAATATTAACTTATGCAGTTAGTATTTTTATTGCTATTATCATGACAATTGCAGTATATTGGTTAATAAATTTTTTGTAAAACTAATTCGAGATGTACAGATGTATATTGGGAATTATCGCTTTTTACGTTATTCTGATGAGTAAAAGCGGAAAGAACTGGAAAAGACCTTGAATATATAGTCCCAATCATGCGTGTAAAAAAGTGTAAACATTTTTACACTACATTTTGTTACACACCCAAACATAAAAAATACGATAAATACGGCATTTCTGCTATATTTATCGTATCCCTAACCAATGCGGAAGATGGGACTTGAACCCACACGGCACGAATGCCACAAGATCCTTAGTCTTGCTCGTCTGCCAGTTCCGACACTTCCGCATCTTGTGCGGCTCCCAAGCTGCTATCTCAAGGTGCTTAATTATACTACCATTTTCAGAGAGAAAAGTCAAGTACTAAGTTCATAAAAAAATATCAAAATTTTAGAAAAAAGTGTTGACATTTGTTCGGAAATTCGGTAGAATACTATTTGTTCGCAGGAGTGGCGGAATGGCAGACGCGCAGGCTTCAGGTGCCTGTAGTCGCAAGGCTGTGTGGGTTCAAGTCCCATCTCCTGCATGGATTAAAGGTGTGATAAATATAGCAGAGATGCCGTATCTATCACATTTTTTAATGTTCAGGTGTATTAAAAGCGAGATTAAAAAAGTTTACACTTTTTTACACGAACAACGGAACTGAAAATTCAAGGTCTTCCGGCTCTTTACGCTTTTGTTCATTGGAATAACAAGAGAAGCAGGAATGCTTATCTCAAAAGGCTTGCTTGCATCTCATTCGGCAACTTAATCCAATTATTTGTATTTATTTGCCCCTTAGACAGTCCACCAAAGGCCATATATAATCTTTAGAAGAAATATCATAGGAGCTGGCAATGATCTCTGCAAAATGCTTCTCATCGGGGCTGTTTTCCTTTTTATGTTTCATCATAAAAACAAACACTTTCATCATCATTCGGTCGAAAATCCCCATTTTTTCATAGCAAAGCCCGCTCTGCATATAAAAATGAGGCAAGACGGACAATTCCTCTGCTTTCAGATTATTCTTCCACATTTCCGCAATCGTCCGGGCTTCCGTATTGGGCATGGCGCCTGTTACAAAGAGAGCCGCCAGTTTGACTTCATTTTCCTGAAAAAGCTTTCGGGCGTTCTCAAGACCGTCGATCCGTCCTGCATGCATCCGGCTGCCAAAGAGAACTTGATCATAGGAAGAGAAGATACCGGTCCCTGCTTCCTTAAACTCCATAGCCGTACCGCCTGTTTCCGCAGCAATCATTTCCGCATATTTTTTGGTGAATCCCGTTTTGCTTTTGTATAGAATCAGTATCCTTCTGCTCATACAAGCTCCTCCTTGTTATCCAAAACCTGTGCTGAAAATGCCTGAAATGCCTCTTCCTGCATACCGAAGATCTCTTCTGGCATAATTCCGGGTTTGGAAACAGAAAAAATCGTGCCAAGACCAATGGTGTAGATCAGCATATTCAGATGAAGCCGGCGGGCCTGAGCAAGAGAGAGTCCATATTGGCCGGCGATGGCGGGGGCAGTTAGGGGACTTGCCTCTGCGTTATACAAATCCTCAAGAGAAGAAACATCGTTTCTTTGCTGAAGAATAAAGAGCTTAAACAGATGAGGTTCCTCCCTGGCAATGTTGATATAAGCCTGCCCGGTGCTGCGGAATAAATCATCCTTCTCAATATGGGCGGCCAGATAGTCCTGAATAAAATCCCTGGCTTGCGCTTCAATGTCCCGGCGCAGCTCTTCCATATTATTGCAATAGCTGTAAATAGGCTGAACGGAGCAGCCCAGTCTTTCAGCAATCGTTTTCACCAGGACCTGTTCCATCCCGCCGGCGCGGGCCAATTCAAAGGCTGCATTGACAACCATTTCTTTTGTAATCCGTTGTTTTGGCATATGAGAATCTTCCTTAATCCATCCGTAAAATAAAAATATATAATTCATTTATATAAATAGTTTATATAAATGAATTATATTACTGCGTAAAAGGATTGTCAATCGATATCTAAAGGAAAATCAGAGAAAAATTTGAGGAAAAATTTGAGAAGCCGCCGCCGCTAAGTGAGCACAACAAATCTAATTTACAGGCTCTTGTACAACATGATTTCCCTTGCAATCTCATGTCAGTTTTTATAGAATAGTAAGAGGCGGAATAAGATGAAGTTATCCTCAGTGCTTCCTTACTCGCTGAGGGTATAATTTAAGAGCCGCAGATATGGCTTGCCGTGTCCGGCGTGGACAAACTGTGTCAGCAAGGAATAAAAGGAGAACAAATATGAGATTGAAAAACATCCTAATTGTAGTAGAAGATATAGAGCGTTCCAAAAGGTTTTACCGCGACCTGTTCGGCCTCAGAGTCCTTGCTGATTTCGACGGCAATGCAGTATTAACAGAGGGCCTGGCATTGCAGGACAGGCGTGTCTGGGAGCATTTGGTGCAAAAAGAAATCATCTGCGGAGACGGCGATATGGAGCTGTACTTTGAAGAAAACAATTTGGATGATTTTTTGAAAAAGCTGGAGTCTTACCCGGAATCGGTGCGTTACTTTCAAAAGCTTCTGGAACACACCTGGGGGCAGAGAGTTGTCCGTATCTACGACCCGGACGGTCATGTTATAGAAATAGGCGAGGCAATGGAATCTGTGACAAGACGTCTCTATCAAGCCGGAATGTCCTTAGAAGAGGTTTCAAAGAAGACGCAGCTCCCTCTTGACCAGGTGAGAGGAATCTGCCAGGCTCACTGCCGACAGGAATAAAAAGATATAAGGATAGAAAAAGAAACATCATGATAAGCAGAAAAAAACTTATACAATTCTACATCGAACAATACACAGCCGAAAGCAAAAGAAAAGAAAAAAAGGTTCCCAGATACACCGACGCCCCAAGTCGGATAAAGAATCTGCAGAAAGCCTTAAGAAGAGCCAGGCCCTCCCGTATTCCCATCCAAAACCTGGAGGACTACCATCGGCAGATTAAAAATATGGCCGTCTATGCCTGTCGGAAAAAACGGGATGATCTTGCTCTGACCATTCAGATAGAGCTGCTCCCAAAACTGGTAGATCTGGATCTGGGTCTTCTTCTGAAAGAACAAAAAGAAGGTATTGACGGAGAATTTCTTTCTTATCTGAGGCGGAAGCTGCCGGGAGCCGTCTGTCAGGAAACCCTATTTACCCTGTACCCCAAATTCCGCCAGTACAAGGTGAAAAATAAAATCCTGGAACTGGTTCCCTCCCGTCCGGAAATGGAGTTTCCCGAGGTGCGTAAAATGCACCGCCATTTTATACTTCATATCGGACCAACCAACAGCGGTAAGACCTTCCGCTCCCTGGAACGGCTGAAAACAGCGGAAAAGGGCGTTTACTTAGGCCCTCTGCGCCTTCTGGCGCTGGAGGTTTATGAACGGCTCAACGCCTGCGGCGTCCCCTGTACCATGCTGACCGGCCAGGAGTGCATAGAGGAAGAAAACAGCCGGATCACCGCCTCCACAATAGAAATGGCAGATTTTGACGAGGAGTACGACATCGCCGTCATAGATGAGGCGCAGCTGGTAGCAGACACCGACCGCGGTCATTCCTGGACAAAAGCCATCTTAGGATTGCGGGCAAGGGAAATCCATATCTGCATGAGCCCGGCGGCGGAACCGGCCATGATTCATCTAATTGAGCTCTGCGGCGACGATTACGAGACAGAGAGGTACGAGCGGAAAACGGCCCTTCTGTGCGAAGAACAGTCCTTCACTTTTCCTGAGGACGTAAAATCCGGGGATGCCCTTATTGTATTTTCCAAAAAATCAGTTTTAGATGTGGCCGGCCGTCTGGAGGAGCAGGGTATAGATGCCAGTGTCATTTACGGCAGCCTTCCGCCGGAAATCCGCCGCCGCCAGATGCACCTGTTCAATAAAGGAAAAACAAAAGTCGTAGTAGCCACGGATGCTATAGGCATGGGCTTAAACCTTCCGGTCCGCAGAATCGTATTTCTTCAGGCGGAGAAATTTGACGGTGTGGGAAGACGCCCCCTGACCGTATCCGAGGTACGCCAGATTGCCGGCCGTGCCGGCCGGTTTGGCATCTACAATTCCGGTTATGTAAATGCCATGGGAGAGGAAGAGCTGGAATTTATCCGAGAGCGCTATGAGGCCGAAGAGCTGCCGATCGAGGAAGTCAACCTGGGCTTCCCGCAGCTTCTCCTTGATATCGACGGCCCCCTGGATGAAATCCTCAGGATTTGGCATTCCGTAACTCCTTCCGCTCCTTTTATAAAGGAAAATATCGACGAGGCTCTGGCTCTCTACGAACAGGCAAAAAAGTGCAGGGACCAGATAGACGGCTTTGAGGATAAACGCACCCTTTACCGCATGATCACCTGCCCTATCGATATCAAGGATCGAAAAGTTGTATCCCTCTGGCTGTCCTATTGCAAAAGCTATACGGCAGACACATCCCTGGAGCGTCCCCGGCTGGAATATGGAAGACGGAAAAACATCCAACAATATGAAACTTACTACAAACAGCTGGAGCTTTATTACCAATTTTCCCACCGGATGCAGAAAGTCATCGAAGAAGACTGGCTGAATGAAGAGCGGGCCCGCACCGAAATAATGATTATGAAATACCTGACAAAAGGAAAAGTCAACTACATTGCAAGATGCCGCTACTGCGGTAAGCTGCTGCCTTTAGGCGCTCCGTTCCAGGTCTGTGACCGCTGCTTCCGCCGTAAATAATACATGGAACCGCAGCTTAAGAAATACTCTGGGGCAAAGAGAGTTTGCCGTTGAGGTAAAGAGAAGATGTATCGGGAGCATATACCTGTACACATATAAACAAATACAGTTTAAGGAGATACCCTGCGGGGATACCTGAATACACAAAAGTAAGCGGAGATTAAGGAAAGAAAGGAGAAAATCACAATGGAACAACTACTCATAGCCCACGATCTGGGAACCTCCGGTGACAAAGCCACCCTGTTCACAACAAAAGGCCGCCAAATCCGCAGCTTCACCGTTCCCTACGACGTTCATTTCTTCAACGGCAATTACGCCGAACAAGACCCGGAAAACTGGTGGGATGCCGTATGCGACGCCACCAAAGCCGTTCTGGAGGGAGAAGATCCCTCAAAGGTAGCCGCTATGTCCTTCAGCGCCCAGATGCAGGGCTGCCTGGTTGTAGACAAAAACGGCGTGCCCTTACGAGACGCCATCATCTGGGCAGATCAGAGAGCCGTAGAAGAAGCCGAACAATTGGAGAAAAAAATCGGCGCAAAGCGGATGTACGAGATCACCGGCCACCGGGTTAGTCCAAGCTACAGCATCGAAAAGCTAATGTGGCTGAAAAAGCACGAGCCGGAAGTGTATGAAAAAACCTACAAAATGCTCCAGGCCAAAGACTACATTATTTCCCGGGCTACCGGAAAATTCGTTACGGATTACTCTGACGCCTCCGGAACCAACGCCTTAGATCTGCGGAAATTAGAGTGGTCCGAGGAGATTATAAAAGCAGCCGGCATCGATAAGGATAAGCTTCCCAAATTAAAAAAATCCACCGACATCGCGGGCTATATCGAGGACCGCGTGGCAGGCGAGATTGGACTTCCGGCAGGAACCCCCGTAGTCTGCGGCGGCGGAGACGGTCCCTGCTCGGCAGTAGGCGCAGCATGCATCAGAGACGGGGAATTTTATCTTACCTTCGGCACATCCGCCTGGATCGGAGGAACCACTACGGAGCCGTTTATTGACGAGGATCAGACCCTATTCTGCTTCGCCCATGTTATTCCCGGGAAATACATGCCCTGCGGCACCATGCAGGCGGCAGGAAGCTCCTACGCCTATATACGCCGGGCATTGTGCGGCGGCGCGCCCTATGAAGAGCTGAATCAAATGGTAGAAAAGTCTCCCGTAGGAGCCAAAAACCTTATATTCCTGCCTTACCTTCTGGGCGAGCGCAGCCCGCGTTGGAACCCGGATACCAGCGGGGCATTCTTGGGTATCAAGCCGGAGCATGAGAAAAAAGATTATGTGCGGGCCGTCCTGGAAGGAATTGCTATGAATATGGAGCTGATCCTGAAAGCTTACCGCAAGCAGGCCAGGATTGAGGACATGTGTCTCACCGGGGGCGGAGCCAAGGGTGATGTGACAGCCCAGATATTAGCCGATGTATTAAATGTGGAATTTCGTATGCCGGACTGTGTGGAGGAGGCCACAGCCATCGGCGCGGCCGTGATTGCAGGTGTAGGCGTAGGCGTCTTTGACGGTTTCGAGGAAGTAAAGCGGTTCCTAAAGTTCGAAAAAACCGTCAAGCCGGTGGAAGAGCACCGGGAAGACTATAAGAAGCTGATGCCGATATTTGACGAGGCTTATCATTGCATGCTGCCCTTGTATAAAAAGATGGCGAAGCTGTAAAAGAAATTGCGAAATAATACCCTCAGTGCCCCTATCATCACTGAGGGTATTATTGTATGATACATTGTGATAATTTTTCATCAAAAATTGGTATTCTACTTTCCGTAGATTGCGCATCCGTATGCTATGCATTATGATGATCTTAGTGCTGCTCATATAAAATCAAAATCCGCAAATCCGGCTTGATGTATTCCAAAAGGCGATGAGAGTTAAGGCTTCTGCGGCCTGCAAAAGCATTGGGGCCTTGTGTGAGCAATGCCAGATCAAAATGTGAAAGAGGGCAGTATCATGTTTGAGCTTGATAAAGAAAGGTTCGGAGAATTTCTTGCGGTTCACAGAAAGAAAAAAGGATATACGCAAAAGGAACTGGCGCAGAGACTTTTTGTATCGGATAAGGCTGTGAGCAAATGGGAACGAGGCGCCGGGATGCCGGATATCTCCCTCTTAATTCCCTTGGCGGATATTCTGGGAGTTACGGTAACGGAGCTGCTGGAAGGACAGGAAATGGAAGCGACATCCGGAATGGATACAAATCAAGTGGAAAATCTGGTCAAAAAAGCTCTAACCTTATCAGAGGAATCTCCCGAACAATCCGGAATCCGAAAAAAACAACATTGGCTGATATTTGCTTGTGCAGTCATAATAATGCTTCTGGAATCCCTTCTGCTTATGGCTGCAAAATATACCTTCGAACAGGGAATAGACAGCAATTTTTTCTTACTGGAGGTATTCTCTATTACCTTTGGAGGATATTTTTGGATAGGGATCAAGGAAAGGCTGCCGGTTTACTATGATGAGAATCAAATCAGCGCCTACAGTGACGGGATATTTCGCATGAATATGGCAGGAATACATTTTAACAACAGCAACTGGCCCTACATTGTGCGGACCGGAAGAATCTGGTCGGTGAGCAGTATGGTATTCCTGCCGGTACTTACTTTGGCAGGAACATGTCTGTTTCCGTCAGTTTGGGGCGCGGCGGGGCCATTTGTGCTACTGCTTTTGTTCTTAGGCGGATTGTTTATTCCTATCTATGTGGTTGGGAAGAAATATGAGTGAATAAGGCAATATAAATAAGCCTTCGAATCCTTGATGTGCGTAAGAATACGATAACATAAGGATTCGAAGGCTTATTTTTAGATTCCCTCCTATCAGTGAAGGCCCGCCTTAATGACGGCATATGCATAAATGGAGGCGCCGCAAGGTGTCCCATATCGGACGAGAGCTATACGCCCCCAAAGGATATGCATTAGCGGAATACCCGCAGGGGATAAGCAGGGATATTGGTTTCTTTATTCATTGAGAAAGCCAACGCCGTTATTTCGCAAGCAGCATCATAATCTCATTGCTCCGGGCAATAAATTTCGTCATAGCTTCCGGCGCCAGCGGCTTGTGGCTGATAAGGGCCAGATCATAAAGCTGCTCGCAGAATATGTTCACATGCTCGGAATCGCTGTGGTTCAGAATGTACTGTACCAGCTGATTATTGGCATTGAGCACCAGAGTTTCACCGCCGCCTCCGAACATATTCGGGTCCATGCCGTACATATTGTACATCTTCATCATTTCCTGCATCCGGCGGCTCTCCTCGGAGAGTGTAATCATAGAGGAAATACTCTCATTCTTGATCTTTTCCACCTTCACATCCAGCTTTTCATTGTTCAGAGCCTTGCGGAAAATCTCGGTGAGGGAATCGGTTGTCTCCTTCAATTCCTCCTCGGAAACCGTCTCCACAAAGTCCTCTGTCAGATCCGCGTCAATCCTCTGGAACTTCACATGCTCATTCTTCATCTCCAGATGAGAGATAAAGGGAGAGTCAATGTTGTGCTTTAAGATAACGGCATTCTTGCCCTCCTCCTTGAACATATTGATGTATTGGCTCTGCTGAACCTCATCCGTCACATAGAAGATGGTTGTCTTTTCCGGTTCCTTCTCCTCGCCGCTGTCAGCCTCGGCTTCGTCGGGATTCTCTACTACGTCAACCTCGGGAGCTTCCTCCTCGGGAACCAGATCCTTGATGGTCTGATACTTGTTGTCCAGATCCTTGAACAGCAGATAATCCATCATCTTTTCGCAGAACTTGTCATCCTTTAAGCAGCCGAACTTGATAAAGGGATTGATGTCGTCCCAGTATTTTTCATAATCCTCCCGCTCGGTCTTGCACATGCCCGTAAGCTTGTCGGCCACCTTCTTTGTGATGTAATCGGAAATTTTCTTCACAAAGCCGTCATTCTGCAAAGCGCTTCTGGAAACGTTAAGCGGCAGATCCGGGCAGTCAATCACGCCCTTGAGGAGCATGAGAAATTCCGGAATTACCTCCTTAATATTATCCGCAATAAATACCTGATTGTTGTACAGCTTAATGGTGCCCTCAATGGAATCGTATTCCGTGTTGATCTTGGGGAAGTACAGAATACCCTTTAAGTTAAAGGGATAGTCCATGTTCAGATGAATCCAGAACAAAGGCTCCTTATAGTCCATAAATACCTTCCGGTAGAACTCCAGATATTCCTCCTTGGTGCACTCGTTGGGATGCTTGGTCCACAAGGGGGCCGTATCGCTTAAGGAGACGGGACGCTTATTGATTTTCACCCGATCCCTTGCCGGGGAGATTTCCTTTGTCTCCTTGGTGCCGTCCTCATTTTCAACTTCCTCGGTCTTGGCTTCCTCGTGGATGCGCTCTACCACCACATCGTCATCCTTCAAATCCGCCTCGTCGATGGTCTCGTACTCCTGCTCCGCATTTGCTTTCTCCAGGAAAATCTCCACAGGCATAAAGGAGCAGTACTTATTGATAACCTCCCGCGCCCGGTACTCGTTGGCAAATTCCAGGCTGTCCTCATTTAAGAAGAGGGTAATCTCCGTACCAACCTCCGTGCGGCTTCCCTCGGACATCTGATACTCCGTGCCGCCGTCACATTCCCAGTGTACCGGCTTGGCGTCCTTTTGATAGGAAAGGGTGTCAATATGCACCTCGTCCGCCACCATAAAGGCGGAGTAGAAGCCAAGTCCGAAGTGGCCGATGATCTGATCCTCATTGGTCTTGTCCTTGTACTTCTCCAGGAAATCCGTAGCGCCGGAGAAGGCAATCTGGTTGATGTACTCCTGTACCTCGTCTGCGGTCATTCCAAGACCCGTATCAATGAATTTCAGCGTCTTTTCCTCGGGATTCACCACCACCCGAACCATGTTCTTGAAATCCTCGGGATAGGTGTACTCTCCGATGAGATCCAGCTTTTTCAGCTTGGTAATGGCATCGCAGCCGTTGGAGATAAGCTCCCGGAAGAAAATGTCGTGGTCGGAATAGAGCCACTTTTTGATAATCGGAAAAATATTTTCGCTGTTAATGGAAAGACTTCCATGCATTTCAGCCATAAATGTTCACTCCTTCGTATTTGTTTTCGTATTCTGACACATATTGTAATATGGAGGAAATGAAAAGTCAATAGAAAATTAGCACTCTGCGAAAGTGAGTGCTAACAAATTTTTCTAAAGATTATAAGAAGGATTGGATGAAACACAAAATGGAGAACGTTCGGGAAATAAAAATTCAATAAAAAATTAATAGAAATTAATAAGGAATGTACTGGATTTGCGATAAAACGGGTGATATACTATTAGCACAGGCGCGTAAAACAGGCGATCTGACAGTATGTTAAAATAAGACTTATCAGTTTATATAAATGGAGCGATTGACAGCGTTTTTGTTTTCGAGGAGGAATTCAGGGTGAGACAGAGTAGGAAAGGAGCTCTGTATCTGCTTTTGGCAGCGGCCCTTTTAGCAGGATATTTTTTAAATCTGGAGAAGAGCAGAGAGCAGGGAAACGAGGAATTTCCGGCTGTGGACCGGATTCGGGCCCAGGAGCAGGCCGATGTGGGAGAGATTGAACAGGAGTTGTTGAAGAGAGAGCAGGAGGAGGCGGCAGAAAGCACCCGGGAGACGGCTTCCCGGGAGCAGGAGGAGAAGCCCATGGACAAGCAGAGTCTCCGAAAGCGCCTTGGAGCTGCCGTGATTGTGGGTGATTCCGTGACAGAAGGTTTTCTGGACTATGAGTTTCTGGAGTCGGACTGTGTGATTGCGGAGAAAGGGCTTCGGGCGGATTCGGCCGGGGAGGAGATTCAAAAGGCGCTTGATTTGTCCCCCACACAGCTTTTTTTGTCCATAGGGCTTAATGATCTGGAGTACTGCCGGGGAGACAGCGAGCGGTTTGTCCGTTATTACAGGCAGCGGATTTTGGAGATACGGGAGGAATATCCGGATCTGCCCATTTACATTAACGGAATTCTGCCCATACTTCCGGAGGCCGTGGAGAAGAAGGCGGAACTTGGGCAGGCAGAGGCATATAATGAGGCTCTGCGCAGGATGTGTGAGGAGCTTGAGCTTACCTTTATTGACAGCGGCGATCTCCTGGAGGGAAAAGAGGAGTGGTATCAGAAGGATGCCATACATCTTAAATCACAGTTTTATCCCTTGTGGCTGAATCGTATGGAAGAAACGGCGGGACTATAGATGAACGGGTGGGATATTTTACTAAAGCTGGCAAAGGCTCTTCTGGCCGCTCTGCTGGTGGTGATGCTGGCCGCAATGATACATGGAAGTACATGGAAGGCGGATTTTGAGGAGTTGGAGGAACGGGTTGAGACCGGACTGAATCTGTCCGGTATGCAAAAGGGAGATGAGCAGCTTCTTCGGCGGCTCTATGGACTTAATGCGGGAGAGCTGAAGCACTGGGTTCTTTACACGGCTCAGGATAATATGGATGTGGAGGAGTTGCTCTTTGTGGAGGCTGCGGAGGAAGGGCAGATGGAGCTGATCTGCCGGGCTATGGAAAAAAGGGCGGATACGCAGAAAAATAATTTTGAGGGCTATGGACCGGAGCAGCTAAAGCTGATTGAAAAGCATGTGCTTCGGGAGTCGGATCCCTATGTGCTGTTTGTCATATCAAAGGACGCGGAGACCGTCAAGGCCGAATTTGTGAAAGGTCTGTATCAATAGAATCCAGAAGGAAAGGGAATGCATCGTGGTATTCAGCAGTATTTATTTTATTTTTTCATTTCTTCCGGTGACAATCGTTGCTTATTATCTGGCGCCCCAAAGGCTGCGGAACGGGATTTTGCTGGTGGCAAGTCTCTTTTTCTATGCCTGGGGAGAGCCGGTGTATCTGTTTTTGATGCTGTACAGCATTGTGTTTAACTATGTGATGGGGATTGATATTGCAAGAAAGCGAAGGAACGGCAGGCGCGGGCGCGTCAGCCTGTTTTTGGGTGTGCTGATCAATCTGCTGATTCTGGGATTTTTTAAATATTACGGGTTTGTGGCGGAAAATATTGAGGCGATCACAGGGGCTGTCCTTCCCAAGACGGATCTGTCCCTGCCCATCGGCTTATCCTTTTATACCTTTCAGTCCCTCTCCTATCTTGTCGACGTATACAGGGGAAGGGCCAGGTATCAGAGGAATATCTTTTCCTTCGGACTGTATATTTCCATGTTCCCGCAGCTGGTGGCAGGGCCGATTGTTCAGTACTCGGATATTGACGCCCAGCTTCGGAAACGCGAGACCTCCATGGATAAATTCGGGCAGGGCGTCCGCTATTTTATCTGGGGCCTGGGAAAAAAGGTGCTGCTGGCCAATAATCTGGGAGCTGTTTATGAAGCGGTTGCAGGCCTTCCGTCTATGTCCGTTCTGTCCGCATGGGTGGGGGCGTTTGCCTACACCTTTCAGATTTACTATGATTTCAGCGGCTATTCCGATATGGCTATCGGCCTTGGGCGGATGTTCGGCTTCGAGCTGAAGGAGAATTTTGACCACCCCTACTGTGCCCGCAGCATTACGCAGTTCTGGCGCAGATGGCATATTTCCCTGGGATCCTGGTTTCGGGAATATGTCTATATCCCTTTGGGCGGAAATCGGGTGAGCGTACCGCGTCATATCCTGAATCTGCTGCTGGTGTGGGCGCTGACCGGGCTCTGGCACGGGGCCAGCTGGAATTTTGTTCTGTGGGGCCTCTATTACGGCCTGCTTCTGATTCTGGAGAAATATCTTCTTCGGCGGGTAACGGAGCGGATTCCCGTTCTCGGTACGATTTATACCATGCTGCTGGTGATTGTGGGCTGGGTCTTTTTTTTCAGCCCTACCATAGGAGCGGCAGGGAGTTATCTGAAAGCTATGGCCGGCATCGGGGTGACAGGAATTACGGATGAGGCGGGAATGTATTATCTTCTGACCAGTCTGATTTTGTTCTGGTTCTCCTGGATTTTTGCTGTGCCGGCAGCCTCCCGGATATCCGGGGAGCATATGGAGAGCTCGGACAGCTGGTCGCCCCTGCTGATAATGATTCATGCGGGTATCTTTTTGACGGCGGTAGCCTATTTGATACATGACACTTACAATCCGTTTTTGTATTTTCGGTTCTAGTAGTATACAAAGGTGTGTAACAGGAATCAGAAAGGATAGTGGATGAGAAGATGAGACGATGGATAAGAATAAGACAGCCCTCCTCCGATGCCTGGCTGGGAATTTTGTTTTTGATCGGCTTATTTTCCTTTGGAGTTCTGAATTTGCTTTCAGAGGATCGTGTTTTCTCCGAGCGGGAGAACCGGTATCTGGAGCAGCGGCCCATCCTGCGTATTTCGGAGCTTTTGGACGGAAGATTTATGAGCAGCTATGAAAAATATCAGACGGATCAGTTTTTCTCCCGGGATTCCTGGATTGAATTCCGTTCCGCAGCCGATCGCTTTTTGGGAAAAAATGAGTCCGGCGGTGTTTATTTGGGAAAAGACGGCCAGCTTTTTGAGAAGCCGGCGAAGCTTGAGCAGCAGGTGTGGAATAATCTGGATGCCATACGGGAGTTTGCAGCAAATCATTCGGATACGGGAATCTATTTTCTGCTGGCTCCGGGGGCAGCAGGCGTAAAGCCGGAGGGCCTGCCGCCCTTTGCGCCTATTGAGGATCAGGCGGATCAGCTTCGGCAGATTCATGGGTATTTAAACGGAGCTGTTCGGGAGATTGACGTCTTCGGAGTACTGCGGGAGCACAGGGAGGAATATCTCTACTACCGGACGGATCATCACTGGACTACCCTGGGGGCCTGGTATGCCTTCCTTCAGGCGGAACAGGTAATGAGGCTTGAAGCCGGGCCGGCCATGGAGGCTTATCCGGTGACGAACCGGTTTCAGGGAACCCTGGCCTCCAAAAGCGGCTATCGCGTTGCCTCGGATACCATTTCCGTTTTTCTGCCGAAAGAGGAGGAACGCTTGGTGGTGACTTATGTGGAGGAACAGAAGAAATCAGCTTCCCTGTATGCGTCGAAGAAGCTTGAGGGACGTGATCGGTATGGGGTGTTTTTGGACGGGAATCATCCGGTGGTAAGGATACGCACCATGGCGGAGAGCGACAGGACGCTTTTGCTTCTCAAGGATTCTTACGCTAACTGCTTTGTGCCCTTTTTGACAGCCCATTTCCGTGAGATTGTGCTGGTGGACCCCCGCTACTATTATGGAAATGTCAATACGCTGATGGGGGAAGAAGAATTCACAGATATTCTCTTTCTTTACAATCTGAATACATTTCTGGAGGATGACGTGCTCCATTTTGTTTTGGAGGAATCTCAGGAGGAGCCTACAAAAGCGTAAAGGCGACGGCCTGCTTTATCAGAAACTTCCGCACCATCTGATCCCAGGTGTGATCCAGTGATTTATCCATGGTAAAGAGATTTAAGGACAGAGCCGTGGTACAGAAAAGCCCGGCGGAATCATAGCGGATATTTAAAATAAGTCCGCCGATATCATCCATGGAAAATGTACTCCCGGACTGTGCCAGCAGCTTCCTTGTGTTTTCCGGGGAGAGCTGGAAGGTAAAGCGAAAGCCAAGAGGGGTCCGCTTACCCTTGATCAGCTCCAGACAGAAGGGACGAAGCTCCTGCCAGAGAGAAAAACGGCGTTCTGAGAGCCCAAGGGCTTCCTGTTCCTCGGAGGAATAGTATTCGGGCTTCAGCCGGCCGTTCATGTGAAAGGTGTTGTAGGTGGTAACTGTGCCTTCTACAACCAGAAAGGGATCGAAGGTACTTTTCAGTAAAAGGTGGTTCATAAAGTCTTTTACATCCTGGATTTGAAGTGAAATCATGGTGGACCTCCCGGTTTGCCGAAGTAATAATTTTATAAGTAGTATACATGGAAATAAAGAGAAATGCAATTATTTAGGAAGGAAGGACAGAAAGATGAGTACAAATGTATATGCCGAGGAGTTATTGCAGCTGGTGGAGGAGGGGACTTCGCCCTTTCATGTAACGGCAAGCGTGGAGCGGCAGCTTCACAAGGCAGGATTTCAGCAGCTTTTTATGGAACAGGATTGGAGCCTTGACAACGGGGGACGCTATTATGTGGTACATAACGGATCCAGCCTGATTGCATTTACCATAGGAAAGGCCTTTCAATTCGGAGATGCCTTTCGGATTGCGGCGGCCCATACGGACTTTCCGGGACTTCGGGTGAAGCCGGCGCCGGAGATTGCCAAGGACGGATATCGCCAGTTGAATGTGGAGGTTTATGGAGGAGCTATTTTGAATACCTGGCTGGATCGGCCTCTGTCGGCGGCCGGACGGGTGGTGCTTCGAAGCGAAAAGCTGTTTGAGCCGGAGATTCGTCTTGTGGATTTTCGGAAGCCTTTTCTCACCATTCCCAATCTGGCTATTCACATTAACCGGGATGTAAATAAGGGTGTGGAGCTTAATAAGCAGACAGATATGCTGCCGGTTCTGGGACTTGGAGGAGAGGAGGATAAGGAGGAATTTTTCCGGAACTGCCTGGCCGGGGAGCTTAAGGTGGATCCGGAGGATATTTTGGAGTATGAGCTGGGGCTTTACAATACGGATACGGGAGATTTTCTGGGGCTTTCAGAGGAGTTTATTTCATCTCCAAGGCTTGACAACCTGACTTCCGTTCATGGGGTTGTCACGGCTCTGATTTCCGGCATCCGGGATGCGGGTATCAATGTGGGAGCCTTTTTTGACCATGAGGAGATCGGTAGCCGGACCAAGCAGGGAGCGGGATCGGTGCTGCTTTCAGCTGTTTTGGAGCGGATTCTTCTGTCCTACGGAAGAAGCAGGGAGAAGTTCCTGCAGAGCTTTTCCAAAAGTATGCTGCTGTCGGTGGATGTGGGTCACGGACTTCATCCCAATAAAACGGACAAAAACGATCCTACCAATAAGGATGTGCTGGGAAAGGGGATCTGCATCAAGGAAGCCAGCGGGCAGGCCTATGCTACGGACAGCGAGGCCATTGCCATTATGCAGCAGATCTGCGAGGCCAATGAGATTCCTTATCAGAAGTTTGTGAACCGATCCGACGGAACAAGCGGAGGCACCTTAGGCTCCATTGCATCCTCGGTTTTTCCGGTGAAGACCGTAGATATCGGCGTGCCGCTGCTTGCCATGCATTCCAGCCGGGAGCTGATGGGGACGGCGGATCAGGAGAGCCTGGTTCGGGCGGTGGAAGCATTTTTCCGCTTATAGCCGGAGCAGAAGGAGAGAGGGAAGGCTCTTGGGCAAATTGTATATCCGGGCGCCTTTTTTGTCCTTTCTCTTTGCACAGTATAACGTAAAAAATATTATTTATAAAATAGCTGTTGACAAATTGCACAGAAGAGAGTAGTATACTGAATATACAATATTTTGAACATTGGAGATCCGGTTTCATGCACACAAATTCAGGGAGCGTTTTATATCAGAAAATAGGCGTTACAATTGAAAAGCTGGCGCTCGCTCTGCTTTCAAAAAATGCAGGGGACCGGATACCGCCCATTGCTCAGTATCAGGAGGAATTTGAGGTTTCCAGAGGAACAATTCAGAATGCTATCCGTTATCTGGAGGAGGCGGGGGCCGTGAGCCTGACTCATCATGGTCATCAGGGAACTTATATTGCCGCACTGGATTATGGAAGACTGCAGGAGAACTGCCTGCGTCAGGGACTGATGGGGATTATGCCTCTTCCCTACTCCGTGACCTATGAGGGATTTGCCACGGCTTTGTATGAACAGTTTAAGGATCTGCGGTTCAATATGGCCTATGCCAGAGGTGCGGTAGGGCGTATTAAGCTGGTGGTTTCCGGCGCCTATCAATTTGCGGTCAGCTCCCAATATGCAGCAGAGTACGCCATTGCTTCAGGGGAGGAGATTGAGGTGATCCTGAACTTCGGTCCGGGAAGCTTTCTCTCCCAGCACGTATTGCTTCTTCGGGACAGAGACAAGGACGGGATTACGGACGGGATGCGGGTGGCTTATGACAGGGATTCTCTGGATCAGAGCCGGATTACCCGGAATCTTGTGGAGGAGAAGCAGGTAGAGCTGGTGAATATCCGCACTCAGCAGACTATTGGGGCTCTGCTGGGAGGAACGATAGACGCGGGTGTCTGGAATTACGATGATATTTTGGAGAATCATCACCTGGATAATCTGAAGGTGGTATTTCTGGATGCCTCCGATTATAATAAGCTGTTTTCTACGGCAGTTCTTTTGGTCAGAAAGGACGGAGGGTACTTAAAAGAGGTCTTAAAGAAGCATATCCATGTGAAAGAGACCCTGGAAATTTTGGACGACGTGCGCAGAGGCAGAAGACTTCCGTCCTACTGATTGTTATTTTTTGCATGAATGTACAAAATTTTGTATATTAGTAAAGTTATGGAAAGGAGAAAAATGGAAGGTCAGGAAGCGTTAAAGGAAAGGCTCAAGATTTTGAGAGAGAGCGGATTGATAGAAGATCATACCGCAGAGCAGACGGATAAAATAATCAGCCTGGTCTGTGCGGGAGAGAAAGTGCCGGATATGGAAAAGCTGGAAATTTTCACTACGCATATTGCCATGGCAATACAGAGAATCCGGAGAGGGGAGTTGGAACAGCCGTTGGCAAAAGAGGTGCTGGAGGACTTGAAGGAGGAAGCTTCCTTTGGGGAGGCCAAAAGGCTGGTACAACAGATTTGCGAAACGGCGGATGTAGATTTTCCTCAGGTAGAAAGGGACTACCTGATGGTTCATCTTTGCAATTTAATGATGTGAAAGGAGGAAGCAGTACATGAAAATTGCAATCGGAGGTATGCAGAAAAATCAGATGCAGCAGGAGATTGCCAGGGTATGTCCGGAGGTGGAGACAGTTATCACCAATGATATGAATGCCGCGTCCATGCTGAAAAAGGGGGAGGCCGATTACTACATTGGCGCCTGCGAAAGCGGAGGCGGCTCTGCCATCGCTATTCTTATCGGACTGATGGGCTACAACAAATGCTGTACTGTCTGCAAAAACGGCGGGGATCCCAAGAGAGAGGAGATGGAGAAATTTGTAGCCGAAGGAAAGCTCTGTTTTGGAATGACGGTATCTCAGATTGAAAATACCGTGCCAATCCTGATGCAGGTTTTAACAGAACATGAAAACAGAACGTAGCGGAAAATGAATTGAAATTTTTGCAAAAGTGAAAAGCGAAAGGAAAAAATTATGGAACTGAATGTTGTGAATGTAATTGTTGTGATGCTTGTGTGTGCTATGAGTGCTTTTTTATCACATATGGGAATGGCAGTATTCCACGACGGAATCCGGCCGGTAATTCCTGAGTATATTGAGGGACGTATGCATCGAACCGAGATGGCCTCCATAGCCTTTGGACTGAGCGTGGGCTTTATCGCTTCCGTGGGTATAGGCAATGCTCTGGTTACGAATCTTTTGAATCCCTGGCTGCTGTTTCTGGCCACGGACATTATCGGAATTGCCTCGCCTAAGAAATGGCTGGCGCCGATACTGGGAGCGCTTTGGGGTCTGGTATGTCTGACCGGCATTGGCGGAATCAATGCCGTATTGGTGGGAATGCCCGTAGATCTGATTGGAGCGATGGGCGATGTGGGAACTTATGTGGTAACCGGCTTTGCACTGTTCCCCATTATTGCTATCATTATGCAGTTTGGCATGAAATCAGGTATCATTACGGCGGTCGTTGTATTGCTGTTCCGTCTGGCTGGTCCTCTCTTTTCTCCTGTTAGTGCGGATGCATGGACGATGATGGTGGGTGTAATTACCCTGGTGGTATTCTGTGTATTAAAGGATAGCAAAAACAAGGAAAAGGAAGACGCGGACAGCTTGAATATCTTTTCGGAGAGAATCTCCAGAATCCGTAAAAACCTGCCTTTCCTTATGGGAATGGGAGCGCTGATTGCTCTTGCATGCAATATTCATGTATTTGCAGGCTCCGATGTGTCTATGTTTGACCTGTCTACAGCCTATGGCATGGGGGATACGGCGGAAGCTTCCGCTTTGGTGAAAACAGTAGCAACCAATGAATTTATGCGCGGATTGAGCTTTATTCCTTTGATTGCAACTACGGCAATTACCACGGGTGTATACGGCGTGGCAGGCTTTACCTTTGTATATGTGGCAGGCTATCTCTGTCCCAATCCCATTCTGGCCGCTGTGTTAGGCGCTGCGATTATTTTTGTTGAAGTAATGCTGCTGGGTTTTGTCGGAAAGTTCTTGGGAAAGTTCCCCTCGATGCGGGATGCCTCGGACAACATTCGAAGCGCTATGAATGCCTGTGTGGAATTTGCCCTGATCATTGGCTCCACGGCTGCCTGCTGCACCATGGGAGCGGCAACCACGGCCGGAGCGGCAGGAGGGTTTGTGATCGGCGCCTGTATTTATCTGATCAATGAAATTACGGGCCGCAAAATCATGCGTATGGCAATCGGACCGGTTGCGGCCATTGCAACGGGTATCCTTCTGAATCTGACCTATCTGGTTGGGCTGACGCCGTTGATATAAGGAAGATTTTACGGAGGAAAATAAATATGATACAGACAGTAATGGGGGAGCTTCCGGCCGGCGAGCTTGGAGTGACCATGTGCCATGAGCATCTGGCCGTCGATTTGTCTCCCGTGCGGGGAGATGAGGACTCTCATTTTGACGATGAAGAGCTTGTGACTGAGGAGCTGCTGAAGATGAAAGCGCTGGGAGTGGAGGCAGTTATTGAGGTAAGCTGTAACGATATGGGGCGGAATGTTCGAAGACTGAAAAAGTACAGCGGGATCTGCGGGCTTCATGTCATAGCTTCCACCGGCTATTATCTGGCGGAATATCACTCGGATTTTGTAAAAAACAGCAGTTCGGAGGAGCTGTGTGAGGTGTTCTGCCGGGAGATCACGGAGGGAATTGACGGGACGGGAATCAAGGCCGGAATCATCGGAGAAGTGGCATCGGGAGAGCCTGAAATGAGAGAAAGTGAGCGCAGGGTTTTGATTGCGGCGGGCATGGCGGGAAAGAGAACAGGAACTGCCGTAACTACTCATTGCCAGCTTGGAAGGCTGGGCCTGGAGCAGTCAGGGCTTCTTATGAATCAGGGAATGGCTCCTGACAAAATTATTCTGGGGCATTTGGATTTGGCTGATGACAGGGCTTACTATGAGGAATTGCTGGGGCTCGGTGTGAACATAGGCTTTGACACGATTGGAAAGACAGGCTATTTAAGCGATGAAAGACGGGCGGATAATCTGATGTATCTGATAGAGCGGGGATATGAAAAGCAGCTTGTGCTGTCCCAGGATATTTCCAGAAAATCCTATTTTTCCAGGTATGGAACATATTCGGGTTATATGACGGTGATGAAGGATTTTGTGCCTCTTCTGAAAAAGAGGGGAATCAAAGATGAGACGCTTTCTGCGCTGTTGATTCACAATCCGGCCCGTATATTAGATAAAACAAGTTAGGAGTGATCATTACGAAAACCTATCCATTGCAAAGCATATCAATGGAAGAAGCGGCCAGGCTTCAATTTTGGATTGTTGATTGCATAACCAGAGAGTTTCAGGGACATGAACTGTTGAGCCGCGGCGACTTAGGTGTGGTTTTGGGGGCAAATCAGCCCCTGACCACACAAAAGGCGGAGCTTGTAATTGCACGAATTTTCGGTGCGGAGGACAGTATGCTTGTGCGGGGAGCGGGAAGCGGCGCCATACGCTTCGGACTTCACGGCATGTTTGCACCCGGTGATCAGGTGCTGGTTCACAAGGCTCCTGTTTACACTACCACGGAGGCTTCGTTCCATATGCTGGGACTTCGCAAGGTGGAGGCTGATTTTAACAGACCCTTGGAGCTTCGCCGGGTGTTAGAGGAGCAAAAGGAGATTAAGGGAGCGGTTATTCAGCATACAAGACAGCTTCCCGGAGACTCTTATGAGCTTTCCCGGGTTATAGAAATCATAAAAGAATTTGGTGATTTGCCCATTTTAGTGGACGATAATTATGCGGCCCTCAAGGTGCCGCATATCGGCAGTCAGTGCGGCGCGGATTTATCCTGCTTTTCCTCCTTTAAGCTTTTGGGGCCGGAGGGTATCGGCATACTTGTGGGAAAGAAGCGGTATTTGGATTTGCTGAGAAAGGAACACTATTCCGGCGGCATGCAGACCCAGGGACATGAGGCGCTGGATGTGCTGCGGGGGCTTGTTTATGCACCGATGGCCCTGGCTGTGGAAGCAAAAGAAAGCGAAGAATGTGTGCGCCGTCTGACGGCAGGGGAGATACCGGAGGTAAAGGAGGCATTTCTGGCAAATGCCCAGTCCAAGGTGATTTTGGTTGAATTTCGGGAGGAGATTGCCCGGACGGTTCTGCAAGAGGCCCAAAAGCTTGGGGCGGCGCCCTATCCCGTCGGCTGTGAGTCAAAATATGAGATTGTTCCCTTGTTTTACCGGCTATCCGGAACCTTTCGAAAGGCAGACCCGCTTTTGGAGCGCCGGATGATCCGTATCAACCCCCTGAGGGCGGGAAGTGATACGGTCATACGAATCTTAAAGGAATCCATAGAAAGAGGAAACGCATGTTTATAGAACAGATCTTACGGAAAAATACGGAGCTTGCGAGGGCCGCCTTTGCCCTGCATCAAGGAGGAAGGATTCTGCCGGATTCTTATCTGGTAGATATGGATTCTCTGCTGGAAAATGCGAAAAAAATCCTGGAAGCGGGAAAGCGGGAACAGATAAAGCTCTTTTTTATGCTAAAGCAGCTGGGTAGAAATCCTTATATCGGGAAAAAACTGATGGAGCTTGGATATGAGGGTGCTGTGGCCGTAGATTTCAGGGAAGCCCAGGTGCTGATGAAGGCAGGAATTCCGATTGGAAACGTGGGGCATCTGGTACAGATTCCCGATGCCCTGCTACCAGAACTGATTGCCCGGAAACCGCAGGTGATAACGGTTTATTCTTTGGAAAAGCTAAAGAAGATTGATATGGCGGCCCGGGATCTGGGGATGGTCCAGGGGATTCTTCTGCGGGTTTATGATAAAGGGGATTTGCACTATTCGGGTCAGACGGCAGGCTTTTCTTTGGAAGAGCTTCCGAAGATACTGGAGAGTGTCTTAAAGACCTGCCGCAATGTCATAATTCGTGGAGCAACCTCTTTTCCCTGCTATCTTTATGATGAGAAGCAAAGAGACATTATGCCCACAAATAATCTGAATACGGTAATAAAAGCGGCAGAGATTTTAAAAGCTGCTGGTGTGAAGGCAGACATTATCAATACGCCCTCCGCCACCTGTGTTCGAACCATTGAAAAAATGAAGGAGCGGGGAGGAAACTGCGGAGAGCCGGGGCATGGGCTTACAGGGACAACACCGCTTCATGCCTGCTGCGAGGCAGAGGAGCTTCCGGCAGTCGTGTATGTAAGTGAAATTTCCCATAATTTTATGGGAAATGCCTACTGCTATGGAGGCGGACATTATCGGAGATCCCATGTCAGCGATGTATTGGTGGGAAGGAATCTTGAAGAAGCAAAACGGCTTCGGGTGATTCCTCCCTCCCATGAGAGCATTGATTATCATTTCGGAATTTCAGAGGAATGTGAGGTGGGGGATACGGCTGTGATGGCCTTCCGCTATCAAATGTTTGTAACCAGAAGCGATGTGGTTCTCCTGGAAGGAGCTGCCTCAGGACACCCGGAGATTATCGGGATTTATGACAGTATGGGAAACAGGAAGGATATATGAGCGGAAGATTTATTGTAATTGTATTGGATGGCTTTGGAATAGGTGCAATGGAGGATGCGGGCAGGGTAAGGCCGGGGGACGAGAGAGCCGATACGTTTGGCAGTATTCTGGAGGATCATCCAGATTTATATTTGCCCAACTTGGAGCGTCTGGGGCTTATGAATGCTTATGGACGGGAAAGCCGCCGTATGAAATTCCGCAGGGAGGCAGGCTTTGGCAGGGCGGAGCTTAAACATTTTGGAGCGGATACCTTTATGGGGCACCAGGAGATTATGGGAACTCTGCCGAAAAAGCCGGAGGAGCATCCGTTTCAGGAAAAAGTACAAAAGACTGCGGAACACCTGTGCGCACACGGCCATCAGGTTCAGATTGTGGAGCGGGAGGGGCTGCGGTATCTGGTGTGTGACAAATATGTGACGGTGGGTGACAATCTGGAAGCTGACCTGGGGATGTGTTATAATGTGACGGCGCCTCTTGACTTTATTTCCTTTGAAGAGGAATGTGAGATTGCCCGTCTGGTCCGTGAGGTGGCGTCCGTAGGCCGGGTGATTGTGTTCGGCGGCACGGGCAATACGATGGAGGATCTGTATCAGGCGGAGGAGGTTCGTGAAGGGCGCTTTATAGGGATTGCTTCCGCAAGGTCCAAATCCTATGAGCAGGGGTATCAGTGTCTTCATCTGGGATATGGAGTAGATAAAAATGTACAGGCTCCCACTTTGCTTGCCCGGGCAGGAATTCCGGTTGTTCTGATTGGAAAAGTGGCGGATATTGTGGCAAACGATGGAGGAAAGAGTATTTCATGTGTTCCTACCAGGGAGTGTTTAAAGCTTACACTGCAGGAATTAAGCGGTATGGAACAGGGATTTCTTTGTACCAATGTGCAGGAAACGGATTTGGCAGGCCATTCTCAGTCAACACGCGTTTACCGGGAGATTCTGGAACAGGCGGATGAGGGAATCGGGGCGCTTTTGAATGAGCTTACTGAGGAGGATATGCTGGTGGTTATGGCAGATCACGGAAATGATCCGAAGATTGGGCACAGCAAGCATACCCGCGAATGTGTTCCCCTTCTGATTTGCCAGGGAAGAAGGAACGTACATCCCATTGGGGATCGAAAAAGTCTTTCGGATGTGGGAGCCTCTGTCTGTGATTATTTTCAGGTGCTGCCGCCTCAGAATGGAGAGAGCTTTTTATACCTGCTGTAAGAATGAAGATAGCGGCAGTTTCCGAAACAGTTTCAAAGTTTCTTATAGTATCTCATAGTTTCAAAAACTACTTGAAAAACATGTGGATGTGTGTTACTATCATATGTAGTATTGAAAACCACATTTTATAGTGGAAAGAGCAAGTAGGAGGCATATTATGAGTTACAAAATAGTTGTTGACAGCTGCGGGGAACTGCCAGAGAGCTATAAGAAAAATGAGCGCTTTGAGAGTGTACCGCTGGTGTTGGATATAGACGGGCATCATGTGGTGGATGATGAAACCTTTGACCAGGCGGATTTTCTGCGCAGGGTTGCCGAGAGCCCCAATTGTCCGAAGTCCTCCTGCCCCTCACCGGAGCGCTATCTGGAGGCTTACACCTGTGAGGCGGACAATGTGTATGCGGTTACTCTTTCCGCGGAGCTGAGCGGTTCCTATAACAGTGCGGAGCTGGGGAAGAAGCTTTATCAGGAGGAGAAGGGACAGAAGAATATTCATGTATTTAATTCCTGTTCCGCTTCCATCGGACAGACATTGATTGCCATGAAGATTGAGGAGTGCGAGAAGGCCGGTATGACCTTTGAGAAGGTGATTGAGACGGTGGACAGCTATATTGCAGGGCAGAATACGTATTTTGTTCTGGAATCTCTGGAGGCTCTCCGCAAAAATGGCCGTCTCAGCAATCTGAAGGCATTTGTGGCGAATGCATTAAATATTAAACCGGTTATGGCGGCTACACCCATAGGCACGATCTGCCAGCTTGACCAGGCCAGAGGGATTAACAGGGCACTTAAGAGGATGGTGGAATATATTGCGAAGGATCTGAAGAATCCGGCGGAAAAGCTTCTTGCCATTTCTCATTGTAATTGTCCGGAGAGGGCTAAGATGGTGAAGGAAGAGATTCTGAAGCATGCGGCGGTGAAGGATGTACTGATTCTGGACACGGCGGGAGTGAGCAGTCTCTATGCAAGCGACGGGGGAATTATTGTGGTAGTCTGACTGCTTTTTGGAGTTGAAATTGGATTTTGGCGGATTTTTAAAAATTTTCATGATTTTTTCATAATTTTGTGTTATACTCTAAGGCAGAGTTGCGGCGGATGGCGCTGCATGGGAAAAGAGAGAGGTAAAGAGAGGATTTCACAGGATGAGTCAGGAAAAGGTAAACCGTTATAAAGAGGAGAAAGCGAATCGGAAAGAGATTTTGGCCAAGGAGAAACGGAAGCAGGCTGTCACGAAGGTTTGTGCAGGAGTTATTGCATTGGCTTTGGTGGGATGGATCGGGTATTCGGTGTATGATATGGCTACGAGGCCGGATACTTCAACGATTGAGATGGATGCTTCTGCGTTGGATTCGTATCTTTCTTCTATGGGAACAGAGTCGGCGACGGCGGAGTAGAGATGAGGGGAGCCTTCCTTTTGGGAGGCTTCTTTTTTGCAGAATCAGCCGTCAGTCTTTTCGCTTTCCGTGTTCGGGCGGTTCACGCACACACGGCGGAAATCTGTTTTGGGATTTCCGCCGTGTGTGTAGAGTTCTTTTATTTTTTGGAGGCTTCGGCCTCAGCCATTTTCATGGCGCGAACCTTTAAGGGCAGCCCGAAAAGGGTGATGAAGCCGCTGGCGTCATGGTGATCGTAGAGGTCGCCGGTGGTGAAGGAGGCCAAGGATTCGTTGTACAGGGAGTAGGGGGAGGTGGTTCCGGCTTTGATGATGTTGCCCTTGTAAAGCTTGAACTTAACTTCTCCGGTTACATACTCCTGGGTGCTGGTGACGAAAGCCTGTACTGCTTCGCGCAGGGGAGTGAACCATTTTCCCTCGTATACGATCTGGGCGAATTTGTTGCCCATGTCTTTTTTAACTTCCATGGTGGCGCGATCCAATACCAGCTCTTCCAGCTGCTGGTGGGCTTCCATAAGGATGGTTCCGCCGGGAGTTTCGTATACGCCGCGGGATTTCATGCCTACTACGCGGTTTTCTACGATGTCTACGATGCCGATGCCGTGCTTGCCGCCCAGAGCGTTAAGCTCGGTGATGATCTCGGATACCTTCATGGACTTGCCGTTCAGGGATACGGGGATGCCTTTTTCAAAGGTCATGGTGATATATTCGCCTTCGTCCGAAGCTTTTTCGGGGGTAACGCCGAGAACGAGCATGTGCTCGTAGTTTGGCTCGTTGGCCGGATCCTCAAGCTCCAGGCCCTCATGGCTGATGTGCCACAGGTTCCTGTCGCGGCTGTAGCTCTGGCTGTGGTCGAAGGGCAGATTGATGCCGTGCTGACGGCAGTATTCGATCTCGTCCTCGCGGGACTGCATGGTCCACACGTCAGTCATACGCCAGGGGGCGATGATGGTCAGATCCGGGGCGAGAGCCTTGATACCAAGCTCGAAGCGTATCTGGTCGTTGCCTTTGCCGGTTGCGCCGTGGCAGATGGCGGTTGCGCCTTCCTTGCGGGCGATTTCTACAAGACGCTTGGCAATTACCGGACGGGCCATGGAGGTGCCCAAAAGGTATTTGTTCTCGTATACGGCGCCTGCCTGTACGCAGGGCATGATGTAGTCGTCGCAGAATTCATCGATGATATTCTCTATGTACAGTTTGGAAGCGCCGGACAGCTTTGCACGCTCTTCCAGGCCGTCAAGTTCATTTCCCTGCCCGCAGTCGATGCAGCAGCAGATGACCTCATAATCAAAATGTTCTTTCAGCCAGGGAATGATGGCTGTAGTATCCAGTCCGCCGGAATAGGCTAGCACAACTTTTTCTTTCATAGTTTTTATATCCTCCTCAGTTTGTATTTATCCGGAGCTGCCTTATTTTACGGACGCCCCGGTCTTTGACTTTCTCACTGACAAATAATATACAACATCACCTGGAAAGATGCAAGTGAAATTTTATACATATTTATAAGGGAATGGAGGTTTAAAATTGTAAAAAGGTGATATTTTATGCATTATATACAACGAAAATGTATAAATATTTAAATTCTGATTAAGACGGGAACTGTTTGAATATCCCTGCCTATGCTCATTTCTGTTTTATAACAATATAAATAATGGAAAGCGCTGACCGAAAGAAATATTAATTTTAATGTAACTATTCAGAACCCCTGATAGAGTCCATGTGACTTTTTGTGAAAAACAGAGA